>FTEO01000896.1_pt1 | contig 14350 bp, 15 predicted proteins | sample 1640211 | NCBI WGS metagenome assembly FTEO01 (sample SAMEA3914816, study PRJEB12502) | metagenome | biome: forest; material: soil | place: USA | collected 2011-09-16 | depth 0.3 m | reverse complement strand
GATCATGCTGGAGGCGATGAAGACCGGCGTTCTGCAGACGCTCATCGAAAGCGGCGCGCTCGTCACGAACCCCGGATGCAGTGCCTGCGCGGGCGATGGCGGCATGATGGCGGATGGCGAAGTGTCATTGTCCACGGCCAATCGCAACTTCATCGGCCGCATGGGCAGCAGCAAGTCGAGCATCTATCTGTCGAGCCCGGCAACGCTTGCCGCCTCGGCCATCACCGGCACCATTACCGATCCGCGAGAGTTTTTCTGACGCCATGCAAGCCACCACGCCAGCGACGATCAGCGGTCGGGTTTTCAAGTTCGGCGACAACGTCAATTCCGACATCATCATTCCGGGCCGGTACCTGATTTATATCGAGCCGAAGGAGCTGGCCGAGCACGCGTTCGAGATGCTGGGGGAGGGGTTCCCCGCGAAGCTGCGCGAGTACGACATTCTGGTGGCGGGCCGTAACTTCGGGTGCGGCAGCGCGCGCGAACAGGCGTCCACCGCCATCAAGGGGCTCGGCATCAAGGCCGTGGTGGCGGCTTCGTTCGCCCGCACGTTCTATCGGAACGCGATCAATGACGGGCTGACGATCGTCGAGTGCCCGCAGCTCTACGAGGCGGTATCGGAGGGGGATGAGATCAGCATTGCGCTGGCGAGCGGGAAGATCACCCATGAAGGCCGTCAGTACGCCTTCCCGCAGATCCCCGATTCAGTCCGGAAGATCCTGGAGCTTGGGGGGCTTGCGAACTACCTGAAGGCGAACATGGAGGGCACGGCCGGGCGCTGAGATTGCCGTGGCGGGCGGCCGCAAAGTCACAACCGGGCTGGCTGCTTCTGGCGACGTGCTGACCCGAGCGCCGAATGAGCGTAAGGTTCGTAGCCGTAGCAAGAAAAACGGGGATCGCTATGAATCTCATCCTCTGGCTGATGGTCGGTGGCGTCATCGGGTGGACGGCAGGCATCGTCCTGCGGACGGACCGGCACGAGGGCGTGTTCCTCAACGTCGCCGTTGGCATCCTCGGAGCGGCCCTGGGCGGCGGGCTCCTCGCCCCGCTGTTCGGCATGGCGACACTCCGGCAGAGCAACTTCAGTGCGCCGAGCCTGCTCGTGTCGTTCCTGGGCGCGATCGTTCTGCTGGCCCTGGTGAACTTCAACCGCCGAGGCGGCGCGCGCTAGTCCGCCGAGCGGCGTCCGCCGCTCCCGCCGTTTGCATTCGACGCAGCAGGCTTTCCGGCCTATTCCGGGGCCGTGATCCGCAACGCCGCGATCGCATCGGCTCGAAGAGGGGTGATGCCTCTTCGGGGCGGAAGTGTCTCGGGCGTTTGCACGTCCCAGGCCAGACCCAGTCGCTCGAGCGCTTTCACGAACTGGAACCCCACATCGACCTCTCCCGGGTAGAGCCCATGTCGCGCGGAGGCGGGGAAAGCGTGGTGATTGTTGTGCCAACTCTCGCCCATTGACGGGATCGCAGCCCAAGGCACGTTGTGAGCCTGCACCGCACCGTCATCGACCAGCCAGGTCTGCGGTCCGCGAGAATGGCAGAGATACCCGACGAGCCAGTGCATGGAGACGCCCACGGTCACCCGTGCGCAAATGCCCCACACGACCCAGGGCAGGCCACCCACCGCATAGAGAACGGCCGCGATGGGAACCTGCTGCAGCATCCAGGTCCGTTGCAAGAACCGGTAGAACGGGTCATCGCCGATTCCCGGGCCCGGGTCGAAGCCGGGTGGACGTTCGAGGTGGAGGCGGCAGTGCAGATTCCACAGGCCATCCCGGAGCATGCCGCGGCCATGCTTGAGGAAGGCGTGGCAATCGTGCTGTCGCTGCGCCCAGTCTCTGACATCGTGGGAATGAACGACCCAGAACGGTCCCTGCATGCCGACCAGCGTGCCGGACCAGACGAGCACGCGCTCCACCCCCTTCGAGCACTGAAACGTTCTGTGAATCAGCCGGCGATGAAAACCCACCGAGTGGCCCGTGCACATCGTCACGGCGAGCAGCGTGAGAAAGGCGAGAAATGCGCCCCACGTGAAATACAGCGGACCCAGGATCAGCGCGCCCAAGAGCATGCCGCCGTTCCATAGCGAACGCGCCGGATCCCATCTCACCGTGCCTCGCAGCGGATCGGTGTCGGAGTCGAGCATCAGGGAGTTCACCTTGTAAGGTCCCTGCATCGCTTCTTGCAGACGCTCGGCGTTGGTCGTCATCACGCACTCCTTGGGCGAGGCGCGCGTTCAAGGTACGCGCCGTTCCGATCGCTATTTCTTTCGGGACGCCTTGAGCCGGCCGCTTTCGCGCTTCAGCGGCCGGGATACGGGGCAAAGCTCCTGGACGTAGGCATTCAGCGTGTTGACCAGGCTGTCCCGCACCAGCGAGTAGTGCACGAACTGGCCTTTCTTCTCACTCTGGATGAGACCTGCACCCTGCAGAAGCTGCAGGTGCTTGGAGACGGCAGGCTTGCTCATCGAGAAGCGCGCGGCGATCTCGCCCGCCGTCAGATCGGTCTCCGCCAGAAACGCGAGGATCTTCCGGCGCGCGGTCGAGGCGAGGGCGGCGAAGACTCGATCCATGCGGTATCCAAAACAGTTAACTATTTAATTAATTATCTCGACGATTGGCGGGCACGTCAAGAGAGTCGTACGCCAGGAGCCGCGAGCGATAGCGGCGCGCCGTCGGGCGGTTAGCAGCTCTGAGGTACGGGGAAAGTCCGTGAACCCGCACTCTGACACCTTCTCAGATACGCGCCGCGACGTCAGCAACGATTCGGCATGCCAGCTCGATCGAACCCTGAACTCGAGTCGTATCGCCGACATAGCTTGCCAAGGCCGCTTGAGCCCGCCGCCGCAGCGGTGCGGCGCTTATGAGTTTGCGTCTCGCAAGAGCGGCAATATCTTCGCGATCCTGGCTGGAGAACCGCCCGAGCTTGCTCACGGCAAGGTCCAGTGCCGAGAGCAATCGGACTTCCAGAACATCGGCATCGGTTCCCTCCAGGGCCAGAGGTACCGAATCGTCGTAGGCGTCTTCGTGCAGCAGGCTGAGTGTGTCGTTGTATTGGCGATCGTAGTAGAGAAGTCGTGCCGCGCCGTCAGCGTCGCGATAGGCGACTTCCAGATTTTCTGGCAGAGCGATGCGGCGCGAGAACGCCGCGTCGATGTCTCGTGAAACCCGCTCGCCGGTGTACAAGTGCAGCGCCGCGCCGCCTGCCACGTACATTCGAACAGGCAGTGCACGTGATGGCACGCCGGCAAGGGAGCTGGCAATCCGATTGACGATCTCGCGGAATGCCATGACGTATTCGGGTCGCGCGTTTCGGTCAGGCCGCATGGGGCAGCTGAGCGTCGACCATAGGAAGAAAGCGTGAAGGTCGCACAGGACTGCGCTCCAACCAGAGGTTGAACACGGCAGGCTCGGTCGCGCCCGGATGGATCTGTTCCGCCATCGCCAGCAACGCGCGACGATCACGGCCCTGGACGCTGGCGAGCATCACTGCCAGGCCAGCCATGAAGAAGCGGGATCCCGCGCTTGCCCACCGTCCCGCGTCAAGGTCGCCCGACGCGCACAGCCTGGCGAGACGCTCTTCGTATTCTCTGTCGACACTTGCCGGAAAGTGACCATCCGGCGTTGAACCGGGCACGTGAACATCGAGCACGCCAAGACGTGCCCCGATGGCCTGCGCCAGGGATCGCAGCGTCTCGAAATCACACGTTTGCCGGCGACGAAGACGTGAGAGCGTTTCCTTACGCAAGCGCGCTCGGGCCGCCCACTCAGAGTCGGTGAGCCTGAGCGCACGGGCTTCCCGAGTCAGCGCGGCCAATGTGTCACTGAACATGCTAGTTGACTTTGACATCAACACGATATTGAAGTCGGTTGACTTATAAGTCAACTCTCTCGGAGAGCTACACGATGGGGTTTAGACGGCGGCGATGCGCCACAGCTGCGCGTTTGTGCAGTGAGCCAGACAGCACTCGTTGCGAGTGTCGGCCGAGGGAGTCAGCCTCGGCGGAAGATCCAGGTATCCACGGAAATCTCGGGGGCACGTTCATGTTTGCTCCGAAGCTCGCCAGGCCGCACACGGTAGTCGCAAATTCGACCCACAGCCTGGCACGCCAGCGCCCGACACCGGAGGCGGCAAAGGGCTCTTCGGAAGCGCGGAGGGCGGCGTGGGATTTCAGCAAGATCCCCGTATTTGGGGCCGGCGCCGTAAGAGGACCTCAAGGATCGTCCGTACTGAGCGCGCCTGCGCTGCCAGGTCATGGTCCCTGCTGGCACGACAAATCCGCGCGGGCTATCGGAGCGGACGACGCCTGCGCGCACGAGGCCGACACGGTGGCCAGTCGGGTGATGCGCATGGATGGAACCGACCCTGACACACGCGCAGCGGTCCATCCGCAGCACCACGGCACTCCGCGCTGCGCAGCAACTACGTCTGCCTCTGCCCTACGCTCAATGCCGTTCGGCGTTCAGGCAGCGCTCGCGGGTGCAGGCCATACGCTTGACGCGCAGACCCGCGGGTTCTTCGAGCCGCGTCTTGGCATCGACCTTGGGGATGTGCGCATCCACGACGATCGTCGCGCGGCGACGTCGGCGCGTGCGATGGGAGCGCGCGCGTACACAGTCGGCAGTGACATCGTGTTCGGCGCTGGCGAGTACGAGCCAGCGACCGCCGAGGGCCGCGTACTGCTCGCACACGAGCTCGCGCACGTCCGTCAGGACGCGTTGGGTGCCTTCCCCGCAGTGTTGCTGCGCAGGAAGCCCTGTCCGGGCTGCCACAAGCCGGCGGGCACTCAGGACGTGGCGCTGGCGGAGCTGCACGATGGCGATGTCCATTACTTGCCCGATGAGGCCGCGGCTGACGCTTTTGCGTATCTGCGCGCCGGCCTCGCCTGGGGCGAGTACCGGGGTGGCAAGCGCATCGACGCCCAGGCCGTGCACCACTACTACTACGACGGCGGCAATGTGATCGTTGGTTATGTGCTGAAGTTCGAGAACCCGCAGGGATCGAACTTCCCTGTGCGCGTGTTGACGCTCGACGTCTACGGAAAAGTGCTCGCGAGCGCGACGGTCGATCGCGAACCGGTCGAGTCGGTCATCTCGCCGGTGGATTTCATCGGTCCGGGCGTTCTCGCGCGTCCGTTCGCAGGAGGCGTACGCGCGGTTGCCGGCGGAATTGCCGAAGCCGCACCGAGATTCGGAGCGGCGCTCGGCCGCACGGCACGCAATCTGACTTTCTCGGCGCGCCTGGCGGCCCCGGAATTCTTGGGCGCCGCCATGCGCGGCGGCGCTGATTTCTCCGCACTCGCTGCGGAGGGAGGGGCGCGCACCGCATCTGCATTGGTCACGCGCGAAGGCGGTGAGCTCGTGGTCGGCGCGACGCAAGCGGGGCGGGCGGCAGCTGAGCTCGCGCCGGGCGGATCCGTGGTCAGCCCGCCGCCGTTGAGGATCACCAATCCCTCGTTCGCCGACGTCTCGGAAGCGATTCAAGCCGAAGCGCCTGGCACGATCCGATATGCGTCAGGCGCCGCGGCCGCAGTCGGAGCGCGTGCCGCGGGCCTGGAAAAAGCGTCGCGCCCGGGGTTTCAGTCGCACGGCATTGCCTCGAGCGTTCGCCAGGCGTTCCGGATCAGTGGTGCTGAGTGGCAGTCAGCACATATCGCGCCCCAAGCGTTCTACCGGGAGCTCCGCAGACTCGGAATACGTGTCAGCGAGGGCCGGGCGCTCACGACACTGCTCTCGCGCGAGGCTCACGCGGCGTTCGATCGTTCGTGGCTTCGGGAGTGGAGGAGCGCGGTGGCGTCCGGCCGGCAGATCCGCATCAGCGATGTGTACACCTGGGTCTCGAATGCGATCGATGCCGTCGACAGGAACCTGATCGACGTCAGCGTTCAGGGTGCGATGCACGACCGCCTGCGAAGCGAACTATTCAGCGATCTCGGCCTGAGCCCTGATTTAGTGATCGTTCCCGGCCACCCGTAGCAACTCGTCCGTTCGCGAGCCGAGCGGCTCCTTCACAGGGAAGGCTGCCGTATGCAGCCTTCGCTCGGCGGCAACCGGCAGGCTGCCTTCCTCCGCAACGGCGATGAAATAGCGAAGATGCCGAGGCTCCATGCGTGATCCCCATGCTTGTGAAGCATGGCGGCCACCTTACGAAGTCTTATTCAGAGGCGCAACGAAGGCCTACGATTTCCTGACACCGACAAACACTGCACCTGCAGAAGGAAGCCGCCATGACCCACCTTTCAGGCAAAACCGCACTCGTCACAGGGGCTTCGCGTGGCATCGGCCGCGCTACCGCTGTGGCTCTCGCCAAGGCTGGGGCCCAGGTTCTGGTTCATTACGGTCGCGGCGCTACCGAAGCCGAGGCGGTCGTCGCTGAAATCCGCAAAGCGGGCGGTCGCGCCGATGCCATCGCTGCAGACCTCGCAGCGCCAGACGGCGCGCACACGCTCGCCCGGCAGGTTCGCAGCATCGTCGGAGATCGGCTGGACGTCCTGGTCGCCAACGCCGGAGTGGCCGGCACCAAGACAATCGAGGAGACCTCGGTCGAGGATTTCGACCGGATGTTCGCCGTGAATGTTCGCGCGCCGTTCTTCCTGGTTCAGCAGTTGCTGCCGATTCTGGGCAAGGGCAGCAGCGTCATTCTCGTCTCGTCGCTCGCTGCGCACGCGTCCGTCGGCACGCTCGCCGCCTATGCCGCGACCAAAGGTGCTATCGACACCCTTGTGAAGCACTTTGCCTCAGCGCTTGGTGAGCGTGGCGTGCGCGTCAATGCAGTGGCGCCGGGCGTGGTCGAAACCGACATGTCTGCGTTCGCGAAGACGGAGTCGGGTCGCGACTTGACGCTCGCGATGCAGGCGCTGAAGCGCGTTGCTCAGCCCGATGACATCGGTGACGTCGTTGCCTTCCTCGCGTCCGACGCCGCGCGCTGGATTACCGGTGACACCGTTCGGGTCGATGGCGGCTCGAAGCTCTGAACACGAGGAAGCAGGACGCTGAGGGAGCGTGGGTCTGTCTCGTCAGGGATTCGCCACCGGCAGCCCATGCGCCGTCAGGAACTCGCGGATCGTCGCGAAGATCTTCGTGCGCTCGTCCGGTTTGAACTGACCATGCCCCCCGCCGGGAATCGTCAGCAATTTGTTCTGGACGTGAGCCTTCGTCAGGGCATCGTGGAGGCGCACCGCTTCCTCATAGGGCACGAGCGGATCCTTGTCGCCATGCACCGTGAGGATCGGCGGCAGTCCTTCGCGCACGTACGTTAGCGGCGACACGCGCTTCGCGATCTCCGCGCGGTCCGGCAGGCTGCCGAGCCAGGTGACCGCGAGGTTCGCCTTGTGAGGCCCGTCGATAACGTCCGCCACGTCCGTGATGCCATAGAAGTTGAACACAGCCGCAACCTTCGGCACCGGCGATGTACCGGCACACTGGCGGTCGAGCCCTGCGCTCTCCGGAATCATCGCGCTGGTGAGCGCGAGATGGCCGCCCGCAGATTCGCCGTAAGTGACGATACGGTCGACGTCGATGTTGTACGTCTTCGCGTTGGCGGCGAGATAGCGCAGCGCGCACAGGCCATCTTCCACGGCGGCCGGAGCCGGCGCGACTTTCGCCAGGCGGTATTCGACGTTCACTACATTCCAGCCCATCTCCATCCACGGAAAGAGCGAGAACAGCGCATTCTCCTTGGCACCCGCGGCCCAGAAGCCGCCGTGGAAATAGACCACGGTCGGCTGCGGCGTCGTCGCACCTCGGCGCGAGTAGATGTCGAGTTTCGAGTCGGAGTTGCTCGCCGTGAGATAGGTCAAGTTGGCCGCTACCTGGTAGCGGTTCAGCGCATGCACAGCCCACTCCGCAGGCGACGTGTCTGCCGGCAACGCGCTCTGCGCCACCGCGGCGGAACTGGTGATCGCCAGCAGAGCGATGAACATGAGGAAGCCCGGAACACGGTGCGTGACGGTCATGACGATCCCTTGCGATTGTTCTGCTTAGTGTGCTTCCGCTGCTGCTGCGCGTGAGACCGGCTTACCAAACACCTCGATCTGCGCAACGTCGGCCCAGCCGCCCGGGCCATGGCCGCTGCTCGGCATGAGGTCGGCAAAGCCGATTTCATCGACCTTCGATAAATCGACTTTCTCGAGGAAGGTGCCGGTCGTCACCACGCGAGCGATGTCGAGCCGGGTCCAGCGCAGCTCGGCGTAGGAAATCTCGCTGATCAGCCAGTCGCGCGTCGTGCCGTCCGCGTGGTCGCCGATCAGCCAGGTCCCGTCGGCGAGCTTCACGATCGGACGCACCTGGTGGAAGCCCGACATCTTGGTGTTCCAGCGGATACGGGCGAGGCCGCTCAGGTCCGCGAAGCTCACCTTTTCACGAAAGGCGACGGCGCACGGGGACGTGCACATGCCCGTCCACACATGAACCGGATTGTGTTCGTCGGCTGCGCTGCCCGTCAGGAGGATCTCACCCGCGGGCACGTAGAGCTTCAACTCCAGACTCGGATTGCCGATCGAATCCGCCGTGACAGGATGCTCGCCTCCCTGGGCCGTCTGTTTCCATTCTTCGTTGAAGAATCGCGCGGGCCGCATCACCTTCGGGGCGGCGGGAGGCGTGCCTGGACGCGCGCCGTCGGTTGCCGCTTGTGGGTAGGCAAGAGGGATCGCCGCGCTCAGGGCAATCACGACCAGAAGACCTGTTCGCCAACGCAACATATGAGCGTCCCCCTCGTTTGTTCTCACGCCCCGGTTAGCATAACGACGCTCGCGGCCGCGTGGCCGGGCGTGGCGCCGGGTGTCCATTTCGCTGTAGTTGCGACGGAAACCGGCTGAACCGCGCACCGACGGACCCAGCGACCGCCTGTCGCGCGCGTAAAACTGTTGTCGGCACCGCAAAAGAGCGCCGTCGCAGAATAGTCCACCTTTCGAGGGGCTCTCTCAAACATGCGAAACGTGTTCGTCCTTTCCGCCTGCGCTGCCGCGCTCATGCTGGCTGCCGGGAGCAAACCCGATGAGGCGGTCGCGGCCAATACCGCGAAGGCCGCCAACGTCGACAGCAAGCGCCTGATGGCCGCGGACCAGAATGCGGGGCAATGGATGTCCCAGGGACGCGACTACAAGGAACAGCGTTTCAGCCCGCTCACGAAGATCAATGACAAGAACGTCGGGCAGCTCGGCCTTGCGTGGTTTGGAGACTTCGACACCCGCCGCGGCCAGGAGTCCACGCCGCTCGTGATCGACGGCGTGCTCTACGTCACCACCGCCTGGAGCAAGGTGTACGCGTACGACGCGAAGACCGGCAAGGAGCTGTGGAAATTCGATCCGAAGGTGCCGGGCGAGTGGGGCGTGAATGCCTGCTGCGACGTGGTGAACCGGGGTGTTGCCGCGTGGAACGGCAAGCTGTACCTCGGAACGCTCGATGGCCGCCTCATCGCCATCGACGCGGCGACCGGCAAACAGAAGTGGTCCACGCAGACCACCCCGAAAGACAAGCCCTACAGCATCACCGGCGCGCCGCGCGTGGCGAATGGCAAAGTGTTCATGGGTCAGGCGGGCTCGGAGTTCGAGCAGCGCGGCTTCATGGCCGCCTACAACGCCGAGACCGGCAAGCAACTGTGGAAGTGGTGGATCGTGCCGGGTGACCCGGCCAAGGGCTTCGAACAGCCCGAGCTCGCGATGGCCGCCAGGACGTGGAAAGGCGACTTCTGGAAGACGGGCGGCGGTGGCAGCCCGTGGGATGGCATCGTCTACGACCCGACCACGAACTACGTGATCTTCGGGTCAGGCAATGGCGCGCCGTGGCCGCAGTCGATCCGCAGTCCCGGGAGTATCGAGGGCAACGACAATCTGTTCCTCTCGTCGGTGATCGCGCTGAATGCCGAAACCGGTCGGTACGTGTGGCATTACCAGATGACGCCGAACGAGAGCTGGGATTTCGACGCCACGCAGCAGATCTCGATCGCGGATCTCGACATCAATGGCGAGAAACGCCATGTGGCGATGCAGGCGAACAAGAACGGCGAGTTCTACATGCTGGATGCGAAGACGGGCAAGTTCCTCTCGGCGAACGGCTTCGTCCCGAACATCAACTGGAACACCGGATTCGATCCGGTGACCGGCAAGCCGAAGATCAATCCCGAGTCGATCTACACCGAGGAAAAAGGCTTCGTCGTGATTCCGGCCTCGGGCGGTGCGCACAGCTGGCACCCCATGTCGTTCAACCCGATCACGGGACTCGTGTACATCCCCACCACCTACGGTAACTACGCGCTCGTCGCTACGCGAGAAGACGATAACCCGATGGGGCAGAAGCTCTCCATCAGCATGCGCAAGGGTCAGGCGATGAATGCCCCGCGCATCAATGCGAGCTACCTGCTCGCGTGGGATCCCGTGAAGGGCAAAGAGGCCTGGCGCGCGCCGTTCGAAACGGGCCGCGGTGGCGGCACCATGACCACGGCTGGCAACCTCGTGTTCCAGGGCAACTCGAAGGAGTTTGCGGCCTATCGCGCGGACACCGGCGAGAAGCTGTGGAGCATGCCCACGCAGACGGGCGTCGTCGCGGGTGCGGTAGCGTACGAGGTTGATGGTGAGCAGTACGTGGCGGTGTCCGCCGGGTCGCGCCTCGGTGGCCTCGGCGGCAATTATTATTCGCCGAACGGCTCACGCATTCTGGCCTTCAAACTCGGTGGCACCGCGAAGCTGCCCGACCCGGCGCCGCCGGTTCCGCAGGTGCTGAACCCGCCGGATCAGTTCGGCACACCCGAGATGCTGACGAAGGGCGCAGACGCCTATAACCGCTTCTGCGGCACGTGCCACGGCACGGATGGTCAGAGCCGCGGCATGTTCCCGGATCTGCGCTACAGCGCGGCGCTGGGTTCGTCGGAGGTGTTCCACTCCATCGTGCTGGATGGCGCGCTCAGCGCGAACGGCATGGTGTCGTTCAAGAAGGCGTTGACGCCGGAGCAGGCGGATACGATCCGTGCGTACATGGTGTCGCGCGCGATCGATCTGAAGAAGAATCCTCCGCCAACGTTGGGCGCAGCGGCCGGAAATCGTGGTGCCGCGGCACCCGCGACTGGCGCACCCGCAGCGTCGGCGCCAGCTGTGCCCACGCAGCAGCCGGAATCGCCACACTAAGATCAGGCAATGAATCGCTGCCGCTTGGCCACACAAGGCCGGGCGGCAGCGGCACGTTGTAGAGAGCTCACGAATAACCCGCGACGCGGTCAGTCATCGGTGCGATTCAGTGCACCGGTTGCGTCCTTCTGGTGCCTGACGCACGATGCGTCGACGTAAGGCGAAGAAGAAGAGGGGGTCATCTGATGAAGTCCATTACCGTTCCGGCTATTGCGCTGGTCTTCGGCGCATTGCTCGTTGTTCCGCACACGGCCACTGCTCAGCCCGCACCGCCCGCAGCGGCATCGTGCTCGCCGGTCGGCGATCTCAGTTTCGTCTGCGGCGTCGTCAACGTAGAAGATTTTGTCCCGGTGGACGGCGGTCGCTGGCTCGTGGCCGGCTCCCTCATGGAGGGGTCCGCAGGTCTCTATTTGATCGACACGGCGGCCAAGACGTCGAAGCCGGTCGTGTTGTCGAAGGCGTCCAGGCCGGACCCGATCTATGCCGGGTGCGCCGCGCCTGATCTCAAGAAACTCTCGACCCATGGGCTCGAGGTCGTGCCGGGTGCCGCCGGCATCACGACCGTGTATGCCATCAATCATGGTGGCCGCGAATCCGTGGAGGTTTTCCGCCTGAACGCGGCGAAGGGCTCGGCCGAGTGGGTGGGTTGCATGGTGATGCCGGCGGGGGCGAGCGGTAACTCCATCGCCGCGTTGCCGAACGGGTCTGTCGCGATCAGCAAGTTTCAGGACACCACCGATAAGGACAGCATTCAGCACATTCTGGCGGGCCAGATCAACGGCGTGGTCTATCTCTGGACGCCTGGCAAGGGCTTCAGCGAAATACCGGGCACCCAGCTTTCCGGCGCCAACGGGCTGGCCGTCTCGCACGACGGAAAATGGCTGATCGTCAATGCGTGGGGAACGCAGGAGATCTATCGCGTGCCGCTGTCGGGCAACGGCCAGCGGTCGAGCGTCAAGGTCGACTTCCGTCCCGATAACCTGCGCTGGGCGCCGGACGGCAAGCTCTTCGTCACGGGGCAATTCCTGAATCCGCAGGCGCTTGCCGGTCGGCACGGATGGGCGACCGCGCGGCTCGATCCGGACACGATGACCGTGACGCCGGTCGTGAAAGAACCGGGCTTGCCGGTGTTCGACGACGCGACCAGCGCGGTGCAGGTTGGGAAGACGCTCTGGTTCGGCACGTTCCGCGGTGATCGCGTGGCTTATCGGCCGGCGCCCTGACGAACGAGTCACTCGATCGAGGACGGCGGGTGGTCCACACACCCGCCTGTAGACCCGAGGCCATCGGCCTGCGTTGAGGTTCCTCATGCTGCATCGATCCTGGATCGGCGCGTTCGTCCTCATCGGTCTGGCCGTGGTCACGGCGGGTGTGAACGCGGCGGAGCGTTCCAAGCTCATTGGCGTTTGGAATCTCGACGTTTCCAAGCTTCCCTTGCCGCCCGGCGGAATTCCGCCACGCAGCGTCACGCTCAGGGTTGCCGATGTCGGCGGCGGCAAGTGGCAGACGACGATCGACACGGTGAACGCCGACGGCACGAAGCTCCACGCTGAGTCTTCCTACAGTCTCGACGGCGTGCCTGCTCCCGTCACCGGCGCCATGGATGCCGACACGGTCTCTGTGACGTGCCCGGATGCAGACACGCTCGTGATGGGGGCGGGCAAGCGCGGCGGCCTCGCGACCGTGCGCGTGTTTACCGTATCCGCCGATGGCAAGCATCAAACAGAAACGATTGTCGCGCTCGGTCAGAATGGAAAGCCGACGACGAGGACGAACTCGTGGACTCGCGGGTGAAGATCAGACAACGCGGTGATTGTTCGCGGAGTTGAGCGATGTACGCTTCCTTCTCGCTCCACCAACTGACGCCTGTCGACGTTCCGCTGCTGCGCGCGCTGAACACTCTGTTTGGAAAGGCCTTCGGCGATCCGGAGACCTATGACGGGGAGCCGCCGAGTGACGCGTATGTCGAAGCGCTGCTCACGAAAGAGCACGTGATCGTGCTGGTGGCGATTGTCGAAGGCGACGTTGTGGGCGGACTCGTGGCTTACGAGCTCGACAAGTTCGAGCGGGCGCGGCGCGAGTTCTACCTCTACGACCTCGCGGTCGCCGAAACGCATCGTCGGCGCGGCATCGCCACAGCGCTAATCCAGCGGCTGCGCGAGATCGCCGCTGCGCGCGATGCGTGGGTCGTCTACGTCCAGGCCGACTACGGCGATGATCCTGCGATCGCGCTGTATGAAAAACTTGGAACTCGCGAAGAGGTGCTGCACTTCGACATCGAGCTGGGCGGTAAACAGGGCCTGCTGCAGAGAACAAAGGGCCGATGACGTCGCGCCGCTGATGAACACTCGAGCGCCAGAGTGTCCGTTGCCAACCGCAAGTTTGGGTGAACGATGAAGGCCCCCTCAAGTGGAGCGCTGGCGGGTTCGCGTAAAGCGCTAGTAGCCAAACAACACGTCTTGACATGTAAGCTCGTCTCAACGTGGGACCTGCAGTCAGGGCGCGTTAGCGCTGTCGCTCGAACAGTCTTTCGATCCGATCTACGACTCGTCCCTGGGCGTCCCTCTGGACCGCGGAGACCGTGTACGTTTGACCGTCTTCGGAGATTCTTTCAGTCCCGGTCGACGTCACCCACGAGTTTGCGCCGCTGCGTCTGAAGGTGAACTCAATCGTCCTGGCATTTACCGTGTGGCACGAGAACGTCGTATCGGTTGGCTGTTGATCTTCGCCCAGCACGGGATACTGCCGTCCATCGCATCGGTGATCGGATCTCGATAGAGACACGCCGTCACGGTTGACGGCAATGTTGACGCGCGTCATACCACCTCCCAGATCTTCAAAGGACCGGCGAAGACCCTGGTACGACGAGGACACCTTTCGTTCGACCCAGACACCAATACGGGGGTCGCGCTCCTGTGCCGCCAGGCCCTCCGCGATGAGTAGAGCTGAGACGCACGCTGCAAGATAGACGGACTTCCGTACACGCATTCGATGCCCCCTGACGTCGGGCAGACTATAGCGTGGTGTTGACAGTCGCGGCGATCCAGGCGTCTACTTCCAGTCGTGCGCTCCAGGCGCCTGCAGGTTCGCGCGAAGGGCCAAGCCCACTGTCCATGGATTCTCTGCACGTCTACCCCCGTGCTGCCTGTTCGCGAACCACGGGCTGAAGCATGGAGGTCGTATGACGTCGCAGCCGTTACCCGAGCGCCCGAATCTCGAGCAGCTCAAGAACCAG
>FTEO01000640.1_pt1 | contig 14624 bp, 10 predicted proteins | sample 1640211 | NCBI WGS metagenome assembly FTEO01 (sample SAMEA3914816, study PRJEB12502) | metagenome | biome: forest; material: soil | place: USA | collected 2011-09-16 | depth 0.3 m | reverse complement strand
TAGCCGCGCACGCCCATCTCGGCACCACCGTTGCCGATGATCACTTTGCCCTTCACGACGCGCGGTGCACCGGTGATGGTGTACCGATAGTTCTTATCGACGGTGAGCTCTTCCCACACGGGTGTGCCAGTAGCAGCATCGAGCGCGATGAGGCGGCCGTCGAGCGTGCCGACGTACACCTTGCCATTCCATGCGGCGACACCACGATTCGCCACGTCGCAACAGGCGTTCACGCCCGTTTCGCCGGGCACCTTCGGGTCATAGGCCCAGATCTGTTCGCCTGTGGCCGCGTTGAGCGCGAACACCTTGCTCCATGCGCTCGTCACGTACATCACACCGTCGATGACGAGCGGTGATGACTCTTGCACGCGATGCGCGGTGTCGAGGTCGTAATGCCACGCGAGCTTCAGCTGCGACACGTTCTGCGCATCGACTTTCTTCAGCGGGCTGAAGCGCTGCTCGTCGTACGTACGGCCGTAACTCATCCAGTTGCTGGAATCATCCGCTGCAGCTGCGAGGCGTGCGGCATCCACCGCTGCGGGCTTCGCTGGAACAACAGCCCTCGCCGGTTGTGCCTCGCCCTTCGCCTTGTCGTCACTCTGGCTGCAAGCCGCCAACGCAAGAGCCACGCTCACGAGAAGCAGACGCGATGACTTCATACCCCGGAACCCCCGTTCGACATGCTCTTGGTGCGCTGGATGCGACTGCGCCGGCGAGGAAACGCCGGCGCAGTCTTCGATGCCTGTTGTTCTTGTCAGACCGCCATGCAGACGGACTTGATCTCGGTGTACATGTCGATGACCGCGCGGCCATGTTCGCGCCCGAAACCCGACTGCTTGAAGCCGCCGAACGGCATGTTGGGGTCGATGAAGTTGTGGCAGTTCACCCAGACGGTGCCCGCGCGCAGTTTCGGCACGATACGGTGTACGGTGCGCACATCGTTCGACCACACGCTCGCCGCGAGACCATACGGCGTGTCATTCGCCATGGCGGCGATGTCGTTGATGTCGTCGAAGCGCTGCGCCACGAGCACGGGCCCGAAAATCTCCTCGCGTACCACCTTCATCTCCGGCTTCACATTGACGAGCACCGTGGGTTTGACGAAGTACCCCGCGTGCGAGGGCGCATCGCCGCCCGCCATGACGGAAGCGCCTTCCGAGCGACCCGCGTTGATGTAGCCGAGCACGCGTTCCTGCTGCTCACGCGACACGAGCGGCCCCATCTGCGTCTGCGGATCGAGCCCCGGCCCGAGCTTGATGGCGTTGGCGGCATTGCTGATGCCCTCCACCACCTTGTCGAAAATGCTCCTGTGCGCGAAGAGGCGCGAGCCTGCGGTGCAGACCTGCCCGGAGTTGAAGAAGATCGCGTTCGAGGCGCCGCCGACCACGGTGTTGAGGTCCACGTCCGGGAACACGATGACGGGCGATTTGCCTCCAAGCTCGAGCGACACGCGCTTCAACGTATCCGTCGCCGACTTGTTGATGAGCTTCCCGACCTGCGTCGAACCGGTGAACGCGATCTTGTCGACACCCGGATGCGCCACCAGCGCAGCCCCGGTGGTTTCGCCGTTGCCGGTGAGAATGTTCACCACGCCCGGCGGGAAGCCGGCCTCGAGAATCAGCTCACCGAGACGCAGCGCCGTGAGTGGCGTTTGCTCGGCAGGCTTCAGAATGCTGGTGCAGCCCGTGGCCAGCGCAGGACCGAGCTTCCATGCGGCCATGGCGAGCGGGAAATTCCACGGCACGATCTGCGCGACCACGCCCACCGGCTCGCGCATGGTGTACGTGTGGAACTTGACGCCCGGCGGCCCGTGGATCGAGGTCTGGAACGTCGAGCCTTCGATCTTGGTGGCCCAGCCCGCCATGTAGCGGAAATATTCGACCGTGCCGGGCACATCGATGATGCTCGCCATGAACTTCGTCTTGCCGTTGTTCAGGCTCTCGAGCTCGGCCAGCTCATCGGCGTTCTTCGCCACGAGATCCGCAAGCTTCCACAGCAGCGCCTGGCGGTCGGCCGGCAGCATGTCGGCCCACGGGCCCTTCTCGAACGCGGCGCGCGCGGCCGCCACGGCACGATCCACATCGCTCGCGTTTGCATCCACGACCGAGGCGATCTCTTTCCCCGTGGCCGGATCGACGACCGGAATACGGCCCTGGGATCGGGACTCCACCCACTCCCCGCCGATGAGAATGCGCGGCGAGCGCTTCAGAAACTTCGCGACCGCGGCAGAAGGCGCGGGCTGGACGGCAATGGTCGGCTGGGGAACAGCATTCACGGGGAATCCTCCAAATCAGACGAAAACACCTTATCTGGCCTGAGCGAGTGCGCCTGGGGCTCGACCGAGAAGGAGATAAGTATCTACTGACAGGGAACCGACGCGAAAACGCCCTCTCTGGCTGGCCGACTGGCGACCGGCGCGGAACGCTGCGCCCGGCCCGCATCTTTGCCAAATACGCCACATCTCGAGGCGTCCGCGTCGTCCGACTCGGAAACCGCGCGCGGAAGTTGCGGACCACGTCCAAGTCGCAGGCAACGCGTGGGACATATCCTGAAAGCGCACACGGTGCACAGGTGATATTCCGGCGGCAATGAGCGACGAACCCATTCTGCTGATCGAAGACTCGCGCGTCGCTCCAGGCCCGGCGTCCCGAGCCCTCGAGCAGCTGCGCGCACGACCCCATGTGGTCGTGAAGGCGCATACGCTCGCGGAAGGCATCGAACAGCTCGCGAGCCGCCGCTTCGCCGCGGCCATTCTCGACTTCACGCTGCCGGATGGCAGCGGCATGCCCGCGTTCCTCCGCTTTCAGAGCAAGGCCGACACGGTGCCGATCATCGTGCTGGTGGATCGCACGCAGGAAGAGCTCGGTGTGGAAGCCACGCGGCGCGGCGCACTCGACTATCTCATCAAGGATGAGCTCGCCGGTTCGCTCCTCGACAAGGTGCTGCGGCTCGCGCTCGAACGCACGCATACGGTGCTCGCGCTGCGCGCATCCGAAGCTCGTTATCGCACCATGTTCGAAAGCACTGCCGCCGGTGTCTACCAGGCGACCTGCGATGACCGGCTGATCACGATCAATCCCGCCTTCGTCACGCTGCTCGGCTACGCGGGCGAAGATGAAGTGCTGCAGCTCGATTTCGGTACGCAGATCTGCGCGAACTTCGAAGACCATCTCAACTGGCGACGCGAGCTCGAGAACGGCGGCGAGATGCGCAGCCGCGAGATGAGCCTGCGCAAAAAGAACGGCGACCGGCTTGTGGTGCTGCACAGTGCCCGGCTCGTGCGCGACAGCCGCGGTGCTCCGCTCTACTACGAAGGCACCATCGCCGATGTCACCGCTGCACACAGCCAGGCGCGGCAGTGGTCGTACGAAGCGAGCCACGATTCACTGACCGGTCTTCTGAATCGGCGCGAGATGGAGCGCCGCATGCAGACCGCGCTCGAGAACGCAGCGATCGACCGCAGCACGCTCGCCGTGGTGATGATCGATCTCGACGGTTTCAAGAAGGTCAACGATCGCTTCGGCCACACGGCAGGCGATGACTTCCTGCGCCACGTCGCAAGCGCGCTCAGGAAGTCCGTGCGCGCCGGAGACCTCATCGCACGCTTCGGCGGTGATGAATTCCTGGTGCTGCTCGAGCGCAGCACCGAAGAGAGCGCGCTGCGCGTGGCGCACGCCATGCTGAACGCGCTCGAGACCGAAGGCTTCCTGTGGGCCGGCCAGGCGCTGCACGCGCGAGCGAGTCTCGGCGTCGGCATGGGCTCGGGTGAAGATTCCACGTGGATCTCGATTCTCGAACGCGCGGATGTCGCCTGCTACGACGCCAAGACCCAGGGCGGGCGCGGCGTCAAACTCTTCAAGAGTGATGGCACCTCGATACTGCGTGTGGGTCACGCCCGCCAGCTGGCGCTGCTCGTGAGCCATGCGCTCGAGGAAAACCAGCTGCGGTTGCAGGCCCAGCGCATCGCCCCCCTTCGCAACCGCCGTGCTCACGGGCATTACGAGATCGTGGTGCAGATGGGCAGCGACCGCCGCCTCACCACACTCGACCCCGCCGATCTCGCCGCCGACCATCCGATTCTCGCGCGCAAAGTAGACCGTTGGTGCATCGAGGCCTCCTGCCGCTGGATCGCCCGTAACCAGCATGCGAATGCCAGCGTCGAGCGCTGGTTCCTGAATGTCAGCCGTGCCTCGTTCGAAGACCCCGACCTGACGGCGTTCATCGGCGCAACGACGCGCGAAACGGGTGTGGACCCGCACCGTGTCGGGCTCGAGATCGATGAACAGGCGCTCGGCACCTGCCTGCCCCAGGTGAGCGAGCTCGTGCAGAAACTGCAGGGCGAGGGTTTCGGCTTCACGCTGGATGGCTTCGGGCGCGGGATCTCCTCGTTCGCGTACCTGAAGTCGCTCCCCGTGTCCTACGTGAAGCTCGACTACGCTGCGATCTCGGAAGGTGGCGGGAACGGCAAGCGGGTATCGGCAACGCTGCTGCGCTCGCTTCACCAGATCAACCGGGCCCTCGGCCGCGCCACCATCATGGATTCCGTCGGCACGCGCGAGCTGCTGCGCGAGCTTGCAACAGCAGGTGTCGACTATGCGCAGGGGACTGCCGTCGGCGAGCCTATTGCGCTGAAGCAGCGCCGATCCCGGACCCCTCAGCCTGCCACCAACTGACCCCGGCCGCCTTGGGGCCGAGCCGTTCACTGTCAGTCGAGTCTTAGCTCCCTGATAGTCGAGCCTCCCGTACGCGGTTTGGCGCCTGATGCGCCAGCAACGACAGCGTGTCTGCGGGAAATTCCAAGGGCTTCCCGTCCCACGTTGCAGAAAATCAACGTTCGGTCCGGATCAGTCTCTACAAGGGCTCGAGGGGAGAACCTTCAATGAAGATTTCCGTTCATCCTGTCCGCCGCGGCACGCTTGGCACGGTGGCAGGCGTGGTTGCCGCGATCATCAGCACCTCGGCTCTGGCGCAGGAGCTGGAAGAAGTGACCGTGACGGCCACGCGCCGCTCCGAAAACATCCAGGACGTGCCGATCGCCGTCACGGCCATTACGGCCGCCCAGCTCGAGACCAAGGGCATCAACGACGTGGCGAAGCTGAGCGCCATCGCGCCGAACGTAACCCTCGATGCCGGCACGCCGTTTTCAGGCTCGGACACCGTGCTGTCTGCGTTCATCCGCGGCATCGGCCAGAACGACTTCGCGTTCAACCAGGATCCGGGCGTCGGCGTCTACGTCGACGGTGTCTATCTCGCGCGCAGCGTCGGCTCGAACACCACGATGCTCGACGTCGACCGCGTCGAAATCCTGAAAGGTCCGCAGGGGACCCTGTTCGGCCGCAACACCATCGGCGGCGCCATCTCGATCGTCACCAGGGATCCGGGCGACGAGTTCAGATTCAAAGGCGAGCTCACCACCGGCGATTTCAATCGCCTGGATTTCCGGGGCTCGGCCGACCTGCCGATCACCGACAAGCTGCTCACCAGCATTTCCTTTTCTACGGCGAGGCGGGACGGCTACCAGCGCCGCATTCCCTTCCCGACACTGCTGAACCCGGCAGGGACCGCTGCCAACCCGTTGGCTGGAATTCCAGATTGCGGCGCGACCGGCGCGACCTGCTCCTGGACTACCGACGATTCCTCGCGCTTCCCGGCCGCGGCACATCAAACCAGTGATCGCGAGGGTGGCATCGACCAGTGGGCCACACGCGCGAAGGCCGTCTATCTTGCGAGCGACACGTTCAAGATCACCTTGGCCGCGGACTACATGAACGTAGATCAGTCCGCCTCGCCCAACACGGCGCTTGCAATCACCACGAATGGTATCAATCCCGTGACGGGCCAGCCGATTCCGAATGGCACGCTCGGTCAGCTCTACAACGCGTGCCTCCTGGGCGCACCCATCGGCGTCGTCTGCAGCCTGCCGCGCGGCGGCTTGAGTCCCACGCCGACGCCGATGGCGCAACTGCCACCGCTCTCCGGCCTGAACGTGAATGGCAATCCCAATGATGACCGCATTCCGTACTCGAGCATCTTCGAGACCGGCAACATCGACACCACTTACGCAACGGGCAACAGCTTCTCCAAGCTGAAGAACGAAGGCGTGGCCGCGACGCTGCTGTGGACGTTGCCGAATGAGTCGTCGATCAAATCGATCACGGCGTATCGCGACCTGCACTGGAAAACCGGCCTGGACCTCGACGGCTCGCCGGAGCCGATCCTCGAACCCTCGTTCGACATGGTCCAGCACGAGACGTCCGAGGAATTGCAGTGGACCGGCAAGGCCATCAGTGACCGCCTGAACTACACCGTCGGCGGTTACTACTTCAAGGAAGGCGGTCATCTGCACGACTACGTGGTGTTCCCCGCGGGCCTCCTGATGATCGACGGTCCGAATGACCTCGACACCAAGGCCTACGCCGGTTATCTGCACCTGAACTTCAAGATCACCGAGAAGCTCGGCGTCACGGCCGGCGCGCGCTACACCAAGGAAAAGAAGCATTTCGAAGGTCACCAGACCGACGACAACGGCCTCTCCTACAAGGCCTCCGGATGCTATCCGCCCAGCGCGTCGGGAGCGCTGCTCGGTGCGCCGGCGAATCTGACGTGCCAGCAGGTGCTGGGATTCCCGAGCGCAACCGAGCCGTTCCGCTACTACCCGCCGGGCGTGAATACGCTCGACTTCAGCAACACGTCGCCGACCTTCGGCGTCGACTACCACTTCACCCCTGATCTCATGCTCTACGCGTCGTACTCCAAGGGCTACAAGACGGGCAGCTGGACCACGCGCCTGTCGAGCCCTCACCCGACGTACGACGACTCACTGCACTTCGACCCGGAGAAGGCGACCGCCGAGGAAGTGGGCTTCAAGTCGGAGCTGTTCAACCACACGCTGCGCCTGAACCTCGCGGCGTTCCACACGAAGTACGAGAACATCCAGCTGAACTCGCAGCAGGGCATCTCCCCGACACTGGTGAACGCCGGGGATGCGAAGATCTACGGCGCCGAGGCGGAAGCGGAGGCAGCCATCGGCGGCGGGTTCTCGATCAACGCCGCGTTCGGTTACACCAAGGCCGAATACACGCGCATCGCTCCGGGCGTGGGTGACAACGGCGTAAACGTCGATACGAGCTTCTTGCTGCCGAAGACGCCGAAGTACAAGTTCTACATCGGACCGCAGTACATCGCGAATCTGCCGAACGAAGCCTCGCTCGTCCTGAACGCGGACTACACGTACACGGACAAGCTCGCGAACGACCTGGGTAACACGGCACTGCTCATCCGTGATTCCACGAACATCGTCAACGCGTCGGTTACCTACCGCGCGCCGGATGACAAGTGGGAGCTCGCGCTCGGCGGCACCAACCTCTCGGACGAACGCTACATCGTGAGTGGCCAGAACCAGGGCGGCGTCGCGGTGATCGACGCGGTGTACAGCCGGCCGCGTGAGTGGTTCGCGACCATCCGTATGAATCTGAAATAACCGCCGCCCGGTAGTCCACACCACCTCGCGGTCCGGCCTCGCCGGGCAGCCGCGAGGCGGCCAATCGCGGTTATGATGGCCCCCCATTCGAGGGGCTGCCGCGATGAAGAACGTCGAATTGATCGCTTCCTACTGGACGCTCGCCGGTGGCGGGCTGCCGCACACCGACCGGGAATACAGCACTTTCGAGTTCAAGGAACGCATCGAGGCCGCCGCACGCGCCGGATTCAAGGGCGTGGGGCTCTGGCACGCGGACATCGAGCACGTGCTGAAGAGCTACACGCTGCCGCAGATGAAGCGCATCCTGGACGACAACGGGATGAAGTACATCGAGATCGAGTTCCTCGCGGACTTCTTCCACTCACCCGGCGAAAAGCGCGCTGCCTCCGACAAGGTGCGCAAGCTGCTGTTCGATGCCGCCGAGCAGCTCGGCGGCCGGCACATCAAGGTAGGTGACTTCTTCAAGTCCGCCGTGCCGATGCCGCAGATGATCGACGAGTTCGGCGCACTGTGCCGGGAAGCGGCGCAGCGCGGCATCACCATCGCTTACGAGCTGATGCCGTTCTCGGTGATCGATACGCTCGAGCTGTCGCGCCAGCTCGTCGAAGGCGCCGGTGAAAAGAACGGCGGCGTCATCTTCGACCTCTGGCACATCGTGAAGCTCGGCATTCCCTACGATGCGGTCATGCGCTTCCCGAAGCAGTATTTCATCGGTCTCGAAATCAACGACGGGTATCTCAAGACCCCGGCCGGCATGGACATGGTCACCGAGACCACGTCCCATCGAAAGCTCTGCGGGTACGGGGAATTCGACATCAAGGGCTTTCTCGCGAAACTGCCGGAATCGAACTACAGCGGACCGGTTGGCATCGAAGTGTTGTCGCATGAGCTGCGCTCCTGGCCGCTCGAGAAAACTGCCACCACCGCCTTCGCCTCCACCCTCGCTCAGTTTCCGCGCTGACCGAGCGCGTGCCTGGAACCGACGGAGATATCGCCGTGACGACTTCCCAGCAAACCGTTGCGCAGGGCTCTGCGCCGACCGCCGAGCAATCCGTGGCGCTGTACGAGCGCATGCTGCTCATCCGCCGCATTGAAGAGAAGCTGAGCGCCGATGCCGCTGCCGGCCGGCTGCCCGGCGCCGTGCATCTGTACATCGGCCAGGAAGCCGTGGCAGCGGGCGTGTGCATGCAGCTCAAGGACACGGACTGGATTACCAGCACCCATCGCGGCCACGGCCACTTCCTCGGCAAGGGCGGTGACCCGAAGGCGATGATGGCGGAGATCTGGGGCAAGAAGACCGGCATCTGCCAGGGCATGGGCGGCTCCATGCACGTGGCCGATGTCAGCAAAGGCATTCTCGGCGCGAACGGCATCGTCGGCGGCGGCCTCGCGATTTCCGTGGGCGCCGCGTTCGGCGCCAAGCTGAGCGGCGAAGGCCGTGTCACCGTGTGCTTCTTCGGTGACGGCGCGGCGAACCAGGGCGTATTCATGGAATGCCTGAACGTGAGCACGTTGTGGCAGTTGCCCATCGTGTTCGTGTGCGAGCACAACCACTTCAGCGAGTTCACGCGGGCCGAGCAGGTGACCTCGGGTCAGATCGTGAACCGTGCGAAGGCGTTCGAGATTCACACCGCCGTGGTCGATGGCAACGACGTGGAAGCGGTGTGGAAAGCAACGGCCGAGGCGGTGGCGCGCGCACGCCGGGGCGCAGGGCCGTGCTTCATCGAAGCCGAGACCTATCGCATCAAGGGCCACATGGAATTCGAGAAGGAGCTGCTGGCCGGCGGCAAGTATCGCGAAGCGGAGGAGATCGCGCACTGGACCTCGCGGGAACGCGATCCGGTCACGCGCTGGGGCGACCGGCTCGTGAAGAACGGCGTCACCACTGCCGCGAAGCTCGAAGAAATTGGCAGCCGCATCGCGCGCACGGTCGAGGAAGCCGTGGAGTTCTCCGAGAAGAGCGAGCCGGCGGATCCCGAGCTCGTCTTCAGTCTCATGTTCGCCGGGCAGCGGCCTTAAGGTTTCCGGGGGATTTGTCATGGCACGCAGGCGATATACCCAATCGATCAACGACGCGCTGTTCGAAGAGATGGCGCGCGATCCGAAGGTCATCGTGTTCGGCGAAGACGTGGAGCTCGCGATCTTCGGCGACACGCGCGGCCTCCTCGAGCGTTTCGGGCGGGATCGAATCCGAAACACCCCGATCTGTGAAGCCACGCTCACCGGCATGGCGGTAGGCGCCGCCGCTGCGGGATACCGTGTGGTGCTCCACATGATGTTCTCGAACTTCCTCTACACGGGCTTCGACGCCATCGCGAACCAGATGGCGAAGCTGCGATTGATGACCGGCGGCCAGCTCGAGTTGCCGATCACGATCATGGCGGGTTACGGCGGCGGGCGATCGAATGCGGCCCAGCATTCGGACACGCCGCATCCGCTCCTCATGAATCTCGGCGGCCTGAACGTCGTCGTACCGGCGACGCCTGCGGACGCGAAAGGCTTGCTGAAGGAAGCCATCCGCGGCCGCAATCCCACGTTCTTCCTCGAAGCGAGCGGCCGTGGCGGCGACAGCGGTGAAGTGCCGGAGGGCGACTACACGATTCCGTTTGGCAAAGCGTCCGTGGCGCGTGAAGGCACGGATGTCACGCTCATCGCCATCGGCACGATGCTGAAGCCGACACTCGCGGCGGCGAAGAAGCTCGAAGCGGATGGAATCAGTGCCGAAGTCATCGACCCGCGCACGCTCGTGCCGCTCGATGAAGAGAGCATTCTGCGTTCGGTGCGCAAGACCGGGCTCGCGGTCGTCATCGACGAGGCGCGGGACCGTTGCAGCGCGGCCAGCCACATCGCGGCCATCATCGCGGACAAAGGATTCTCTTCACTCAAGGGGCCGGTCAAGCGCGTCACCGTTCCGGATGTCGCCATGCCCTATGCGCCGAATGCCGAGCTGCGCGTGTTCCCGAGCGAAGAGCAGATCGCGAAGGCGGCCACGTCGCTCACGCGCGCGGCCTGAAAGCGTCCATGAAGGTCAATCTCAAGCTCAATCGCGTTGGCATGAACATGGCCGAGGCCACCATCGCGAAGTGGCACAGGCAGCCCGGGGATTCGTTCAAGACCGGCGATGTGCTGTACGAAATCGAGACGGATAAGGTCACGCAGGAAGTGACTGCCGCATCCGACGGCACGTTGCTCGAAATCCTGGTGCCCGCCGGCGAGATTGCGGAAGTCGGTGCCACCGTGTGCACCGTGGATGCGAAGCTCGGCGCCAGCTGATGGGCGATCGCCGCTGAAGCGCGGCGCTAGCTTAGCCTTCGGAGCTCGTGAGCGCGGGCTCACCCGCCCCACCTGCACTCGTCGTCGCCGCCACTCGCGCGTTGCCGAGAGCGCATAGCATCGAGCCGCCCACGACGATCGATGCACCGGCCACACTCAGCGCATTGAGCTGTTCGGGCTTCACGAGTCCCGGGACCGTGTGCTCGAGAATCCACATGGCCAGCATGGTGAACAACGGAGTGAGCGTGAGCGTCGCGCCCACCCGCGACGCTTCCCAATGTCGCAGCGCTTCAGCAAACGCGCCGTACGCCACCACGGTGTTCGCGCAACTGAACGCGAGCATCCATGCCTGCAGCGTATTCAATTTCAGAATCCCGGCCGGATGCGATAGCGGCAGCAGAATGAGTGCCGAGCCGATGTAGAGCAGCAGCAGAATCTGCTGCGCCTGCAGCCGCCTCAACATGTATTTCTGCGCGAGGCCATAGAGGGACCACACGAAGGAGGCGAGCACGAGCAGTGCCACCCCGAGACCCAGGCCGGATCTCCAATTCGCAAGCTCCGGCAGGCGCCGGTTGAAGAACAGCGGCAGGCCCACCAGCAGCAGCGCAAAACCCGCCCACTGCCGGCCTGAAAATCGTTCGTGAAAAAATGCGATGCCTCCGAGCATCAGGAGTAGCGGAGACAGCTGCGTCACGACCTGATTGATCGTCGGTGAAGCGTGCGTGAGCCCAAACACGTACAGCATGAAGTTGCCCGCGAGACCGCCGAGGGCAACGAGCAGCACGAGCCAGCCGCGACGGTCGATGGTTGCGAGCTTTGGCAACCGCCCCATCGCCGCGAGAATGGCGCCGAGGCCGAGCGCCGCCGTCAGCATGCGAAACCACGTGAGCGTGTACGCATCCAGCGCGTTCAACGTGATGGCCAACGCAATGGGCAACAAGCCCCAGGCCGCCGCGGTGACTACCGCGAGCGCGAGCCCGAGCTTCCAGCGGCCAGTTACCTTGTGCACAGTTCAGGGGAATTTGACGTCGGAACGACGCGGGGCCGGCATGCTGCACGGGGGTGCGGACGCACGCAATACCCAGACCGACAGATCCGCGATGCGATCAACCGACGGGGGACGCGAGATCGACCAGCCGCGCCGAATACTGACGCAGCAGTCGCTGCAGGGCTTCCGGCTCGCAAACAATGGCGCATTTGGTCAGCGCATCCGCAATCGCAGCCGTGCTGGCACGCACAGCGACCGCGCGCCCCGTGACGGGTCTGCCCGTCCGAGGCGAATAGAATCCGCGATGCTCACTCGGCGAAGCAGCTGACTTCGGCTCACTCACGGCCAGCGCTTCGTCCTGCAGCGTGAGGGACGTCGTCACTGTCCCGCCCACACGGATGTGCATCGGCGCGGCTTGGGGGCCAAACACGCGCACATCCCCACCTGCGTTGACCTGGCCGGACTCGCATCCCGCCGCCCGCAACACGTCCACAGCACGATCGATGGCGAAGCCTTTCGCGATGCCACCGAGGTCGAGTGACACCTCCGCACCCGTGCGCCGGCGGACCGAAGCGCGTGCAACGGCGGGTGTAATCAGCTCGAGATCCCCGAGCCGGCCGGGCTGTTCAGGCATACAGGGATCGAACTCCCCGTCGGTGTCTTTCCAGAGCTGCTGCGCGAGTGTGAGCACCTCGAACGTCCAGCGATGAATCGGGATAAGCGCCCCCTGGCGCGCGCCGGCAATGGCCACGAGATCACTTCCCGCACGCGTCGGGTGCATCGCCTCGTCAACTATTTCAAAGACTTGGCACGCGGCATCGAGCGCGCGGCCACCCTCGGCGGCGGGCGGTCGGATCCGTCCCTCGATGGACAAGAAGGTGCCGAGGGCCACGGTGACCCGGCGAATCGTTACGAATTCCTCGTCTGAAGCGCTCAAGGTTCGGTCGCTTTGCAAATAGCATTGGAGGTAGCAATGCAAATCGTTATCATCTGGACCTCCTCGAAACGGGTACTGAGTCGGACGCGGGGCATCGAAAAAAGTGTGGTCTCATCGAACTCGTTGCGGCGTGCTCGCCGCGCTCATCGCTGCCCTCAATGCCTGCGCCGGAACCACCGAACCGACGCCGACTGGCGAATCGACCACACTGTCGGCCCAGGCCGCGCTCGGCGAGAAGATTTTCCATGACAAGTCGTTGTCCGCGAGCGGCACGCTGGCCTGTTCATCTTGTCACGACCCCGATCACGCCTTCGCCGGCGCCAGCGCTTCCGAGCCCGTGCCGATGGGCGGCCAGACCGGGAATGTACAGGGATTCCGCAACGCCCCCTCCCTCAAGTACCTGCAGCTGACGCCGACTTTTTTCTTCGACAGCGAAGGCACGCCGACCGGCGGTTTCGATCGCGACGGGCGCGCCAACACGCTGCAGGAACAGGCGCGTCGCCCGTTCCTCTCCGCGCATGAAATGGCAAACGCCACGACGGCAGACGTGGCCGACAAGCTGAGTCGTGCCTCCTACGCAGCAGAATTCCGAGCGGCGTTCGGCGACCAGATCTTTGCCACACCCGACTCAGCGTTCAGCAGTGCGGTGCTCGCGCTGCAGAAGTACCAACAGGAAGACACCGCCGAGTTCGCGCCCTTCAGCAGCAAGTACGACGCGTTCATTGCCGGCCGCACGCAGCTGAGTGCGCAGGAAACACGCGGCCTCGCGCTCTTCAACGATCCGCAGAAGGGCAACTGTTCGGGATGTCATCCGAGCTCGCGGCAGGCGAATGGCCAGGCGCCCGTCTTCACCGACTTCACATACGACAATCTCGGCGTGCCGCGCAATATGAAGATCGCGGCCAACGACGATCCGACCTACTTCGACCTCGGGCTGTGCGGACCCGATCGCACCGACGTGGTGGCGGATCGTCCGGATCTCTGCGGCGCGTTCAAAGTGCCCACGTTGCGCAACATCGCACTCACCGCACCCTACTTTCACAACGGCGAGTTCGAAACGCTGATCGACGCGCTGCGCTTCTACGTGCGGCGGGATACGAACCCGGACGAGTGGTATCCCATCGACTCCGCCGGCCAGGTGCACAAGTTCAACGACTTGCCACCGCAGTACGTGGCCAACGTGAACACCGTCGAGGTGCCGTACAACCGCCACCCCGGCGATCTGCCCGCGCTCGATGAAACCGGATTGCAGGACCTGCTCGCCTTCCTTCAGACCCTGACGGACGGCTTCCAACCTTGAGGACCCCGATAATGCCTTCGCTGAACAGCCGACGCGCACGCATGGCGCTGTGTCTCGCCACTGCCGTCACTCTTTCGCTGAGCCTCGCGCGCCCGGCGGCGGCGGCAACGACTGACGAGCTCGAAGCGAAACTCCAGGCGCTCGCGGCGCAGGTGCAGGCGCTGCAGAGCGAAGTGGCAACGCTGAAGGCTCAGAACGCTGCCGCAGCCTCGTCTCCTGTGCGGGCTGCGCAGAATGCGGCCGCCCCGGCGGGCGCCACGGGCGTCAACGCCGTCAGCAGCGGCCCGGCGGGCACCGGCACTTACAGCGCAGCGGAATTGGGCGGCGGCGCAGCGAAGGATCTCGACTGGTTCGGTTACGGCGAGATCAACTACACGCGCCCCACCAAAGATTCCGCTGGCGCGCAGGCCGACGTCGGCCGCTTCGTGCTCGGCGCGGCCTATCGATTTGATGATCGCACTCGCTTCATCAGCGAGCTCGAAGTGGAGCACGCCATAGCCTCCTCGAGCGATGCGGGTGAAGTGGAAGTCGAACAGGCCTGGATCGAACGCCAGGTGTCCGACTCCACCTACGCGAAACTCGGCCTGTTCCTCATTCCCTCCGGCATGTTGAACGACTCGCACGAGCCCACGCGCTACTACGGCGT
>FTEO01000548.1_pt1 | contig 14700 bp, 12 predicted proteins | sample 1640211 | NCBI WGS metagenome assembly FTEO01 (sample SAMEA3914816, study PRJEB12502) | metagenome | biome: forest; material: soil | place: USA | collected 2011-09-16 | depth 0.3 m | reverse complement strand
GCCCGCGATGACTGCCGTGACAGCGCAGAGTTTCAGTAACTTCTTCTTCATGGTGTCCCCCTCAGTCGAGTCCCGCGAGCTCCGTCGCAAACATCAGGGCCATGGCACCGCTGCGCGGATCGGGCCCGAGGATTGCAGCCCGGTGAAGATACTCATCCACGGTTTTCATCTTCGTAGTGGATTCGCAGCCATCCACTACATGGCCTTCGGCGCCCACGCGGGCCGTGATCGCCCGCCATGCCCTGTCAACGACGGGCTGGAACTGCGCAGCCGGCAGCCAGCCTTTGTGCACCCCGCGCGCCATGGCGAAGCCGATCATCGCGGTCGCTGTGAATTCCGGGTACGCGCCCGGATAGTCCACCACGTTGCGCCACAGGCCATCCTGATCCTGATAGCGCGCGAGCACCGCCATGTGCGCTTGATAGTCGCGCAGCAGGCGCGCGTAGGCCGGATGGTCTTTCGGGAATTCGCTGAGCGCGAGCGCGAGGCCGATCGCCGGGAAACCATTGCCGCGGCCCCACGCTGCGTCGGTGAAAGGTTGGTGGCGATACAGGCCATCGGGCCGAAGCACGATCTTCTGCATGAACGCGACATGCCGCGCGGCGAGGTCGAAATACTTGCGCTCGCCCGTGAGCGCGCCGGCCTGCGCGGCGATCACGGTGCCCATGAACAGCGAATCGCTGTACTGATCGTGATACGGCATCGATTCCTTCATCTGCCCGTCCGGCTCGAAGCCGAGATCGGCTGCCTTGCGGACCCTCTGCAGGTAGCGCGGATCGCCGGTGCGTCGCGCCAGCTCCGTGAAAATGATGTGGCCGGCGAGCACGAGCGAATTCGGCCTTTCCAGGCTGTTTTTCGTGTTGTTGACATAAGGCTCCACGAGGCGCGACACCTCTTCTATATGCCCCAGCCGCACCTGGGCAACCAGGGCAATGGCCTGGATGTAGAGCGGCTGGTCGAAGTCGTGGCCGTAGTACCGCGCGAGCTCGTCGGCAAGCTCGCGCGGCGTGCGTGCGCGGCGCCGATCCATTTCGCGATGCGCATCGGAGATCGCAAGCTCGCCGTCGTGGAAGCGGAGCAGCGGTCCCTTTGCGGGAACCCGGCGCGCAGGAATGCGGCCCACTTCGGCCACAACGTTCGCGGACAACGCCTGCGCGAGGCCGAAGTCCTGGTCGCCGGCGATGATCACGAGATCCGGCGCATGCACTCCGATCCATCGCCAGAGCGCGTTCGACTCGCTGTTCTCACGATACGCCACGCCCGTGGGCGGAAACTGAAGCGCCGTGCCGTCCGGATTCGCGAGCGCGATCGCGAGCAGCCGGAACTTGCGCTGCGGTGGCCGCGTCTTGTCGAAATTGGCGATTTCCTGGCGGACTTTCGCGAAGCTCGCGTCGTTGCCATCCAGGCCGCCGATGAGCAGGACGGTGGGGCTGTCGGCCGCGACGGCTCCTTCAACGACGGTGCCCTGGATGCGCGCGCCGCTCGTGCTGAGCCCGATGTCCAGGTGTTCGGCTGCGAGCAGCGGCAGGGCGAGAACGACCATTCCCAAACCAACGATCCACTTGAGCATGCACTCTCACCGGCTGAAGGACCCGCGGCGAGCGTGCGCGATCAGAGGTTTGCCGTCCAGCCTCAGAGCAGCGAGACACCCTTGGGCATGCGGACCACGGCCGTGCCGGCGATCTTGTCGTGCCAGCCCTGACGGCCTTCGTCGAACGCGATCCAGAGGAAGCCGAGGCCGACGGCGGCGAGGGACAGGAAGCAGCTCAGCGCGCGCACGATGGCCGTTGCCCAGTCGACCGGGCGGCCGTCGACGCGGACGACCTGCAGACCGAACACGATGCCGCCGATGGTCGTGCCTTTGACTTTCCACATGATGGCGCCGTAGGCGGCGAGCACCAGCAGCATGAGCTGGTGTTCGCCGTGACTGGAGTGATTGAGCATGCCCAGCAGGGCAGCGATGAGCGCCGTGTCGATGATCAGTGCCGCCATGCGCACCAGGAAGCCTGCACGGGGATACGCGGCAGCGGACAGACCGTTCGCGCCGGTTGCATTGCCGCCTGCGCCGCCCACACCACCCGCGCCACTTGCAGTGCCGGCTGCACCCCCAGCGCTTGCCGTACCTGCAGCACCGGCTGCGCCCCCAGCGCCTGCCGTACCCGCCGCACCGGCTGCGCCTCCGGCGCTTGCCGTACCCGAAGCACTTGCCGCGCCCGCTGCATCATTCGCGGTCGTCGTGCCGTCGGTCGTGCTGCTCATGGTCGCCTCTCCAGTCGTCGGGCCCGTTGTCGTGGAATCAGGAGCGCCAGCCGTGCTGGCGTACATTCTTTCGCCGGCGGGGGCCGATGCCGACGCTGCTGCGAATGCGGGTTCAACAAGGGGAGGCGTGGAGTTCGATTCCCCCCGCCGCGTTCGCAACGCCTGAATCAGCATCAACACCACGACGCCGAATCCCAGGATCCCGATCAACTTGTAGACGATGAAGCCGACCACCGGCACCAGATAGAGCGCGAGGACGATGGCACCGCCGAGAAGCACCGCCAGGGCCGTGTGCAGGGGCGCGCCTTCCCCAATGGACTTCGTGCAGCGTCGGCCGATCCACGCCAACACGACAATCTTGCCGAACGCCACGGCCAGGAACATTCCAAACACGGCGAACGGCACGAACGCGACGCCGATGATAGTGATGCAGAGCAGAGCGAACACCACCGGCGACAGCAGCGTAGCGATCAGTGCGGCCACGATCGCCTTGCCCGGCTGCGCTTCGAGCGTTACCACGCCCTGGTCGATCGTATTCCGGAACATCAGCGCGACCAGCGCATACAGCGCGAGAACGCTCAGCGCGAGAGTCCAGGCCCAGCCGAGCCCGGGTGCGATCGCGAGCGGCCGAATGTAGAGCAGGCAATGCTGGACCCACGGCCGCAGCCAGTGAAAACTGCCGAGCCGTACGCCCAAGACGTTCTCGACTCCGCCGTGAATCACAGCGCCAGGATCGCGATGAAGCGTGCCGCCAACAACGACCACGTCGCCGTGCACGTCCGCTTCAGGCCCAAGCCACACACTGCCGAGCACCGCGACCACACTACCCGACACCTTGCCATCGACGAAGTTGTCGCCCAGCACGGCCACGGCAGTATCGCCCACCGTGCCGCTGACGCGCGTATCCCCTACGACTGAAACTACCGAGTCCGAGACGTCGCCTTCGCTGGTCGACGAACCAAACACGGACACTACCGAGTCGGCCCGCTTGCCCTTCTCGAGCTTCGAATCCCCGCCGATGGAGACGAGGTCGTCGCCGTTCGATCTCCGACGGTGTTTCGAGTCCCACGAGGATTCGTCATTCGTGTCGTCCGCAGCGTCGGCCGCTTCGGTGTCCGCTGCCGGCGCTTGCGCGGCGGCTGGCGAATTCGGATCCGCGGCTTCCGCGGCCGGCGGTGGCGTGGGAGCAGTGCGCTCCGTGTTCTGCGCTCGGGCGGGTCCCGCTACGACGCACAGACACGCGACTGCCCCATATACGAGCCATTGGCGAATTGAGTTGTTCATTTGTTGAGATAGAGCGTGCGGTATGCAGTCGCGCTCAGCGCAAACAGCGCGATGTAGAGCGCGGCCGCGACGGCAATGCCGATATGCAGCCAGTGCGGTGGAATGGCGCGCACTATCGATGTGCCCAGCGCGCTTAATGTAGAGAACACATTGGCCGCCTGCTCGGCCCAAGAAAGGGGCTTCGCGAGCGTCGCGACCACGGGTGCGGAGCGCGGGTCGACCATCGCCCACATCACCGCCGCAAGCGCGATTTTCACGGCACCGAAGGAGGCGAGCAGGAAGACCACGCGTGCGGGTAGCGGCCAGTTCATGAAGCTGCTGCGCCACCACGGCAGCGCCATGCGGCGTTCGATCTCGGTGAGCACGCGCAACTCGAGCTCGCGCGGCGCGCGTCGCGGCGGCTGCTCGCGCAACACCCGTCCGATGAGAGGCTCGAGCGGATCGTGCGCGGGGGTCGGGTCAGATGACGGGCGGCGCTCGATCATGATGGCTCAGCCCTCGATACCCGTGCGGGCGATGCCGTCCGCGGCGAACATTTTCGCAAGCGCCGCGCGCGCCCGCATGATGTCCGTCTTCACCTTCGGCAACGACACGCGCAGCTGCTGCGCGATGTCCTGATACGGCATGTCTTCGAAGTGGTAGAGCACGAGCGGGACGCGCTGGTGGTCCGGCAGCCGCTGGAGGGCTTTCTCGACGACCTCGCGGCGTTCGTCCGCGTGGACGCCGGCGAATAGCGTGTCGGGCGTCGAGCCGCCCACGAGCGTTTCCACCACCGCGAGATCGGACTCGTCGTCGTCCGCGTCCGCGCGGCGCATGTCCGAGAAGAAGCGCCAGCGATTGCGGTAGCGGGACAGGTGGTTGAGCGTCAGGTTCGTAACCACCGTCTTGAGCCAGCCGCCGACGGCCGGGCTGTCACGCAGAGAATCGAAGCTTTCGTACGCCTTCAGGAACGTTTCCTGGGCGAGGTCCTGGGCCTGGGCGTCGTTACCGGTCAGGCGCGCGGCCGTAGAGAAAACCATGTCCTGGTAGGCATGCATGAATGCGGTGAACTCGGCCTGGAGGCTCAGCCTCTGGGTGGGGATTTGCACTTGCGTGACATCGTTTATGCCCACAACACGGCAGCCGGTCAGAAGTCGCAAGGGGGGCGGGGCCGCCTGCCCGGCACTGTAAGCCCTCAATGGCTCTGCTGCAGAAGGAGCTTTGTGGGCGGGCGGGCGTGGCCGGCCGCAGATTGCCCGATCGGAGGTCGGGCGGACGCCGCAAAGTCGGGGAGGGCGCCGCCGGCCGGTTCTGCCGGCGGCGCCGCAAGCCTATTTCGTGGCGTCCTGGGCCTGGCTCGAGAGGCCCTGCTCCCAGCTGCTCCAGCCGGAGTTCATGCCATAAGGCACGCGCTCCATGATGGCCACGATCTGGTGGATCCGGCCGTTCTCGACCCGGAAGGCCTCGCCGATTTCCCACGTCCACGGCTGCTTGGGGCCGGCCGTGACGGTGCGGCCGTCCGGGGTCTGGAACGTACGGGTATCGCCCGCCATGTGATCGAAGAACGTGAACGCGAACACGATGCCGTGCTCCGGATCGACCGCCACGTACCGCCGGTCGCGAATGCGCGAGACGAAGTGCAGCAGGCCGGACTCGAACTGCTCCTTGCAGCCCCACTGTGAGGAGTAGTTGCTGGCGGCCTTCGGGTCCGGGCGTGTCTGGCCCGCCGGGGTGGGCACGTTCGTCGTATTCGTGCCGTTCTCGATGCGGTTGCAGTCATCCGTGAAGGGGTACTGGCCCTTGCCGTCGTTCTTCTCCATGCCGGAGAAATACATGTTGGTGACGCGGATCAGATCCGCGCGCGACATGCGCTCCGCTTCGGGAATGCTGTCTTTCCACGTATAGCCGATCTTGTCGAAACCATCGGCGGATTTGTCGCTGCGCTGAACGAGCGCTTCCACTTCCGCGATTTCGCCCTTCTGCACCTTCAGGCGCAGCGCGAGCATGGCGGGCGTGTCCGCTTCCTTGATGCTGCCGAGGAATACGACGCGCCCGGCGCCTACATCGGTGACGAACATGCGGTAGGAGCCCTTGGCAGTGAGCGTGCGCCACAGGCCGTCGCCGGGCTCGAGCTTCTGGCCGTTCTCGGTGAGCTTGAGGTTTTTGGCGAACGGCAGCCGCTTCGGGTCGTGCGCGAGCTGGGCATCGAGATACTTGTCGACGAACCCTTCGAGGCAGGCTTTGTCGCACGCCGCGGCGGCCGCCAGGGCCTGTGTCGTTGCACCGGCCGCGAGCACGAGCCCGGGCACCATCGCCAGTAAAAAGCGTTTTCGCATGAGTCGAAACCCCCCGTCGTTTCGCCTGAATTCAGTTCACCCCACGGCCATAACTAAGCACAGTTCGTCACAGCGCGGTATCGCGGTGCGCCGGGATGTCCGAGGGCGGGACGAACTTGTGCGAAAATCCACGCCTCCATCGAGTAACGCTTGTCCCCTAGATCCCATCCATGAAGATTCCAGAGATTCTGCAGGTCGAGACGCCGCAGGTGCCGGGCAGCCTCGCCAGTGTGCTCAACGTCATTGCCGAGGCGGGCCTCGTGCTGGAGCACCTCACTACGCTGCACCGTGACCAGGGACGCACGCTCTGGGAAATCACCGTCGAGATGGAAGAGGGCAGCCAGGACGAGCTGCGCAAACGCCTGAACGCACTTCCCACGGCGCGCTTCGTCGGCTGGTCCGACCGCGTGTTCGAACGCCATCGCGGCGGCAAGATCGAGATGCGCTCGCGCATTCCGATCTCCACCCAGCAGATCCTGCGGGACATCTACACGCCCGGCGTGGCCCGGGTGTGCCTCGCCATTCAGAAGGATCCGGAGAAGGCGTTCGACTACACGTATCTCTCGCGCGCCGTGGCGGTGGTCACCGACGGGTCGGCCATTCTCGGGCTTGGCAATATCGGCCAGCGGGCGGGCCTTCCGGTGATGGAAGGCAAGGCGGCCCTGTTCGCCTCGCTCGTGGGCCTGAGCGGCATTCCGATTCTGGTCGAGAGCACGTCCATCGATCACTTCGTGGACATCGTGCGGTCGATCGCGCCTTCCTTCGGCGCCATCCTGCTCGAGGATATCTCGGCGCCGCGCTGTTTCGAGATCGAGCACAAGCTGCGGGCGCGCCTTGCGATGCCGGTGCTTCACGACGATCAGCACGCCACGGGCGTCGTCACGCTTGCCGCGCTGTTGAATGCCACGAAGGAAACCGGCGCGGCGCTCGACAGGCTCGTTGTCGGAATCGTGGGGCTTGGCGCGGCCGGGCTCGGCATCGCGCGGCTGCTGCGTGCGTATGGTGTCGAGCGCCTCATTGGTACGGACCTCAGGCCCGAAGCCACGGGCCGGCTCGCGGAGCTGCACGGGCAGGGTGTCACGCTGCATGAGCTGCTCCGACGCGCGGATGTGGTCATCGCCACCACGGGCGCGAAAGGGCTGATTCCGGCGGATCTCATCCGACGCGGACAGATCGTCTTCGCGTTGTCGAATCCCGATCCGGAGATCGAGCCGGCGGTGGCCCGTGAAGCGGGCGCCAGGGTTGCGGCAGATGGCAAGAGCATCAACAACGTGCTGGCGTTCCCCGGCTTGTTTGCAGGCGCGCTGCGTGCGCGTGCCACGGCATTCAGCGACGAGATGCTGCTAGCCGCGGCGCATACCATTGCGCAGGCCGCACCCGAGGGGCAGTTGGTACCCGACGCATTGAACGGCACGATCCATGAGGCCGTCGCAACAGCTGTCGCGGCTGCGGCGGCCGCTCCCGTCACGGTCGCCACATCACCGGCCACAGATGTAGCGAAGTGAAGTAAGCATGGCCAGAGTGGCCTTCCTCGGACTGGGAAAGATGGGGAGCGGAATGGCGGCGCGGTTGATCGCCGCCGGCCACGAGGTCAGTGTTTACAACAGGACGGCGGCCAGGGCGCTGTCGCTTGTGAATCTTGGCGCGCGCGCGTCCGGCACGCCGAAAGAGGCTGCCACTGGAGCTGAGGCCATCATCGCGATGACGGCGGACGATGAGTCGTCGCGCGCGGTGTGGAGCGGCGCCGAGGGCGCGCTGGCTGCGAAGGTCGCGGCAAGCTGTTTCGCCATCGAATGTTCGACGCTCTCGTACGATTGGGTGATGCAACTCGCGCATGAAGCGGCCGTGCGCGGATTGCGCTACATCGATGCTCCAGTGACGGGTCTTCCGGACAGCGCCGCTGCCGGCGAGCTGACACTGCTTGTTGGCGCGAAGACCGAAGATCTCGATGCCTCGCGGCCTCTGCTCGCCGCGTTCTCTCAGCGCGTGATTCACTTCGGCTCGGCGGGCGCAGGCACGGCCTACAAACTCATGATCAACCTGATGGGCGCGGTGCAGATCGCAGCGGCTGCCGAAGGCATGGCGATCGCCGAGCGCGCCGGGCTCGATCTCCACCTCGTTGCCGAGGCGATCGCGACCGGGCAGGCCGCGAGCCCGCAGGTGGTGCGCAACACGCGCCGCATGGCCGACGATGATCACGATCGCGAGATTGCCTTCACGCCCGCCCTGCGTTTGAAAGACGTCGAATACGCTCTTCAGCTCGCTCGAAAGCTCGGAGTCCGAAGTCCTTTCGGCGCCGTGGCGCGCCAGGCGTTTCGGGCGCTCTGCGAGCGCGGCTTCGCCGGCGTCAACGAAAGCAAAGTCATCGACGCCGCGCGCGACTGCGAGCCTTGGGGTCCCGAGCCTCGATGAGTCCGTAGGGCGCTCGATGAATCCGTAGAGCGGTTGGTGATGCGCTTTCCATCCCCTCCGCTTCACCCCGCCCGTACCGGACTCGCGTTCCTACGCGACCTTTGTGCTTGTCAGCGCATCCTTCCACTTTCATGATGGCGGCAATCCTGCCGCGCCGGCGCGGCTGTACCGGGATGTCAGGGGGATCATGTCGGCGTTGGGAGAGCCCTCGATTCGGGATACGTCCGCACAGGATGTGCATCTCGATCCCGCGCCGCGGGCTCGCAGGCGCCACCGGCTCCTCGTCATCGCTGCGGCGGCCAGCGTGGCGGTGCTCGTCCTCATCGGGCTCGTCTTGCGGTCCTGGGCATCCTCCAACGTTGTCGTTCCGCGCGAGCGGGTCCGGATTGCGACCGTGACTCGTGGCCCCTTCGTGCGCGATATCGCTGCGCAGGGTACCGTCGTGGTTGCAGACAGCCCCACGCTGTTTGCCATCGCCATGGGTGCCGTCACATTCAATGTCAGGGCAGGAGATGCCGTCACCGAAGGCCAGGTGCTCGGGACCGTCGACAGCCCCAGCCTGAAGAACGAGCTCGCACGCGAACGCGCCACGCTCGATGGCCTCACCGTCGGACTGCAGCGCGAGAGCATCGAGACGCGTCGCCAGATCCTCGAGAGCCAGCAGACTGCGGATCTCGCTACGACGCAGATCCGCGCCACCGAACGTGAGCTCGAGCGCGCCAAGAGTGGTTACGATCAGGGTGTGATCCCGAGGCGGGATTACGACCGCGCGCAGGACGAGCGTGACGACGCGCGACTCGTCTACAACCACGCCATCGCCAACGCGAAGCTGCACGAGGAGAGCCTCGACTTCGAGCTCAAGACCAAGCGCACGGAGCTCGAGCGGCAGAAGCTCGTGGTGGCCGATCTCACGCGGCGCGTAGATGCGCTCACGGTCCGCTCTCCCGTGAAAGGGATGGTCGGCAGCCTGCTGGTGAATCAGCGGGCCGCGGTGGCCGAGAATGCGCCCCTGCTCACCGTCATCGACCTGTCCGCTCTCGAAGTGGAGTTTCGGGTTGCCGAGTCGTACGCCGCTGACCTCGCGCTCAACATGGCGGCCGAGATCAACTACTCCGGCAAGGACTACCCGGGCGTCGTCACCTCGATCTCGCCTGAAGTGCAGCAGAGCGAGGTCAAAGGTCGCCTGCGGTTCGCAGACAAATTGCCGCCCGGCGTGCGCCAGAACCAGCGCGTGAACGTGCGCATCGTGCTCGACTCGCGCGACAACGTGCTGAAGGTCGAGCGGGGCGCCTTCGTCGACTCGGGCTCGGTGGCCTACCGGGTGGAGGGCGACATGGCGCGGCGCCAGCCGGTGAAGCTTGGCGCCATGAGCGTTGCCGAGGTCGAGATTCTGTCCGGACTCGAGGCTGGCAACCAAATCATCGTTTCGAGCATCTCAGACTTTGGCGACGCGCCGGAAGTGCGACTGAGCAACTGACTCGTGTGTTGGGGAAGGCAAGGGGGAACTCATGATCCAAATGCAGGGCATCAGTAAGATCTTCCGCACGGATGTGGTCGAGACCCATGCGCTGCGCCATTTCAGCCTCACCGTGGCGCCGGGCGAGTTCGTCGCCATCACCGGGCATTCCGGCTCCGGCAAGACGACGTTCCTGAACGTCGCGGGGCTGCTCGAGGAGTTCGAGTCCGGGAAGTACGCGCTCGATGGGCAGGATGTCAGCCGCCTCACCGACAACCAGCGCTCGCGCATCCGCAACGAGAAGATCGGCTTCATCTTCCAGGGCTTCAATCTCATCCCCGATCTCAACATCTACGACAACGTGGATGCGCCGCTGCATTACCGGCGCATGCCCTCAGCCGAGCGCCATAAGCGCATCACCGCTTCGCTCGAGCGGGTCGGGCTCACCTCCCGCATGCATCACATTCCATCGCAACTCTCGGGCGGCCAGCAGCAGCGGGCGGCCATTGCACGCGCCATCTGCGGGGAGCCGCGCGTCATTCTCGCGGATGAGCCCACGGGTAATCTCGACACGACGATGTCCAACCAGATCATGGAGCTGCTGCAGGCGATCAATGCCGCCGGCACCACGATTCTCATGGTCACGCACAATCCGGAGCTCGCGCAGCGGGCGCATCGCCAGGTGCACATCGTCGACGGGCAGATCGATCAGATCCACGAGTTCAATCCGCTCAACGCGGCATCGTCAGCCGCATCCGCAACGGCCTGAGGAGAACGCACGTGTTCATGCACGATCTGCGGCTCGCTCTGCGCAGCCTGCGCCGCAATCCGATCCTGAGCGCGCTCATGATCGGTGCCATCGCCGTGGGCATCGCGGCGTCGATGATCTCCATCACGCTCTACCACGCGCGCGCGGGCCATCCCATCGAGTGGAAAGAAAATCGGCTATTCGCGGTCACGCTCGATACGCGTGACGATGACCCCGATCAGGGGTTCTCACGGCACCCCGAGTATCCGCCGTACCAGGTTACGTACCAGGATGCGCACGCGCTGTATCAGTCGAAGATTCCCGAGCGCAGCGTGATGATGTACCGCGCCGTGCAGGTGGTGGCGCCGGCCAATAGCAACGTCAAGCCGTTCAACGCGGCGGTGCGCGTCACGACTGCGGATTTCTTCCCGATGTTCCACGTGCCGTTTCAATACGGCGGCGGCTGGTCGCGCAAGGACGATGACGGGCCGGAAGGCGTCGTCGTCATCTCGAAATACATGAACGAAAAGCTGTTCGGCGGCGCGAACAGCGTGGGACGCAACATCACGCTGAGCGGCCGGCAGTTCCGCGTGGGCGGCGTGCTCGGTTCCTGGATGCCGCAGCCGCGCTTCTATGACATGAACGGCAACAACTTCGATCTGCCGGAGGACATCTTCATGCCCTTCGGCTGGATGCAGACCTTGAAGCTGCAGCCGGCCGGCAACGTCAACTGCGTCAGCCGCCGCGCCAAGGTGACAGGGTTCGAGAGCCTGATCACCGAAGACTGCGTGTGGCTGCAGTACTGGGCGGAGCTGCCCACGCAGGATGCGCACGAGCGCTACCAGCAGTTCGTCGACAACTACGTGCGCGACCAGAAAACGCACGGCCGCTTCCCGCGGCCGCTGAACAATCGCATCGTGAACGTGCCCACCTGGCTCGAGATGTGGGACGTCATCGGCGACGACAGCCGCATCCAGGTGGCCCTCGGGGTGATGTTCCTGGTCGTGTGCATCCTCAACACGCTCGGCCTCATGCTGGCCAAGTTCACGAGCGCGGCACCGGTCGCCGGCCTGCGCCGCGCGCTCGGCGCGAGCCGCGTGGACATCATGCGGCAGCACCTGATCGAAGTCGTGGTCGTCGGGCTGATCGGCGGTGCCATCGGGCTCGTGCTCACGTTCGGCGGGCTCACGATGATTCGCGTGCTGATGTTTTCGCAAGGCGGCCCGGACGACAACAACCCGGATCGCGTAGCGCTCGCGCACTCGCTCGTGAACATGGATGTCGCCATGTTCGCGTTCGCGGTGCTGTTGTCGCTGCTCACGGGGGTTCTGGCCGGGCTGTATCCCGCGTGGCGCATCGGTCGGCTGACGCCGGCGACCTTCCTCAAGACGCAGTGACCAGACTCCACGGCAGGTGACGCATGGAAATTCGGGCACTCATGAAGGCGATGTGGCGCAGCCGGACCGGCCCGCTGCTCGTGGCAGCGCAAGTGGCCATCACGCTCGCGGTGCTCACGAACGTGGCGTACATCGTGCAGCAGCGCCTCGAAACGGCGGGCAAGCCCACAGGCATGGACGTGGACAACATCTTCTGGGCGACCGTTCAGCCCTACGTGCAGGAGTACAACTATGAGGCGGCGGCGCGGTCCGACCTCGCGTGGCTCAACTCGTTGCCCGCGGTCGTTGCGGCAACCACTACGAATATCCTGCCGCAAACGTGGAGCGGACTGGGCCTGCCCTTCGCCGCGAAGGCAGAACAGCTGAACACGCCGAACGGCGGCACGGGGGGCCGCATCTACTACGCGGACGAACGATTCATCGACGCGTTCGGCCTCAAGCTCGCGGCGGGCCGGAATTTCGCCGCCTCGATGGTCGTGCCGCCCGAGGCCGACATGGGCGCGTCGCTCGCGACCTGGCCACCGGAGATGATCGTCACCCGCGAGATGGCGGATAAGCTCTTCCCCGGCGGCGATGCGCTCGGCAAGACAGTTTACGTCGGCCTGGTCAACCGCAGCTCCACCATCATCGGCATCGTGGATCACATGCAGGGCGTTCCCATCGGCGGGCGGTTCGAGCAGTTCGGTATTCAGATCGTGCTCGTTCCGCTGACGCCCCCGGGCCCGAACTCGCTCTACGTGGTGCGCACGAAGCCCGGCGAGCGTGATGCGACGATGGCGCGTGTGGAGAAAGAGCTTGCGGATCGGCAGCCGGGCCGCTTCCTCGGTCGGGTCGAAGCGTTCTCGCGCACGGCCTCGCTCACGCGAGCGGGGTACCGCTCGAGCGCCATCATCCTGAGTGTGGTCGGGCTGTTCGTGCTGGCGGTTACCGTGGTCGGCATCGTGGGGCTCGCGGCGTTCAACGTGGCCACGCGCACCAAGCAGCTCGGCACGCGTCGCGCTATTGGCGCGCGCAAATTCCACATCCTGCGGTACTTCCTCGTGGAGAACTGGATCATCACCACGATCGGCTGTCTCGTGGGGTGCACCCTGGCGCTGGCTGCAGGCGTCAAGCTCAGCGTGATGTACATGATGCCGAGACTTCCCCTGTACTACCTCGTGGCCGGCGTGCTGTGCCTGTGGGCGGTCGGGCTCTTTGCCGTGCTGCTGCCGGCGCGGCGTGCGGCGTCTATTTCGCCCGCCACTGCCACGCGCACGGTCTGAATTGCAGTCGCGCCGCGGTCAGCTCAGTGCCACGGCGCGTCCTGTCTTGGCGGATTCGTAGATCGCCATCATGATCTTCACGTCGCGCAGGCCTTCTTCGCCTGAGATCTTGCTCTCGCGGTCTTCGAGGATGCAGCGCGCGAAGTCGTCCATCTCGGCCGCGAACAGGTCGGGGGCCGGGAGCGCGATTTCTTTTCCGTCGCTTCTCAGGCCGCGATTGCCGCTGTAGCTGAACGCGGGGTCGAGGCCGAACCAGCCGCGCTCGGCGTGCACGCGAAAGCGGTTGATGAAGGCTGCTTCGTATGTGGTGGTGCAGCTGGCGAGCGCGCCGCTCGGGAAGCGGCTCTGCCAGGTGATGGTTTCGTCCACTTCCGCAAACTTCACCGGGTCGGTCTTTGCTTCGAGCGCCGTGACAGCGACGGGCTCTTCCCCTGTGAGATAGCGTGTGGCCTGCAGCGCGTAGATGCCCACGTCCATGAGCGCGCCGCCGCCTGAGAGCGCGCGTTTCAGGCGCCACTGGCCGGGATCCCCGATGGGAAAGCCGAAGCCCGCTTCGATGAGGCGCACGCCGCCGAATTCTTTGGCACGTGCAACGCGAATGCACTCGAGATGATTCGGGTCGAACTGGCAGCGATACGCCACCGCGAGCTTGCGTTTGGCGGCCTTGCACGCATCGATCATCTGCTGCGCGCGGGCGACGGACACTTCCATCGGTTTTTCGCAGAACACGTGTTTGCCGGCCTTCGCGGCCGCGGCCGTCTGCTCGGCATGGAGCGCGTTCGGTGTAACGATATAAACGACGTCGATGTCCGGGTTGTCCGCCATCTTCGCCATGGTGTCGTACGTGTAGATGCTGCGGTCGGGAAGGCGGTACTTCTCCTTCCACTTCTGCGCTTTGGCCGCGGTGTCCGTGATCACTCCGGCGAGCCGGCAGTGTTCGGTCTTCTGCAGGGCGGGCGCGATCTGGTTCTCGCTCAGCGAGCCGAGCCCACACAGTGCGAAGCCGATCTTCTTGCGCGACCCCTGCGCCAGCGCGCGTGTCACGCGCGTGCTGATGAATGGCGCCGCGGCAACGGCGGCGGCCTGCACAACGAAACGACGTCGCGATTCCGTGCTCATGTTTTCTCCGTGGCCATGGTGAGCACCGTGGTGACGGTGCGCCAGTTGCGGGCGGTGGCAGGGACACCGAGGAGCTTTTCCGCGCGGGCGGCCAGTTTGGAGGTGCCGACGCCGTTCGGCGCGTGCAGATAGAAGACCTTGCCGTCGAGGATGAACTCTTCGCTCGCTGTCTTGATGCGGTTCAGCGCGTCGAGGTCCGGGCTCTTCGGGGCGGCACCGAGGAAAAAAAGATGCAGGGATTTAGGCTCGGGCGTCGCCTTGGGATATGGATTCGCATCCGCCGCGCGTTTCAACTCCGCGGTACCCAGCACGAGCACACCGGGCGTGAAGCCGCGAGTCTTCATGACGTGCGCGCCGATGTGCTTCGGCAGTTGCTGTGCCTGCGCCTTCGTGGCGCTGAACACGACGTTGCCGCTCTGGATGTACGTGCGGATGTCGGCGCAACCGG
>FTEO01000592.1_pt1 | contig 14803 bp, 13 predicted proteins | sample 1640211 | NCBI WGS metagenome assembly FTEO01 (sample SAMEA3914816, study PRJEB12502) | metagenome | biome: forest; material: soil | place: USA | collected 2011-09-16 | depth 0.3 m | reverse complement strand
TGCGCGCCCCGCCCAGGCGCAGAAACACCTCGTTCGCTTCGACCGGGTACAGCAGGGCGGAGCCTGCCGCATCGCCGATGCGGCAGGCTCCGCCCTGCTGTACCCGGTCGAAGCGAACGAGGTGTTTCTGCGCCTGGGCGGGGCGCGCAAACGCGCACTGCGCGAGGCGGGCTTCGAGTTCTATGACTGGGGCAGCGAGCGCTCTGGCGAGGCGCGCGTCGTCGTCTCGTGGGATCAGCCCGAAGAGGAAGTCGTCGCGCTGTGCCGGGCGCTTGGGGCCAGGTCATCAGCCTGACGTGATCTTCGACATCAGCCGGCGCGCCATCGCGAAATCCGGCGCGATGAGCAGGGCGCGTTCGAGCGCGTCGCGCGCCGCCAGCACGTCGCCCCGATCGAGATAGCCACGCCCGAGATACGTGTAGGCCTCGGCCGCGCCCCAGCCCGGCGTGCGGTCCAGGCCCTGCCGTTCGGCTTCGAAGGCGGCGGTGGCCTTCTTGAGCTTCGCGAGCGCGGGATCGTCGATCCGGGCGTCGTCGCCGTTTGCGAGCGCCTCGAGCAGCAGCACGCGCGGATCTTTCGGCGCGAGCTTCACCGCTTTCTCCATCTGGCCGGTACTCTTCGCGCCGGCCAGGGACTTCCAGGGTTTCAGCGCGGCGAGCGTGCGCAGGCACGCAGACTGCAACGCCAGACCGGCAGCGAAGTTAGTCTCGGTCTTCAGTGCACCATCGAGACTGTCCACGCACCGCTCCACGGCGTCGCGAGCGTGCCCTTTATCGCGCGCCGCAAGCACGAGAGCCAGACGGTAATTGGCAAGGCCTGCGTAATAGTTGCGAAGCGGCTCTGGCGGGCCCTCGGCGCGCGACAACTGATCGGCCACGCCGGCGAGCGCGCGAGCATCCTCGGTGTAGTAGCCGTACTGAATGCGGCCTTCGACGTCGAGCCACGTGCTGTCGGCCGCCAGTGCGATGCGGCCCGCCGCGATGAACGCGACCGCAGCGCTGATGGCCAGCGTCAGTGACTTTGTCGTCGAGCCGCGCGGGCGACCTGAGGCGACGAAGCAGTTTGCAGTCAATGTCATCTGAAGAGGTCCGCGAGTTCCGTAAAATACGTTCCGAGCATGCAAAACCGTACCACAGGCGATTTTTCACCCCACGCGACGGCAGTCTCACCTGCGCTGATCGACATCGGCATCAACCTCACGCATGAGAGTTATGACAGCGATCGGGACGCCGTCCTCGCGCGCGCGGCCGCCGCCGGCGTGGCGCAGATGGTGGTGACCGGGGCGAGCGGCGATGGCTCGCGGAAGGCGGCCGCACTGGCGCGAACGCAACCGGGCCGACTCTTTGCCACCGCCGGCGTCCATCCTCATCACGCGACCGAGCTGACGAGTGAGCTGGCCGACGAGCTGGAGCACCTCGCGCACAAACCGGAGATTGTCGCCGTCGGCGAATGCGGCCTCGATTACTTCCGTGATTTTTCACCGCGCGACGTACAGCGCGCTGCGTTTGCGCGTCAGCTCGAAATCGCGGCGCGTGTGGGCAAGCCCGTCTTCCTTCATCAGCGTGACGCTCACGCGGACTTCGTCTCCATTCTGCGCGAGCACGCGGCGGCGCTGGCCGCGGGCGCCGTTGCGCATTGCTTCACCGGAACTGGCGCCGAGCTCGATGCCTATCTCGAACTCGGCCTCGCCATCGGCATCACCGGCTGGATCTGCGACGAGCGGCGCGGCAGCCATCTCGTGCCGCTCATGCGCGAGATTCCCGCCGCGCAACTCATGCTCGAGACGGACGGTCCATACCTTCTGCCTCGCGATCTACGCCCGAAGCCGCCGTCACGCCGCAATGAGCCGGCGTATCTTCCCCATATCGCAGCCGCGGTGGCTCGGGCCCGTGCCGAACCGCTGGAGCAGCTCGCAAACTCGAGCACAACAGCGGCACGGCGGGTCTTTCGTTTGCCCGGTATCACCTGAAGAATGTGTCGTAACTCATTGTTCTTGCAATCACCGTAGAGGCCACAATGGATCTTTCCCGGTTGCGTGATTCGATTCACGGGCAATGGCAGACGACGATTCTCGACCGGCTGCAGGCCTACGTGCGCATTCCCAACAAGTCCCCGATGTTCGATCCGGATTGGGAGCGCAACGGCTACATGGACGCCGCTGCGCAGCTCATCGCGGACTGGTGCAGCACTCAGCCCATCCCCGGCATGCGCGTCGACGTGCGCCGCTTGCCCGGCCTCACGCCCATCGTGCTCGTCGACGTTCCGGGCGAGCTGCCGGACTGCGTGCTGATGTATGGCCATCTCGACAAGCAACCTGAGTTCACGGGCTGGCTGCCGGGACTCAGCCCGTGGGAGCCGGTCATCCGCGACGGCAAGCTCTACGGTCGAGGCGGTGCCGATGATGGCTACGCCGCGTTCAGCTCTCTTGCCGCAATCACTGCGCTGAAGGAGCAGAAGATCCCGCTGCCTCGGTGCGTGGTGCTGATCGAAGCCTCTGAGGAAAGCGGCAGCATCCATCTGCCCGCACATCTGCGAGCACTCGGCGATTCGCTGGGCACGCCATCTCTTGTGGTCTGCCTCGACGCTGAAGCGTGCAACTACGATCAGGTGTGGTGCACTACGTCCCTGCGCGGAAACCTCATCGGCGAGCTGCACGTGCGCGTTCTCAACGAAGGCGTGCACTCCGGCATGGGCACCGGTATCGCCGCCACGCCCTTTCGAATCGCGCAGCAGCTCCTGGCGCGACTCGAAAACCCGATAACGGGGGACTTGCTGCTGGATGAGCTGCAAATCACGGTGCCTGCGGACCGCCACGCCCAGCTCGTCGCCGCTGCAAAAGTGCTCGGGCCCGCCGTTGCCGCCAAAATGCCCTTCGCGCCGGGCGTGCAGCCGGTCTCGAACGATCCAATCGAGTTGCTGATCAACTCCACGTGGCGCGCCACTCTCGCGGTGACGGGCGCAGACGGGTTGCCGCCGATTCAATCCGCCGGCAACGTGCTGCTGCCCGAGATCGCGCTGAAACTGTCTCTGCGTCTGCCGCCAACGTGTGACCCCGCGCGTGCGGGCGCGGCGGTGAAAGCCGTACTCGAGCGTGACCCGCCTTACGGCGCGCAGGTTCGCTTCACGGGAGCCGGCGGCGCGGCGGGCTGGAACGCACCGCCCTTCACGCCGTGGCTCGAGGAGTCGATCTCCGAGGCTTCACGCAAAGTCTTCGGCCGCGAGGCCGTTCATGTCGGCAGCGGCGGGACGATTCCGTTCATGGGCATGCTCGGTGAGCGTTTCCCGACCACGCAATTCTTCGTCACCGGGGTGCTCGGTCCGCAGTCGAACGCACACGGCCCGAACGAATTCCTGCATCTCGACTATGCAGCGCGACTGACGGGCTGCGTGTCGCTGGTCCTCGCGGACCACGCGAAGCAGAGCGCGGCAAAAGGCTGAATTAGAAGAGTCTCTGCTGATTCATGACGCTCGGCGTCACGGCGTTCTTCAGGAGCTTCCAGGCTTCGTCGAAGCGCTCGATCGTGCTCGCGAGGGCCGCCCGTTCCACCGGCGGAAACTCCGACCGCAGCGAGTCGATCATCAGCGTCCACTTGGGCAGGCCCTTGGGGAACTTGCCGTTGCGGGTGAAGACAATGCGCCCTTCGACCGGCACTTCGCCGGCCACCGCTCGCACGGCGGCAATCCGGTCGTACAAGGCGCTTTGCGGATTGGTGAACGTGGTGCGCAAGGCGCCGTTCATGACCGTCCACTCGGTCATCTGGTCGCCGCCAAAGATGTTCCCGCGCACGTCGCGCAGATCGACGACCAGAATGCCGAGCGAGGTGAGCAGCAGGAAGTCCACGTGGAAATTGCCGCCCATGCCATCCGGCACGAGCACGTCCACGAGGTATTCGGACCCTGCGGCAACCACTGCGGCCACCAGCGCTTTGTGAGCTCGCCGCGCGCGATACCAGCGCCAGAGGAACGACATCGCCCAGCCGAGAACGATCGCCGCTGCAACCAGCCCCCAGGTTGTCGGTGGAAGCTCCTCCAATACGTCCACGAGTCTCTCCCCTTCAGATCAGCGCGCTGCGCACAGCTGCAAGATCCGCCTCGATTTCCATACATTCCGTCGGCCGCGCGAACAGCCGCGCCAACTCATCGGGCACGGGCACTTCTCGCCCAATCAACGGCTCGACGATTTCACGGAACTTGGCCGGATGGGCCGTCGACACCAGCACCCAGCGGCGGCCGCGTCGGCGCTCCGGCGCAAGCCGCTCGTACACTTCGGCGGCCACGGCAGTGTGCGGGCACCAGACCCGGCCGTAGCGCTCGAAGTCCGCGCGAATGCGGGCGCGGATGGCATCGTCGTCCACGCTGTATACGCTGGCTGCCGCACGCAGGTCCGACAGTTCCGGAAGCAATGAGCGCACGCGCTCCATGTTGCTCGGATTGCCGACGTCCATTGCCGACGCAAGCGTCGCGACGCTCGCCCGCGGCTTCCACTCGCCCGTGTCGAAATAGTCCGGCACGGCGCGGTTCACATTGTGTGCGAGCACGACGTCGCCGATCGGCAGGCCCATGCGTCGCGCCCACAGGCAAGCGACGACGTTGCCCAGATTTCCGCTCGGCACGATGAACGAGGCGGGCTCGTGATGCTTGCGCCACACGGCAAGACTGGTCGCCGCGTAGTACACGGCCTGGGGTAGCAGCCGCCCCAGATTGATGCTGTTGGCGGACGAGAGCTGCATCGTCTTGCGCAGCTGCGCGTCGGCGAAGGCTTCTTTCACCATGCGCTGGCAATCGTCGAACGTTCCGCGCACCGCGAACGAGCGAACGTTGCCCCCCCAGCACGTGAGCTGTCGCTCCTGCGTGGGCGAAACGAGGCCCTTGGGGAAGAGCACTGACACGCCAATGCCCGGCCGGTTGTGGAATGCGGCGGCGACGGCTCCACCCGTATCACCGGACGTCGCAACAAGAATCTGCAGGGGCGGATCCATGGGCGAGCGGGCCCGCGACATGCTCGCAGCGAGAAACCTCGCGCCGAAATCTTTGAACGCCGCCGTCGGCCCGTGGAACAGCTCGAGCACGCTCAGACGCGCATCCGGCGTCACGGCAGTCAGCGGCGCGGGAAAGTTGAAGGCCTCGTGGGTAATGGCTTCGAGCTGATACTGCAGCGGATCGCCTTCGACGAACGGACTGATGAACCGGCTCGCCGTCGCGGGCAGATCGTGCTCATCCCCGAAGGCCTCCGCGGTGAAGCGCGGCCACGAGGACGGAACGTAAAGCCCGCCGTCCGGCGCAATGCCCTGGACGATGGCCTCGCTGAAGCCGGCCGTGAGCGCGGGGTTCCGCGTGCTCGTAAATCGCATGGTCGTCATCGTAGCGGGTGACGGGCTAGGCCGTCGCGGGCAACACGCGGGCTCCCGCGGAGCTGATCTCGACGATCCATTCGTCGATCTCGATGGCCCGCCGCTTGAACTCGGCACGCATGGCTTCGAGCACCGCCGGCGCGCGAGACGACGCGGCCCACGCGAACATGGTGGGACCGGCGCCCGAGATCGAGCAGCCGAGCGCCCCCGCCTCGATGGAGGCGCGCCGTACCTCCGGGAAGCCCGGAATGAGCGCCTGTCGCTGCGGCTCGATCACCACGTCCTGGAACGACGCGCTGATCATGTCGAGGTCATCCGTATAACAGCCGGAGATGAAGCCCGCGAGATTGGCGGTCTGCCAGACGAAATCCGACATCTCGACGGTTCGGCGCAGGATTGCGCGCGCCTGCCTGGTCGAGAGGAACATGTGGGGGTGGACAATCACGGCGCGGACATCCGCCGGCACCGGGATCTGCTTTACGCGCGGGTGGTCGATCCCCACGGTGAGCACGAGGCCACCGAAGAGAGACGGCGAAATGTTGTCGACGTGCAGCGAGCCACTCGCCACCGCTTCGCCCTGCATCGCGAACTTCAGCAGCTCGAGCTTCGTGCAGGGCTTATCCAGCAACGCGTTTGCCGCAACCACGGCTCCGACGGCTGAGGCCGCCGAGCCTCCGAGACCTGAGCCGAGCGGAATCCCCTTGTCGATTTCCAGCTCGAAGCCAAAGCCTGGCCGTAGCGCCTCCTGCATGGCGATGAGGGCCTGGCCGGCGGTGTTCTTCGCGGGTTCCTTTGGCAGATCGCCCGCGATGCCGCGCACGGCTCGAATGACGACACCGGGTTCCTGGCGGCGGGCGACCGTGACGCGATCCCCCAGTGCATCGACCGAGAAGCCGAGGATGTCGAACCCAATTGCCACATTGCCGACCGATGCCGGAGCGAAGGCGGTGGCGCGTTCAACGCCGCTCACAGGCGTGCACCGAGATAGGCGGCGAGACGCAGCAGATCCGCAAAGACGCCCCCTGCGGTGACCTCCGGCCCGGCACCCGGACCTTGCACGATGAGCGGGTTATCGCAGTATCGACGGGTCTCGAAGCGAACGACATTGTCAGTGAGCGCGATATTCGCGAACGCGTGCTTCGATTCGAGCTCCGCGAGCCCGACCGTTGCCTTGCCGTCCGCCGTGATGCGCCCGACGTAGCGCAGCACCTTGCCGCGCCCGCGCGCCGCCTCGAAGCGCTCGCGCATGCCTGCGTCGTACCGCGGCAGCTTGCCGAGAAACTCTTCGATGGAACCGCTCTCGAGGCCCGCGGGCACGAGGCTTTCGACCTTCACGTCCGACAGCTCGAGCTCGAGGCCCATCTCGCGGCCGAGAATGATGAGCTTGCGCGCAACGTCCATGCCGGAGAGGTCATCGCGCGGATCGGGTTCGGTATAGCCGCGCTGCCTGGCATCCTTCACGATTTCGGAGAACGCCGTGCGGCCGTCATAGATGTTGAACAGGTACGCGAGCGTGCCCGAGAAAATGCCCTCGATGCTCGTGATGTCATCGCCGGTATCGCGCAAGTCGCGCAGCGTCTGTACGACCGGCAAGCCTGCGCCCACCGTTGTCTCATACAGATAATGTGCGCCGCTCATGCGCCGGGCGTCGTGCAGGCTGCGGTAGTAGCTCAGCTCCGCGCTGTTCGCCTTTTTGTTAGGCGTGCCGACGTGGATGCCCTGCCCAAGCCAGTCTGCGTAACGACGACCCACATCGCCGCTCGCCGTGCAGTCGATGAGCACCGTGTGCGGGAGATAGGGTACGTGCACGTGCTCCACGAACTTGTCGAGCATCGACTCCACGGCGCTCTTGTCGAGCTCCTCGCGCCAGCGCGAGAGATCGATGCCGGTATCGGAAAGCAGCATGCGCTTCGACGAGAGAATGCCGCGCACGCGCAGGTCCAATTTGAATTTGTCATGCAAGCGGCCGGCCTGCGATGCGAGCTGGCTAAGGAGGACACGCCCCACGGTGCCCGGACCGATGACGCCGATAGACAACGTGTGCGGTGAAAGATAGAAGCCGGCATGCGTTGCGCGCAGCGCCTTCGTGGCGTCCTTCCCGTCGATGACGACAGAGATGTTCCGCTCGGAAGCACCCTGCGCGATGGCGCGCACGTTGATGCTTGCGGCGCCCAGTGAGTTGAACACCTTCGCCGACACGCCTGGCGTGCCCGCCATGCCATCGCCGACGATCGCCAGAATTGCAAGATCCGAGTCGACGTCGACGTTCTGGATCTGCCCTTCTTTCAGCTCACGCGCGAACGCATCTTTCACCACCGCAGCGGCACGCGCGGCCTGGTCCTGCGGAATGGCGCAGCAGATCGAATGCTCCGAGCTGCCCTGCGAAATCAGAATGACCGAGATGCCTTCCTCACGCAGCGCGCCGAAGAGCCGGTGTGCGGTGCCCGGCACGCCGATCATGCCCGCACCTTCGAGATTGATGAGCGCGACGCGCTCGATGGTCGTGATGCCCTTTACGGGCAGGCTCGACGTCGGGCGTGCGCAAATGAGCGTGCCCGGCTTCTGCGGAGCGAACGTGTTGCGAATCCAGATGGGGATGTCGCGACCCACGGCCGGGGCCATGGTCTGCGGATGGATCACCTTCGCACCGAAGTACGCAAGCTCCATCGCCTCGTTATAAGAGAGTGAGTCGATGACCGTGGCGTCCGGCACGCGCCGCGGATCGGCGGAGAGGACGCCGTCCACGTCCGTCCAGATATGAATCTCGCGGGCTTCGAGCAGCGCGCCGAAAATGGAGCCGGAGAAGTCGCTGCCGTTGCGGCCGAGCGTGGTCTGTACGCCGCGCCGATCGGAAGCGACGAAGCCCGTGATGATCAGCGTGCCCTGGAATCCCGGGCCAACGGCGGCATCCAGCTTCTCGTGGGATTCCGTCCATTGCACAGCCGGGCCGAGCGGACCCCACTCGACGACCAGGACGGTGCGCGCGTCGATCCACTTGGCAAGGCCGGGGCGGCCCGCGCGCTCCTCGAAGTAGCGATGGAACAGCTTCGTGGACCACAACTCGCCATAGCCCGCGATGAGGTCGCTCACATTCCGGGCCGCCGCGCGGGTCAGGCGGACCGTGTGAAGAATGCCCTCGAGGTCGTGGCAATCCCGATCGACGCCGGCGAGATACAGCCGGGCGGACTCGGGCGGCAGCAGCGTCTCCGCGATGGTCGCGTGCCGCGACCGCAGCTTCGCGAGCTCCGCTCGGTAGCTGTCGTCCTGCTGCTCGGCAAGCGCAACGAGCTTCAGCAGAGCATCGGTGACGCCGCGGCAGGCAGACAGCACGACGCCCAGGCGACCGGGCGCCTGTGAATCGAGGATGTCCGCGACGCGACGAAAGCAATCAGCATCGGCGACGCTCGAGCCGCCAAATTTGTGCACGACCCAGGAATCGGTATTAGCCATCGAGTGGAGTTTCACGGCGAAAAAGGCCGTGCGACTCTACTGACGGCCCCTAGCTTGCGCAACTGAACCTAAGCGCTGTCGGAACTCGTAACGATGCGATTGTGACGGCGACCCCTGTTCGCAGCCCGTGGCTGGCGGCCGACTTCGCGCGCCGTGTGGTTGGCAAGCATCGAGGCGAGAGCGTGAGTGTTTCAACGGCTGGCATAATCGCCGCCTCGTGGAATCCTCACTCGGACCTCTGCTGCCTCTCTTCGAACGCGAACGCGCCGCGGGGCGCGCGCTCGTGCTGGGCATCGTGCTCGAGACGGCCGGCTCGACGTACCGCAAGCCCGGCGCACTCATGCTCATCGCCGAGGACGGCAACTATGCCGGCCTGTTGTCGGGTGGCTGCCTCGAAGGCGATCTGCGCGAGCACGCAAACTCGGTCAGGCGATCCGGCGAGCCTCGCGTGGTGAGCTACGACCTGCGCGGTCCGGATGATCTGCTCTGGGGCCTGGGCGTGGGCTGCGAGGGCGCCATGAAGATCCTCCTGATCCGCGCCGCTCGAGCGAACGACTGGCAACCGCTGGCGCACCTGTCCGAATGCCTCGCGGCACATCGCGCCACCGCGGTGGGCGTGGTTGTCGAATCACAGCAGTCCGGCGTCCCCGCTGGCACCGTCATTCTCCCGAATGCGGCAGCCCGTGCCGACAGCAACGCGCTCGCCGCGATCCAGTTCGCTCTCGCCGATACGGCACTCACTGGCTCAGTCGGCTGGATCGGCTCGGCCGACCCGGCGACGCGGATCTTCGCGCTGCCGCTCGCCTTGCCGCCGCGCGTCCTTCTGCTTGGCGCAGGGCCGGACACCCTGCCCGTGGTGGACCTCTCCGTGCGCATGGGCTGGAAAGTCACATTGGTGGATCATCGTCCGGCCTACGCGCAGTCCTCGCATTTCCCGGAGGCCGAGCCGGTAGTCCTCGCCCGTCCGGACGAGATCGCGGACGCTGTGGATCTTTCGGGATACACGGCGGCCGTCGTAATGAGCCACCACCTGCCATCCGACCTCGCCTATCTGCGCGTGCTCGCTTCTTGTGCGATCCCGTACGTGGGGTTGCTGGGGCCCGCGATTCGGCGCGAAAAACTCCTCACGGACCTCGGAGAGGCGGCAACGGCCTTGCGCCCCCGGCTTCGCGCTCCGGTGGGCCTGGCCCTCGGGGGCCGCGCGCCGGAATCGATCGCGCTGGCGATCGTCGCGGAAATCCATGCATTCGTGCATGACGCGCGCGGCAGACCCTTCAGCGATCCGAGATGACAACTGCCGACGACACGCCAGCGCTCCATGCCATCGTGCTGGCGGCCGGTGCTTCGACTCGCTTCGGCTCGCCAAAGCAACTCGTGCGTGTGAATGGCCGCCCGCTCATGCATGCGGCGGTGTCCCGCGCCGTCGAGGTGGCCGGCCATTCGGTGACAGTCGTGCTCGGGGCGAACGCCGCCGAGCTCGCCCCCCTGTTGCGGCACTCCCCCGCGTCGATCGTGATCAACCGGGACTGGAGTGAGGGTCTCGCAAGCTCGATTCGCGCCGGTGTCGCACGGCTTCCCGGCTCCTGTACCGGGGCCTTGATCATGCTGGCCGACCAGGCCGCCGTGACCGCCGAAGACCTGAAGCGACTGGCCGGCCTCTGGCGGCGTCAACCGGAATACATCGTGGCGGCTCAGTACGGCGCGGTGCTGGGCGCGCCGGCGATCTTCCCAAGCTCCTGCTTCCGGGATCTGGCGGCACTCCGAGGTGATCGCGGTGCCGGCGCGCTCCTTCGCCGCAACCCCGACCGCGTCGTTCGCGTGCCCATGGAAAGCGCGGCGCTCGATATCGATACGCCCGAAGATCTGCTTCGACTCACACCGAACACGCGCTGATCTCGCCAGACTCTGTAGCGATCGTGCTGCGATCAGGTCGTAAAGCGCTTGACTGCTGTATTTAGGAGCCCTAAGCTCGCGCGCATGCTCATCTTCGACAGGATCTCGGTTCCATTGCAGCAGGCCCTGGCGAGTGCCCTGCGGCGGTTGGCTCAGCTCGCCCACACCAGCTCCTGGGATCAGTGGGCTTCGCAGCGGCTGACCCCAACGCAGCGCAAGATCCTCGAGCTGCTGGCCTCCCGCCGTGAAAGCCTGACCCTGTCGGCCGTCGCTCAGGAGCTGGGCGTCACCCCCGCCACCGCCTCGGATAGCCTCACCGCGCTCGAGACCAAAGGGCTCGTCAAGAAACGGCGTAGCCACGTCGACGGCCGGGCCCTGGCAATCATGTTGACGACGGACGGACGGCGTTCCGTTACTGCGCTGGCTGCATTGCCGGATCCCCTCCAGGCGGCGTTCTCGGTGTTATCGGGGCCAGAACAGGAAGTGTTCTACCGGTCGGCCATCAAGATGATCCGCGGCCTGCAGGAGAGCGGCACGCTACCGATCTCGCGGATGTGCGTGCGCTGCCGCTATTTCGACCCGTTCCGCTATCCGGACTCGGCAACGCCTCACCACTGTCACCTGGTGGGTGCGCCGTTCGCGGACCGGCACCTGCGTATCGATTGCCCCGATCAGGAGTTCAATGAGCAGGAGGCACAGGAAGCCCTCTGGGTGCGCTTCTGCAGCACCCCGGCACTGGCCGCAAGCGGAAATGACAGCGTGAGCCCCCGCTCGAACGGCTCAAACGGAGATGAAGACGAAGGAAACGAGCCGCACTAGGCGCAGAGGATCAGCAGGTGGAGTTCGGATTGGCGAAGTGGTCCGACTCATCCTCACCCTCACGGGCGGTCAGACACGCGAAGTCCTTCTCAACGACGATGCGCAGCTCGGCATCCGATGCGGCCGGCTGTGAGCCCGCAAGGGTGATCGAGTCCGAGTTACACCACTCGAGCGCGCTGCGCTCTGGCAACCGAACCTCAACGGCCCCGTCCACATACTGAGCGGCGATGGTGCGAGCACTCGCGTCTCGCCTCAGACGATAGACCAACGCGGCGCCGCCTCCGAATCGCACGCGATCCTCCACGGAGCCGCCTTCACTCAGCTGATGCACCTCGCCCTGGGTCAGGCGCAGACGGAGCGAGTCACCCTTGATTCTGAGTTTCATGTCTTCTCGATTGCGGTTCGGCCGGAGAGTTCAAGGACGCGCTGGGCAAGCACCAGGTGCGGCCGGTCCAGCATCCGGCCATCGAGACTCGTGACGCCCGCACCGGGAGCGCTCGCGAATGCGGCAACCACCCGTCGCGCGTGCTCGATTTCACCGGCCGTCGGGCTGAAGGCCGCGTTGATGATCGGTACCTGATCCGGGTGGATCGCCAGCTTGGCGGTAAACCCATCCCGCCGGGAGCGGGCCGTTTCCTGCGCCAGGCCCGGAGTATCGCGAAAGTCCGTGTACACGCCGTCGATGGCCTGAACGCGGGCGGCGCCGGCCGCGATGAGGCACAGCGAACGTGCCAGCTCCAGGACCGGGATGAGCCCACCGCTCTCCTGAGTCTTGCGTAGCACGCCGAGCGCTGCAGAGAGATCCTCCATGCCCCACGTGAGACCCATGAGCCTCTCGCTCACGGCGACGCCGGGCCCGTAGGCGCCCAAACCGAGTAAGGCCTCCGGCGTCTCGGTCGCGATGATCAGAATCCTGGTGGATCCCGCGAGGTAGCCCTCGCGCGCCTCGAGCGCCGAAAGGTAGTGGCTCACCTGCGTGAGCTCCCCCGCTGAGGACACTTTCGGCAGGACTACTCCATCGGGGCGACCCCCGATCACCGCCACCAGATCGTTGAGGAGCTCGCCGCTACCGAGACTGTTCACCCGCACCCATCGCTGCGGCCCGGACGGGTCGGAGGCCCTCGATAGAAATGCACGCACCTGCTCGCGGGCCTTTGGCAGCTGAGCGGCACTCACCGAGTCCTCGAGGTCCAGAATCAGCGCATCCGCGCCGGAAAGCAGCGCCTTGCTCTGCTTGCGCTCGCTATCTCCCGGTACGAAGAGCAGGGACCGCAATGGCCGACGATCGCTCACTTGGGCGGACTCTTCAGCATCAACGCGGCGCGCCGGCACGTGGCGACCTCCTCGTTGCGCTGGTTGAAGGCATGATGCTCGAACGTGACGATTCCGGTGTCCTGGCGAGATTGGCTTTCACGAACAGCGACAACGGTGGTCTGCGCCCGCAACGTGTCCCCGACGAATACCGGCTTCGGAAAGCGAACATCTTCCCAGCCGAGATTGGCCACGGTGGTGCCGAAGGTCGTGTCATACACCGACAGCCCCACCATCAAGCCAAGGGTAAAGACGCTGTTCACGACAGGCTTGCCGTAAGGTGTGCCCTTGCTGTATTCGGCGTCCAGGTGAATGGCGGCCGGATTCATCGTGAGTGCGCTGAACAGCAGGTTGTCGGTCTCGGTCACGGTCCGGTGCACCTTGTGCTCGAACGTCTGACCGACGGCGAACTGCTCGAAATAGAGTCCGGACATGTGTTTTCCTCTCTGGCGGTAGTTTTGCACAGCGCGCCCACCCTGCGAACCGGCACGGGTTCCGCTTTCGGCACCCGCTCATAACCCCGATGTCACCCCGCCCAAACCAAAGGGTATTTCTGAGGCAACGCGGCCGCCGCCTATAGTCCGAGCATGTATCGCTACGACGACATCGACCAGGCGGTGGTAGACCAGCGCGTGGCTGAGTTCCGTGATCAGACCCGCCGCTTCCTCGCCGGTGAGTTGTCCGAAGACGAATTCCGCCCGCTGCGCCTCCGTAATGGGCTCTACATCCAGCGGCATGCCCCGATGCTGCGGATCGCCGTTCCCTACGGCCTGCTCAGCACCCGGCAGCTCCGCAAGCTCGCAGAAGTCGCGCGCACCTATGACCGCGCCTTCGGTCATTTCACCACGCGCCAGAATCTGCAGCTCAACTGGCCTGAGCTCAAGAACGTTCCGGACATCCTCGAGCATCTCGCGAGCGTGCAGATGCACGCGATCCAGACCAGCGGCAATTGCGTTCGCAACGTCACGGCCGATCACATGGCGGGCGTCGCCCCGGACGAGCTCGATGATCCGCGGCCGTACTGCGAGATCCTCCGCCAGTGGTCGACGCTGAATCCCGAGTTCACGTACCTGCCGCGCAAGTTCAAGATCGCAGTCACCGGCTCTCCCGAAGACCGTGCCGCCTCGGAGGTCCATGACATCGGCCTGCACATGCAGCGCGATGCCAACGGTGCCATCGGCTTCAAAGTGTTCGTGGGCGGTGGCCTCGGCCGCACGCCGATCATCGGCCAGGTGATCCGCGAATTCCTGCCGCTCACCGATCTGCTGTCGTACCTCGAGGCGATCCTGCGCGTGTACAACCGCAACGGCCGCCGCGACAACATCCACAAAGCCCGCATCAAGATCCTGGTGAAGGCACTGGGGATCGCGGAATTCCGCAAGCAAGTGGATGCGGAGTGGGAAGCGTCACGCGAGTTCGCGACGCAGCTCGACCTTGCCGAGGTCGACCGCGTGCGCAGCTTCTTCGCGCCGCCGGCCTACGAAACGCTGGACGATATCGACGCCGCACACGGCCGCGAGCTCGAATTCCAGACCTGGTATCGCTACAACACGCGCGCTCACAAGGTCCGTGGCTATCGCGCCGCATTCGTTTGCCTGAAGGCGCACGGCTCGATCCCGGGTGACATGAGCTCGGACCAGATGGATGCCGTCGCCGCGCTCGCCGATCGCGTGAGCTTCGGAATGGTTCGAACCACGCACAACCAGAACCTGCTGCTCGCCGACGTCCGCCAGAACGACCTGTACGAGGTGTGGCAGGAGCTGAAGCGCCTCGGGCTTGCGATGCCGAACATCGGCACGCTCACGGACATGATCGCCTGCCCTGGCCTCGACTTCTGCAGCCTCGCGAATGCAGGCACGCTGAACGTGGCCGCGCAGATCCAGAAGCAGTTCGACGATCTCGACTACCTCTACGATCTCGGCGACATCGAGATCAAGATGTCCGGCTGCATGAACGCGTGCGGCCATCACCACGTCGGC
>FTEO01000572.1_pt1 | contig 14829 bp, 13 predicted proteins | sample 1640211 | NCBI WGS metagenome assembly FTEO01 (sample SAMEA3914816, study PRJEB12502) | metagenome | biome: forest; material: soil | place: USA | collected 2011-09-16 | depth 0.3 m | reverse complement strand
GCTTTCGGCGATGCTCGCGCGGCTCGGCGCGCGCAAATAGATCCCTTGGCTGTCCTTTGGGTGTCCTTGGGCTATCCCTGTTCTTGGGCTACTCGTGACGCAGCGCTGCGACGGGCTTGGCGGTCGCGAGCCGCAGCGATTGCGTGCTCACCGTGAGCAACGCAATGAGCAATGCTACCGTCGTGGAGCCGACGAAGAGCCTGACATCGAGCTCAATGTGGTACGCGAAGCTGAGGAGCCAGCGACGCATGGTCACCGCGGCCGCTGCCCAGGCAATGAGGTTTGCCCACAGGATCGGCCGCGTGAACTGCCAGAGCAGCAGCAGCGCGATGTGATGCGTTTCGGCACCCAGCGCCTTGCGGATGCCAATTTCTCGGGTGCGCTGCTCAGCGGTGGACGCGGACAGCCCGATGAGACCGAGACACGCCAGCAGCGCTGCAATCGCGGCAGAGATGCCGAACACCTGTGCCTGACGCAGCAGCGAGAGGTACAGGTTCTGAATGTGCTCGTCGAGAAAGTAGCGGCTGAGCGGGCCGTTGCCGCCGGTCTTGCGCCAGAGCTCATCGATGGCGCGCAGCGTTTCCGGAATGCCGCGGCCGGTGAGCTTTACATTGATGAGATTGAAGAGGCCCGGCACCGCGAAGTAGGCCATCGGCGGCACCTTGTGTTCCACCGACCCCAGCGAGAAGTCCGGAACGACGCCGATGATCTCGCTCTCCAGCGGCCCGTTCGGGCCCGGCATCTGGAGGGACTGGCCCACGGCCACCTGGGGTGAGGCGAAGCCCAGGCGGCGCACGGCGGTCTCGTTCAGTACTAAACGGAAGTTGCTTTTCGCGGCGGCGTCGGCGCCGGGGGCGCCCTCGGTGACGCGGCCGGCAACTGGCGTCACTCCATATAACTCGAACGCCGTGAGCTCCACCGGTGCGAAGCCAATGAGCTGCGTGCTGCCATCACGCGCCCGGATGCCGCCGCCGCCAACGTCACCGAGCGGCTCCGTGGCTGCACACGCCGCGCCACGCACACCCGGCAGCGCGCGAAGCTCCGTGACGAATGCAGCATTGCAGGGTGCAGCGACGATCAGCATCTGATCGGTGCGAGCGCGCAGCCCATCTCCCGTGGCATACACACGCTGCTCGTAAATGATTCCAGCAGAGATCATCAATGCAATAAGCAGAGTGAACTGCAGCGTGACGAGTGCCTCGCGGAACGCGATGGTCCGACGGGATTGAGCGATCCATCCCTTGAGTGCGAGCACCGGCTTGAGCGCCGACAGCACGAGTGCGGGATACGCGCCCGTGAGCACACCGAGCGTCGCCGTCGCCACTGCAATCCAGCCGATGACGACAGGATCGCGCCAGTAGTGGAATGTGGCGCTCGACTGCACGAACGCATTCACACGCGGCAGCGAAAGCTCCGTGAGCGTGATGGCGACGGCAGCCGCGAGGAGTACATAAATCATGGACTCGCCGAGAAACTGCACAATGAGCACGCCGCGACCGGCCCCGGAGACCTTGCGGACTCCCACTTCGAGCGCGCGCCGCGTGGTGCGCACCGCGAGGAGGTTGACGAAGTTGACACAGGCGACGAGGAGCGTCACGGCGCCGATCACGGCAGTCATCACGAGCCGGCCGGCGAAACCAGGATTGAGCGGGGCGAACGCATTGACACGATCGATGGGCACCAGCTCCATCGACGCGCTCGCCACCGAACCCGACTGCGGCCAGATCTCGCGCATCAACGCCGGCATTGCGAGCTGCAATCGCTCGGCAGAGGCGCCGGGAGCCAGCCGGGCGTACGTGAGCACATCGATGCTCAGCACGTTGCTGCGCGGAGCATTGTGCGGATTGGCATCGATGAGCGCGAGTCGGGACTGTGCCGCGAGCCCTGACGCAAAGATACCGGATTCGAGCTGTGTTGCGTTCACCGGCAGGTCTTCCAGCACCGCGGTCACCGTCATGAGCTGCGAGCCGCCGAGCAGCAGCGTCTGTCCGAGCGCATCGTCGCGGCCGAAATATTTGTGAGCGATGCTGCGCGGGATTGCGATTCCATCCGGGCGCCGCAGCGCCGTTCTAAGATCTCCGTGTTGCGTGGGCAGGGCGAGCACGTCGAAGAGACTCGCATCGGCCCAGTAGATCTTTTCGTTTGTCTCGATCGTGCCGTGGCGTATCGGCAGTGTCTCCTCCGCCAGGCGCGTGGTGGCAGCCACTTCGCCGAATCTGAGCTTCAGCAGCGCGGCGACGCGGTTATTCGTCAGAGGCATGTAGTTGGTGGGGCGGCCCTGCGGCGTCAGCTCGTGTACCGCGAAGTAGATGTCCTGGTGGCCAGGGATGAAGTGCTCGTGGCTGAGCTCACCCTCGATCACGAGCGCTGCGAGCAGCGCCATCCATAGGCCGACCGCGAGCCCGAGCACGCTGATGACGGCGTACAGGCGATTGTGCGCAAGATGGCGCAGAGCGGCAGCCAGAAAGTTCTGCAGCATAGGGAGTCGAGTGTATTGCCTGCCGTTCGCGCAAAAAAGCGGTTACAGAACAGCAGGCTAACGGAACTTGCGGAGTTTCCTGCGAAGGCGGCTGTCCGGAAACGAACACTTTGACTCCGATCAAGGTGCGCGCATCGCAACGACATCAGGCTTGGCACAAGGCAACTCGACATGTCAGGGCACAAGAAACCGCCAAATCCCCGGCGGACACTGTGGAGCGGGGCATGCCTCTTCAGCATCGCATTCACGGTTGTACTTTGCAGTGGCACTGTCGGGGCCGCGGCTCCGGAGAAGTGCAGGGCACGCCTCGAGGTGAAGCTGACGCCCGACGTTCCGAACCCGCGCGACCCGAGTTTCCTGAGCGCGCTCGCGGCGAATCCGCTTTACCAGCTCACCTGGGTGTCAGGAACCGATTCGATGGCCGTGTACGACCTCACCGGCCCCGCTACGGACTATCAGTGCGAAGAGGAGATCAAGCGGTTGAGGCGAGATGCACACCTGATGGATCTCAAAGTGCTTCACTCGGACGCCGAGGGCTGAAAGCCGTGGGTACGATGGTGGTGCAGTTTGCTGCGCATTGCCCGCCATGTCAGTGCGCGCGCCGGGACCCGTCCTCGGAGCCGGTAGAACCGGAACGCGTCGTGCGGCCACGCGCATCGTCGGCTTGTTGCTCACCGAGCGCTGCCGCGAGTACCTCGTCCACGCGTTCGGCCCACACGAACTCGAGCTTCTGCCGCGCGCTCTGCGGGATCTCTTCGAAGTCTCTGCGGTTGCGGGCTGGGAGGATGACTCTGCGTATTCCGGCCCGTGCCGCCGCGATCACCTTCTCCTTGATGCCGCCGACGGGCAGAACGAGGCCGCGCAGGCTGATTTCACCCGTCATGGCGACATCGCGGCGCACCGTGCGGTTTGCGAGCAGCGAAGCCAGCGACATGAACATCGCAACACCGGCGCTCGGCCCATCCTTCGGTATCGCGCCCGCGGGCACGTGAATGTGCAGATCCTGCTTATCCAGACCTTCTATGGAAAAGCCGAGCCGGGCGGCCTGCGCTTTCACGAGCGTCACCGCCGTCTGCGCGCTTTCCTTCATCACGTCTCCGAGTTGCCCGGTGAGGATCAGCTTGCCGGTGCCCGGCACGCGACTCGATTCGATGAACAGGATATCGCCACCGACCGGCGTCCACGCAAGTCCGGTTGCGACCCCGGGCACGCTGATGCGCATGGCGAGCTCGTTCTCGAAACGCCGCGGGCCAAGGATAGTCGTCACGTCTTCTGCACCGAGTGACACATTCGTGGCCTCGCCGGAGGCGATCTTCACCGCCGCCGAACGCAACACGGCACCGATCTGGCGTTCCAGGTTCCGGCAGCCGGCTTCGCGTGTGTAGTCCTCGATGATCCGTCGCAAGGCATCGTCGGAAAGCTGCACCTGTTCGGGCGTGAGGCCGTTCGCACGCAGTTGTCGCTGGACGAGATAGCGCTTCGCGATCTCGAGCTTTTCCTCTTCCGTGTAGCCGCTGAGCTCGATGACTTCCATGCGATCGCGCAAGGGCGCGGGAACCGTGTCGAGAACGTTCGCGGTGCAGATGAACAGCACGCGACTCAAGTCGAAAGGAACACCGAGATAGTTGTCGCGAAACGTGCTGTTCTGTTCCGGATCGAGCACCTCGAGCAGCGCCGAGTACGGATCGCCCTGGTGGCTCGCGCTCAGCTTGTCGACCTCATCGAGCATCAGTACGGGATTGCGCGTTCCGGCCTTGCGCAACGCCTGAACGATGTTGCCGGGCAGGGCACCGACGTAGGTGCGCCGATGGCCGCGGATCTCCGCCTCGTCGTGCACGCCACCCAGGCTCACGCGAGCGAACTTGATGTCGAGCGCCCGCGCGATGCTCTGGCCGAGCGAAGTCTTGCCGACACCGGGCGGACCTGCGAAGCAGAGGATGGGGCTCCTGCCTTGCGGGTTGAGCTTGCGCACGGCGAGGAACTCGACGATGCGGCGTTTGATGCGATCGAGATCGAAGTGATCTTCATCGAGCACCGCCCGCGCCCGGGCCATGTCGAAATTTTCGGTGTCGGTCTTCGACCAGGGCAGCGCGGCGAGCCACTCGAGGTAGGTGGCGACCATCGAAAATTCGGGCGAGGCCTCGGACATCCGCTCGAGGCGCTTGAGCTCACGCGCCGCGTGCTCGGCCACTTCCGTGGGCATGGCCGCCTGTTCGATGGCGCGCGTGAGCTCTTCGAGTTGCGCGGGCCCCGCCTCCGTCTCGCCGAGCTCGCGGCGAATCTGGTTCAGCTGCTCGCGCAGCACCACTTCCTTCTGGCGGTCATCGAGCGCTCCGCGTGTCTTGTCGGCGATCTCCTTCGACACGCGCAGCACCTCGATGCGCTGGTTCAGCACGGCGATCACGCGGTCGAGACGCTCCTTCAAGGCGAAGGTCTCCAGAATCTGCTGCTTCTCCGCGGCCTTCAGGTCGATCAGGCTTGCGACCAGATCGGAGAGTGCGCCGGGGGATTCGATGGACTGAATTGCGCCGATTATTTCGGCAGGGACCTGCGACAGCAGCTGCATGGCCTCCACCGCTCGTTCGCGCAGATAGCGGGCGCGCGCTTCGATTTCATTTCCAGTGGCTTCCTCCTCGGCATGCGCTGTGACGCGCGCGCGCAGGTACGGATCGGTCTGCAGAAATTCCTCCACCGTGAAGCGTTGCTCGCCATGCGCAATGAGGTGGTGCGCGCCATCCTGAGCGGTGACGTAACGCGGAATACTGGCAAGCGTCCCTACGCGGTAAAGTTGCTCAGGGCCGGGCTCGCCCTCGGCAGCGTCCCGTTGCAGAAGGACGCCGATCTTTTGGCGTCCTTTCACGGCTTCCTGAGCCGCGGCGACCGACCTTGGCCGGCCGACGGCAATCGGCACGACCGTGCCCGGGAACAGCACGAGGCTGCGAACGGGGAGGATGATGATCTCTTCGTGCGTGTCGGGCATGGCTCATTCCCTGGTGAGATGCAGCTCCAGACACCCATCCACCATGCGCTGCTCGCGCAGTGTGTAGCGTCCTGCAGGCAGAGCGATGCGGCGCTCGAACGCGCCATACGGAATCTCGAGCCGGCGGATCCGCATTGACTCGATGCCGGCGGGCGGGGGGCGCTCCGTTTGGACCACGAGCTCTGCTGCCTCCACACGCAACACGACTCGTGCGGCGGGCACGCCGGGCAGGGCGATCACGATCCGGACATCGGTGTCCGTCTCGAACACGTCAGCTGGCGGTTCCCACACCGACTCGTACGCGTGCGCGCCGACCAGTGCGAAGAACCGTCTGTGGCGCCGTTCCGCGAGATCGAGCGCGGTCAGCGCCTCGCCCCACATCCAGGAGTCGGCATCGAACAGGCGTCTCATGTCCGGTGCTCCTTTCGCTGCTCACTGCTGCGTGAGCATCCACTTCACGAGCGCGTGCAGATCCGTATCGGGAATCTGAGGGTTGGGTGGCATTGGGACGGAGCCCCATACGCCTGACCCACCGTTCTTCACTTTTGCGGCAAGGGTGTTCTCGACGTCCGGGTGCCCCTTGTATTTCGCAGCCACCTCCTTGAAAGAGGGGCCGACCACTTTCCGGTCGACCGCGTGGCATGCGACGCAGCCGTACCGAGCCATCATCTGTTCGGGCGTCCCCGCCGAGGCGGTCGCGGCCGTCGGCTCCGCCGCTGCCGTTGGCGCGGCCACTGCCGGCGCCGCGCCCGTCTGTTGTTCATAGAAGATTGTGGGCACCACGCTCGGTGTCGTTTGCGACTTGAGGTAGGCCACCAGCATCCACACACCGTCCGTGCCGATCACGCCACCGTAAGCGGGCATGCCTTTGGGGCGGCCGTAGTAGATGGACGAAAAGACTTCTTCCTCTGCACCCCCGTAGCGCCAGCGGCCGTCGATGAGACTCGGGCCCACCCAGCCGGTCGCGCCACCCCCATGGCAGCCATCGCAATTCATCGATGCGAACAGGTTGCCGCCCGCCGCCACATTTTCCCGCGAGCCGCTTTTTGAGCTCGTGATGTTCGCCGCCGGCGGCACGACACCGCCGGCCGCCACATGTGCTTCGGGCCAGAACCCGGGCGGTGGCGCCTGCGCGTCCGCCTTGGTCGCCGGTGTCTTCTTGCTGCACGCGCCCGTCGCGAGCGCAATCACGATGCATAACAGCGCGACGGGTCGGGAGAGTTCCATACGTGCGTTCCTGGGCGCGCTGCGGTTACAGACCGAAAATCCAGACCATTCCGCCCTGGCTCGTGTGACGGCCGATATCCTTCATGAAGTCGGGCGGCGCGCGGACGTCCGCCGGGTCGTCGGAGCGGACATCTCCGGCAAGCAGGAACCAGTCGCCTCCAATACCTGCATACACCGCCACGTACTGTTTGCCGTCGGGTGCGCGATAGGTGATCGGATTGCCGACGATTCCTGACCCCACTTTGAATTTCGAGAGCACCTTGCCGGTCCGGGCATCGATGGACTTGAACCAGCCATCGAGCGTGCCGTAGAACGCCACGTCGCCCGCGGTCACGAGCGCGCCACTCCACGCGGGATACGGCTCTTTCACCTCCCACACTTTCTTGCCGCTCGCGGCATCCCACGCCATGAATGCACCGAGGTTGCCGCCAGGCCCTGCGGAGTACGGGGAGTTGGCGCCGATGAACGGCGTGCCGCGGATGTACTGGGTGCGCGTGGCTGCGAAATCCATGCACAGGTTGTTCGTGGACGTGTAGAAAAGTCTGGTGTGTGGCGAATACGCGGGCGGGGATGCGGGACTCACGCCGCCCTCGAGGCTCGGGCAGATCCCGCTCACGTTGCCTTTGGAGGCACCCGTCTGCTTGGCGGGATCGAGAACGGGACGGCCCGTTTTGAGATCGACGCTGTGGGCCCAGGTCACCGGCACATAGGGTGGGGCGGACAGCACTTCGCCGGTCGCGCGATCGAGGGTGTACTGGAAGCCGTTCTTGTTGAACGTCACGAGTGCTTTGCGCGCGTGGCCGGCGAGGGTCACATCCGCGAGAACCATCGTCGCCACGGCGTCGTAGTCCCAGTTGTCGTGCGGCGTGAACTGGTAGGCCCAGACGAGCGACCCATCGGAGGGCCGGCGCGCGAGCACGCTCGAGGTCCACTTGTTGTCGCCTTCGCGTTGCTCCGCGTTGTACGGCGAAGGGTTGCCGACACCGTAGAACACGAGATCAAGCTCCGGGTCGTAGGACATCCAGCCCCACACCGGCGCGCCGCCGATCTTCCACGCATCCGTTGGCCAGCTGGTCTGTCCGAGCTGCGAGCCCTTGTCGTAGAAGGGCTTGAACGTGTCGGGCTTCACCAGCATGTCCGCGTCCGGCCCGATGTTGCGAGCGCTCCATACGAGCTTGCCGGTATTCAGATCGAGCGCCTTCAGCCATCCGAAGATGCCGAACTCGCCTCCGGAGGCGCCGACGATCACACGATCCTTCACGACGAAGGGCGCCATCGGCGTGGTCTCGCCGTCGGCGACACTGGCGATCTGCGTTTTCCACAGCTCGTGTCCGCTCGCCGCATCCACCGCCACCGTGTGACCGTCGAGCAGGTTATAGATGACCTTACCGTCGACGTAGAACGCCCCGCGGTTGATCACATCACAGCATGAGATGCCGATCGCGTTGGGGCTCACGTCCGGGCGGTACTTCCATTTGAGGGGATAGCCCTCTTTGGAAAGATCGAACGCGTACAGCACGTTCGGCCATGGCGTGACCACGTACATCACGTTGTTCGCGACCAGCGGCTGACCTTCATGGCCCGCGAGCACGCCCGTCGAAAAGGTCCACACAGGTCGCAGGCGCGAGGCATTTGCGGCAGTGATCTGAGCCAGGCCGCTATAGCGAGTGGAGGCGTAGTCCTTCGCGGGCATCGTCCACTGCCCATCCTCCGAGGGAGGTGCGGCGGCGGCTTGCAGCGCGAGCACCGTACCCACTACGGATGCGAGCCATGACAGATGCGCAGCGCCGCGTGAACGAGAGGGACGTGTGGTCACCAGGCTTCCCGGCATCATGTTCGTGGACACACGAGAGTTGTGGCATTTCATCCAGGCCATCGCATTGACCCGCGTCATGGAGCGACCGCTGCGCGGTGAGGGAATTCGAATCGATGAACGACGCGCAGCTCGAGCTCGAGCCGATCTTGCATGCGCTGGCGCTATCGGGGTTCTGCGAGCCGAACGGCAAGCACGTCGCACGGCGCCCGGTGCACGACGACATCCTCGGTCGGCTTGATGAGAAAGGCGAGCGCATGTCGTCCCCGGTTGCCGATGACGATGAGATCTATTCCGCCGTCGGCGGCGACGCGAATGATCTCGCTCTGGGTATTGCCCACGACGATGTGCTGGTGAGGCTGTGGCACACCGAGCTCTCGCGCGAGCGCGCCGATCTGCTCCTGCGCGGTTTCGATCAGCTCGGCCTGCGTCGTGACCATGACGGGCACGACGGGTTCCGGCGGTACGGGTACCACGAGGGGTACCGGCTCGACTACGTGGACGATCTGCAGCTTCCCATTGGTCGCGGTGGCGAGCGCCAGCGCGCGCTGCCCAATGAAGAGCGAATCAGAGGTCAGGTCGACAGCCAGCAGGATGCGTTGATAGAGAGCCATGCGTGCAGCTCAGCCCGAAGTCGCGCGCACCGTGCCTCACAGAGCTGCCGTCGTCATTGATGCGGCTCAATTATCGCCGGCTCAATTCTCGCCTGCGCTCAGCTCAGCCGCTTTGCGATCTCAAGCTCCGGCAGCCATGTCAGATCCTTCGCCACTTCAGCCACGACACGGGTCGCCACCTCCCGGTGAAACGACGCTCTGAGAACGCCCAGCGTCTTCGGCGCCGCGACCACGACCATCTTGTCGAATGCGTGAGCGTGGGCCATGTGGTACAGCCTGTCGGCGATTTGCGCGGCGAATCGTTCTTCCGCCAGCTGATGCCAATCGGTCTGCTCCACGGCGCTGCGCGACACGCCATCGGGTCCCAGATAGCGTCCGGGCCGATCGGTCCCTTGCTCGCGCGTGGGTGGGTTCTCCTGTTCCAGTACGCGCTCACTGATGAGCTCGACATGCAGGGGGTTGCCTCTGTTGCGCAGGAACCGTGCTCTTTTCCCGTCGACTACCAGCACGAGCGCGCCCGCCGGAATGTGCACTTGGGTCATCGTTGCAGCCCCTCCAGTCATTATGAGTTGCCATTCATGAGCCGTCTTCTGCGCGCGTGACGCGCAGATAGTCGTGGAGCTGTGCGACCAGGGCTGCCCCTTCACCAACCGCTGCGGAAACGCGCTTTACCGAACCGGCGCGAACGTCGCCCACCGCGAACACACCATGCTGGCTGGTTTCGAGTGGCAGACATCGCCGTTCCAGGCCGCGGTCGGTTGCGGCACTGGCGTCCGCCAGCACGCCGGTCTGAACGAATCCTTTTGCATCTACGCTCACCGCGCATCGCCTCAGCCAGTCGGTGTTCGGCTCGGCGCCGATGAATAGAAACACGTGACGTATCGCACGCTGCTCTTCATTCCCGCTCGACCAATCGCGCCAGCGCACCGCTTGCAAACCCTCGGGCGGCTCTCCGATCAGCTGTGTGAGCTCGGTCTGGACGTGCACTTCGACGTTTGGCAGGGCGCGGATGCGATCCACGAGATACTGCGACATGTTCTCCCCGAGGCTTCGCCCGCGCACCAGCAGATACACTCGCGAGACATGACTCGCGAGAAACACGACGCCCTGGCCGGCTGAGTTGCCACCACCCACCACGACGACTTCGCGTCGCTCGCACAGCTTCAACTCGATCGGTGAAGCCCAGTAGTACACGCCGCGGCCCTCGAAGTGGCTGAGGTTCGGCACGTCGGGCTTGCGGTAGCGCGCTCCGCTCGCAACGACAACGGTGGTGGCGCGCACCGGTCGCTCTTCGTCCAGCTCGAGCTCGAAGCCGCGCGGGTGGGTGTGCGTGCCGTCCGGAGTGGGCTTCAGCAGCCCGACGGTTACCGGAATCGCCATCACCGCACCAAATTTCTGTGCCTGGGTGTACGCCCGGCCCGCCAGGGCTTCACCGGAGATGCCGGTCGGAAATCCCAGGTAGTTCTCAATGCGTGCCGAGGCACCGGCCTGCCCGCCGAAGGCTCGCGCATCAAGCACCAGAACCGACAGACCCTCCGATGCGGCATACACGGCAGTAGCCAGTCCGGCGGGACCTGCTCCTACGATCGCCACGTCATACGACCGGTCTGCAAGGAAGCTCGGCAGCAGACCGAGACACTGCGCGAGGGCTTTCTCATGCGGATTGCGCAGCATCGTGCCGTCGGGACAAACGGCCAACGGCAGCTCCGCATTGGAGATGCCCAATCGGTCGATGAGGCTGGCGGCGTCACGATCCTCGCGGGGATCGAGCATCGTGTACGGCGCGCCGTTGCGCCGTAGGAAGTTCTGCAAGCGCAGGGCTTCTGGCGTGGCGCCCGCACCAATCAGCACCAGTCCTGCACCCGTCTCGATCAGGAACACGCGCCTCAAAATGAAGGCACGCATGACGGTTTCGCCGACCTCCGCAGTAGCGACTACGAGGGATCGCACTTGCGCCGAGTCGAATGGCACCGCTTCCGCACCGTCGGCACCCGCGCGCCCTTCGGCGAGCGACGGACCGCCTGCGAGCTGACTGATTTCGCCGGTCAGCTCTCCCGGTCCGTGCGTCGTGATCACGCTCGCGCTCCCGAGGCCGTCGTGCTTGATCACTTCGATCGAACCTGACAGCACGAGGTACGCGGGCGCGGCGACCTGCCCGATCTTGAACACGATCTCGTGGGGCTTGAACTTCCGCGGCTCACCGCCGAAGCGACGCGCGATCTCGATCTGCTGGGAGCTCAAGACGGGAAACATCTGCTCACGGCGACGTTCGATGAGCGAAGACGACGAGGGCGACGAAGAGCGAGCCATGCGCAAACCTCAACCTGTGTGAGAGATGCGGGATCCGCCAGCAACTCTCAGAGCATCTCGAGCGGGCGCTTCACCCTGGGCGGCGGAAACGCATGGTCAAGCTCGGCGACATCCTGCGCGGTAAGGGCGATGTCGAGTGCCGCGCGATTGTCCCGAACGTGTGCCTGCGTTCCCGTACGCGGGATTGCGATGACGCCTGCCCGCAGCACCCACGCGAGTGCGACCTGTGCCGGTGTCACGTGGTGCCGGTCCGCGATCTGATGCAGCTGCGGGTGGGAGAGCAGCCGACCCTGATCGATCGGCGAATAGGCCATCACGGGGATGCCGTGTTGCCTGCACCAGGGCAGCAGGTCCGACTCGATTCCCCGCCGCGCGAGGTTGTACAGCACCTGATTGGCCGCGACGGCCTCTCCCTCGGGAAGGGAAGCGAGCTCCTCCAGGTCATCGACGTCAAAATTGCTGACGCCCCAGTATCGCGTCTTCCCTTGCCTGACGAGCGCTCCAAAGGCTTGCAGCGTGTCCTCCAGCGGAATGGTCTCGCGCCAGTGCAGGAGATACAGGTCGATCCGCTCGGTCTGCAAGCGACGCAAGCTGCCCTCGCATGCCGAGATCGTCCCGCGCACACTTGCGTGCTGCGGCAGCACCTTGGTCACGAGGAAGACCTCGTTGCGACGTCCTTTGATGGCTTCACCGACGAGTGTCTCGGCCGCGCCGCCGCCGTACATCTCGGCGGTATCGATCAGGGTCATGCCGAGGTCAAGACCGAGGCGCAGCGCCGCGATCTCGTCCTTTCGTCGCGGCGGGTTTTCACCCAGATACCAAGTGCCCTGACCGAGGACCGGAACGGTCTCTCCCGCAGGCAGGCCGATGGTGCGCGGTACTGTTTTTGAGGCGACTGACATGGCAGGTCTCCTGCGGCGGCGGTCCACCGAGCCGGTTTCTCACAACGACCCGCGAATGTCACTGGCGCGCTGCGGAAACACCCGCCGCGCGTGCGTGGCTGCGCCCGACGTTCGGGCTTCTGTATCCATCAGGCCTTGACCTGAGACAAGAAGCGCAACGTCAGTCCGTGGAAGCCGGATGAACGTGGCAACGATTGAGCGGTATCAAGGCGTGGCGAGGCGTCGCGACGAGGATGTCTTACCGATGCCGTATCCATTTGTCGCTACGAAGCAAGGAACCGACCATGCGCATTCCAGAGTCGAGGGCGGTGAGACTGGGCAGCGTACTGGCGATCTTTGGCCAGCTGGCGCTGAGTCCGTTCGCGTTGGCAGCCGACGCGGCACCCGTGGTGCCGCCGCGTGCGCTGGCTCACGCGACCACGGCGATAGAGAAGGCTACCGAGGGCAAGGTGCTGGAGATTCGTCTCGCAGACCAGCGCGGCGCACCTGGATTCGAGGCGGCGGTCAAGAAGGGTGACGACCTCGTCTACATGCGCATCGCAGCCGTGAGCGACGATGTGACCGAGATCAAGGTCAGCGAGCTGCCGGCGTGGCTCGCCGATTATCACTTGGAAGGCTATATGCGCGGCATAGACAAAGCGAAGGTGCCGCTCGCCCAGGCGATCGTGCAGGCCGAAGAACTTGCGGCCGCGCCCGCAATCGGCGCCGGTCTCGCAAAGCCTCTGAGCGGAACCCAACCTGCGGTGGCGTACCTCGTGGAAATGATCAAGGGGGACATGCGCGTGGTGGCCGCCATCGATGCGCAATCCGGCGGTTTCATCAAGGATGCGAAGTCGGTCTACGAGCCCCGCAGGCCGGTGGAACTGGCGCGGCGCCTGGCGGAGCAGTGAGGGAAGAGTCCCGCATATCGAAGGCGGCCTCGCTCATCGGCTGATGAGCGAGGCCAGCCCATGACGCGGTATCGCCTGTAACCTTACGGCGTCACGAGGACGCCAATCGTGGCACCGGTGGCCGTAGTGGTTGTCCCAATCGCGTCGCCCATCTCATCTGTTGCCGTGAATGCCGCGTCCGGAGTAACCCCATCCCAGGCATGCGTCTCGACCGCCTGGCCCATGAGGTCCCACGTGAGACTGTGCCAGCTCTGATAAAGGCGGGACTTGTAGCCCCCGCCACGCCCGGAACTCCCACACCGAGTCCATGCGTATACCTCGCCCGTGACGTTCCCGTCGGGCGCGAAGCCGGTAACGTACGTCGAGGTATGGACGCCTCCGCACGACACAGCGAGGAGGGAAATCCCCACCTGCGGGAGCAGCTGATAGGTTGCGGCCTGCGCGGAGGCGCAGAGAAGCAGGAACGACGTCAATGCAAGAAGGCTTTTCATGATCACGTCTCCTCAGTCGTTACCTCACGGCAGCGGACATGCCACTGAGCCCGGTTGCCGTGGGGAAAACAGGGGTTGCAAAACAAGGGTGCAAGCGAGACCGCCGTGCTCATAGCAACCCTCGTTCCGCGTGATCGGGCAATTTTGTTGGGCGATCTATTCGCGCCGCATCAGGGCCGTCCCGGCAACCCGTCGAAATTCTTCGCGCTGCGAGGGTGATGAAAGCCAAAGCAGGGCCCGGCTGAGCCATGTCGAGGGTGCCTGCCGACGCAGGCGCTGCGCTTCCTCCAGGGCGGAGCGGAATGCGTCCTCTCGCCAACCCAGCGAATCGAAGAATGCCGTGCTGTCAGCCGGCGCGAATTGAAACGTCGCTCGGCCGTGAGCGAAAACTGGCGCCCACACGTCTTTCAACACTGCCAACGCCCTGGGGCTCGTGATGTCGGTGAGCCACCAACGGAACGACTCGTTCCGATGAAGCGTACGAGCCAGCGCGGCGACTTGTGCGGTCTTCAGATAGATCAACAGACCTTCCGTGATCACCAGCACGCAGCGCCGCTCGAGATCGATCTGCCGGAAAATTGCATCGTATGCATTGGCATCCGCAAGATCGGCGGGTACGGCGCGATATTCGCACTTCAGCGGTTCCCCGCGCAGGATCTCTCGTTTGTGTTCCAGGATCGCGCGAAGGTCGACATCGACCCATTGCACCGCGCTCGGCATCGGCAGGCGCCACGGCCTGGTGTCGAGTCCCGCTCCAAGGTTCAGAACGAGATCCACACCGCGGGTGGATATGCAGTCGATCACGAACTCATCGAAGACCGCCGTGCGCACGGCGATTCCGCGGTGGACCAATTCGGCTTGCCCGAGCTGGCGGACCAGTCTCTCGCCGAGCGTGCCCGCCAGCCGACGCGCAAAGGGGTCTTTGAAGAGCGCGTCCGGACGTTCGGTCTCGAGCGCACGGCAGTAGGCTACCCATGACGCGGTCTGAGAGAGGTTCTCGATCAATATTCCGATTCCGCTGCCGGCTATGTCTGTTGGAGTCGCGGGCGAGCGCAATCAATCGGCGGACTGCCGGTGGTGCGCAACGGTGCTAAGGGTGCTCGTGCGCCTGGGTCCGATCTGC
>FTEO01000732.1_pt1 | contig 14858 bp, 10 predicted proteins | sample 1640211 | NCBI WGS metagenome assembly FTEO01 (sample SAMEA3914816, study PRJEB12502) | metagenome | biome: forest; material: soil | place: USA | collected 2011-09-16 | depth 0.3 m | reverse complement strand
GCGTTGGGATCCCCTGTGCCCAACGCCACGGCCTTGCGGCCCATGCTCTCGGCTTGCGGCGCGTTGCCCTCGGCGAGGTGCACCTGGCCGAGCTCGATCCAGAGCAGCGGATTGTCCGGCTCGATACGCAACGCACGCTCGACGGTTGCCGTTGCCCCGCCGAAGTCTCCCTTGCCGGTCTGCGCGTGCGCCTGTTTCACCAGCGCGGACGACGCCGAGCCCAGCTTGAACTGCTTTTGCGGCTGCGAAGGTGTTGGCTGTGATGGTGCGGGCGCCTGAGGTTCCGGCGTACCGGGCTTCGGCTGCGTGGACCCCGACTGTGGAGGTGCAGGAGGAGCCGAGATCGGCGGCTCCATCAACGATCGGCACCCCACCAGAAGCACGGCAGCCAGCGCCGCAACGAGCGGCGGAGCGATACGGACGATGCGAAGATGAATACTCATGGGCACATGATATGCCGCGCGCCTGCCCGAATGATGGCGCCTGGCGAACGCAGCCGCTCGGTAGTAGTGATGATTAGTGGCGAATCATGTCGCGCAGCCATTCCCCTGCCCGCTCGGCGAGCGACTTCCCTTGGTTCTCGCCGCAGCCGGGCTTGAACGGCGGCTCGCTGCCGGAGGGAACCGCGATCGTGACAACATCCTGCGCACAGGGGACTTGCGCCCGCAGGCCGGTAGTGAACTCGACAGGCACTTCCACGAGCGATTCCGGAAGCGCCGCGCTCCGAGACGTGGTGTTGAGACCGGCCATCAACCGCGCCCACACTGCCAAAGCGCCCGAAGAGCCGGTGAAATTCGTTGGATGATTGTCGTCGTAGCCGACCCACACGATGACGAGGTGCGAGCCGGAGAACCCGCCGAACCAACTGTCGCGCTGATCGGAAGAGGTGCCGGACTTGCCCGCCACCACGAGATTCGCCGGAAGCACGGCGCGCGCCGCGCGGCCCGTGCCGTGATCCATCACCAGCTCCATCATCCTGTCGAGCTGATACACGGCGGCGCCATCCGCCACCGGCGTCACTTCGAGCGGGAATGCCTTGAGCGGCTTGCCCTCATCGCTGATCACCGCCCGCACCGCGCGCAGTTGCGAGCTGAAGCCGCCATTCGCAAGGCCGCTGTACAGCTGTGCCGCCTCGATCGGCGTGACTTCGAGCGCACCCAGCAGCATCGCCGGCACTTCAACCGGCTGACGACGCAAGCCAAAGCGCTGCAACGTCTTCGTGACGTTGGGAATGCCGATGTCGAGGCCCAGTCCGACAGTCGCGAGATTCAGTGACTCCGCCAATGCACGCACGAGCGGCACGGGTCCGTAGACCTGTCGCGTGAAGTTTTCGGGCTTCCAGTGAGTGCCATTCCTCAGGCGCACGTCCACAGGTTCGTCCTGAATCACGCTCGCCGCCGTGTAGCGTTTCGTTTCGAGCGCGGTGAGGTACACGAACGGTTTGATCAGCGAGCCCATCGGCCTTGCGGCATCGAGTGCGCGGTCGAAACCGTTGTAGCCGACGCGTCGGCCCCCGACGATGGCGATGACGTCCCCGCTCGAGGGCGACGTCACCACCACGGCGCCTTCGAGCGGCTCGGGAATCGCCGTGTTGCTGCCCGTCTTGCGAGCGTTGGCCGCGTTCGTCTGATCGAGACGGGCGAGCTCCTGCTCGAGCGTCCGCTCGGCACGCTCCTGCGCGCGCGGATCGAGGCTCGTGTAGATACGCAGTCCGGTCTCGGTGAGATCTGCGTCGCGATAGTCGCGACGCAGTGTGCGTCGAACGAAATCCAGGTACGCGGGGTAGTAGCCGCCAGAGACGCGCGTGAGAATGCCGAGCGGACGTTTGGCGGCCGCCGCAGCGTCCGCATCACTGATGATTTTCTGCTCAGCAAGCAGCTTCAGCACGAGGTCACGTCGCGCCCGCACGCGGTCGGCATGCCTGCGCGGCTCGTAGTACGACGGCCCGCGCACCACGGCGACCAGCAGCGCGATCTCGGAGAGATCGAGCTCCGCCAGCGGCTTGCCGAAATAGAACTGGCTCGCAAGTCCAAAGCCATGCACGGCACGCTGACCGTCCTGCCCGAGGTAGATCTCATTGATGTAGGCATTCATGAGATCGGCTTTGGTGAAGTGCGACTCGAGCGCCAGCGCCATCAGCGCTTCGCGAAGCTTGCGGCTGATCGTCTGATCGGTGGTCAGGAAGTAGCTGCGCACCAGCTGTTGAGTGAGCGTGCTTCCGCCCTGAGTAATGCCCCCGGCACGCAGGTTTGCCCATATCGCGCGCGCGATGGCCATTGGGTCGACGCCGTGGTGCGTGTCGAACTTGCGATCCTCAACCGCCTTCAGCGCTGCGGGCAAGAGCGGTGGCACTTCCGCGGGCGTGACGACGATGCGGTCTTCGCCGTGAGTCGGGAAAATGCTTCCGATCAACAGAGGCTCGAGGCGCGTGACCGGAACGTCGGCGCCCTTGCTGTCGCTGATCCCCGTGATGGCTTTGTCGTCCGCGGTAATGGCCAGGATCTGCGCGGGCCGGACCTCGTCCGCAAAACGGGCAGCACGCAAAGCGACTTCGATGCGCGCGCCCTGACGGCGGTAGGTGCCGGGGCGTTCGAGCTTGTCGACCTCGCGATATTGCAGACGATGCAGCTCTTCCTCGACATCGTCTGCCGAGAGCGTGAGGCCCGCGTAGAGATCGAGCGGCGCGGCGTACACCTGAGCCGGCAGCGTCCAGCGGCGACCCTCGAACTGGTGCGTCACCGTGCGATCGAGGTAAACGAAATAGCCCGCCGCAATCGCGCAGGCAAGAATCAGCACCACGATGAGCGGGCGCAGGAGGCGACGGAAGAAAGAGCGGGAGCGGGCCATTAACTCAGTGTTGGACGCCGTGGGCCATGCGCTGACGCGCCGGTGGTGAACGACTGACTAAATGCAGATCTCGACCGCGGGGTCCCGCAGGTTGTAACTCGAGCTCATGGTGCGGCCGTACGCACCGGCATTGGCAATGAGCAGCACGTCGCCCTCTTTCGTGGGCGGCAGCAGCCGGTCGTGGCCCAGCACGTCTGCGCTTTCACAGATCGGGCCGACGATGTTCACGAGCTCGGTGCCGGCGTCATCCAGGCGCGAGAGATTGACGATCTCATGGTATGCACCATAGAGCGCGGGACGCAGGAGAGAGTTCATTCCCGTGGCAGTCCCCACGTAGTGAACTCCGCCTTTGGACTTCAGCTGCGTAACGCGGGCCAGCAGCACGCCTGCCGCGGCCACGAAATAGCGCCCCGGCTCGATCCACAGATCGATCGTGGGATGAGCGGCCTTCACGGTGGCGAGCGCAGCGTCGAGTTTCGACAGGTCGACGCCCGGCTGATCGGCGCGCTCGGGCACTCCGAGGCCGCCGCCCACATCGACAACCCGAACGTCCGGGAAGATTTCGCGCAGGCTGGTCAGGAGCGCGGCCGTCTGCTCCCAGTTGCGCACGTCGAACACGCCGCTGCCGTTGTGAGCGTGCAGGCCGACGACGCGCACGCCGGCAGCCTTCGCATGACGTGCCAGCTCTGGCAGCTCCGAAACCGGAACGCCAAACTTCGAATGCGCGCCGCCGGTTCGCACGTGATGGTGGTGGCCGCGGCCTGTGCCCGTGTCGACGCGGACGAAGATATCGCGGCCGCGAAGAACTTCAGGCCACTTCTCGATGACGTACGTGTTATCGACGGTGACCTGCACGCCCTGCCCGAAGGCCCATTGGTACTCGTCCACGGGCGCAAAATTCGGCGTGTAGAGAATGTGCGAGCGATCGATGTCGGCGCAGACCTGCAGCACGCGTTCCACTTCGCCCCGAGAGACACATTCCGGGCTGATGCCTTCAGCGAGCAGCACGCGGAGGAGCTCGGGGTGCGGGTTCGCCTTCATGGCGTAATGCGCCCGCGACACGGACTTGATCGAGCGCACGGCCCGCGCGGCCGCGCGCACGGACTCGAGGTCGTACACGTAAGCCGAATGACGATCCTTCAGCAGCGCCGTGAGAGCGTCTCGCTTGGTGCGCCACCAGGGAGCGGTGCTGGCCGATCCGGTTGCCGGCTTCGAGAAGAGCTGATCCCACGTTGGGCCGAGCACGCGATCGCCCGGTACCGGGCGAATGAGCAGCTCATGGAGCTGATCGACGAGCCGATCGCCCTGGTTCTCATCGATGACGAACGTGAAATTGAGATCGTTGGCTGCCTGACTCAGCAGATAGATCTTCTGCTCGGCGAACAACTCGAACGCATCACCGAGCTGATGCAGGATCGCGCGGATGTTGCGGCCCACGAGGCTCACGGACGCGCACGGGCCGATCACCTGCACGCGGCACAGACGCGACAGGTCATTCACCAGCGCTTCGAGCAGATTGCCATCGAGCGTGTTCGCAGCAGGATCGAGCGACACGGTGACGTTCGTTTCAGAGGTGGAGACGAGGTCCACGGACATGCCGTGCGCCTTGAACACCTGGAACGCATCGGCAAGGAAGCCCACCTGGTGCCACATGCCGGGGCTGTCCAGCGACACGAGCGTGATGCCTTTCTTGATGCAAACGGCCTTGACCTGCGCAGCGCCATCCCCGCCTTCGGCCGTGACAACCGTGCCTTCGAGGTTCGGGGTCTGAGTAGCGAAGACGTACAGCGGAATGCCGTACTGCCGGGCCGGCAGAATGCAGCGTGGGTGCAGCACCTTCGCGCCGTTGCTCGCGATTTCCTGCGCTTCGTCGTAGTGAAGTGCGCGGAGCAGGCGCGCCGTCGGCGTGGAGCGCGGGTTCGCGCTGAACATGCCGGGCACGTCCGTCCAGATTTCGAGCTTCGCTGCACTCAACTTTGCGGCGAGATAGGCAGCGGACGTGTCGGAGCCGCCGCGACCGAGCAGCACGGTGTTGCCATCATCGTCGCTCGCGATGAAGCCTTGAGTGATGACCACGGGAGCAAGCGCTGCGAGGCGCTTCTGAAGCGCTTCGTCCGGCGCAAAATTGCAGGTGGCCGAGAGGAGGCTCGCCTTGGCCGAGGCGCCGCGGCTTTCCGCCTTGAGCATCGTGCGTGCATCCGCCCAGGCGACTTGAATTCCCTGAGTGGCGAGGTAGCGAGCACCAAGCTCCGTTGCCATGAGCTCGCCTGTGGACATGAGGCGTGCGCGCGTTTTGTCGCTCACCTCGCCCACCAGCGCAACGCCGGCGGCAATCTGCTTCAACTCCGAGAAGTACCGCTCGAGCTCTTCTCCCACGGGGATCCCGAGCTCCGCCGCGAGCTGCCGATGCCGGCCTTCGATGGCCGCCATCGCTTCGTCATGTTTCTTGTGAAGCGCAGCGTCGAGAAGTTTTTCCAGCTTGTCCGTGATGCCCGTGACCGCCGAATGCACCACCAGCACCTGCGCACCGTCTGCCACACGGGCTTTGACGACTGCGGCGATGTTTCGCCAGTTCACGAGCGATGAAACGCTGCTGCCGCCGAACTTGAGGACGACCCACGATGAGTGCGCGCGCGTCACGGAAAGACCCCCGAACTACTGAACAGGCTGGCCGGGCCGATGAGGCCGCAGCAGGATGACTCTAAGGCGGGCGGCTCGGTCAGAGCTCGTCGAAGCCGTCTTTGAGATCCTTCTCCAGCTTTTTGTCTGCAAGCACTTCCTCGAGCTTGCTCCAGGCAGCCTTGCCCTTCTTGCCCTGGTTGCGCACACGTTTGTCTACGCGGTCGAGGAGACGGTCGTAGTCCGTACTGTCCTCGGAGACGTTTCCCAGGAACTCCTCGTCCAGATCAAAGCTCTCGCCGTCGCGCTCGGACATCGCCGTTTGGTATAAATTATCAGTTGATTCAAGGGCTAACACGCCTACTCGGCGTGCAAGGAGGTTGCGAATATATACGATCCGCGCGCCCTTTCAACCCCGAATCCCGGAACTTGCGGCGCGACGCTCCCGGATGACCACTGGGGCACCACGGCCAAGCCCCAGTCCGTCGGCTGCACTTTGCTCGGCGCGGGCGATTTCCAGCACGCCAAACGAGTTCACCAGCGCGAGGTATTGCCCGGGCTGGGTGTCCCCGTAAGTGCGCAATAAAGGGAAGATGTGGTTGCCGGCCTGCACCTGGGGCTCCTGGAAGGCCTCAATGAGCTGGCCGTCGATGTTGGTGATGAGATTGCCGAAGTGATCGACCGTGATCACCAGCCCGCTGACGGAGCCTGGCTCGACGGCCGGCTCATCCACCCACGCCGGCACCACAGTGTCGACCCGTTCGCCGAGATCGGCTGTTACGCAGTGGCCGGCCGCGAGCTCCGCGGCGATGGGGGCGAAGATGTCCCGCCCGTGGAAGGTGGCGCTCGGGCTGTGGATGCCAAACTTCGTGAGCCTCGCCGCGGTGAGCCGGACAATCGAGGCTTCGGGATACTTCCCCACGATCGGCGCGAGCAACCCATTGTCCGGCGCCAGGAACCAGTGGCCCGCGGCAGTCACCGCGATGATGTCCCGCGATGTGCCCACGCCCGGGTCGACCACGGCGATGTGCACGGTGCCCGGTGGGAAGTAGCCGAACGCCCGCACCAGCCAGAAACCCGCCTCGGCCGGCCAGTGCACGACGATTTCATGCGTGAGATCGATGATGCGGGCATCGGCCAGGCGACTCAGGATGACGCCCTTCATGACGCCGACGAACGGGCCCTGATGGCCGAAGTCGGTGGTGATGGTGATGACTCCAGACGGTTTCATGGCGAATGCCGCTCCCCTCGTCAAATGGCTGCAGGGTGGTCAGCCAGTGCCCCGGCCACGCTTTACACTTCGTTGCATGCCCGCTCCCAGCCTGCCCGTCGATCGTACAGGCTCGCCCCTCGCGGCAACGCCCGCCTCGAGGGATTTTTTGATGACGGCCGCGCTGGCGGCGTGCTTCCTGCTCAGCGGATTCGCCGGCCTCGTCTATCAGACGGCCTGGACTCGTCAGTTCGCCCTCGTGTTCGGCACGTCCGAGCTGGCGGTCGCGACGGTGCTTGCCGCCTACATGGGCGGCCTCGCGCTCGGGGCGTGGCTCGCAGAACGCTGGCTCACGCGGATCGTCCGCCCCGTCCTGGTGTACGCGGGGCTCGAGCTGGGGATAGGCGTCAGCGCCCTCCTGCTTGTCCCTGCCCTCCTGCTCGCGAGCGACTGGGCGCTGCGTTCCTTGTTCGGGGGGCAGTCGGCCCCACCCGACAGCGCCCACACTTCGATTTCAGTTTTCTATCTGGCAAGCGCCTTCGTCGTGCTCGCCGCGCCCACCGTGCTGATGGGTGCCACGCTGCCGCTCCTCGCGCGGCAAGCCGTCCACGCAGAAAGCCAGATTGGCAGCCGCATCGGATTTCTCTATGCGATGAATACCACCGGCGCAGTGGCCGGTGCACTGGCAACCGCGTTCTGGCTGCTGCCGGCGCTCGGGCTCACGTGGACTGTGCGCGTCGCAGCAGCCGTGAATGTGTTGGTTTTCCTGCTGGCATCGCTGCTGGCGCGGCGCGCCGAAGCGGTGCCAATGCACATCGTTGCGCACGACTCCCCGTCCGCTCGCGTCAGTTTGCGCATTCCGGCAATACACACACCCTCGTGGATTCTGCCGCTGATGTTGCTATCCGGCGCCGTGTCTTTCTTTCACGAAGTGCTGTGGACGCGAATGCTCAGTCACGTGCTCGGGAGCAGCATCCACGCGTTCGGCGTGATGGTCGCGAGCTTCCTCGCCGGCATTGCGCTGGGCGGCGGAGTGGGTGCTTTGCTCGCCGGCACACGTCGCTGGGCCATTCCCGCATTCGCGATCAGCCAGCTTGCTTGCGCGGTCACGGCGGTGGCGGCGTTCGTGCTGATCAGCCGCTACATGCCGCCGCCGTCTCGGCTTGCCACGACAGCATCGTTTGGCGTGATGATCCTGTTGCCGCTTACCTTCTTTATCGGCACCACCTTCCCGCTCGCCGTGCGCATTCTGGCGAGCAGCGCCGAGGATGCGCCGCGCGCGAGTGCGCGTGTGTATGCGTGGAACACCGTCGGTGCGATCGTTGGTTCGCTCTCTGCGGGATTCGTGCTCATCCCCTGGCTACGGTTCGAAGGTGCGATCCAGGTTGCTGTCGGGGCGAGCTGCGCGCTGGCTGTTGCAGCCGTGTGGCTTCTCACACGTCGGAGTCGCGCGTTCGCTGTCGCGTTGACTGTCGTCGCCGTTGTCGCATCGGTGTCGTTCCGACCCTCGGTGCCGGATCTGCTCCTGCGTACGTCGCCGCTCAACATTCCGAATCACGGCCGCATTCTGTATTACGACGTCGGGCGCAGCGCGAGCGTCGTGATGTTCGAGCAGGACGGCGGGCTCGTGTTGCGAACCAACGGCCTGCCCGAGGCGATGATGGACATGCCGGGCTCGCCGCCGCGCTTCAGTGGCGAATACTGGCTCTCGCCGCTTGCCGTGATCGCGCGACCGCGCACCGAGAGCATGCTGATCGTCGGTTACGGCGGGGGTGTGGTCATCGAAGGCGTGCCACCGAGCGTACAAACGGTAGATGTGATCGAGCTCGAGCCGCGGGTCATCGCTGCGAACCGCGCCACGCAGGCGCTGCGCAAGCGCAATCCGCTCCGTGACGTGCGCGTCAACATCATCTCGAACGATGCGCGCGGCGCCCTGAGCCTGACGAGCCGCAAGTACGATGCGATCGTTTCGCAACCGTCGCATCCCTGGACGGCTGGCGCGTCTCATCTCTATACGCTCGAGTTCATGCGCCAGGCCCGCGCGCATCTGAACGACGGCGGCGTCTTCGTGCAGTGGATGAACGTCTCGTTCGTCGACGAGTCCCTGTTGCGCTCTCTGACGGCGACGTTGCTGGCCACCTTCGAGAATGTGCGCATCTATCGCCCGGACCCGAACACCCTCGTATTCCTGGGCTCATCGGCGCCGCTCGAAGTTGAAGCGTCGCTGATTGCCTCGGGGCTGCCGCTGGCCTACGCGCCGCTGCACTACGGTCGTTTGGGCATCCACACCGCCGAAGATCTCGTCGCGGCACTCGCGGTCGACAACGAAGGTGCCCACGCGCTCGCGGCCGGTGCGCCGCTGATCACGGACGATGACAACCGGATGGCCACCTCGAGCGTGTACGACTTGGGAAGCGGTCTCACGCCTCGCGGCATGGGGCAGGTTCTGGCGGCCTACGATCCCCTGCAGCGAGCGGGAAGCTGGATCTTCCAGGCGTTTCGCGACCGACTGTCCTTCGACTACATCGCACGCCGCCAGGCGCTGTTCTCCGCAATTGATTCGAGCATCGTGGATCGACTCGACGCGATGGCCGCTGCGCTCGCCGCAAGCGAGTCAGGTCACATCGTGCGGGTGACTGCGCTTGCCGCTCGGGGCGAACCGCAAGCCTCCCATCAGCTCGCGCACGAGGGCATCGCCCTGTTCCCGGAAAGCCAGGCGCTACGCTACACGTACATCCGGTCCTTCATCGGCCCGCTGGCACAAGGTACTGCGACGCCCGAGATCGCGTCTGCTGCACAAGGGCTGGGCGAGCCAGCCGCCGCGCTCATCCAGGCCAGGCGGTTCTCGACGCAGCAGAACTGGCAAGGTCTCGCTGACCTCGACCCGATCCTCTCGCACGCGCTCTGGACGGATCCGTGGAAATTCGACGCCGTGCAGGACCGCGCGGAATGGCGCGGGCGCATCGCCTCCCCCGAAAAACGCCGGCAGGCGGGCGATGAGTGCCTCTCGCTCATCGATGAAGCCATCGTGGTCCAGCCCAGCCTCGCGCTGTATCGGCTGCGCGCGCGCTGCGCAAGCTCGGCGGGGCGCAAGGATGTTTTCGTCGAGTCGCTGTGGCAGCTGGGCCAGGGCACTTACAACAGCGGCATGAGAGGCCCGCCAGAACAGCGGGCTGGCGCCAGGCGCGACATCGAGACCATCATCCGGGTGCTGAAGGCCAATGTGCCCGCCGACGAGCGCGACGGCGGTGCGGAGTCCGCGCGCGTGGCGGAAGTCATCGAGCGCCTCAATGACAATATCCAACACCTCGAACGACTGTAACTGCATCCGCCGGACTCGACCGGACGTATAGGGGCATATGGCGCTCAAGGCTCCCCCACCTGGCGCAGGACAAGCCGCCGGAACGATGCTGGATTCCGATGCGGACGATGCCGATCTCGCGAGACTCATCGCGGCGTGCGCCGCGCGTGATGCGCAGGCGCTGCGCCAGCTGTACGACCGAACCGCCCCGCAGCTGCTCGCCTGCATGGTGCGGATTCTCAAACGGCGCGCGCTGGCGGAAGAAGCCCTGCAGGATGTCTTCGTCAGTATCTGGCAGCGAGCCTCACAATTCGAAAGCCGACGCGGACGGCCGCGGGCGTGGCTCATGTCGATCGCCCGCTATCGCGCCATCGACGTGCTGCGCGCCGAGCGTGCCGACCTGTATCGGGAAGCTGAGATCGAGCAGCTGCCGCAACTCATCACCGAAGGCGGCACCGACTGGGCCGGTGCGGGTCGCTCTGCGGCCGCCCTCGCCCGCTGCTTCGATCTCCTCAGCGCAGAACAGCGCCGGGGCATCGAGCTCGCATTCGTGGAGGGCGCTTCGCACGCGGACATCGCGCGCGTGACGCGTCAGCCGCTCGGTACCGTCAAAAGCTGGATCCGGCGCGGGCTCACCTCGCTCCGGCAGTGTCTCGAACGATGAAACACGACGACCCGAAACTGATCGACGCACTCGCGGCCGAATATGTGCTCGGCACGCTGGGCGGCCGCGCGCGGCGTCGGTTCGAGCGCTGGCGTTCCACCGAGTGGCACGTCGAGCGCCGTGTGCAGGCCTGGGAGGAACGTCTCTCCGGTCTCGCCCTGAGGTTGACGCCTATGCGGCCTTCGCCCCACGTCTGGTCCAGGATCGAACAGCGCATCAGCGCGACGGCTGCGCCCGGCACGCAGGCTCCGCGCTCTGAGGGCGCGGATGCGCGGCGGCCGTCCCGGTGGCGCGCGCTTGCGGCGGCTGCGGCCGTCATCGTCGTACTGGTTGGCGGTTTCGCTGCTTGGCGCATCACACAGGCACCGCGTTACGAACAGTTCGTCACGATCACCAATCCCAATGCCACCGCGCCCGCCTGGGTCATTCAGGCGGATGCGGACCTGCAGCACCTGCGCGCGGTCGCCGGTGGCGGCGTCACGGCGCAGGCGGGCAAGTCGTTCGAGTTGTGGGCGCTCCCGGATAACGGCAGCGCTCCTGTCTCGCTCGGGCTGATGCCGATCACCGGACGGGCGGATATGCAGCTCACCCCGGCGCAGCGTCTCGCGCTCCAGGGTGCGTCGAAGGTTGCGATCAGCCTCGAGCCGGAAGGCGGTTCGCCCACTCATGCGCCCACCGGTCCGGTGCTGTTCGTAGCGGAGCGCGTACGACGCGCATAGCAGCCTGTCGGACCGAAAAAGCGCCGCAGGCGACTTTTTCCAATTGACTGTGTGCGACCGGCGCCAAGGATTTGCGCTCGGTCGCTTGACTCAGCTCAGGTCGCGCGCCACCGTCGGCGCGCTCATGAGTACCAATACACCTCCGCCTCCGGATGAGGTGTGGGCCCTGTTGCAACGGCTCACGCACGTCTCGCGCCTCGCCACGATGGGCGAGATGGCGGCGGGCATTGCCCATGAGCTCAATCAGCCGCTCACCGCCATCGCAAGCTACGCACAGGCCTGTGACTGGTTGCTGGCGCGCGGGAGCACGGATACTGCAGAGATTCGCGACGCACTCCAGCAGATCACGGCCCAGGGACTGCGTGCCGGTGAAATCATCCGCCGTCTGCGCAATCTGGTTCGCGCCCCGGACACGCTCCGGGTGCTCTCGGACTGCAATGCCCTTATCGAGGAGTTGCGCGGCCTTGCCCTGACCGATGCGCGGGTGCACAACGTGAGGCTGACCCTGGAGCTGGCTCCGGATCTCACGCAAGTGTTCGTCAATCGCGTGGAGATCCAGCAGGTTGTACTCAACCTGGTACGCAACGCCGTCGAGGCCCTGGAGAGCGTGCCACCCGAGCGGCGTAATATCGCCTTACGCACCGCCGAAGGGCCGGAGGACACGGTGGAAATCAGTGTGGTCGACAGCGGCCCCGGCGTGGATCCCAAAATAGTCGACCGGCTGTTCTCGCCGTTCGTCACGACGAAGCCGGCGGGAGCGGGACTCGGTCTCGCAATCGGTCGCTCTATTGTGGAAGCCCACAAGGGCACGCTACGCTACAGGGAGGAAACAGAAGGCGCCGGTGGCGCCTGTTTCATGCTCAGGTTACCTCACGCACAAGGTGGCGCGTGACGACGAAAGACTCGCAGGCACTCGTAATCGTAGTGGATGATGACGAAGCAGTACGCAGCTCGACGCGTCTGCTGCTGAAGTCGGTAGGACTCCCGGCAGTCACTTACGCCTCCGCGCAGGAATTTCTCGAGAATCACGATCCGCAGCAGCCCGGCTGCGTCGTGCTCGACGTGCGCATGCCCGGCATGAGTGGTCTCGAGCTGCAGCAGCTGCTCAATCTGCGCGGCGCCATCATTCCCGTCATTTTCATTACCGGGCATGGCGACATTCCCATGGCCGTCGAGGCCATGCAGCATGGCGCGTTCGATTTTCTGCAGAAGCCTTTCCGCGACCAGGATCTGCTCGATCGCGTGCAGCGGGCGCTTGAGAAAGACCGCGTCAACCGCACGCAGCTGCGCGAGAAGACTCGCATCCAGGAACGGCGCGAGTCCCTGACGCCGCGCGAGCGGGAAATTCTCGATCTCATGACGCGCGGCAAACCGAACAAGGTCATGGCCGCAGATCTCGGCGTGAGTCAGCGGACGGTGGAAATTCACCGCGCGCGTGTCATGGAGAAGATGGGCGCCTCATCGCTCGCCCAGCTGGTCCGCATGGTCATGGATCTGGATCAAGCGAGCGGCGAGAGTGGCGCGGCAGCCCCGGCCACGGCCAATCGCTGACGGACCTTCGGTTAACCCTGCGGAGATTGCGGGGGAGCGGCCGCCGGTGCAGCCGTCGCAGCGGCCGGGTCGCCTGCCGGAAAGCTGTGCGCACTCGACGCGGAGGGAGCCGCCCCACTCGCTGATGGATCCGGCGCGGGCAACGTGGCGCCCACAGGCGCTTCGACTGGCGGCGGAGGCACGGGAAGCGTTACGGCTGCAGGTTCTTCAGCAGGCCCGGAGCCCGACGACGGCGCCGCAGGCGTCGCCGCTGCAACGGTCGTTGCCGGAGGAGACTGCGAATCCTGAACCATCGCTGGCGCAGTCTCGGGGGCCGGTTCGACGTCGGCTTCCAGCCCGACGATGGTCGGCAGGCCGTTCGCCGTCTGCATCGTCTGTCGCGCGAAATCCCAATGCACGGCGGCGGTGGTCGGGCCCAGCGCCTGGTCGAGCATCCCCGCGAATAGATTGAGATCGGGCTCGATCGTCTGGCCCTCGCTATCCACGGGCGGATGCACTTCGAGCAGCAACTCGCCGTCGACGAACGCAACCTTCACCGGCTCGTTCATGATGCGCACTTTGGTGCCGACGGGCACGAGCGGAAACAGCGCTTCCACATCTTCCGGATACATGCGCATGCACCCGTGCGTGACGGCCATGCCGACAGCAAGCGGATTGTTGGTGCCGTGAATGAGATAGGCGCCCGGCGTAATGGCGAGACGCATCGCGTACGCACCCAACGGATTGTCGGGTCCCGCCTTCACCACCGCCGGTAACGGATCACCGTTCGCCAGATGCTCCTTGCGCACCGACTCCGGCGGATACCAGGAGGGGTCCTTCTGCTTGCTGACGATGCGCGTCTGCCCGAGCGGCGTCTTCCAGTCCATCTTGCCGATGCTCACCGGATAGGTGATGACGATCGGCGTCTCGTTCTTCTTGCGCTTCGGGAAGTAGTACAGCCGATGCTCAGGAAGATTGATCACGATGCCTTCATGCGGGCCCGAAGGCAGGATGCGCCGACCCGGAATCACGAGATCCCGGCCCGCTCCGGGAAGCCACGGATCGATCCCAGGGTTCGCGCGCGCGATTTCTTCCCAGCCGAGACTGAAGCGCCGGGCAAGGTCCGTGAAGGTGTCTTCGTACGCAGTGGTGTAGTGCTCGGTTGTGCCGAACACCAGTGGCGTGCCTTCAGCGAGCTCGTAAGTCGTGGCACCTGCGGGCGCCGCCAGCAGCACGGCAAGCACGAGACCCGCTGAGCGAAGGAAGCTCACCGGCAGCGTCAGAAACGAGCGAATAGCGTGCAACACTTTGATTCTGGCAGAAAGACTGGTTCTAATTGTCCCGCAATGGGGGCGGGTTGTCGATCCGGCAACCTGAAGCGTCGTGCTGCGCCACCCCGCGGCGAGCAGGTATTCTCCCGGCGCTTTGCCAAAACCCGCTCCGCGTAAAGTCCTGCCCTCACTCGCCCGCACGCCTGGTCTCAAGCTCGAGCGCGAGTTCTACGCGCGCAGCACACTCATCGTGGCGCGCCAGCTCATCGGCATGCATCTCGTGCACGACGACGGCGGCACGCTGCGCATCGGACGAATCGTCGAGACCGAGGCTTACCTCGGGCCGAAAGACCTGGCGGCTCACTCTGCGCGCGGCCGCACGCCACGAAACGCGATCATGTTCGGCCCGGCCGGTTATGCCTACGTGTACTTCATCTACGGCTTCTGGAATTGCGTGAACATCGTGACGCGCGAGGCAGGCATCCCGCAGGCCGTGCTGCTTCGTGCGCTCGAGCCCGTGGCCAACCTTGTGGACAAGACCTGGGGACCCGGCCTCCTGTGCCGGGCGATGAACATCGATCGCACGCTGAACGGCGCGGACCTCTGCGCCACCCCGCTCTGGCTCGAGCGGCCGGCCGACTTCAAGCGCCACGTGCGCGTCACACACGCGACGCGCATCGGCGTCGACTATTCAGGC
>FTEO01001250.1_pt1 | contig 14870 bp, 10 predicted proteins | sample 1640211 | NCBI WGS metagenome assembly FTEO01 (sample SAMEA3914816, study PRJEB12502) | metagenome | biome: forest; material: soil | place: USA | collected 2011-09-16 | depth 0.3 m | reverse complement strand
CCCTCTGCCGTCCAGCTCGAGCAGCCCCTGCCGGTGTCCGCGGTGCCTGGGTTCAGCGACGGACGCGTTTCCGTTCAGGACGGAGGTGCCCAACTCGCGGCCACGCTGCTCAACTGCCAGCCCGGCATGCGCGTACTTGACGCGTGCGCAGCGCCCGGCGGGAAGACGGCCCATCTGCTCGAGCTGGCGCCCGATGTCGGCGAGCTCGTGGCCGTGGATATCGACGCGCGGCGCATGGGCCGTGTGCGCGAAAACCTCGAGCGGCTGAAGCGCTCTGCGACCTTGGTCGTGGCCGACCTGCGTGAGCCGGACGCCTTCTGGGACAAACGACCCTTCGACCGCATCCTCCTCGACGCTCCGTGCTCCTCTACCGGTGTCATCCGGCGCCACCCGGACATCAAGCTGCTCAGGCGCCCAACGGACATTCCGGCGTTGGCGGCGACCCAACACGCCATTCTGAGTGCCTGTTTCCGCATGCTGCGGGTTGGAGGCCGGCTCCTTTATTCGACATGTTCGGTGCTGCCGGACGAGAACGAGGGGGTGTTGCGGGAGTTTCTACGGGGCGAGCCGCGGGCTCGCGTCATTCCCGTCACGCTTGCGGCACAGGTTCCCGGCGCCCTCGCGCGCTCAGTCGGAGTGCAATTCCTGCCCGGAGCTGAGGCAGGCACGGACGGCTTCCATTATGCTTGTCTCGAAAAGACAACTGACGGAACCTGACCCCGGACCGCAAAGTCCACCGTCGTCCGATGCTACGAATGTCTTACACGCTGTCGCGGCGAATCCTCGTCGCGCTGATCGTTACCACCGTGTTTCTTGCGGCGGGCGCGGCGCGTGCGGACGCTCTGGATGGCGTGCTCGAAGTTCGCTCCGCCTATGTAAATGTAGACGGTGGCGTGTTCCTGCTCCACGCGCGCATCGAGTATCCCGACGGTCCCGCGATCCGCGAAGCGTTGCGAGATGGCATCACGCTGACCTTCGACCTCGATACCCGTGTCGAACGTGAGCGGCGTTTCTGGTTCGACGCTGAGATCGTCGCGCTGACGCTGCGCCAGGAATTGTCTTACCACGCCGTCAGCGAACGATACGTGGTGCGCGATGCGCGCAGTGGCGATCAGCAGAGCTTCGCGACCCTCGAGGAGGCGCTCAAGCAGCTGGGAACGGTCGACGGCTGGCCGATTCTCGTGGAGCCCCAGCTCAACGGCGGGCAGTACTACGTGAGCGTGCGTGCAGGTGTGCGTCGCGGAAAGTTGCCATCGTCGCTGCGTGCGCTCATGTTCTGGACCGACGACTGGCACCGTACGAGCGAGTGGTATTCATGGTCTCTCCCGGTGTGAATGCACCCGTATCGTGGTGGAAGCGCTGGAGTGGCGTAGCGCTCGTCGTGCTGTGGGGGGCGATCGGGGCGGGCGCGCTGCTGCTCCTCGCGAAGAGCGTGCAGAACTCCGGCGAGTTCGGTCGGCTGCAGCCGTGGATCCTGCTGCTCAACCTCATAGGCGTCATCGCGCTCACGATTCTTCTCGCACGCAAGCTGATCCAGCTGGTGCGCGACTACCGCGATCACGTGCCAGGCTCACGCCTCACGGCGCGCACCGTCACCATTTTCGGCGCGCTGGTCGTCGCCCCGCTCCTCATCGTCTATCTGTTCTCGCTGGAGTTCCTGAACCGCGGCATTGACAGCTGGTTTCGCGTTGAGGTGAAACAGGGACTGAGCGATGCGCTCGTGCTATCCCGCGCGGCGCTGGACATGCGCATGCGCGAGTACTCCGAGCGCACCGAACGCTTGGCCGTATTGCTGGGTGATGCGCCGTCGGAGGACATCGCGCGGCGCATCGACGAGGAGCGTCGTTCGAGCGGAGCGCTTGAAGTCGCCGTGTTCGCGGGCCACGAACGCATCGTCGCCGCGAGCTTCGACAACCCGCTCGAAACCTTACCGTCGCGCCCGCCGACCGATCTTGTGCGGCAGGTCAGTGAGCGTCGCACCTATGTAACGCTCGAGCCGGAGGAGGGCAACGAATATCTCATCCGGACCGCCGCGCCATTCACCGATACGAAGACGAGTACGGACGATCGTTACGTCGTCGCGGTCTACCGCGTGCCACCCCAGCTCGCCGCACTGTCGGAGGCGGTTCAGCACGCGTATTCCCAATATGGCGACCTGGCCGCACTCCGCGAGCCGCTGAAGTACAGCTTTCGTTTGACCCTGACGATGGTGCTGCTGCTTGCGATGCTCGCGGCGATCTATGGCGCGATCTATTTCTCCCAGCGTCTCGTGCGACCGGTGCAGGATCTCATTGCGGGCACGAGAGCGGTGGGCAAAGGGGATTTCGGCACCCGCCTGCCGCTGCCGTCGCGGGATGAGATGGGATTCCTCGTCCATTCGTTCAACGACATGACCAAGCGCTTGCGCCGCGCGCGCGAGGAAGCCACACGCGCGACGCAAGCCGTTGAGAGTGAGCGAGCGCGGCTAGCCATCATTCTTGCCCGACTGTCCACGGGCGTGCTCGCAGTGGATCGCGTACTCACGGTACGTCTGGCAAACACCGCCGCCGGTGCCATTCTGGGCACGGACTTGTCAGCTGCCACCGGGCGCACGCTGCCCGAGCTGGCTGCGGACAACGAGCGCCTCGGGCAGTTCGTCGCGGCGCTCGCTGTGCGCTTCGCCGCCGGCCGCGAAGAGTGGCGCGAACAGCTCGATCTGGACGGCTCCGCGAGTCGCCGCGTGCTGATGTGCGCCTGTACGCCGCTGCCCGGCGCAGCCAGCGATGTGGGCTACATCATCGTGTTCGACGACATCACAGCATTGCTGCAGGCACAGAAGGACGCCGCGTGGGGCGAGGTGGCACGGCGTCTCGCGCACGAGATCAAGAACCCGCTTACGCCGATCCAGCTCTCGGCCGAGCGGATGCGACGCCGCTTCCTCTCCACCATGAATCCCCAGGACGCCGAGATGCTCGAGCGCTCTACACGGACGATCGTGCAGCAGGTGGAGACCATGCAGCAAATGGTCAACGCTTTCAGCGAATACGCGCGTACGCCGGACATGAACATCACGCGCTTCAACCTGAACCAGCTGGTTGGTGAGGTGGCGGACCTGTATCGCTCGCACGAGTCGCGCGCTGAGGTGCGGCTCGACCTCGACGACAACGTGGCCATGCTCGAGGCGGACCGCGGCCGGGTTAGACAGATTCTGAACAATCTCGTCACCAACGCCCTCGAAGCCCTCGAGGGCGTGCCGGCGCCCCGCCTCGAAATTGCCACACGACTCGAGCAGGGCGGTGATGCCGCTTACGCGGTGGTCACCGTGTGTGACAATGGGCCCGGGTTCCAGCGCGAGCTGCTGAACCGCGTGTTCGATCCGTATGTCACGAGCAAGCCCAAAGGCACGGGGCTCGGGCTTGCGATCGTCAAGAAGATCGTTGAAGAGCATGGGGGGCGGATCGACGCCGACAATCGACCCGAGGGCGGTGCGCGGGTCCGTGTAGTCCTGCCGATGAAGGACAGCACGCGGATGGCGTCGAATACACGTGATAGACGCGGCGAGCTGCGGAGGGAGCGAGCATGACAACGGCACACATCCTGGTGGTCGATGACGAAGCGGACATCCGCACCCTGTTGAAAGAAATCCTTTCCGAGGAGGGGTACGAGGTCGACGTGGCCGCCAACGCCGCGCAGGCCCGCGCGTCGCGCGCTCGCCAGACACCCGATCTCGTCCTGCTCGACATCTGGATGCCGGACGTAGATGGCATCACCCTGCTGCGCGAGTGGTCTGCCAGTACGACCAATGGATGTCCGGTCGTCATGATGTCGGGTCACGGCACTGTGGAGACCGCGGTCGAGGCGACGCGCCTCGGCGCATTCGATTTCGTCGAGAAGCCGCTCTCGCTCGCGAAGTTGCTGCGCACCGTCGAGCGCGCCCTGGATGCCAGCAAGCGCCGCCGCCAGACGGGCAAGCTCATGGTGCCCCCCCTCATGGTTCCCGTGGGCAAGAGCAAGCTCATGCAGCAGCTGCGCTCCGAGCTCCAGCAGATCGCCGCGAATCCGTCGTCGGTGTTGCTCGTCGGCGAGCCGGGCACGGGGCGCGAAGCATTTGCGCGCTATCTGCACGAGCAGAGTCCGCGAGCGAATCAGCCGTTCGTCGCTATCGTCGCGAGCGGGCTGCGCGAGGCGGACGCGGATCGGCAGCTCTTCGGCTCCGAGGTCGATGGCACGCGGCAGACCGGTCTTCTCGAGGAGGTAGGTTCCGGCACACTGTTCATCAACCAGATCGAGGATCTGCCGGCCGGTGTGCAACGGGCACTGATCGGCGTGCTCGAGTCGGGCCGCTTCACGCGTGTCGGAGGCAGCCAGCCAGTGTCGTTTTCAGCTCGTGTGGTGTCCGCAGTCCAGCCCGGCATTGAAGGCCGCATCGGCCAGGACGGCTTCCGCCGCGACCTGTTGGCACACCTCAACACGCTCATCGTTCGCGTGCCGCCGTTGCGCGAGTACGCGGAGGACGTGCCCGAGCTGCTGCGTCACTACGTCGACCGCGCCGTGGATAGTGAAGGGCTTCCTTTCCGCCGGTTCAGCGTCGCCGCGCAGAACCGTCTGCGTAACTACCCTTGGCCCGACAACGTGCGGGAGCTCAAGACGCTCGTGCATCGGCTGCTCATCCAGGGCGGCGCCGAAGAGATTCGCCTCGAGGAGATCGAGCGCGAGCTCGCCGTCCAGGCGCCGCAGGGCGAACCTCTTGTCAAACAGGACCTGCTTGCGCTGCCCCTACGCGAAGCGCGCGAGCAATTTGAGCGTGCGTACCTGCAGCAGCAACTGCTCCTGTGCAATGGCAAGGTCGGGCAGCTCGCCAAGCGCGTCGGCATGGAGCGGACTCACCTCTACCGCAAGCTCCGTTCTCTCGGAGTGGACTTCCGGAACGTGAGCGAGGACTGAAGCGCGACGCCGATCACGATTTCCGCGCTTTGTGTCCGCGCGTGTGAAATATTTCCGCCCCTGACCCCAGTATGGGATCGAATATGCGTCGGAACACGAGCGCTGCCGAAGCGGGACGTGCGTGACCGGGCAAGGATGTCCTGTATTATGCAAGGAACAACCCAGCATCGTCCGACGATACGTATTCGCCACGGAGGCCGCGCGCAGGGCTATTGGCTGACTCTTGGCTGGACGCCAGCTTTCCTTCCCTGCGGGGAGGGTGGTGACGTGAGCGACCTCGGAGGACCGGGTGCCACTGGACCTGCGCGTATTGATCGTCGAGGACATCGCGGCTGAAGCCGAGCTGGCCATGCGCCAGCTCGAGCGCAGTGGCATTGGCTGTGTTCACCATCGTGTCGACACCGAGCAGGCCTTTCGCAAGGCCCTGGGCGACTTCCGTCCGCATCTGATCCTGTCCGATTTCACCATCCCGCAGTTCGACGGCCTGGCCGCGCTCGAGATCGCCGCTCAATCCGCACCCGACGTGCCTTTCATTTTTCTCTCGGGGACCATTGGCGAAGAGCGCGCCATCGAGGCCCTGAGGCGGGGTGCGGTCGACTACGTGCTGAAGAGCAATCCCGCGCGGCTTGCGCCAGCTGTGCGTCGGGCGCTGCGTGAAGTGGCCGAGCGGCGCCGGCGTCGGTTCGCCGAGCTGCGCATCCGCGAAAGCGAACAGCGGCTGAGGGATATCATCGACACGGCCCAGGACTGGATCTGGGAGCTCGCGGCCGGCGGCCGCTACGTGTTCAGCAGCGAGTCCGTGCGCGGAATGCTGGGCCTCGCGCCGGATGATCTCAGCGGCACGCATTTCAGCGACTACATCCACGAAGAAGACAGCGCCGCGTTTGCGGACACCCTTGCACGGCTGGACACGCATCGGCGCACGGTCACCGGCGTCGTGGCCCGCTGGCGGCACAAAGACGGCGAATATCGCTGGCTCGAGGGCAACCTGCTCGCGCTCGTTGGACGCGACGGAAGTGTCACCGGGTATCGTGGAACGCATCGGGACGTCACGGAGCGCAAGCAACAGCAAGAGCGCATCGCGCGGCTGACGCGAGTCCTGCAGATGCAGAGTGGCATCAACGGCGCGGTAGTCCGCATCCGCGATCGGGATTCGCTGCTTCGTGAAGCGTGCCGGCTCGCCATGCAGGTGGGCGGCTACGACCATGTCATCGTTTCGATGGTGACTGCGGACGGACGCCACGCCGTGCCGTGGTATTGGGCCGGCGGCGATGTGGATCGCATGACGCCGGTGGAATTTCCCATCAGCGATGGGGCCGAGCCCGACACGAGTCTGATGGGTCGTGCATTGCGCACGGGCGAAATCACGGTTGCCAATGACTTGTCCCAGTCCGAGCCGCCGGTTGAAAATCGGGCCGAGTTGCTTAAGCAAGGTTATCGCTCGATGGTGGCGTTGCCGTTCATAGTGGACGGCGCGCGCGTCGGCGCGTTGACCCTGTGCTCGCGGGAGACCGACGTCGTGCGCGAGGAGGAGCTGCGCCTCCTCCAGGAAATCACCGCAAACGTCTCCTTTGCTCTGCAGTACCGCCAGAAGGAAGACGCCTTTCAGCTGCTGGCGTATTTCGATCCGCTGACGGGCCTCGCCAAACGCGCCATGTTCTGCGAGCGGCTCGATGAGTTGCTTCAGCACGGCCTCGGCCCCACCGCGCGGCCCAGTGTGGTGGCGTTCGATGTCGACCGCCTGAGCCACGTGAATGACAGCTTCGGCCGCCACGTCGGCGATCTGCTGCTGCAGAAAGTATCGGAGCGCGTGAAGCACCAGCTCGATGACGACGATCGCATTGGATATCTGGGCGGCGGCACGTTCGCGCTCGTGCTGCCGCACGTCGAAACATCTGAGGAGAACGCAACGGCGCTGCTCGAAAGCACTGTCTTCAGGGATGCCTTCGAGATCGAGGGGCACACGTTGCGGGTGTCGTTCAAGTCTGGCATCGCGCGCTACGCGGGCGCTGGCGATGACGCCAACTCGGTCGTTCAACGGGCCGAAGCCGCGCTCAAACAGGCCAAGACCTCGGGTGAGCAGTATCTGCACTACCAGATGCAGATGCATAGCGAGCTTGCGGAGCGTCTCTCGCTGGAGCACCGGCTGCGTGCTGCGCTCGATGAAGAGCAGTTCGTGCTGTATTACCAGCCGCAGGTGAACGTGGCGAACGGCCGCATCGATGGCGTCGAGGCGCTGCTGCGCTGGAATGATCCGGAGCAGGGGCTCGTCGCGCCGGCGCGGTTCCTGCCCGTGCTGGAGTCTTCCGGGATGATCGTGTCCGTAGGCGACTGGGTGTTGCGCAAGGCGGTGGATGACTGCCGCCGCTGGCAACGGCTCGGCCTCGGGCCCGTGCGCGTTGCGGTCAATGTGTCCGCGCTCCAGGTACGGCGCCGGACGTTCGTGGACAACGTGCTGAAGGCGGCTACCGGCTGGCCGGCCGATGGGTACGGCGTCGACATCGAAATCACCGAAACCGGCCTGTTGCACGATCTCGAAGGCACCAGCCGCAAGCTTCGCGAGCTGCGCAACGTCGGCCTGCGGATCGCCATCGATGACTTCGGCACCGGGTATTCGTCGCTCGGCCTGCTCTCCAAGCTGCCGGTCGATCTGTTGAAGATCGATCGCGCGTTCATCAGCGGGCTGCCCAGCGACCGCGCAAGCGTGACGCTCGTGTCGAGCATCATCGGGCTCGCCTCGGCGTTCAATCTCACCTCGATCGCCGAAGGTGTGGAAACGGCAGATCAGCTGGCGCTTCTCAAGACCCTGAGGTGCGACCAGTCGCAGGGCTACCTGCATTCGCGCCCCGTCCCGGTACAACAACTCGAAGCGCTGCTCGCCCGCCAACGGGTCGCGATTCTCGTGCCCGGCGTACATTCCCTCGACGCGTAGACGGCTCCGTCTCGCAGCTCCACGCGCAGGCGTTCATTCGGATACGTGAGCTGCTGCGGTCGCCGTCCGCGACGTGACGCGGCCGTTGTCGGCGATGACGACGGTGCCGTCCGGGAACGCCTCGTTGGTCAGATTCCGAAGCAGCGTGACCGCGCGCCGCTGCGGATCGAGGGTCGGCCCGGCGGGACGGATCTGGACCGTGGGGTTGATCGTGCCGTCTATGAATCGGCCATCCGCAGCGATGCGTGCCACCAGCACGGCCGCGATACCCCGAACGCCGTTGACGCTGATGCCGTAGTACGTGGCGAAGTTGCCGAGGCTATAGGCGATCAGCCGCTCGTGATACAGCTCCAGCGGACGGAGCACGTGCGGACCGTGACCGATCACGAGGTCCGCGCCCGCGTCGACGACCGCGTGCGCGAACTCGACGACGTCGCCACGATCCTCACCCTGGTAGATCTCGTGCGCGAAAGGCAGCTTCGCGGCGCCTTCCCCTTCGCCGCCACCATGGAACGACACAATGACGATGTCGTGGCGCGCGGCGAGCTGCTTCACGATCTCACGGGCGCCCGCGAGATCGTTCAGCTGATGCGAGCCGATGTTCGGCGCAAACGCCACCAGTGCGAAACGGCGCCCGCGGGTGGTCCACTCCGCCACATCGCCGATCCGACCCGAGTGACGGATACCCACGGCGTCGAGCGTTCGCATCGTCGAGTCCCGCCCGGCATCGCCGAAGTCCTGCGCGTGATTGTTGGCGAGGCTCGCGACGTCGAAACCAGCGGCGTGGAGGTAGTTGGCGTAGCGCGTGGGTGACCGAAAGACGAAGCAGCTGCCCGCCGGGGCCGGTGTCGGAGGAGCTTCCGCGGTCGGCGGAGCCGCCGGTTCGGGCGTGTTGGCGGAAGCAGCCGCTGCCGCGCCCGGCGTGGGATTTGTGGCGTCGCCAGTACTGGCCTCTTCCGTCGGCGGAGCGGGCAGATCGGACGCATCGGGCTGCGCGGGTGATGTCGCCTGAGGCTCGGGCGCGTTAGCGGCAGTGTCCGGCGGCGAGGGTGCGGGAGCCGCTGTCGGCGCGGGCGCCTTGTTCGTCACATCCGTCTTGCGCTTAGACGCCGGCTTGCAGCGCTTCACAGCCTCGCCGCCATCCATCAATACGCCTTCGAGATTGCCGAAGGTGATATCCGCAGCCGAAAGAATTGGCGTGATGCCAGCAAGGAATCCGACACCGTCGTCATCGGGGAGAACGTTGTCCGGGTAATCCGTGCCCAGCATGATGTCGCCGACCGCGGCGATGGTAATGCCGTTAGGCGCAGTGGGAGGCGGGGGTGGCGCCGGGGCCGGGCCTGGCTCCACGCTTCGTTTAGGCGCGGTTGCGCACGAGGCGAGCAACGCAGTCAACGCAAGCATTGCCATCCGTGTGCGTACCACGTTCAGTCTCCGACGCGGATCACCAGCCCGTCGACTTCGGCGGCCTGCAATTGCTTACGCACCTTGTTGAGCTCTGCGAGATCGCTGATGGGGCCGATGCGAACGCGGTGCCACACGTCGTTGTCGACCGCGACTCGCTGCACCTTGGCGCCGATACCTTGCAGGGCCAGCTGCGCGCGCACGCGCTCCGCATCGGCCTGGTTCCGGTATGAGCCCGCCTGGAGCACGTACACACCCGGCCGCTCGATCTTGCCCGCCGGCAGATCCCGCTTCACGTCGTGATCCTTCTCAGGCACCACGACTTCGAAGTTCGGCAGCATCTCGTAGAAGTCGTAGCGATCGTTGCCGTCGTTGTTGCCTGCCGGGGGCGTGTCGCCCTCGGCGCCTTTGGCAATGTGCTGCGGCACCGGCCGGGCGTTCTCCGGCAGGATCTTCTTCGCGTCACTCTTATATATAAAGAGTCCGCTCGCCAGCACCACGCCCACCAGCAGCCCGCCGCCAAACTCACGCAGGCGGCTGAACTCCGCCGTCCCGCGCCGCGCGGGCTTCTTGTAGTCGCGCGTAGTGAGTCGATTCACGCCGCCTCGCGCCATTTACATGATCTCCGGTGCAGAGACACCCAGCAGCGTGAGTCCATTCCGAATCACCTGCCGCGCCGCGAGCACGAGCGCGAGGCGCGCGTTGCGCAGGTCGGCCTCTTCGACGATGAACTGTGCGGCGTTGTAATAAGTGTGGAAGGCATTGGCCAGCTCGCGCAGATAGTAAACGATCGAGTGCGGCGAGCGGTTGATGGCCGCCTGCTCGACCGCCTCCGGATAGCGCAGCAGCGCCGTGATGAGCGCCTGCTCCTGGTCCGTGGCCAGCAGCGACAGGTTCGCGAGGCCCGCCGCCGGGTCGAACGCGAGTCCGCGCGAGGCGAGCTGCTTCATGACGCTTGCCACGCGAGCATGCGCGTACTGAATGTAGAAGACCGGATTTTCGTTCGTCCGCGACTTCGCGAGCTCGAGGTCGAAATCGAGGGTCTGCTCGTGACCGCGCAGCAGAAAGAAGAACCGGCACGCGTCATTGCCGACGTCGCTGCGCAGCTGGCGCAAGGTGACGAATTGCCCGGTGCGCTTGCCCATGCGCAGCTGCTCTTCGCCCCGATACAGCGTCACGAGCTGGATTAGCGGCACCTCGAGCGATTCCGGCGGTTCGCCCATGGCGGCAAGCCCGGCTCGCACGCGCGCGATGTACCCGTGATGGTCGGCCCCGAGCACATCGATGAGCTTCTCGAAGCCGCGCTCACGCTTGTCGAGGTGGTAGGCGATGTCTGAAGCGAAGTAGGTGCGCTGGCCGTTCTCTCGGACGACCACGCGGTCTTTCTCGTCACCGAACTCGGTGGCGCGGAACCAGGTGGCGCCGTCCTTCTTGTAGAGGTGCCCTTGCTTCTGCAGCCGTGCAAGCGCCCGATCGATGGCGCCGTTGGTGCTGAGCGAGCGTTCCGAATACCAGCGATCGAAGACCACGCCGTACTCTTCGAGATCGTTGCGGATGTCGGCGAGGAGCGCGTCGAGTGAAACATCCATCACCCGCCGGAACTCATCGGCTCCGATCAGCGTGCGCATGCGCTCGATGATGGCGTCGATGTACACCTCTTTATCGCCACCGGCCGGTTCGTCCGGCGGGAGACCCGCGTAGACGTCCGCCGGGCTCCGGCGCAGCTGTTCGCCCACGGTGTCTCGCAGTTTCTGCGCCACCGGCTTCAGGTAGTCGCCGGGGTAGCCGTTGACCGGCATGACGATCGACTCCCCGAACGTCTCGAGATATCGCAGCCAGACGCTCGCGGTGACGATGTCTACCTGCCGCCCGGCATCGTTGATGTAGTACTCGCGATTTACGTCAAAGCCGGCGGCCACCAGCACGTTCGCGAGCGATGCGCCGTAAGCCGCGTGCCGCCCGTGTGCCACGTGCAGAGGCCCCGTGGGGTTGGCAGACACGAACTCCACAAGAACACGCTGCCCCTGGCCGAGCGCGCTGTGCCCGTAACTCTCGCCCAGCTCGTGGATTCGGCCGATCTCGCGGGCAAACGAGTCCGTGGTGAGGAAGAAGTTGATGAATCCGGCGCCCGCGACCTCAGTCTTGGCCACGAGCGGGCTTGCAGGCAGCGCCGCGATGATCGCGTTCGCCAGCTCGCGCGGGTTCCGGCGCGCGGCTTTTGCGAGGCGCAGGGCCACGTTGGTTGCAAAGTCACCATGCTGGGGATCGCGCGTGCGCTCCACGCTGATCACGGACGCATCGGGAACGTCGGTGAGGAGCGTCCCGGAGAGCTTCTGTAATGCACTGAGAAGAAGCTGTTCGAGCTGCTGCTTCAAGGGGTTGGAACCTGCGGCGGAGAAGGCGCGCAAGTCTACAGGCGGCGCACCGCCCCTGCATCCGCGGCGCCGGCAGACTCCACGGGCCCCTCTCGCAGCACCAATGTAAAACTCTTTGAAAACAAAAGATTGGTTACAAGTCGCGCCGTAAACCCGGCGTATGGCCGGCCGTTCTGGTTCAGCTCCAAAGCCCTTCCGGAGTTTGCCCATGAAGAAGGAAAGTACAGTGCTGCTCACGCTGCTCGTGGCCGCTGTTCCCGCGGTGCTGCTGGCCGCAGCGCAGGCCACCACCGGCGCTGCGCCCGTCCCGGATCAAGGCCACGCCAACCGCTGGTTCGAGCGTCTGGATACGAACAAGGATGGCGCCGTCTCGAAGGACGAAGCGCTCGCCGCCGCCCAGGACCGCATCAACAAGCTGTTCGCGAAGGTGGACACCAACCACGATGGCCTGATCACGCAGGCCGAGATGACTGCCGCGCGCGATGCACGCCGCGCCGAAATGAAGGCGAAGTTCGAAACCCGTTTCAAGCAGGCCGATACGAACGGTGACGGTCAGCTCTCGAAAGACGAAGTGCAGGCCGGCATGCCCATGCTCGCCCGCGGCTTCGATCGGCTCGACACGAACAAGGACGGCGAGCTGAGCCTCGCTGAAGTCGAAGCCGCCCAGCAGCGCATGCAAGGCCATGGCGGCCCGCGCCACTGGCACGGCGCCCCGCCGCCCGCAGCCGCTCCCCAGAACTAGACCATTGCCAGGCTCACGCGCTCAATGCCGCCCGCTTCGCAGCGGGCGGATCTCCCGGAGCTCGCAATCTCAGGTCGTAGGTCACCCGCGCGCCGTACGCATCCGGCGCCTGGGGATCGTGCCGGACCTTGTCGAACACCAGGAGACGCGTGCCGAGCTGGAAGCTCTCCTTGATGTCGTGCGTGATCATGAAGATCGTCATCTCGTTGGCCGCCCAGAGCTCCAGGATGAGCTTGTGCAGGTCGAGCGTAATACCGGGGTCGAGCGCGCCGAAGGGCTCATCGAGCAGCAGGATCTTCGGCCGGCGGATCACGGATTGAGCAATCGACAGCCGCTGCTGCATGCCGCCTGACAGCTGTGCCGGGTATTTGTCCTTCGATGAGGCGAGCCCGATCGATTCCAGCAGGCGAGTCGCAGTCGCCACCGCGTTCCGCCGACTCGTCCCGAACAGCCTGCCGAGAATCCGCGAGCGTTCGAGCTCTAGACCCAGCAGCACGTTCTGCAGCACCGTCAGGTGCGGGAACAGCGAGTAACGCTGGAAGACGATCCCGCGCTCCGGCGTCGGCTCGGGAACGATCGGCTTGCCGTCGATCAGCAGGCTGCCGCGCGAAGGCGTGTCGATCCCCAGCAGCATCTTGAGGAACGTGGTCTTGCCGCAACCCGAAGCGCCCACGATCGTGACGAACTCATGCTCGGCGACCTCGAGGTTCACGTTCTCGAGCACCACGTGCTCGCCGTAGCTCTTCCAGATTCCCTTTGCCGTGACGCGGGCCATGTCAGCGAGCCATCTCCGCCCAGGGGCAGGCGCGCGAGCGAATCCACTTGAGGCCCCAGTCCATGGCGAACGCGAGCAGGGTGATCCACACGACGTAGGGCAGGATCACGTCCATGGCGAGATAACGGCGCACTAGGAAGACGCGGTAGCCGAGACCTTCCGTGGAGGCGATGGCCTCGGCGGCGATGAGAAACAGCCACGCCGCGCCGAGTGTGAGGCGCAGCGAGTCGATGAGGCGCGGCCAGATCTGCGGCAGCACCACACGGATGATCAGCTGCCACGTCGAAGCGCCGAGCGTCTGCGCTTTGATGAGCTGCTCGGTGGGGAGCTCGCCCGCGCGCAGCGCCAGGTCGCGCACGATCACCGGCGTCACGCCGATGACCATCAGCGTGATCTTCGCGACCTCCCCCAATCCGAGCAGGATAAAAAGAATCGGCAGGATCGCGAGCGGAGGAATCATCGAGAGCGCGGCGACGAACGGCGCGAGTGTTGCGCGCACCAGTGGAATCACGCCGAGCGATATGCCGAAGACCAGGCCAATCGCGGCGCTGATCGCCAGCGCCAGCAAGATGCGTTTGAGGCTCGCTCCAGTGTCCAGCCAAAGGAGCACGGAACCGCTGCGCGAGTCTTCTTCAAACGCGTAACTGTGAATCGTATCGGCCAGTACCGAGGGCGTTGGCAGCAGCTTGTCCCCCGGGTTCGCCGCCGCACGGATGTGCGACGCGAACACGTAAACGATGGCGAGCAGGATGAACGGCAGTGCGCCGAGCACCAATGCGCCGCCACGTCCCGGATGGCGGTTGACGAGGCGACGCATCGGTTTCCGTTACAGCTTGCCGTCCGCCGCGAGCTTCATGAAGCTCGGGTCGAACCTCATCGTCAGCTTCTTCGGATCGCCGAGCGTCTTGCCGCCCGGGAACTGGATGCCGACGACGTCCGCGGACTTGGCGCCCTTGCCGAGCAGGTCGTGCTGGAAGGAGAACGTGCGCACCAGGTCCATGGTCTTCACGAGGTCGGGGCTGGTGGTGAAGGCGAAGGCTTCATCCGGCTTCGCGAACATCTTGGTGGTCGCCAGCTGGCTCTTGAAGCCCGCGAGATCGGTGCCGGAGGCCTTCGCCATCTGCGTGAGTGCGGCGGTGGCCTTCGCGTCCGTGCCGAACATCACCGTCATCGTCTCGTACCACGCGCCGACGAGCGCCTTGCCGAGATTCGGGCTGGCTTTGAGCGTGGCGGAGTTCACGACCATCATGTCGATGATTTCGCCGGGGATCTTGCTGGAATCGAACACGGGCGAGATGTTGGGCATCTTCATTACTTCCGCGAGCTGCGGCTTCCACGTGACCACCGAGGTGGACGCGGGTGCGGCAAACGCACCAACGATGTCGGCATCCGAGGTGTTCACCACCTTGATGTCACGCTCGCTGAGCCCGACGCTCGTGAGCCCGCGCGCCAGCAGATAGTGCGACACCGAAAGCTCGACGAGATTGATCGACTGGCCCTTGATGTCTGCGAGCTTCTTGCCCTTGCCCTTCAGCACGACGCCGTCGTTGCCATTCGAGAAGTCGCCGACGATGAGCGCGGTGGAATCCACGCCGCCCGCGGACGGGATCGTCAGCATGTCCATGTTCGTCATCACGCAGGCATCGAAGCCACCTGCCGTGTATTGATTGATCGACTCGACGTAGTCGTTGATCTGCGTGAGCTTGATGTCGATGCCGT
>FTEO01001063.1_pt1 | contig 14954 bp, 11 predicted proteins | sample 1640211 | NCBI WGS metagenome assembly FTEO01 (sample SAMEA3914816, study PRJEB12502) | metagenome | biome: forest; material: soil | place: USA | collected 2011-09-16 | depth 0.3 m | reverse complement strand
GGCAAATTGTACCCGTTCCAGATTAAATTTCTATGTCGCATTTATCAAACAACGCGTGTCGGTCACGGCTTGCGCCGCAACAGGCCGGCATGAGTTGCCTGATGAAGGATTACGGCCGGGCCGCCGGCCGCTTTAGAGGCAGGCCGTGCGCCGTGCACGTTCGGCGGGTGACATACCCCGCATTTCGGGGACTAAGGCCGTGAGAGGCGCACCACGAAGCGGGCGCCCGCATCCCCGGCGAGGCTCGCGGCACTGGCCGCCCCCCCATGGAACTCGGCGATCAGGCGAACTATGTACAGCCCGAGCCCGAAGTGAGGCCGACTGTCGCGGTCGGTGCGCGACTGCCACAACGACTCGAACAGGCGGGCGCGAATCTCCGCGGCCAGCGGCGGACCGGGGTTGTCGACCTCCAGTGTCACCGCGCGTGCCTCCACCCCCAGCCGCACCGTGATTACCGCGCCGGCCGGGCTGAAATCCACGGCGTTGTCGATCAGCTTGTCCAGCATCTGCACGATCAGATCGGGTGCGCCCTCGAACTCGACGGGTTCCGTCGGCAGGTCCGCCGCGAAGCGCCGCTCGGGGAACGCCTTCCCATACGAGCCCACCGCCGAAGCCACGACGGCCACTATGTCAAATCGGCTGCGCTCGGCGCCGGCGATGGCTTCCTCCACGCGAGTGGCCGCTCCCATCGCCACCAGGATGGCGTTCAGCCGTTCGCTGCCCTGACGGGCACGCTCCAGATATATGTGCGCCCCGGGAGAGACGCCCTCAGTCTCGAGATTCTCCAGTGACGAGCGCACGATCGTGAGGGGTGTGCGGATCTCGTGGGCCAGCTTTCCCGCCAACGTCCGCAGGTACCCGGTGTACTCGTTCAGACGTCCCAGTAACGTGGAAAACCCCCGTGCCACGTCGCCCAGCTCGTCCGGAGCGGCCGTTTCCGGGAACGTCGTGATCAACCCTTCCTGAGTCAGCGCGGATTCGCTCGCTCGGCGCAATCTGGATAGTCGCAACGCCAGCCGTGCCGCAAACACGAACATCAGGACAACGGCGACGATCGTCGTGACCAGCGTGATATTGAGCATGCGGGTCAGCGCCCGATCGCGCAGTGTCAACCAGCGGTCTCCAGTCTGCGTGACACGGAGGGTCCCAATGCTCGCCTGGCGCTTCCGGTCGTAGATCGGCGCAGATGTGTCGATCGTGCGCCGCACACGCGGATCGTCGACCAAACGGCGGTAGAGCCTCGCGAGAAGCCCCGGCTCCGGTCCCAACTCGGCGACCCGCGCGAGTGCGTCGGCTTGCGCCAGCGGACGTCCGGCGGGTGTGGCCACGGCCAGACGCAGACCCGGCTGAAGGAACTGCACGAGGTAGGCCGTCAGATTCGGAGATGCCGCTATCAGTCTGCCCTGCGTATGAAGGTCTTCGGTGCTCAGCATCCCATAGCTCGTAGGGAGCGCTCCGCGCGCATCGCGGTCGTCAATGAGCACGCCGAACCGTTCTCCGATCATCGACATCGGCACGCGCAGCTCGATCCGATATCCGTTCGGGCTGGGTTGCCACGCGCCGTTGATGCGCGGTTCGTCGACCGCCGTCTGCTGTCCGTATTCGCCGGTCTCGATGCGTCGCGCGGTGACCGAGCCGGGACCGGTGGCAGCGACGAAAACCTGATGCTCCAGGCCGTCCGGCCCTTCGAACCCCAGCCAGATCCGATCGCCGAACGCGCTTGAGTCCAGCGGGTTCGCGCCCACCGCGTCGAAGACCAGCCGATCGTCATGCACATCCAGCAGCACGTACAGCATCCGCTCGAACACACCCGTGAGAATCCCGAAGCGGCTGGCGCCGTGGTCGTAGTAACGCCAGGCCTCCTTGCTCTGCGGCCACTCATCCGGATAACCGTCGAGGAACGGCTGGGTCGTGAGCACGAGTGGCTGGAGGTCGAACGGACCCTGAGGCGACGGAGGCGCATTCATCGCATCGCGGTACAACAGATCATTACGGCCTTGCAGCGATGAGGCAATCGATTGCGCGACCGCGCCCAGGGAGTCCTGCTCGCCCTCGCGCAGCGCGGATTCCATTTCGCGCGCATATCGCGTTCCCTCCCAAGGCAACACGAGCGTCGCGAGACCCAGAAGCAGAAGCTTAAGGCGCAGTGACATGGCGAGGCCCGCCGGGGCACGCAGTCGGCCGCGTTCCCCAGCGAGCGGCCGGTTGCCTCAATCGACCCACCGGTAACCCATGCCGTAGACCGTCTGTAGGGCGTCGAACTTCGGATCGATCGTCTGGAATTTTCGCCGGATGCGCTTCACGTGGGAGGTGATCGTGTTGTCATCGAGTACGACGTTCGCAGCATCCATCAGTTGCTGCCGGTTCTTCACGTGCCCGGGATGGCGCGCGAGCGCAAAGACGATCCAGAACTCCGTCAATGACAGCAGCACCACCTGTCCCTCCCACTCGACCTGCATTCGCTCCGCATCGAGTGTCAGCGGGCCTCGCTTCAGCATCTGCGCCGCTTCGTGAGGCTTGCTGAGCGCTTCGACCCTGCGAAACAGCGCGTTCACACGCGCGATGAGGTGCGCGAGGCTCAGGTCCTTCGTCAGAAAATCATCCGCTCCGAGCCTCAATCCGGAGACCGCATCGAGCTCGGTGTCGCGCGCGGTGAGGAAGATGATCGGTAGTTCCGCCGACAGCGAGCGCAACTGTCGGCACAGCTCAAAGCCACCTTCCGGCTCATCTTCCAGGGAGATGTCGATGACCGCCAGATCCGGCAGGCGGGCGGCAAAGGCGGCCATCGCCTGTGCGCGGTTTCCATAGGTGCGCACGCTGTAACCCTCGCGTGTGAACGCCGCGGCGTAATTGTCCCGAATGGCGGGTTCGTCTTCGACGATGGCAACGAGGCGTTTCATGGGGCTACAGGCTACAGGCTGGACGCTTCGGGTTAAAGCACGTCGACGCCGCCACCTTTTGCCACAATTTATAGCTGACCGGCCATTTTCCCGCCCGAGTCCACTTAGGTCAGTTGAGGCGAAATGCTCCCGTAAGCATCGTTACGGGAGAAAGACCATGACCTCGCTGCCGCCACACCCGATCCTTTCAGCCGCGCGCTGGGAGACGCTAACCAACTGGCTGGCCCTGTTCGTGCTGTTCGCTCTCGGGTTTGTCTGGCCACCCGCGGACGCAGCGATTGAGGAGCAGCGCTCCGGAACGCTGCTGCTGAAGTCGTCCCCCGATGCAAGACCTATCGAGGCGCTGCGGCAGTTGACGACCTTGCGCGCTCACGTGACCGGCAACGTGGCCCGCGTATACGTCACGCAGCAGTTCACCAATCAGAGCGAGGATTGGGTCGAGGGTCTGTATGTATTCCCACTGCCCACCGATACAGCCGTCGACGAACTGCACATGCAGATCGGCGACCGCCGCGTCCGCGGCGAGATAAAGCCGCGGGAGCAGGCTCACGCTGCGTACCAGCAAGCGAAGAGCGAAGGCAGACATGCGAGTCTCGTCGATCAGGAACGGCCGAACATGTTCACCACTTCCGTAGCCAACATCGGCCCGGGTGCCAGCGTGACGGTCGAGATCGCCTACCTTGAGTCGATCCCGTCCCGGGACGGACGCTATACGCTGAACCTTCCGCTTGCCATCACGCCACGCTACTCACCCGGGGCGGCGCTGGACCTGAAAATGCCGTTGGGCGCCGACAATGCAGCCGCGCTGCAGGCTGTCTCGGGAGCCTCCACAACTCCGGAGCTCGTGACGCGCCCGATCCAACAAGCCGACGTCGAAGTCGACCTGGCGCCCGGCTTTCCGCTGGGCTCCATCCGAAGCCTGAATCACTCTGTCGTCATGAACGGCTCGGGCGACGAGCGTCATCTGACGCTTTCGGCGCCGGAGGCGCCCGCCGACCGCGACTTCGAGCTGGTCTGGACGGCGGCCGTCGAATCGGAGACACAAGCGGCCGTGTTCGCGGAACGCCGGGGCGACGACACGTACGCGCTCGTCATGTTGACTCCGCCGCAGGTTCAATCGACCAGGACGCAGCGGCGCGAGGTGATTTTCATCATCGACACGTCCGGGTCGATGTTCGGGCCGTCCATTGACCAGGCGAAGGCGGCCCTGCAGCTCGGCGTCGATCGACTGGCGCCCATCGACCGTTTCAACGTCATTCGCTTCAGCAACGATGCGACCGCGTTGTTTCATCAGCCGCAGCCGGCAGATGCCTCGAAGAAAGACTCTGCGCGCGCCTTCATCGGGTCGCTGCAGGCTGGAGGCGGCACGGAGATGCGTGCCGCGCTCGAGTTGGCGTTCGCCACGGGAGCACCCGAAGACGCGCTGCGGCAGATCGTCTTCATCACCGACGGCAGCGTCGGCAATGAGAACGAGCTCGTCCAGATGATTCACGACCGGAGCGGCGCTGCGAGACTCTTCACCGTCGGCATCGGAGCTGCGCCGAACACTTACTTCATGCATCAGGCGGCCGCTGCGGGGCGAGGCAGCTATACATTCATCGGGCAGCGTGACCAGGTACGCGAGAGAATGGAAGATCTGTTCCAGAAACTCGAGCGGCCCGCCCTGGTCGACCTGGAGTTGCATTGGCCCGGCGGCGTGGATGCGGAGCTTGCTGCCCCCATCCCAAGCGACGTCTACGTCGGCGATCCGCTCGTGATTTCCGCTCGGTGGCCCGCGAAGGCCGTCGGCATGGCGACCAAGGGCGTACTGACTCTTGCGGGACTCAGCGATGGCAGGGCTTGGATTCGCCAGGTGCCGATCACCCTGGTGGGAGAACAGGCGGGGGTCGCGAAGCTCTGGGCAAGAGAGCGAATCGGCGCGTTGAGTCGGGAGCGCGGCGGCGCCGGTGCGGACCTGATCAAGGCACGAGTCACCCAGCTTGCGCTTGACCATCACCTCGTCAGCGAGTTCACGAGCCTGGTCGCCATCGACACGACCCCCGCCCGCCCGCAGCAAGCCCCCTATGAGAGCGAGCAAGCGCCGACGTCGGCTCCGGTCGGCAGTTACTGGGCGCAGTCGAGTGGCTTCCCGTCCACTGCGACTGCGGCGCCTTTGCTCCTGCTAGTCGGTGCCCTGGCCCTGTGCATTGCCGCCGGTCTGAGCTGGAATCGACGGCCGGCGCGGTAAGTCATGCGCAAGGCAATGAGCCTCGGAATGTTGATGGTCGCTGTCGCCTGCCTGACGCAGGCGGCTTGGATCGACATCAAGGCAAGTGTCGCGCAGCTATTGATAACGCGCGCCTGGCATCGCAATCAGGCCGGTGCCGTGGGCGCCAGGCCCTGGCCATGGGCAGATACGACTCCGGTCGCGCGACTTGTGGTACCCGGCGCGCGGCGGCAGGAACTCGTGGTGCTGGAGGGTTCGAGCGGACGGAATCTGGCGTTCGGTCCAACGCACGATCCGGCCAGCGTGTTTCCTGGCGAGCGCGGTAACAGTGTCATCGCCGGGCACCGCGACACTCACTTCCGTTTCCTGAAGGATCTGAAAGTCGGCGATCGGGTGGCGATCGAGCGACCCGGCGGCGTGACCGGTCGCACCGCGTGGTTCACCGTCACCGCAACGGATATCGTCGATAGTCGCAAGCGCCGAATCGCATTGCAGAGCGATCTACCTCGGCTGACGCTCGTGACCTGTTATCCCTTCAATGCCGTGACGCCCGGCGGGCCACTTCGCTATGTGGTCACTGCGGACCTCACTCGACGCTAAAACGCGCTGAGACCCGTGAGCTCCCGCCCGATGGTGAGCTGGTGAATGGTTTCGGTTCCCTCATACGTAATCACGCTCTCGAGATTGAGCATATGCCGCATCGGTACGTACTCGACACTGATACCCGCTCCGCCGAGCATGTCGCGGCAATCACGCGCAATATCCAGCGCCATGCGGCAGTTGTTCCATTTTGCCAATGAGACGTGAGAAGGTTGCATGTCCCCCCGGTCCTTGAGTCGTCCCAGCTGCAACGCGAGCAGTTGCGCGGTCGTGATGCGCCGGGCCATTTCAGCGAGCCGGATCTGAATCGCTTGGTTCTGTGCCAGCGGACGGTTGAACAGGACGCGAGTCTTTGTGTAATCCAACAGCTGCGCAAGACACGCCTGCGCGGCCCCGATCACTCCCCACGCAATGCCGTAGCGAGCCTGCGTGAGGCAGGACAGAGGACCCTTCAATCCCACGACGCCCGGCAGAACGTTCTCCTCCGGCACGACGACGTTGTCGAAGAAGAGTGCTGATGTGACGGATGCGCGCAGCGAAAACTTTCTCTCGATTTCCGGCGCTGAGAATCCGTGTGTGCCTCTATCAATGAGAAAGCCCCGGATACCCTCCTCGGTCATCGCCCACACGACGGCGACATCGGCTATGGTGCCGTTCGTGATCCACATCTTCGAGCCATTGACGACCCAATCCCCACCGCGCTTCCGGGCCCGAGTCTTCATGTTGGCCGGATCCGATCCACCGTGCGGCTCTGTCAGCCCGAAGCATCCGATGAGCTCACCTCGCGCCATCGGCGGCAGGTACTTCTGTTTTTGCGCCTCGGAACCGAAAGCGTAGATCGGATACATGCACAGCGAGGACTGCACCGAGACGAAGCTGCGCAGGCCGGAATCGCCGCGCTCAATCTCCTGGCAGATGAGCCCATAGGAGACCGCGTTCAATCCTGCACAGCCGTATCCGTCGATCGATGAGCCGAGCAGGCCCAGCGAGGCGATCTCAGGAATCAGTTCTCTCGGGAAGCGATGTTCTTCGAAGCAATGCTGCATGATTGGCAGCACCCTCTCGTTGACGAGCCGTGCAACGGCGTCCTGCACCATCCGCTCATCCTCGCTCAGCGCCTGGCGGATGCAAAACAGATCCAGCGGATCGAGCGTGCGGTTCGGCGTTTGGGCCATGGACCTCCCCGTCAGTGTGGTCGGACCAGGACCGCGATCTTGCCGATCGTGCGGCCGGATTCGATCTGCCGGTGCCCGTCGGCGAGCTTCTCGAGCGGCAGACGCAGGCTGACGTGCGGGCGCAGCAGCCCGGCATCGACCAGATGAGCGATTCCGGCGAGAATCTGACCCGGCCGCTCCGGCTCGATCTCGTGCGCCGTCGGAATGCCCATGAACTCGTAGTGGATCGACACGTTCCGATACAGCAGACTGCGGCTACGATCTCCCGTGTTGGATCCGAGGATTGTCACGATCTGGGCATTGATCGCTGCGCAATCGAGGCTCTTGGCGAAGACTTCGCCGCCGACGGTGTCGAGCACCACCGGAACGCCCTTGCCGGCGGTCAGCTCGCGGACTCGTTCCGCAAAATCCACCCGTGGGTAGTCGATGACTTCGTCGGCTTTCAGGACGTCGCGGCAGAAAGCGATCGAGTCCACCCGGCCCGCGGTAGTGATCACGCGGCAACCGTGAAGTTTCGCAAGCTGCACGGCGATGTGCCCGACGCCGCCCGCGCCGGCGTGAATCAGAACCGTCTGGCCAGGTTGGATGCGTGCGCGCAGATGCAACGCTTCCCAGGCCGTCTGGCTGACCAATGGCAATGACGCGGTAGTTGCGTGATCGACCGAGGTGGGTTTGCGTGCAGCGCTGCGCGCGTCCACGGCGACATACTCCGCGTTGGCGCCGTCCCGGAACAGATTGGGCGCGGCGAAAATCTGATCGCCGGTCTTCCATTGGGTGGCGCGCGATCCACAGCGCACGACAATTCCGCTGAGGTCGTAACCGAGAATCAGCGGAAGCGCACGCGGCGCACTTGTGCTGGCGCGCACCTTGGTATCGACCGGATTCACCGACGTGGCGTGTACTTCGACGAGTACGTCCGTATCGCGAAGAACCGGCTCGGGTCGTTCCTCGACTTGCAGGACTTCAGGTCCGCCGAAGGCATGGATGACTGCCGCGCGCATGTCACTATGCTATTGCAAAAAGTCGCCTGCCGCCCACGGCCGGGCCAGCGTTTTTGCTCGCCGGGCAAACGGCGTGGCTTTTGCCCGGCTGATCTGTATAGGTTGCCCGCGAGGAGGCGGAACGCGATCATGCTGGCCCCCAGGGTGATCCGTCGAGCTTCGCAAGGACCTGCGCCCATGAAGATTCCGGAGATCCTCCTCATCGAGACCGTGCACCGGCCCGGCAGCCTTGCGAAGGTGCTCCAGGTCGTCGCAGAGGCGGGGCTGGCAATCGAGCATCTGAGCGCCCTGCGCCGCGATCAGGGCAGGACGGTCTGGGAGCTGACGCTGGAGATGGACGAGGCCGCGGACGGAAGCCTCTACGAGAGGATCGGGCAGCTTCCGAACGCACGTTTTCTCGGCAAGTCCGACCGCGTGTTCAATCGTCACCGGGGAGGAAAGATCCGTACTATCGCCAGCATCCCCATCAATACCCAACAGATCCTGCGCGATATCTACACCCCCGGCGTGGCCCGCGTCTGTCTTGCTATCCAGAACGACCCGGGTGCGGCGCGGGATTTCACGAGCGTCGACAATACGGTTGCGATCGTCACGAACGGAACGGCGGTGCTCGGTCTTGGAAATATCGGGCCTCTCGCCGGGCTGCCGGTGATGGAGGGCAAAGCCGCACTGTTCGCCGATCTCATCGGCCTCAACGGCGTGCCGATTCTCCTGAAGGAGACGCAAGTCGAGCGTGTCGTCGAGGCCGTTGTGGCGATCGAGCTGTCGTTCGGCGCGATTCAGCTCGAGGATTTCGCGGCTCCAGAGTGCTTCGAGATCGAGCGCAAGCTGCAGGAGCGGCTCGACAAGCCCGTGCTGCACGATGATCAGCATGGCACGGCGGTCGTAGCGCTCGCGGCTCTCATCAACGCGGCGCGCCATGCCGGCCGCAACCTGCTTCAAAGCACCATTGGGCAGGTCGGCTTGGGCGCCGCCGGGACCGGGATCGTGCGGCTCCTGCGCGCGTACGGTGTCGGCCGCGTGCTCGGAACGGACCGCAATCCCGAGGCGATCGCGCGCTTGACGGCGCTCGGCGGCGAAGCGGACTCGCTGGAGTCGATCATGGCACGCGCCGACGTCGTGATCGCCACCACCGGTGTGAGGGGACTGATCCGTCCCGAGTGGGTGCGTCCGGGGCAGGTGATTCTCGCGCTTTCCAATCCGGATCCAGAGATCGAGCCGTTCGTCGCGCGTGAGCGCGGTGCGGCCTTCGCCGCTGACGGGAAGGGAATCAACAATGTGCTCGCCTTTCCAGGCCTGTTCAAAGGGGCTCTGGGCGCCCGCGCGAGGCGATTTTCCGACGTGATGCTCATGGCCGCGGCCGATGCAATCGCCCAGCTGGCGCGAGGCGATGAGCTCGTGCCGGACCCTCTGGACAAGGCGGTGCACGAGCGCGTGGCGGCTGCGGTGCACGCGGCCGCCGCGGATTCGCACGTTCATGCAAAGTTCACATAGCGCGGCTACCTGGCGCGGCCGTCAGGCCAACCGGCGGGCGGAGCTGACGGGCGAGCCATGCAAGGGTACGCGGGCAAGAGGCGAAACCTCACTGCCCGCGGGATCGAGACGTTGCGGATTACGCCGGCGAAGCCTCTGACATGAGGCCGCGCAGCTTGCCGAGCGCGTTGGATTCGATCTGACGGATGCGCTCTGCCGAGACCCCGTATCTGTCCGCGAGCTCGTGCAGCGTAGCCTTGTCGTCGGTCATCCAGCGACGCTGCAGGATATCGCGACTGCGTGCGTCGAGATTTCCGAGCGCCCCCTGGAGGCGATCCGAGGAATCGGCTTCCCACTCGGCGCTCTCTACAGAGTCGGCTGGATCCGAGTCCGGCGACTGCAGATACGCCGCCGGGCTGTAGACTTCTTCCTCATCCGACTCCGGGGTGGGATCGAACGACAGATCCCGCGCGGCGAGCCGTTTCTCCATCTCGGTGACTTCGCTCACGCTGACGCCCAAGTCGCGCGCAACCGCGGCGGTCTCCTCGGCCGACAGCCACGTGAGATTCTTTTTGAGCCTGCGAAGGTTGAAGAATAGTTTGCGTTGCGCCTTGGTGGTGGCAATCTTCACCAGGCGCCAGTTGCGCAGAACGTATTCGTGGATCTCGGCGCGAATCCAATGCACGGCGAAGGACACGAGCCGGACGTTCATGGTCGGGTCAAAGCGTTTGACGGCCTTCATGAGTCCGACGTTACCTTCCTGGATAAGGTCGCCGACAGGCAGTCCATAGCCGCCATAGCCCCGCGCGATGTGCACCACGAAACGCAGATGCGACAGCACGAGGTGCCGGGCGGCGCTCAAGTCGTCATCCCGTCGGAACCGATCCGCGAGCGCTCGTTCCTCCTCCCGCGTCAGCACGGGAATGTGGCTGACTCGTTCAAGGTAGGCATCGAGGCTGCCGACCGCGCCCGTCAGGGCGAGGTCACCGTTACGGGCGACAAGGGCGGTGCTTCCGGTCATCGGGTCTCCTGAGTTTTGGATAGGCATGCTAGCACTCGTGCGATTAGAGTGCTAACGAGGGCGGGAAGTTCCAATCGCCAGCACGCATTTTTGCCCGATGAAACAAAAGCTTAAGTCCTCGCTTGAGGCGGTTCCCGACGCCTCAGGCCGCAGACGCAACGGGCCGCGCCCCGGTCGGTTCCGCCGCCTGGGGCGGCTACCGACACGTATCATTCGCCATGCGGGTGGTTTCCGGTATCCCTCTTTCGTATGAATTCGCGTGGCCCGATCAGGCGCGCGGCTCGATGCTTCTCAGGTGGCGCGCCGCGGAGATCCAGGCGCCGAGCCAACCGAGCACGGTTCCGGTCCCGAGCAGAATGCCGACATCGTCCCACGACGGTCCCTGCAATCCGAACTGGCTTCCGTAGAGTTGCGACAAAGTGGCCACGGGCGCTCCCAGCACGATGACGGCGGTTTCCACGATCGCCCAGGCGAGCAGCGCTCCACCGAGCCCGTAAAGAATTCCCGTGTACAGGAACGGCCGGCGCACGAACGCATTCGAGCCGCCGACGAGCTTCGTCACTTCGATCTCCGCGCGGCGGTTGAGAATCTCGAGCCGAATCGTGTTGCCGATCACGGCGAGCACTCCTAGACCCAGGAGTATCGCGGCCAGCGCCAGGAGACGCTGCAGCACATCGAGAATCGCGTTGAAGCGGTTGACCCACTCGGAATCGATCTGCACGGTGTCGACTTCGGGCCAGGCGGTCAGGTAGCGCTTCAGCGACTCCAGCGTCGCCGCAGACTCTGCCTCGACACGCGGGCGGATGTGCAACACGTGCGGCAGAGGATTGTCCTTGAGCGCCGCGAGTGCGGCGCCGAATCCCGAGTAGGTACGAAATTCCTCGAGCGCCTGGTCGGAAGGGATCAGCGTTACGTCCGCAACCTCCGAGCGTTCCTGCGCCGTGCGAGCGAGTTGCTGTGCCCTGGCGAGCGCCACATCCGGCTTCAGATAAACGGACAGATCGACGGCATCGATGAAACCCCCGGTGGCGATCTGAGCATTGCTCACGAAGAGACGCAGCGCCGTCGGCAGTGCGAGTGCGAGCCCAATGACCAACAGCGTCAAGGCGCAGCCGAGCGGATTGCGCGCCAGCCTGCCGAGGGCTCCGAGAAAAGCCTGCGCGTGGCGCGCGCCATGTCCGGTGAGGCTCACTGCGGGCATCTCGCGGCTGTCAGGTGTCGCATCGTCTGGCTCATCGGCGGGTGACCGTCAGCGGGTGGCCATCAGGCTGGGCAACGCGTCGCCCGCATCACCGTGCACCTGGCCGTTTTCCAGCACGATCTCCCGCTGCCCGAACTCGCGAACGAGATGCAGATCGTGTGTGGCCACCACGACGGTGACACCCACGTCCTGGAATCGTCTGAACAGCCGCATGACTTCCAGAGCGAGGTCCGGATCCAGGTTGCCGGTCGGCTCGTCCGCGATGAGCAGCGGTGGCTTGCTGACCACCGCGCGTGCGATGCCGACTCGCTGCTGCTCACCGACCGAGAGTTCGAGCGGCAGCATCCGTTCCTTGCCGAGCAGCCCCACCTGGTCGAGTGCCGCCCGAACGCGCTTGTCGGTTTCCTTGAGTGCAATGCCCGCGACCACCAGCGGGAGCGCCACGTTGTCGAATACCGGCCGGTCGCTGAGCAGTTTGTGGTCCTGGAAAACCATGCCGATGTTGCGGCGAAACGCAGGAATGTGACGAGTAGTAAGCGTGCTGGTGTTCTTCCCGCCGACCAGCACGGTGCCGCGCGACGGCCGCTCGAGGAGTGCGATGAGCTTCAGAACGGTGCTCTTGCCTGCGCCCGAGCGCCCGGTGAGAAAAACCATCTCGCCCGTGTGAATGTTGAGAGTGACACCGGACAGGGCTTCGCGTCCGTTCGGATAGCGTTTGCCGACTCGATCAAAGAGGATCATAGAGTCTGATCACCGCGACCCGGCGCCCGCGCCGTCGCGTGCAGCCGATGCAGCCGGGCCCTCGACCAACGCTGCAGCGAAAGCCGCCGCGTCGAACTCCCCGAAATCCTCCGGCTGCTCGCCAATGCCGATGAAGCGGATGGGCAAGCCGAGCTTGCGCGCTATCGCCACGACGATGCCGCCTTTCGCCGTACCGTCAAGCTTGGTGAGCACGATGCCCGTCACGCCCACCGCCTCGCGAAACTGGATTGCCTGGGAGAGCGCATTCTGGCCCTGGTTCGCGTCGAGGACGAGCAGTACTTCGTGCGGCGCCGACGGATCGACCCGCTGAATGACGCGCTTCACCTTCTTCAGCTCCTCCATCAGGTGCGACTGACTGTGAAGCCGACCCGCGGTATCCGCCAGCAGCACATCGATCGCGCGCGAGCGGGCGGACTGGAGTGCATCGAACACGACCGCTCCCGGATCGGCTCCCGCCTGCTGCGCGGCGAATTCGGCTCCCGAGCGCTCCGCCCAGATGTGCAGCTGCTCGATCGCGGCCGCGCGGAATGTATCGCCCGCCGCGAGCAGCAGGCTGTAGCCCTGATCGGTCAGCCGGCGAGACAGCTTGCCGATACTGGTGGTTTTGCCCGAACCGTTCACGCCCACGACGAGGATCACGAAGGGCTTGCGCTGCTCATCGATCACCAACGGGAGCGCGCAGGGCGAGAGGATTTCCACGATCGCCGCCCGCAGCGCCCCGATCAGCGCCTCCACGTCAGCCAGCTCGTTGCGGGCAACTCGCTGTTGCAGGCCCGACAGGATGTGCTGGGTCGCCTCGACGCCCACGTCGGCCGTGAGCAAGCGGCTTTCGAGCTCATCGAGAATTTCGGCATCGATTCGGCGCCCGCGGAACAGATTCGACAGGTCGTACGTGAGCCAGGATGGACCGCGGTTGAGCTTCGATCGCAGGCGGTTGAAAAAGCCGGACTGCTGCTCGGACGGCGTTGCGGCAGCGGGAGCCTTACGCTTGAAGAAGGTGGGCATGGCGGCATTGTAATGCCGCCGGAGCGCAAACTTTCCAGTGGGATCGCCGCAGCGCGTGCTCAGCTCCTTCGGCAGCTAAGCGCGCCGCGGCGAGCGCGGGCTCGCTAGGGCTGCAGAACCGCAGAATTGCCGATGAGGATGGCGGTTCCAGGCGGCGCCCCGAGCGCGAAGGAGATGGCCTCGGTCTGCATCTCAGTCGTCGCCGCGCTGCTCGCGGTCGGATCGATGAGCGAGCCGTGGACCCCCGCGATGAAGTTTACGTAGGCGCGGTGTCCCGGCGGGTTACCACCGGTCGCGACGACGAAGGCCGGCGGGGGAGCCATCGGCGGCACGATCCGCGTCAACCCTCCCGCAAAGATCAAACGCTGCGTGGCCGAATTCGGCACCGTCTGATCCGGCAGAACGGAACCTCCGCCCACGACCTGGATGAGGTGAATCGGATGATTGGCAGCCGCCGTTGCGATGAAGTTGATGGGGTCGCCGGAATCCACCGCCGTCTGCGCGTCGCGGAAGAATTGTTCGAAGAGCGTCGTGCCTTGCTGCACGCCCTGGGACTGTAATCCTGCGGCAATGCGCGGGCCGAAGCTCGGTGAGTCGCGCAGCAACGCCGCGATCCCACCGCCGGCCATCGCCAGCGTTCCCGTGCCTACATCGCCGTTCGAAGCGATTCCCAAGTACACGCCGCCGACGATCGCACCGAGGGAGTGGCCGAGAAAGTGAATGCGGGTCGCATCGATGTCGCCGGCCGGATCCGTATCGAGATTCAAGCCCGGCAGCGATCTCGTCAGCGCGATGAGGTCGGCTGCCGCTTCCCGTAGGTTATCGCGCGAGGTGAGCAGGCTCGTGAGGTTGATAAAGCTGGCGCCGGACGGATCGATCTTGCCGTCCGCGCCGGCGGCTCCCGTCGTGTTGTTGAGGGCGTCGAGATCGAAAGTGCGCTCGATCGAGCCGCTCGTCGGTAGCGAGAGTCCTGCGTAGAGCGGATTGGCGCCCGCGGCGTACAGCGGATTGGTCTGGTCGGTGATGCCGTGCAGCGGCAGGTCGATCGCCGCCACCACGAAACCACTGTCGGCGAACGCATCGGCAACGGCAAGCATGTCACTGCGACTGCGGGTGACACCGTGCTCGAAAATGACCACCGGCCAGCCACCCGGGGGCTTGGCCAATCCCCCCAACACATAGGCCGAAGCAGCATTGGGGACGGTGAGAAGCACGGGTACCTTCAGAGTCTCGGTGGCAACGGGCACCGGGTTGAAGCGAGTCAGAAAATGGCTGCTGGCGTCGAGCGGTGAGGGACCGCCTTGCCAGAACCCTGTCAATGGCGCCGTTCGGCTCAGGTAGTACGGAATGCTTAGCGTGCCGACGTAGATGTTTGCGTGACCCTTGAGCAAGGGATTCGCCTGCGCGGTCGTGAGGCCCGTGTTATGTACGGTGATCGCCTGCGCGGTTGCCGTCGCCGCGACGGCAGCCAGCGTGTCTCGCGTCGACTGTGTGGAGAAGCTGAACGACAGCACGACGTTCGCCGGATTGAGGCCGAGTCCCTGCGCGATCTGCAGATGCGCTCCGGTCAGCCTGCAGATTCCGTTGAGCGAGGCATCCGCTATGCTCAT
>FTEO01000506.1_pt1 | contig 14961 bp, 12 predicted proteins | sample 1640211 | NCBI WGS metagenome assembly FTEO01 (sample SAMEA3914816, study PRJEB12502) | metagenome | biome: forest; material: soil | place: USA | collected 2011-09-16 | depth 0.3 m | reverse complement strand
GCCGCAGCGGCCGCTGCGGCGGCCGGCGTGAAGATGGAGCACATCATTGCCGGGCTCGGCGCAGTGCAGGCCGTAAAGGGCAGGCTGCAATTCAAGAAGACGCGCCACGGTGCCTGGCTCATCGACGATTCGTACAACGCGAATCCGAGCTCGGTGCATGCCGGCATCGCAGTGCTGGCGCAGCTCGCAGGCGCGAAGTGGCTCGTGTTCGGCCAGATGGGCGAGTTGGGCGACTTTGCGCCCGAGGCCCACACCGAGATCGGTGTCTTCGCGCGTGCGCACGGCATCGATCGACTGTTCGCGGTGGGCCAGGACGCTCAGCTCACCGTGAAAAGCTTTGGTGCCGGCGCGCAATGGTTTGCCGATACGACCGAGCTTGCCAAAGCGCTCGATGCCGCGGTGACCGCGGACGTGCGGCTGCTCGTCAAGGGCTCACGCTCGAATCGGCTCGAGCGGGTGGTAGAAGCGCTCGGCGCCGCGGCACCCCAAGTTCTGAATGACGGACGCAAAGGTTAAGCCGTGCTTTACTGGCTGACACAACAACTCACGGCCTGGTACTCGGGCTTCAACGTTTTCTCGTACCTCACGTTTCGGGCGATTCTCGCCACGATCACGGCGCTCGCGTTCTCGCTGCTCGTCGGCCCGACGATGATCGAGCGCCTGATGCGGTACCAGATCGGCCAGGTCGTGCGCACCGACGGCCCGAAGTCCCATCTGCCCAAAGCGGGCACGCCGACGATGGGCGGTGCGCTGATCCTCGTCTCGATCCTGTTTGCGACGCTGCTGTGGGCCGACCTGCGCAACCGGCTCACGTGGATCGTGCTCGGCGTCACGTTCGCCTTCGGCCTCATTGGCTTCTACGACGACTACCTGAAGCTCGTCGTCGGCAATTCGCGCGGGCTCGTCGCGCGCTGGAAATATTTCTGGCAGTCGGTCGCCGGGATCAGCACGGCGTTCGCGTTGTACCTCACTTCGGACACGCCGGCCGAGACGACGCTGTTCCTGCCGTTCGTAAAGGAGTTCGCAGCGCCGCTCTCGGGCTTCGGTTTCATCGCGATCGCATACCTGATGATCGTCGGCATGAGCAATGCCGTGAATCTCACGGATGGTCTCGATGGCCTCGCCATCATGCCCGCCGCGCTGCTGGCTGCGGCCCTTGGCGTGTTCGCGTACGCCAGCGGCAACGTCAAGTTCGCCGAGTACCTCGCTCTGCCCGCGATCCCGCATGCGGGTGAGCTCATCATCTTTTGCGCAGCGCTCGCCGGTTCCGGCCTCGGTTTCCTGTGGTTCAACGCGTATCCCGCCCAGGTGTTCATGGGCGACATCGGCGCGCTCGCCATCGGCGCGGCGCTCGGCGTCATCGCGGTGATCGTGCGGCAGGAAGTCGTGGCGCTCTGGATGGGCGGCATCTTCGTGCTCGAAACCGCGTCCGTCATTCTGCAGGTCGCGTCGTTCAAGCTTACCGGCCGCCGCATTTTCCGCATGGCGCCGATCCATCATCACTTCGAGCTCAAGGGCTGGGCCGAGCCGAAGGTGATCGTGCGCTTCTGGATCATCTCGCTGCTGCTCGTGCTCACCGGCCTCGCCACACTCAAGCTCAGATGAATACGCTCGTGCCCAAAGCGTCCTCCGCAGTGATCGTCGGTCTCGGCAAGACCGGCCTGTCGTGTGCGCGTTATCTGCGCGCGCACGGCTGGAGCATCGCTGTGACGGACACGCGGGCGCAGCCGCCGGAGCTTGCAAAGTTGCAAGCGCTCGACCCGACCATCCCGGTGCGCGTAGGCGGGCTCGACATGAGCCTGCTGGAAGAGGCGCTGTGCGTCGTCGCCTCGCCGGGCGTGTCGCTTGCCGAGCCGTTCTTCATCGAGGCGCGCCGCCGCGGTCTCGAGATCGTGGGCGATGTGGAATTGTTCGCGCGCGCCGTGGACGCTCCGGTTGTCGGTATCACGGGAACGAACGGTAAGAGCACCGTCACCACGCTCGTGGGCAAGATGGCGGAGCGCGCCGGCCTGCGGGTGCGCGCCGGCGGCAATCTGGGCGAGCCTGCGCTCGATCTGCTCGGCGCTGCCGAAAGTGATGGCTGCAAGACCGATCTCTACGTGCTCGAGCTCTCGAGCTACCAGCTCGAGTCCACCGAGTCGCTCGACCTCAAGGCCGCCGCCGTGCTGAACGTCACGGCCGATCACATGGACCGTTACGCCACCATCGAGGATTACGCGGAGGCCAAGGCCCGCATCTTCGCCCGATGCGATACCGCGGTGATCAATCTGGATGACCCGCTCGTCGTGGCAATGCCGCGGCCGGGCCAGCGTACGCTGAGTTTCTCGCTGCGCGCCTCCATCGGTGCGGACTACGCGGTGATGACCGGCTCCGATTCAACCTGGTGGCTCAGTCGTCGCGGTGAGCCGCTGCTGTCCGTGTCTGCGATGAAGATCCCGGGCCTGCACAACGCCGCGAATGCGCTGGCCGCGCTCGCACTCGGTGAGGCGCTTGGGCTTCCGATGGCGGCGATGCTGGCAGAGCTCGTGTCGTTCCCGGGCTTGCCGCATCGCTCGCAATGGGTCGCGGACGTGAACGGCGTGACGTACGTGAATGACTCCAAGGGCACGAACGTCGGCGCCACGCTCGCGGCCGTGGCCGGCATGCGCGGCCCGCTCGTGATGATTGCCGGCGGCGACGGCAAGAATCAGGACTTCACCCCACTGCGCGAGGCATTTCGCGGCAAGGTGCGTCACACCGTTCTCATTGGGCGCGACGCCGATGCCATCGGGCGCGTGCTCGCGGGTGTGTGCACGGTGGAAAAGACGGCGAAGCTCGAGGAGGCAGTACGCGCAGCAGCGCGCGCCGCCAAGCCGGGTGACACCGTGCTGCTATCGCCCGCATGCGCGAGCCTCGACATGTTCCGCGACTATGCGCATCGCGGCGCCGTGTTCACTCAGGCGGTGAAGGAGCTCGCGGCATGAATGCAGTGGTGAAAGGCTCTCCGCTGTCGTTCGCGCGTTCCGGCTCGCGCAAGGCCTCCATTCACATCGACACGGTGACACTTGGCCTGGTGCTCGCCATCGTGCTGCTCGGCCTCGTCATGGTCACGTCGGCGTCGATCTCCATCGCGAGCAAGGAAACCGGCGACGTCTTCTTCTATCTGGAACGCCAGCTCATTCTCACCGTGCTCGGTTGCGCGGCAGCTGCGCTGGTCTTCTGCATCCCCACGCGGCTCATCGAACGTGTCTCGACGCCACTGCTGGTCGTTGCGGTGGGCTTGCTGTTCGTCGTGCTCGTGCCCGGCCTCGGACATACGGTCAATGGCAGCCGCCGCTGGATTCGCCTCATTGGCTTCAACTTCCAGGCCTCGGAGCTTGCCCGGGTGCTGGTGCTGATCTATGTGGCGAGCTACGCGGTCCGTCGTTCCGAGGAGCTGCGCGGATCGCTCGCAGGTCTCGCCAAGCCTCTCGGATTGCTCGCGCTCGTCGGTGGGCTGCTGCTTGCGGAGCCTGACTTTGGCGCCGCTACTGTGTTGTTCGGCACCGGCTTTGGTCTCCTGTTCATCGCAGGCGCGCGCCTGCGCTACGTGATCGGCATGACGATCGTCGCCAGCGCCGCCTTTGCCGGCCTCGCCGTGGCGTCTCCTTACCGCCTGCGGCGAATCACGGCTTTCCTCGATCCCTGGGCGGATCAGTACAACAGCGGCTTTCAGCTCGCGCAGTCGCTCATTGCGATTGGCCGCGGCCAATGGTTCGGCGTGGGGCTCGGCGAGAGCGTGCAGAAGCTGTTCTACCTGCCCGAGGCGCACACCGACTTTCTGTTCGCGGTGCTGGCGGAAGAGCTCGGCCTCGTCGGTGTGGTCGTGACGCTCGCGCTGTTCGTGGCGCTGATCTGGCGCAGCTTCCATATCGCGCGGCTCGCGCAGAACGCCGGCCTCGAGTTCGCGGCTTATCTCGCCGCGGGGTTCGGTCTTTGGCTCGGACTGCAGGCGTTCATCAACATCGGCGTGAACATGGGCGTGTTGCCGACCAAGGGTCTCACGCTGCCGCTCATGAGTTACGGCCGCTCGAGCCTGATCGTCACGCTCGCGTGGGTCGGGTTGCTGCTGCGCGTGTACCACGAGGCGCTTTCCGAGAACCGGGGTTCCGCGAGCACGCGTCGTCGGAATGCAGATGAGCCGGAGGGCGACGAATGAAGTCGCGTCCTGTGATCATCATGGCGGGCGGAACCGGCGGGCACGTGTTCCCGGCGCTGGCTCTCGCGCGCTTGCTGCGCGCGCGCTCGTACGACGTGGTGTGGCTCGGCACGCGGCGCGGGCTCGAAGCGCGCATCGTTCCGGCGAACGGTATTCCGATCGAGTGGATTTCGGTCGGCGGCCTGCGTGGCAAGAACATCACCACGCTGCTGGCCGCGCCGTTTCGTCTCGCACACGCCTTGTATCAGTCGCTGCGCGTGATGTGGCGACATCGGCCACTCGTGGTGGTGGGACTGGGTGGCTTCGTAACCGGGCCTGGCGGCATTGCGGCCTGGCTGACGCGCGCGCCGCTCGTGATCCACGAGCAGAATGCCATCGCGGGCTTTACCAACCGCCGACTCGCGCCCCTTGCGCGCGAAGTGCTCGAAGCGTTTCCGAACAGCTTCGATGCGGGGACGAAGGCGCGCTCCATCGGCAACCCGGTGCGCCAGGAAATCTTCGCGGTGCCGCCGCCGGCAACACGCTTCGCGCAGCGCAGCGGTCCCATCCGGATTCTCGTCGTGGGCGGCAGCCTGGGCGCCATGCGTCTGAATGCCGTCGTGCCCTTCGCCATCGCGCGCCTCGGCGGCTCGATCGCAGTTGATGTGCGCCATCAGGCCGGCGAGAAGTGGGCGGACGCGGCGCGCAAGAGCTACGCCGATGCGAACGTGCGCGCCGCCGTGCAGCCGTTCATTGAAGACATGGCCGAAGCGTACGCGTGGGCCGACCTCGTGATCTGCCGCGCCGGCGCGCTCACCATTTCCGAGCTTGCGGCAGCCGGCGTCGGCGCGATTCTCGTGCCGTTCCCCGCGGCCGTGGACGATCACCAGACACACAACGCGCGCTACCTCGTGAGCGAGGCCGCCGCAGTATTGATTCCGGATCGCGAGCTCACTGCGGATCGGCTCGCAGAAGAGCTGCAACGCCTGTGCGCGGGCCGTGGCAAGTTGCTCGCGATGGCGGACCGTGCGCGCCTGCTCGCACGGCCGCACGCGGCCGAGGAGCTTGCCGAGTCGTGCCTCAAGTATGCGAGGAGCGCGGCATGACCTCCGTCGGCACGGATCGCATGCGCCGGATCAACACGATCCACTTCGTCGGCATCGGCGGCAGCGGCATGGGCGGCATCGCCGAAGTGCTGATCAATCTGGGTTACAAGGTGCAGGGCTCGGACCTGAAGCCGAACGGCGTCACCGAGCGCCTGGTGCTGCTCGGTGCATCCGTCGCAATCGGCCACGATGCGAAGAACGTGCAGGGCGCCGACGTCGTCGTGATCTCGAGCGCGGTTGCACAGGACAACCCCGAGCTGATCGCGGCGCGGGAGCAGCGCATCCCGGTGGTGCCGCGTGCCGAGATGCTCGGTGAGCTCATGCGCTTCCGTTATTCCATCGCGGTTGCGGGCACTCATGGCAAGACCACGACCACGAGCCTCGTTGCGAGCATCCTCGCCGAGGGCGGTGAAGACCCCACGTTCGTCATCGGCGGCCGGCTGAAGAGTGCAGGCAGCAATGCGCGTCTCGGCGCGGGTCACTATCTCGTGGCCGAGGCGGACGAGAGCGATGCGTCGTTCACGCACTTGCAGCCGCTCATCGCCATCGTCACGAACATCGACAACGATCATCTCGCCACGCACGACGGCGATTTCGAGCGGTTGAAGCAGAGCTTCGTCGAGTTCCTGCACAACCTGCCGTTCTATGGGCTGGCGGTCGTCTGTGCGGATGACGAGAACGTGCACAGCATCCTCGAGCGTATCGGTCGCCCCGTCGTCACGTACGGACTCGCGGAAAGCGCGGATCTGCGCGCTGTGAACATCCGGCCGCGCGGCCTGCAAACCGATTTCGAAGTCGTGCGCACGGGTGGCACGCGATTCGAAGTCACTGTGAATCTGCCGGGCACGCACAACGTGCTCAATTCGCTTGCCGCCATTGCCGTGGCGCTGGAGCTCGGAATCGAAGAGGCGGCGATCCGCCGCGCACTGGGCGCATTCCAGGGAATCGACCGCAGGCTTCAGCACATCGCGGATGTCGATACGGCCGTGGGTCGCGTCACGATCATCGACGACTACGGCCATCATCCCACGGAAGTTGCCGCAACCCTTCAGGCGCTGCGCCAGGGCTACGAGGGTCGGCGGCTCGTGCTGGCGTTCCAGCCGCATCGCTACACGCGCACGCGCGACCTCATCGATGACTTCGGCAAGGCGCTCTCGGCCGCGGATGTGCTGTTCGTGACCGAGGTGTATGCCGCGGGCGAGGCGCCGATTGCCGGCGCAGATGGCCGCGCGATCTGCCGCGCCGTCCGCACGCGCGGCCAGACCGAACCGGTGTTCGTCGAGAAAGTCGAAGATCTCGCAGCGGCGCTGGCGGACGTCATTCGTGCGGACGACGTCATCGTCACCATGGGAGCCGGCCACATCAGCGCCGCCTCGCATGCCTTGCCCGCGCAGCTCCAGGCATCGGCCGCGCTTGCCTCACGCGACTCCACTTCACGCCGGAGGTCGCAGTGACCGTGGCAGTAGCACCCGAGTTCATGCCCCGTGTGAAGCGCTCCGAACCCATGAGCAAACACACGTCCTGGCACGTTGGCGGGCCCGCAGAGGTGTACTTCAATCCGCGCGATCGCACGGATCTCACGACGTTCCTGCAGAAGCTGCCGGCAGACGTGCCGATCTACTGGGTCGGTCTCGGCAGCAACCTGCTCGTGCGCGATGGCGGGCTCGACGGCGTCGTCATCTCGACGCACGGCGCGTTCGATCGTCTCGAGCGCCGCAGCGAAACGCAGGTCTACGTGGAAGCCGGCGTCGCCTGCGCGCGCATCGCCAGGCAATGCATCAAGTGGGGTCTGGGTCCTGCGGAATTCTTCGCCGGCATTCCGGGCACCATGGGCGGTGCGCTCGCCATGAATGCCGGTGCGTTCGGCGGTGAAACCTGGCGGCACGTGCTCGAGGTCGAAACGATCGATCGGCACGGCAAGGAGCGCCTACGTCCCGCTGCCGATTACAAGGTGAGCTACCGCCACGTCGACCTGCCCACCACCGACGAGTGGTTCCTCGGCGCGCGGCTCAGTTTCGAGCACAAGGCCGGCGCGCATGAATCGCAGGTGCGCGAGCTGCTCGCGAAGCGCAAGGCCACCCAGCCCATCGGTGAGTGGAGCTGTGGCTCGGTGTTTACCAACCCGCCGCAGGATCACGCCGCGCGCCTGATCGAGGCCTCGGCGCTCAAGGGCTTCCGCATCGGCGATGCGTCGGTCTCCGCGAAGCACGCGAATTTCATCATCAATCATGGGCAGGCGAGGGCCGCCGACATCGAGCAGCTGATTGCGCATGTGCAGGACACCGTGGAACGGCTCCACGGCGTGCGGCTGCATCCCGAAGTGCGAATCGTCGGAAAGTGAACGAGGACCGTTGATGCGTTTGAAGTACGACCCGGAAGCGTTGCAGCGAGTGAACGAACCGAAAGAGTTCGGTCGCGTCGCCGTGCTGTTCGGGGGTGATTCCTCCGAGCGCGAGATCTCGCTGCTCTCAGGCAATGCCGTGCTGGCCGCGCTCAAGCGCAGCCGCGTGGACGCGCACGCGTTCGATCCGCGCGACAAGCCGCTGACGCGACTGCTCGACGACCGGTTCGACCGCGTGTGGATCGCACTTCACGGCCCCGGCGGCGAAGACGGGACGTTGCAGGGTGCGCTCGAATATCTCGGCGTGCCGTACACCGGCAGCGGTGTGATGGGCTCCGCCATCGGCATGGACAAGCTGCGCACCAAGCGCCTTGCACAAGCGTGCGGGGTCGCGACCGCACCTTTCGTCGTGCTGAACGGACCGCAGGATTTCGACCACGCCGTGCAGAAGCTCGGCGTACCGATGATCGTGAAACCAGGTTCGCAGGGTTCGAGCGTCGGCATGTCCAAGGTGGAGAGTGCGGACGCCCTGCCCGCGGCGTACGCGGCCGCTGCGAAGACGGATCGTCTCGTGTTCGCGGAAGCGTGGATCACGGGCGCCGAGTACACAGTGGCGATTCTGCAGGGGCGTGCGTTGCCGTCGATCCGAATTGAAACGCCGCGCTCGTTCTACGACTACGAGGCGAAGTATTTCCGCGACGATACGCAGTATCACTGCCCCTCCGGCCTTTCCGCCGCCGCCGAGCAGCACCTGGCGAACCTTGCGCTCGCGGCGTTCGACTCTGCCGGCGCGGATGGTTGGGGCCGCGTCGATTTCATGATGGATGCAGCAGGCCGTCCGCTGCTCCTCGAATTCAACACGGTGCCGGGCATGACGGATCACAGCCTCGTGCCGATGGCGGCGCGCGCCGCTGGCATGGACTTCGACCAACTCACCTGGCGCGTGCTCGAAACGAGCTTCACGCGAATGAGGGCGTAAGGAACCGATGCTCGGCAAACCGAAAAATCGACGCAGACAGAACGAGGGAAGCCGCTCGTTCTTCAGTCGCTTCGCGTTCGAGCGCGCGAAGATCGACTGGCGTCGCTGGGGTGTCACGCTTGCGAGCCTTGCGGGCCTCGCCGCGGCTATCGGCGTGGTGCTGTGGACGCTCGACCAGCCCATCGAGTCCGTGGCCGTGGCGGGCCGCTTCCAGCGCGTCTCGCCGGCAGACGTCGAGCGCGCCGTGAAACTCAAGGTTCGCAACGCGGGCCTCGTAAGCGTTGATCTCGGCGCAGTGCGCCATGCGATTGCCGCCATCCCGTGGGTGGATGCAGTCACGGTTCAGCGCGCGTGGCCTCACGGTCTGCGCGTCGTCGTGTCCGAGCAAGTGGCCGCCGCGCGCTGGGGCGAGAACGGCCTGCTCAACACGCGCGGCGAGCTGTTCGCGAAGGACGTGCAGCACGTGCCGCTCGAGCTCGCGCAGCTCTCAGGCCCTGAGGGCACCGAGAACGAAGTGGCCCAGCGCTACCTCGCCTCTCAAGGCCGCCTCACCGAGGCCGGATTGCGTCTGACGGCGCTGCGGCTCGACGCGCGCGGCGCGTGGGAATTCGATCTTGCGAACGGCGTCACCGTGCGGCTCGGCCGCCGGCAAGTGGACGAGCGCTTCGAGCGCTTCGTCGCGACGGCCGCGAAGCTCGTAACGCAGCGTGCGGACGACATTGCGTACGTCGACATGCGTTACGCCAACGGTTTTGCAATTGGCTGGAAGGGCGCGCTGGCTCACCCCACCCGGGGCCACGCCGATGAGGATGGTTTGAAAGATGTGTAGTTCGTTGGAATCTGAGAATCACGATGTCTAAGCGCTCCGGTAGCGGCCTGATCGTGGCTCTCGACATCGGCACGTCGAAGGTGGTCGCACTCGTCGGCGAAGTGACCGCCGATGGCGGCATCGAAGTGCTGGGCGTGGGCTCGCAGCCCTCGCGCGGCCTGAAGAAGGGTGTGGTCGTCAACATCGAATCGACCGTGCAGTCGATTCAGCGCGCCGTGGAAGAAGCCGAGCTCATGGCCGGCTGCGAAATCCACTCCGTGTACGCGGGCATTGCCGGTAGCCACGTGCGCAGCCTCAACTCGCACGGCGTGGTCGCCATTCGCGACAAGGAAGTGACTCAAGCCGACGTAGGTCACGTCATCGATGCAGCCAAGGCGGTGGCGATTCCCGCGGACCAGAAGATCCTGCACGTGTTGCCGCAGGAGTTCCTGATCGACGGCCAGGAAGGCATCCGCGATCCGATCGGCATGTCCGGCGTGCGTCTCGAGGCGAAGGTGCACATCGTCACGGGTGCGGACAGCGCCGCGCAGAACATCGAGAAGTGCATCCGGCGCTGCGGCCTCGAGGTAGACGACGTGGTGCTCGAGCAGCTGGCATCGAGCTTCGCCGTGCTCACGGAAGATGAGAAAGAGCTCGGCGTGTGCCTCGTCGACATCGGCGGCGGCACGACCGATCTCGCCGTGTTCTCGAACGGCGCCATTCGTCACACGGCGGTGATCCCGATCGCGGGCGATCAGGTCACGAACGACATCGCGGTGTCGATGCGTACGCCCACGCAGTACGCGGAGGACATCAAGATCCGCTACGCCTGCGCGCTCTCGCAGCTCGCAAACCCGGATGAGAGCATCGAAGTGCCGAGCGTCGGGGATCGCCCCGCACGCCGCCTTGCGCGCCAGACGCTCGCCGAAATCGTCGAGCCGCGCTACGAGGAGCTGTTCGGGCTCGTGCGCGAAGAGCTGCGCCGCAGCGGTTTCGAAGAAGTGATCGCCGCCGGCATCGTGCTCACGGGCGGCAGCGCCAAGATGGAAGGCGCCATCGAGCTTGCCGAGGAAGTGTTCCACGTGCCGGTGCGGCTCGGCATGCCGCATTCGGTGAACGGGCTTTCCGACGTCGTACGCAATCCTATTTTTTCGACGGGTGTGGGGCTCCTGCTCTACGCCCGCGACAACCACATGCCTGCACGGGGCCGTCGACACATTACGAACGCGAAGTCCGCGCTCGATCGCATGAAGTCGTGGTTCCAGGGCAATTTTTGAAGCTGACAGACCATCTGACATGACGATTCAACCAACGTTTTATTCGAGTGAAGAGGAGCGACAACAATGTTCGAACTGATGGACGCATACAGCCAAAGCGCCGTCATCAAGGTGCTGGGCGTGGGCGGTGGCGGCGGCAATGCCGTCGCGCACATGGTCACGAGCGGCATCGACGGAGTGGACTTCATGTGCATCAACACCGATGCCCAGGCGTTGAAGCACTCGAAGGTCAAGACCGCGCTGCAGATCGGCGCCAACATGACCAAGGGTCTCGGCGCCGGCGCCGATCCTGAAGTGGGTCGCCAGGCCGCGATGGAAGATCGCGACCGCATCGTCGAGATGGTGGAGGGCTGCGACATGCTCTTCATCACCGCCGGCATGGGCGGTGGCACGGGCACGGGCGCGGCGCCGGTGGTGGCGCAGATCGCGAAGGAGCTCGGCATCCTGACCGTGGCAGTCGTGACACGTCCGTTCGAGATGGAGGGCAGCAAGCGCTCCCTCGTGGCGGATCACGGCATCAGCGAGCTCGGCAAGTACTGCGACTCGCTGATCACCATTCCGAACCAGAAGCTCCTCACGGTGCTCGGTCCGCAGACGACGTTGCTCGACGCCTTCAAGGCGGCGAACCACGTGCTGCAGGGCGCCGTGCAGGGTATTGCCGAGCTCATCACGCGCCCGGGCCTCATCAACGTGGACTTCGCAGACGTGCGCACGGTGATGGCGGAAACCGGCATGGCGATGATGGGCACAGGCGTGGCGAGCGGCGAAGGCCGCGCGCGCCAGGCCGCGGAAGCTGCGGTGTCCTCACCGCTGCTCGAGGACATCAACCTCGCCGGTGCGCACGGCATCCTGGTGAACGTCACGGCGGGCATGGACCTGTCGATCGGCGAGTTCCAGGAAGTGGGTCAGATCGTCAAGCAGTTCGCTTCTGACGATGCGACCGTGGTCGTGGGTACGGTCATCGACCCGGAGCTGACCAATCAGGTGCGTGTCACTGTGGTCGCGACGGGTCTGGGCCGTCCGGCCCCCGCGGCCCGCGCGCCGCTCGCCAGCCATCACCGCGAAGTGCCGACGGCCCGCGAAGCGCCGAGCCAGCGGGGAATGGACTCCATGCCGTCGATGCGCGTGGTGCGCCGCCAGCCCCTGTCGAGCAGCGACTACGCAGCGCTCGACAAGCCGACGGTGCAGCGCCAGCGTGCGGTGGGCGATGGCCTGCGGCCCGAGCCTGAGACCGAAGATCTGCTGGATATCCCGGCATTTCTGCGACGTCAGGCGGACTGAAGCGCGATTGCGACGAACTGTTCGTGCCGACACGTCGTCGCGCGTGTCGGATCGAACTGTCGGATGGATACCGGGTCACATCGGCCGGAAGGCGCGTGGTTGAAGCGCTCCGGCCGAGGTGGCGGTCCCGGTAGCAGGGCCGAAGCGTGTTGATTGTGTTACGGTAGGTTGTCCCGGGCTGCGCCCGGGGCTTCAACCGGGATTGCGCGACGTGCGCCCGGGCATCCAAAAAACTGATTCGCTCTGCGATGGTCGGACAACGGACGCTTAAAAACTCGATTCGTGCTTCAGGCGTGGGTCTCCACACCGGCAAGAAGGTGCTCATGGTGCTGCGGCCCGCGCTCGCAGATACCGGCATCGTCTTCCGCCGCACGGACATGGCGAATTCGGAAGACATTCCCGCGCGCGCCGAGAACGTTGGCGAAACCGCGCTCGGCACCACGCTCGTCAAAGGTGAATCGAAGGTCTCGACCGTCGAGCACCTGCTCTCTGCCTTCGCAGGCCTCGGCATCGACAACGCCATCGTCGAAGTCAGCGCCGCCGAAGTGCCCATCATGGACGGCAGCGCCGGCCCCTTCGTCTTCCTGCTGCAGTCCGCAGGCATCGAGGAGCAGCGCGCACCGAAGCGCTTCGTGCGCGTGAAGCAGCACGTGCGGGTGGAAGATGGCGAGAAGTTCGCCGAGTTCCGCCCGTTCGATGGCTTCAAGGTGAATTTCGAGATCGAGTTCAATCACCCGATCTTCAAGCGGCGCGCGCAGAAAGCCTCGATGGATTTCTCCACGACCTCCTTCCTCAAGGAAGTGAGCCGCGCGCGCACGTTCGGTTTCATGCGCGACCTCGAGATGATGCGCTCGCGCAATCTCGCCCTCGGCGGCAATCTCGACAACGCGATCGTGCTCGATGACTTCCGCGTGCTGAACGAAGATGGCCTGCGTTACGAGGACGAGTTCGTCAAGCACAAGATCCTCGATGCCATCGGCGATCTCTATCTGCTCGGCCACAGCCTCATCGGCGAATTCAGCGGCTACAAATCCGGCCACGCCCTGAACAACAAGCTCCTGCGTACGATGCTCAAAGAGCGTTCGGCGTGGGAAGAAGTCGTCTTCGAAACCCCCGCCGAAGCCCCGATCTCCTACGTGGAAACTCCCGCGCAGCCCGCGAGCTGACAGCGCGATTCGCGCGCGGCCCGCTGATCGCCGCTCCGCGTCTTGCTGCCCTGCGCTGTTCACATTTTCGCCACGCCACCCCGCGGCATCACCTTCACCGTGACACTGCGAATGGCAGATTTTTCCGCACGAATCTCCTTGTCGAGCTCGACGACAGCGAAGCGCAGCCGTGCCGACCATGCCGAGGATTCAGCGAAAATCACGAGGTTTTCGTCACGCTCGACCACGCCGCTCACGTGTGCGTCGAGTGCGGCAGGAAGTTTGCTACTCAACCACCTGCGCCAATCGAGCTGAGTCTGTCTCTGCTCCGCGACACGCCCGAGCGCTGAGTGTGATGAGCGGCTCAGTAGCGCTTTTACAGATTGCACGCTGCGGGAATTCCGTACCGGCGCATCTCCCATTCGTGAGATGCCGGGGTTGTGTCGCTTGAACTGTTTGGGCATATTGCAAATCGCTGATCGAGGCAAACCCGCTGAAAGGCGGGGACGCAAAGCCACCGGTCTAAAGCTGAGGTAGCTATGACAGCGGGGTTGCCAGCAAGGCGCAGGGTATTTGAAACAGAACAGGGTGCACAACGCCCGGTTTTCTCTCATCTGCATCATCGCCTGGCGATTGACTCGGGGATTCACGTGCTTCCGGAGTGGGCAGCATGAACCTGATTTTGTTTTCGCAGCGTGAAGGTCGAGCGCGCCAGCTGAATCTCGCCCATCCCGTGACGCTCGGTATCGTCGGTGCGCTTGCGCTCGGCATTCTGGGCACGGCCTTCGCGCTCGGCATGAAGCTCGGTCAGAGAAGCGGAGCTGCGCTCGGCCACGGCGAGTCGTCGCAGTGGTCGCAGGTCCTGGCCGACCAGCGCCACCAGATCGCAGACCTGCGCTCGCAGCTGCAGGAGCGGGTGGACGCCATGGCCATGCGCCTCGGCCAGGTCAATGCCCATATGATCCGGCTCGACGCCCTCGGCAAGCGCCTGACGGACATGGCCAACATCGACCAGCGCGAGTTCGATTTCGACAGCGAGCCTCCGACCGGCGGGCCCGAAACGGACGATGGCGTCAGCGCCCAGATCCCTGACCTCACGAACATGCTCAACGGCCTCGAGCGCAAGGTCGATCTGCGGGACGCTCAACTCGCAGCGCTCGAGAACGTCATTCTCGCCCGGGACCTCAACCAGCAGATTCACCCCGAAGGCCGCCCCACCAAGGGCGGCTTTATTTCATCCAATTTCGGCGACCGGCAGGACCCCTTCACCGGCCACGAAGCCTTCCACCGCGGCATCGACTTCGCAGGCTCCGCGGGCTCCGAGGTAGTCGCGGTGGCCGCAGGCGTCGTCACCTGGGCTGGCCAGCGTTCCGGGTATGGCTCGCTGGTCGAAGTGAATCATGGCAACGGCTATATCACCCGTTACGCCCACAATCAGCGCACCCTTGTAACAGTGGGCCAGACGGTGACCCGCGGCGAGGCCATCGCGCTCATGGGTTCCACCGGCCGTTCCACGGGCCCGCATGTCCACTTCGAGGTGCTGAAGAACGGGCGGCAGATCAATCCGGCCTCCTTCCTCGGCAAGGACACGTCCGTGGTCAAGTCGGGCTCCGCCGAGATTGTTCATTAGGGGCCCTGGACCCGGTAACCTCTCGACCTTCCCAGCAAGAAAGCCCCGCTCGAGCGGGGCTTCTTGCTTTCAGGCGGGCGGCACTTGCCTTGGGCCTTTCTTGCTTTGCGAATGGCCCGCCCCACATACCCGGATGCCCCCGCGAACGAATTCCGCGTCGTCACGTCTATTGCGTACAATACGCGGCCCTGTACGGCGGGTCGGCTGCGTAACTGCCGGTCTACATTAGAATTTTTGG
>FTEO01000905.1_pt1 | contig 15167 bp, 17 predicted proteins | sample 1640211 | NCBI WGS metagenome assembly FTEO01 (sample SAMEA3914816, study PRJEB12502) | metagenome | biome: forest; material: soil | place: USA | collected 2011-09-16 | depth 0.3 m | reverse complement strand
GTTTTCTTTGGAGCAGTGCGCATGGTCTCTCCCGGAGGGCTGTTCGAGTTCGTAATCTGCATCGTGTCGAGCGATGTGCGCCGGCGAACACCCGCAGACGCGTGCATGGGTCGTGCGTATGCTTGTGAAGCGCGCAGGCAAAGTGCAGCTTCCGTGCCATGGGAATTTCTGATGAAGTTTCCATAGCTTGCGCGTAGCGTGAAGCGCATCACGCACCGTTTTGGAGCTGTGCGCCGTGCCTGTGCGCTGAATCAGGGCACCAAAAGAATCCGGAGTGAAGTGTTATGGAGCAATTGCGCATCGATGAGATCGCACGCCGACTGTTCGAGAGCGTGCCGCCGGCGGTTCGCAGCCTGCAGCAGGACCTCGAAACCAATTTCCGCGCCGTCCTGCGCGCAAGCCTCGGCAAGCTCGATCTCGTGACCCGGGACGAGTTCGATACCCAGACCCGGGTCCTGGAGCGCACCCGCGCCATGCTCGAGGCTCTGGAGGAGAAGGTGCGCGCGCTCGAAGGCCAGGCGGCCGCGGGCAGCGCGGAGTCGGCCGGGAACTAGCCGTTTGGCATTTCGGGTCGTTCGCACCCGGAATGGTGGCGGTGTCTCGCGGGCTTCCTTGCCTACTGTTGCGGGATCGCAGCATTGGCGGGGCTCATTCATGTCGGTTGCCCGAATCGCGAGTCGCGCGCAGCTCGGGCTGCATGCGCCTCTCGTGCACGTCGAAGTTCATCTGGGGAGTGGATTGCCCACGTTCAGCATCGTGGGAATGCCCGCGACCGCGGTGAAGGAAAGCAAGGAGCGCGTGCGTGCCGCGCTGGTCAACTCGAACTTCGAGTTTCCCGCGGGCCGCATCACGGTGAATCTCGCGCCGGCGGATGTGCCGAAAGAAGGTGGACGCTTCGATCTGCCGATCGCGCTCGGCGTCCTGGTCGCATCGGGCCAGCTGCAGCCAATCCCGAACGCGTTCGAGCAAACGGAGTTCTATGGCGAGCTTGCGCTTGGGGGTGAGCTGAAGCCGGTGAAGGGACTGCTGTTGGCCGCGGCGCATGCGTCGCAGACGGGGCACGGGTTGGTCGTGCCGGTGTCGAATGTCGCTGAAGCGTGTGTCGCTGCTCGCTACGCGGTACGGGGAGCCGTACATCTGCTGGAAGTCTGCAAACACATCGCGGGCACGGAGCCCCTTCCTCGCTCTCTCATCGCGTCAACCGCTGCCGGCGCGGAGAGCTCACCGTCCTTCGCTCTCGATCTTCTGGATGTGCGTGGTCAACTGCAGGCAAAGCGCGCGCTCGCCGTGGCGGTTGCCGGGAACCACAGCCTCCTCTTCGTCGGTCCACCAGGGTCCGGCAAAAGCATGCTGGCGCATCGGATCACAGGATTGTTGCCGCCACTCAGCGATGCTGAGGCGATGGAAGTGGCCATGGTGGCCTCTGCAAGCACCGCTGGCTTTGATCAGCGCACTTACGGTCGTCGTCCGTTCCGTTGCCCGCATCACACCGCATCTGTGCACGCGATAGTCGGTGGCGGTCCGCGTGTGACGCCGGGAGAGATCAGCCTCGCGCATCGGGGGGTGCTGTTTCTCGATGAGCTGCCGGAATTCAATCGTCGCGCGCTCGAAGCGCTGCGCGAACCGCTCGAAACCGGCGTGATTGCCGTTTCGCGCGTGGCGATGCAAGTGGAGTATCCCGCCGAATTTCAGCTCATCGTCGCGATGAATCCCTGTCCGTGTGGCTATCACGGAGATCCGAGCGGACGATGCGTGTGTGCGCCCGGCCGGATCGATCAATACCGTGCTCGGGTCTCGGGGCCGCTGCTCGACCGGATCGATCTGCGAGTCGAGGTTCCCACGCTCGGAACGCATGAGCTGATCAACGACATGCCGGCGGGTGAATCGACCGCGCAAGTGGCAATGCACGTCCACGCTGCGCGCGATCGTCAGCTGGCGCGCGCCGGTAAGCTCAACGCGCGTCTGTCGATTCGGGACCTGGCGGCGACCTGCCGGCTGGATTCGGCAGGTGAGCAGCTGTTCTGGCAGAGCCAGTCGCGGCTCGGCATGTCTGCTCGCGCCTACCACCACACGCTTCGTGTGGCGCGCACGATCGCGGATCTCGCGGCATCAGAGCGCATTCACGCCACGCACGTGGCCGAGGCGCTGCAGTTGAAGCGCGCGCTCAATCCGGCTTGATCAGGCTCGCTTGATCAGGTAGCCCGCAACGCCTCGGAAACGGGCAGACGGGCTGCGCGCACGGCAGGAAAGAGGCCACCGATCAGTCCGATGATGGCGGCCCAGGTGATGCCGAGCGCGATGAGCGCCGGTGTGAGCGTGAGTGCGAACACGAGCTGCGTGATGCCGCCGCCGCTCGTGTTGATGATGTGGCCGTCGAAGAACAGCCACGCCGCGAGACTGCCGAGGATCGCACCGATCAACGACAGGGCCAGCGCCTCGACGAACACCGACACGATGACAGCGGCGGACCCGAAGCCAAGCGCCCGAAGCGTCCCGATCTCGCGGGTGCGCGCGCTGACCGCGGAGTACATGGTGTTGAGCGCGCCGAACAGCGCACCCACCGCCATGATGCCACCGACCACGTAGGCAACGATCGACAGCACGCGCGAGATGGGCTTGGACTCCTCGGCAAAGAAATCCGACTCGCGCTTCGCATCCACGGACAACGTGGGATTCGTCGTGAGCGACGTCTTGAAGGCCTCGAAGCTCGCGGGCGATTCGAGCTGCACGGTGATGGGCTGGTAGGCATTGCGCTGAATGGCGGACATCATCGTCTCGGCATCGCCGAAGATTTCGGACTCGTGCCGGTCGCCTCCGGATTCGAATACGCCGACGACTTCCCAGTCCCCGTTCGCAAAGGCGATGCGCTTGCCGAGCCCGAGGGCGTCGAACTGCGACTGCGCCTTGGAGCCCACGATGACTTCGTGCACGGCCGGCTTGAACATGCGCCCGCGCACGATCTTCATTTCTGGCCTCACGGCCAGCACAGCCGGACCTACGCCACGGATCGTGGCATTGGCCCACGATTTGCCGTTCTCCGTGGGCAGCTCGACGAGCGTCAACGACTCGGCGGAGGCGATCGGCTTGCCGTCCGCGCCACGCTTCACGCCCGGCGCATCGACGATCGTGTTCGCCTGCTCCCGCGTGAGCACGCTCGCGAGCTCCGAATTCGAACCCCCGCGCAGCACGATGGCCCGATCCGGACGCCCTGTGTTAGCGATGGTCTGCATGACGCCCGTGGCCATGGCCAGCACGGACAGCAGCACCGCCACGACGCCCGCAATGCCCACGATGATGACGAACGAGGTCCCCAGCCGTTGCGGGATGCTCCGCAGGTTCAGGGCGGAGATCGAGGCGATCTGAGTCAGTGCGCTCATGATATTTCGTGCAACCTCAGCGCCCGGCAAGCGCATCGACCACGGTCAGACGATTCGCGCGCCATGCAGGCGGCAGACCACTGACCAGCGCAAGCACGACGGCAGCCGCTGCGCCCGCGGCGAAAACCTCACCGGGCAACACGACTTTGCCGCCGATAAACGAGCCGACGGCCGGAAAGATGAGCGTGGCGAGCCCGAGCCCAAAAAGCGCGGCAAAGACGCACAGCAGAATGGATTCCGAGATCACGAGCGTGGTGACCGCGGCGTCCGTGAAACCCACGGTCTTCAGCACGGCAAGCTCCGGAATGCGCTCACGCACCGACTGCATCATCGTATTGCCCGTGAGGAACAACAGCGTGAACAGCACCGCGCCCACGATGGCGTTCACCATGAACCCGATGTCGCCAATCTGCTTGACCTGCGCCGCCGCAAATTCTTTTTCGGTCTGCGTCTTGGTTTCGTTCGGCGAATTGCGGAACAGCTTGTCGATGCCGCCCGAGACGGCGGCCGCCTTCGCGGGGTCATCGATGCTCGAGACGAACCAGCCGACCTGTCCCTGGCCGAACGAGCGCGCCTCATCGAAGTAGTCGTAGTTGAGGAGGAAGAGCCGCTCGTTCGTCGGCTGGGAGGGCGAGGTGAAGAAGCCCACGATCTCGAAGTCGTACGTCGAGGTGCCATCCTTCTTCGCCCAGATGGAGGTTTTGAGCGGCACGCGATCGCCGATCTTCCAGCCGTACTGCTTCGCGAGCGACGCACCGATGATCGCGGCGTCCCGCTGGTGCGCCATCTTTTCCAGCTGATCCTTCGGCACCTTCCAGTCCGGAAACACTTCGAACGCGCGCACCGGATCGGTGACGTACGAGAACACGTTGTTCTTCGCGTCCTGGTAGTAGCCGCCGAACCAGTGAAAATACGCCACCCGGCTCACGCCGGGCACGGACTCGATGCGCGTGAGATAGGAGACCGGCAGCGGCTCCACGAAGCTGATCCGGCTCACCGTATAGAGCCGGTTCACCCGTGAATCCGCCACCGCATTCGACAGCCACGCATTCACCCCCTGCAGCAGCCCGAAGAGCAGGAACGCCACCACGACCGACAGGATCGTGAAGATGGTGCGCGTCCGCTTGCGCCACAGGCCCGCCCAGAGCAGGGGGAAATACTTCACGCCGCCGACCTCGTCTCTGCTTCGATGAGCTGACCCTTGTCGAGGTGCACTTGACGCGAGGCGTACTCGGCTGCCTTCGGGTCGTGCGTCACCATGATGACGGTCTTCTTCTGCTGCTGGTTGAGCGTGCGCATGAGGCCGAGAATTTCCTCGGCGGTCGTACGGTCGAGGTCACCCGTGGGCTCATCGCACACGAGAAGACTCGCATCTGCCACGAGGGCACGCGCAATGGCCACGCGCTGCTGTTGTCCGCCTGACAACTCGGATGGCTTGTGCGAAGCACGATCCGTAAGGCCCACGAGCTCGAGTGCAGCCTGCACATTCTGGCGGCGCCGGGCGCGTGAGAGATTCGTGAGGAGGAGGGGGAGCTCTACGTTCCTCTCTGCCGTGAGCATCGGCATCAAGTTGTAGAACTGAAACACGAATCCCACGTTTCGCGCCCGCCACCGCGCAAGCTGACGGTTGGACAGCTTGTCGATGTGCTCGCCGGCCACGACGATCTCACCTTCATCAGGCCGGTCGAGGCCGCCAATCAGATTGAGCAGCGTGGTCTTGCCGGAGCCCGAAGGGCCCATCAGCGCGAGAAACTCGCCTGCTTCGATGTCCAGGGCCAGTCGATGCAGCACTTCCACCTTCTGCTTGCCGCGGGTGTAGCGCTTGACCACGTTCTTGATGGAAACCAGCGTCGTCATGAACTCTCTCCTTCCTGGGCGGATTCTTTTGGAACGACATGAACCTTCGCGCCATCGGTGAGCGCGCTCAAATTGCCAACCGCGACGTGCGTGCCACCGGGCAAGCCGGACAACACCAGTTGCCCGTCGGTCGTGCGCGCTCCGAGGCGCACGACCCGTCGCTCGATTTTGCTGTCAGCGCCGATGATGAAGACAGTGCCCGTGTCCCCGTTGGCCTGGACCGCATCGGTTGGCACGAGCACGGCAATCTGCGGAGGGCCGGCTGGCTTGCTCTTGTCCGTGGCATCCTGCGAAGGCGAGCTCAGGAACGACACGCGCGCGCCCATGTCCGGCAGGACGCGCGCATCGCGCTCCTTGAAGGCGACACGCACTTTCACAGTGGCCTTCGAGCGATCCGCAGTCGGAATGACCGCGATGACCTCGGCGGGAATTTCCCAGTCCGGATAGGCGTTCAGCTTGATGGTGGCCGGCTGCTTCGGCTGCACGCGATTGATGAAGTTCTCGCTGACGTCGACTTCCACCTCGAGTGAGTCCATGTCGACAATGGTGCCGATACCCGAACGCGTGTAACCGCCGCCTGCGGTCTGTGGCGAGACGATCTCACCCGCCTGCGCCGCTTTCACGATGACGACCCCAGTGAACGGGGCACGCACGACGGTGTCGTCGAGACTGCGCAGGGCAACGCCGAGGCCCGTTCGTGCGAGCTCCACGCCGCGTGTGCGCACGGTGAGGTCTGCTTCCGCGGCGTTGTAGGTTGCGTGTGCGGCGTCGAACGTCTGTGCGCTGATCACTCCGGCACTCATCTGCTGCTCGTTGCGAGTGAAGATAGGCTTGGCGTCGTCAAACGCGATCTTCGCCGCCGCGAGGTTCGCTTCGGCCTGCGCGAGCTGCGCGCGCGCCTGGTCCACGCCGGCACGCACGTTCGAGTCGTCGAGGCGCGCGACGACCTGGTCTTTCTCGACTCGCTGGCCTTCCTCGATCAGCACTTCCACGACACGCCCGATGGTCTTCGACGCAACCGTCGCCTGCCGGCGCGCGACCACGTAGCCCGATGCATCGAGCATCGACGCGCCTGCCGATGCATTGCCGCTCCCGCTTCCGCCGCCGCTGCGCACTTCCTTGGCCACAGCTTCCTGCACGGCGATACCGGTCGGCCGCGCGAGCAACCACCAGCCACCACCACCGAGAATGAGCACGAGCACGACGCTGCAGCCGATGAGCACCCAGCGTCGGGTGCTGCCATCGTCCACGTCGGCGGTGCGATCGATACGAAGCTGATCGAGTAGCGTGTTCTTGTCGTCCATTAGCCAATCAACTCCTTCAGACGCGAGTATCCGGTGCGGGACACGGGTAGCTTGCTGCCATCGGTGAGAATGGCGAGCCAGCTGTCTTTGGCGTACGGCTCTATGCGGGCGAGTCGCTCGATGTTGAGCAGGAACGAGCGGTGAATGCGTACGAAACGCACCCGGTCGAGCTGCGCTTCGATTTCCGCCATCGTTTGCTGTTTTCGCTGGCGCTTACCCCCTGATGCGAAGGATAGATAATCATCCTGTGCTTCCACAAAGTCGATGCGCTCGACGGGCAGCACGTGGACGCGCCCTTCTTCTCTTATGAGTACGCGCTCGAGCGCACGGCCTGGCGGGCGGGCCGACGCGGCGAGCTCGTGCGGCGATGGGGCCGCGATCCGCGAGCGCAAGCGCTCTGCGGCCCGTGCCAACGCAGCGGCGAGCCGTGCGGGTTCAACCGGCTTGAGAAGATAATCGACCGCGTGCACCTGAAACGCGCGGAGCGCGAACTCGTCGAACGCCGTGACGAACACCGCCGCGGGGGCGCGTGCTCCGAGCAGCTCCAATACCTCGAATCCAGATAACTTCGGCATCTGCACGTCGAGCAGCATGAGATCGGGCGACAGCTCCTCCGCGAGCTTCACGGCTTCGTACCCATTGGCCGCCTGGCCGACCAGCTCCATGCCGGGGAGGGCGGCCAGCTGTTCGATGAGATAGGTGCGGGCGAGGGCTTCATCGTCGACGACGAGAATGCGCATGGCCTCATCCCGCCGCCGCCGGCGCAGCCGGCAGAACGATCGACACGCGGAATGTGTCTGGCGTGGCATTCACGTCCACGCTGGCGCGATTGCCGAACAGCGTCTCGATGCGCGATCGCACATTCGCGAGCCCAACGCCCGCACCTCGGGAGGGAGGGCGGTCCGGGTCGCAGGGGTTTTCGACTGCGAGCTCCAGCACGCCGTCGCGTCGGTGCGCACGCACCATGATTTCGCCTCCGGCTATGAGATGCGCGACCCCGTGATGGATCGCATTCTCGACGAGAGGCTGCAACATGAGCGGCGGCACGGCGAGCGTGAGCACGTCCTGTGCGACGTCGAACCGTTTGCGCAGCCGTTCGCCAAAGCGCACCTCCTCGATGGCCAGAAACGTCTCGGTGAGCGAAATCTCTTCGGACAACGGAATGGACTGCCGCCCGCTGAGGCCGAGGCTCTGGCGGAAGAATCCCGACATCAGCAGCACCATGCGTCGGGCCCCCGGGGGATCCGTGCTGATGAGCGCGGCGACGGAATTCAGGCAATTGAACAGGAAATGAGGGTCGAGCTGTCCGCGCAGGGATCGCAGCTCGGCTTCGCGCGCCAGCACGCGCAGCTCGAGGGCGCGGTGCTCTGCCTGCACCGAGCGGTCGAACGCGGCGAGCATGTAGTGGCCCAGGACGCCGACGAGCAGCCCGATGGCGCCGGAAAAGGACAGGAGCGTCGTCAGCGGCGTGAGATCCCCATTCGGGGCCCACACATCTGAGACCGCATGCGACAGCACTAATTGCCAGCCGAGGCCTGCGGCAACCCATACGGCCAGCGTGACGCAACCGACGCCGAACCATGTGCCTGCGAGGCGCGAGAGAGGAGTCTCGTCCGGTTGCAGCACTCGCACGAGGTACCAGTAGGGCAGTGAGAGCATCCCGAGGAACAACGCCATGGGCACGGCATACAGGGCCGACCAGAAGAAGGGCGTGCGGCTGCCGACGGTGTTTACAGTGGCCAGCAGCAGGCCGAATACAACCCAGAGAGCGAGGTACAGCAGGAGCCGGTCGCGCCGCGCGATGATCGGGTGCATGACGTTGCGACCCTGCGGCCTTCAGTCCTTGATGTCGATTCCGCCCATGAAGGCGAAACCCCGGATGACGAGGGTCTTGGTCGCGGGCACGCCCGTGGCGGGCGGCCGGCGCTTGTCGACGCAGGCGCCCATGAACGCGATGACCTTCGTCGTGACGTTCCAGTCGCGCGGCACGTAGATCTCGATGCCGCCCATGACGGCGAAGACGTCGATGGTGACCGTGTCCCCGGCCATCTGCGCCGCCGTGAGATCGAGCGTGACACCCCCCATGACCGCGGCCAGGTCGGCGCCCTGGAACGGCGTGGTCGTCGGTTTCAACTCGTGGCCCGACATGATGGAGAACGCGTGGAGGTAGGCTTCGGAGGGCGCATCGGGCCGCGGATGGCTGAAGGCCCGCCAGACGAAGGAGGCGCCCAGCAGCACGAGCAGGGCCGGACCGAATACGGCCCAGAAGTTGACGTGCACCCAGCCCCGCTGATCCGCATAGGCCCACAGGCCGCCGATGATCAAAGCGCTGCCCCAGAAGCCACCCTGCCCCCGGCCGTTTTGCCGAATGAGCACGAGTGCAACGCCGGCCGCCACCAGCGCGAACGGCCAGAACTGCCGCATGAAGTGATGAAAGTCCCCCCATCCCAGGTTGTTCGCCAGTAGCGTCAGGCCGAAGGTTACGATCAGGATGCCGAAGACCACCGAGGCAGCCGGGCTGCGCTCTCGACGGCGACTGCGTCGCGAAGAGTCCATCGCCATGAGCACCCTCCTATAGAGATGCGCCAGCCCTCCAAGTGGATGCACTGGCTCGAAACGAATCACGAGCGGGACGTTACGAGCGGTGCTGCGCGCATTCCAGTGTTTGCCGGCCAACAGCCGGCGCCGACCGGTGAACAGCGGTCAGCCAGGAGAGAGGAGGGGAGGAGCGGGAAGAGTCGGGGGATGAGTGGCCCGGAGGGCCACTCGATGAGACTGCGATTTGACCGGCCGACCGGCCTGGATCCAAGCCCACTGAGGGCCTGGACGAGGTGGCTACTTGCCGAGATCGATCATGTGGTCGACGGCCTGCTTCACGATGTCATCCGGCACATCCGCGCGGCCGCCCTTGGCCGGCATCATCCCGGCGGTTCCCGTGAACCCGTGGAGCGCATGGTCGTACAGCACGTCTTTGCCCTTGGCGATGCGCGGCGCCCAGGCGGCGTGATCCCCCGCCTTCGGCGCGCCGGCGATGCCGGGTCCATGACACGCCTTGCACGCCTGGTCGAACAGCTCGAGACCGTCTTTGGGCTGGGCCGGGCCGGCTGCGGAGCCGGCGGGGCTGGTCGACGCAATGGTCAGGGCGGAGTTGTCCTGCCCGGCCACGGCGACCTTGGCGAACGGCTGCAGCCGGTCATCCACGCCCTTCAGGTATATGGCCTCCACGAGCATCTCCTTTTCCTGCGTGTGGCTGGCTACGGTGCGGGCCAGGGCGAACAGCGCAATGGCGACGGCCACCAGAAGGCCGATGACGAGACTGAATACGTTGAAAAAATGGGTGTCCTGCTTGCTCACAATGACGCTCGTGACGGAGGGGTGGCGGATCGGCGGCGAAGTATAGCGGCAGCCGGCGGTCCCCGTAATGAGCCCGTCCCGCTTTCCGTCCGGAGGGGGAGGGGCCGCGGGGCCCGGGTCTAGTGCCGCGACTCGGCCGCGCGCTGCCCGACGAAGTAGACCGAGGGGAGCAGGAGGGCCGACAGTCGCGCCTGCTCCAGGAATCGGATGTAACGTTCCCGGCGTGCGTAGAGATTGAGGTAGTACGGGAGCGTCACGTCCACTGCCGGCCCGAGCGCTGCCGTCAGCTCTTCCCGCAGCTCGGCGCGGGCAAAGCCGGCATGCGCGCCGTACTCATTGCGGAATTTCCCCTTCAGCCGTGCCTTCCAGTCGTTCGCGTTCCACAGGAGCTTCTTGCGCGCCGAGACGCCTTCGCTGCCGAGATAGCTGACGAGCCGCTGACGATTCGGCGTGCCGACGCAATACCCACCGCCGTGCGCAAGCACACGATGCATCTCCGCCAGGGCGCGCCGAAAGTCCGGGATGTGCTCGAGCGCGTGGTACGAGTACACGAAGTCGAAGGCGCCATCGGGGAAGTCGAGCGCGGTCGCATCCCCCCACTGGAGTGTCGCCACATGCGCGGCCTTCTCATCGAAGCGCGGCCGGATGTCGATGCCGGTGACCTCGGCGTCGAGGGAGAGCGCGAGTTGCGCGGCTTCGCGGCCCGTGCCACAGCCCACGACGAGAATTCGCGCGGGCGCCTTGCCGAGATGGCCGCGAATGAGACTCGCAACGACGTTGGTCTTCCGGTCGAACAGCTCGGTTGCCTCACTCCGTAGGGGGACCGCGACAGCCTGAACCGTCGCCGGGTCGGGAGGGCAGCAAGAGTTATTCCTGCCTGCGGGAATGAGAAATGCTATCGACGCTGCGGATTTCTCAGAGGCATTCGAAATGGTTGCGACCACAACAGTAAGAACAGGGGCGGCCGACAACACAACCGCTGATCATCATCGGCGCACATCTGCAACGGCGAGCTCGGGCGAGCGCGCGAGCGTCACGCCCATTACCGCGGCGACGTCGTCCAGAGCTGGCGCGAGCGCGCAGGCCAGCGCTCACGAGATGCCGGCAGGCATCCGTCACGGCATGATCGAGCAGTCGGCATACCTTCGCGCGGAGCAACGCGGCTTCGCTCCAGGATTCGAGCTGGAAGACTGGCTCGCCGCCGAGGCTGAAGTGGACGCGGTGCTGCGCGAACGCTACCGCTAGTGCCTCTCGCGTAGCGACACGGGATCCTCCATCCGCGTGCGCCACTCACGCGGCGTGCAGAGATAGCGCCGTTTGAACGCGCGCGCGAAATGGGCGGCGTCCTCGAAGCCCACGCCGAACGCAATCTGCGTGACGGTCTTGCGAGCGAAACGAGGATTGAGCAGATCGCTCGCCGCCTGGCCCAGGCGGCGTGCCCAGATCTGCGCGCTCAGGGACGTGCCGACGCTCCGGAGCAGAATCTCATCGAGACGCCGCCGGCTGAGGCCCTGGGCGTACGCCACGCGTTGCGCCGTGAGGGTGGGATCGGCGAGCTCGGTGTCGATGAACGCAAGCGTCGCGGCGATTCGCTGACTCGCCCGGCACGTCGAAGCATCGGCCCCGGGCAGCTTCGGAGTGGCCATCATCTGCACCGCGGTGGCGAGCACCGCTGAGCGCTGGTCGCTGTCGAGGAACGGCGCTGCCTCGTGGATGTTGAGCAGCACGTTCCGAAGCAGCACGGCTCCGGGATCCTCGCCGCTGAAGGCAAGGGCAGTGCGGGACGGCACGAGCCCGTCCAACACGCAGAAGTCACCGTCTGCCAGCCGGCATTCACGGCCGCTCTGACGGCTCACGGTCGAGCCTTCGAGCTGCACCATCACCGAGAACATCGGCTGCGGCTCGGTTCGCAGGGTCGGTTGATATCGCGCCAGCACCTGCGGGGACATGATCGACCAGAGGCTTCCCGAGCCGAGCGGGATGCCGTGAATCGCGCCACCGGTCGGATTGACCGGCAGCCGGTTGACGGACAGCCCTGGAAACAGCGTTCCCGCCGCCCGCATCCACGCAGCGGCGCGTTCGGGCGCATCGACGCTCGCCAGATTCAGCGCGGATGATGTAGTCATCGACGCCATTGTCCCCCTCCCTCTGCAGCCCCGTCGGTTTCTATATTAGACAGGTTGTGTCGCTATCAGGAACAAGCCGTCGCGCACGCGCTCACCGGTCCGGCGTGTTTACATCGGTGCACGAGCGGAGCTCTGACGATGGTCTAACGGGACGGCAGGTGGCAACATCCCCCGTCCAGGCTCTGTGAATTCTGAGGGGGAACCAATGCAAATCGATCTGCGAATGCTTCTGGCCCTGGGAGCCACCGCGCTCCTGCAAACGCCCGCGGCGTTCGCTCAATCGGGTCCGACGCAGGTTCTCGCATGTGCGGCCGTCGAGAACGATCTGGCACGGCTTGCGTGTTATGACGACCGCAATCCTCCGCGAAAGCCATCTCAGCCCGCCGTGTCGGCAACGCCGTCTGCGTCACAGGAAGGCTCGGCGTCCGCATCCCGAAAGGTGCAAGACAAGGCAGCGCCGGCCGCGGCAGCCGCTGCTCCGAGCGCTGCGAGTGCCGTCGACCCTGCGCCGAGCGAAGCGAACTTCGGCCTGGATGAGTCCGCGCTCCGTAAGAAGCAGATAGAAGAGGGCAAGACCCCGTCGCACAAAGACAAGATGGTTGCGCACGTCGTCTCGGTTTCCGAGAAGCTTCAGGGTGGCCTGCTGCTCAAGCTCGATAACGATCAGACCTGGACCGAGACGGAACACCGCGCCGATTTGATGATCAAGCCGGGTGAATCGGTGACGATTACACAGGGCATGTTCGGTGGCTTCATGCTGAGCGCGCAATCGGGACTCAGCACGCGAGTGCGACGCCTGCGGTAGGTCTGAGAGACAGCGCAGGAGTGCCGCGCGCGCGGCGTGCTCGCGCGCTTCAACTCAGCAGCGGGTGATCTTTCGGCAATTGCTTCGAGTACCAGAGCGCGAGCTTGTGCCGCATGCTGACTTCGGAGACCTGGTCTTCGGGGAGCGGTTGAATGATCTTGTCGTGAACCAGGAGTCTGTAGACGTACAGCAGTTTCTGGCTCGCGGAATCCGTAGGCTCGAATTCGACTGCGCCGCGCCCTTCCGCATATTTCACGGCGGCCAGCAGCGCGGCCTTGAACAGCTCAGCCTCGTGCTTCAGTTTCTTCATCTCGATTGACCCCTTGAATGGAGCAGCAACGTGAGAGTCAACGCACCTGCGAGCGATGTGGCTCGCGAGGGTGCGCGCGATTTCCACGGCACCGCCCGAGCAAAGTATAGTGCGCGCTCGATCTCGGACCCTCATGGTGGAGGAGTCGCCTGAATTCGAGCTGCTCTGTGCGCGTGGCGACGAGCTCACCCGGCAGGCAGTGGCTGCCGTTCGGCTGCGCAGCGAAATCGCGGCGCTGGGTCAGAAGCGCATCAAGCCGTGGCGAACCGGAGAAAAGCTCGCGACGCTCGCCGCCTGTGGGCAACTCGAGCAACGTTCAAGCCAGTAGAGCGTGCAGCAATTTCCGGAGCAAACATATGACAGGCAAACCTTGGGCCATAGTCACCGGTGCGTCTGGCGGAATGGGCGCAGCATTCACTCGTGCGCTTTCATCGCGCGGCTACGCAGTACTCGCAGTGGCGCGAGGCGCCGAAGGGCTTGCAAAGCTGGCGGGCGGGTTGAACGAGGAGGGAGGGTCGATCGAAACGCTGGCCGTGGATCTCGCGACGCCCGAAGGGGTTGGGGCTGTCCTCAGGAAAGCGCAGGCATTGGGTGAGGTAGAGCTCCTTGTCAACAACGCTGGGCTCTCCACGTCCGGTTACTTTCTCGAGCAATCTGCGGACAAGGAGATTCAGTCCATCCGTGTGAACGTCGAAGCCCTCTATTTGCTCACCCGACAGATCGTCCCCGCGATGGTAGAGCGCAAACGCGGCGGAATCCTCAACGTTGCATCCATCGTGGCCTTCCAGCCAATTCCCTATTGGACGACGTATGCAGCAACCAAGGCCTTTGTGCTTGCGTTTGGAGAAGGTCTGGCCTACGAGCTGCGCAACACCGGCGTCCGCGTGGTTACCATCTGCCCCGGATTCACCAAGACCGGACTGTATGCGGATTCCGGCGTGCCGGGTCTGGGTGGAAAGTTCTCGCCCTTCGCGACGCCGGAAGAGGTCGTTCGTGTCGCGCTGGCTGCCTACGATGCGGGTCGCGTGGTTCGCGTCATCGGCGCGACGAACCGCATTCTGCACGTCGCCGGCGCCGCTACGCCGCGCTTCATTCTGCGCTGGCTCATGGGGCGGATGTTCGCCCCGGCCAAGTAGTGAGGGAGTTCCGATCTCCGCTGCAGCGTCACGCAGCGAGCGAGCGTGCGGCAGGATTTGTCCGCTGGGATCGGCTGCTTGGTACACAAGCCGTCTCTGCCCAGTTCTCGTATCACAACCATGGTTACTGCGATTGGCGGCCGGCGCAGAAGCTCCGTAGAATCCGCCCCCTCCGCGCTCGTAGCTCAGTTGGATAGAGTGGCAGCCTCCGAAGCTGCAGGTCGCTGGTTCGAATCCAGTCGAGCGCGCCACATCAAAATGCATGCAGGACCCTGCACCGCTTCCCACCGCTAAGTTCTTGATTCTTTCGCCCAGGCATGGTGAAGCCTCAACGGCGTGAGCGAGGCCGTTCCGGCGCGAAGGATTTTTCCGCCGCCAGCGTCTAATGGAGCAGGAGGCGCTCCGCATGATCGCCCGCCATGCCGACTGGGCGCTGAGCCAACGGATTCTGAGCGGCGACGAACAAGCGTTTCGCGCGCTCTTCGACCGTTTCTTTCCACGCCTGTATCGCTTCGCGCTGACCCGATTCGGCGGGGAGTCGGAGCAGGCGCGCGAGCTCGTGCAGCTCACGTTCTGTCGCGGTTTCGAGCGGCTCGACTCCTACCGCGGCGAATGCTCTCTCTATGGCTGGTTCCACCAGATTTGCCGGAACGCCAGCGCGGATGCCGGCCGCAACCGGCAGCGCGAGTCGCGTCACGTCGGCCTGGACGAAGGCGACGCCACCCTCGAGGCCATCCTCGAGTCCCTGTCGGCACCGGCAGCGGAGGAGCCGGAGCAGCAGCTGTGGCAGTCACAGCTCATCGACTTCATTCAGGCGGCACTCGATTGCCTGCCGGAACACTACGGCGATGTGCTCGAGTGGAAATACGTCGATGGGCTGTCGGTGAAGGAAATCGCC
>FTEO01000490.1_pt1 | contig 15217 bp, 13 predicted proteins | sample 1640211 | NCBI WGS metagenome assembly FTEO01 (sample SAMEA3914816, study PRJEB12502) | metagenome | biome: forest; material: soil | place: USA | collected 2011-09-16 | depth 0.3 m | reverse complement strand
TCGCCCAGCACCACGTACACCTGCGCGGTCATGGAAATGCGCAGCTCGCCATTCGGGTTCGGCACTTCGAACAGCGCGTTGTAGTAGATCGCCTGGTTCGACGTGCTCGAGGATGTGGAGGTGGCTGTCGTCTCCGTCTCGATGGAATCCGGCGCCGGCTCGACGGTGCGCAGCTTGCCGTAGTAACGCTTGTCCGGGTTGCCGAGGATCGTGAAGTACACGGTCTGCCCCGGTTTCACCTTGATGACGTCCGCCTCGGAGATCTCCGCGCTCACCGTAATGGTGTCGAGCTTCGCGAGCTTCACGATGGTGGGCGTGGTCTGCAGTGCGTTGACCGTCTGCCCTTCCTTCGCCACCACGGCGACGATGGTGCCATCCATCGGCGCGACGATCTTCGTGTAGCCGAGGTTGGCCTTCGCCGTGTCGAGCGTCGTCTGGTTCTGCACGATCTGCGCATCGAGCGCTTCGATCTGCGCCTTTGTAGAACCGAGCGTCGCCTCGGCCGCTTCGTAGTCGGCACGCGAAGTGGCTTCCTGGTCGAGCATCGTCTTCTGGCGCTCGAAGGCGAGCTCCGCCTGCTTGAGGTTCGCCACTTGCACGCCGCGCTGAGCATGTGCGCTGGCGATGGCGGCCTGCGCATTGCGCAAGGCGTTCGACTGCGTGGTCGAGTCGATCTCCGCAATCAGGTCGCCGGCTTTCACGTGGTCGCCCAGCGCCACCTTCAGGCTCTTGATCTGGCCGGAGGCCTGCGCACCCACGCTCACCATCTGCACGGCTTCGAGCGTGCCCGTCGCGACCACGGTGTTCTCGATATCCGACACGGTTGCGGGCGATGACGCCAGCGCCGGCGGCGGCTTCGGCCGCAGCACCCGCCAGCCAATGAAGACGACCAGGACAACCACGATTGCGGCAATGACGCCGAAACGGCCACGTCGGGTAGCGGGCAGGCTCGGTTTCATGGGTCGAATCACCGGGGAATGGCGCCGCGGGTGCGGCCTGTGGGAGCAGTCTCGCGAGGGCCACGCTTGCCCTCAACGCACGAAATCTGTCGTTCTGTATCGACTCCGGGCGGGCGTGTATCGGCATGTATCGGCGGCCTCCGGCGATACGGAACGACAGAAAAAACCCCGCGCGGGCAGATCGGATACGATGGATTATCCGGGCCATGAGTGAGGGCACCCCCGTGCAACGTCTGCTGGTTGTCGACGATGACGCCGACATCCGCACCCTGCTTGCCGAACAATTGAGCAAGGCGGGCTTTCTGGTCAGCACCGCAGATGGCGGCCCGGAAATGCGCCGCGTGCTCGAGCGCGAACACGTCGACCTCATCGTGCTCGATCTCAACCTGCCGCGGGAAGACGGGCTCACGCTGTGCCGCGATCTGCGCGCACGCTCCAGCACGCCGGTGATCATGCTCACGGCGCGCACCGAGCCGGTGGATCGCATCGTCGGCCTCGAAATGGGTGCGGACGATTACCTCGCCAAGCCCTTCGAGCCGCGCGAGCTCCTCGCCCGCATCCGCAACGTTCTGCGGCGCACCGAAGCGCTGCCTGCGAATCTCGAAACGGCGAGCGTTGGCAAGGCGCGGTTCTCCGGGTGGACGCTCGACCTGCAGAAGCGCCATCTCGTCGACCCCGAAGGCCGCGTCGTCGTGCTCTCAGGCGCGGAGTTCCGGCTGCTGCGAGTGTTCATCGCCCACGCGAATCGTGTGCTGACACGTGAGCAGCTCGTGGCGCTCAGCAGCGGGCGTTCATACGAGTCCCAGCAACGCGCCATCGATCTGCAGATCAGCCGCCTGCGTCACAAGCTCGGGGATGACAAGGCGACGTCGGCGCTCATCAAGACCGTGCGCAACGAGGGCTACGTGCTGGCCGCCGAGGTTTCGATGGAATGAGTCGCGCGCGCGCCTTCTTTGCCTCGATGTCCGGCCGGATCTTCGTCCTGCTGGCCCTGGGGATGGCGACCGCGGCGTGGCTCGCCACGGCCATCACGAACGCCCGCAGCGAGCGCGAATTCAGAGAGCAGCTCGCCGAGCGCGCGACGGATCGGCTGGAAGGCTACGTCGCATTTCTGGACGCCATGCCAAACTCCCTGCGCGAAGTGCTGCTGTCGAGTGGTGGCATCGCCGGCATTCGCGTTCAGCCTGCAACCGTCACCGGCTCCGGCGCAGATACGGCGTTTCAGACGGCGCTCACGCGTCGTGGCGGTGTGCTCGGCGCAGCCAAGGCGCAAAGCGCCGCGCTGCCTGTCTGCTTTCCCGAGTTGCGCAATTTCACACGCGAAGACATTCAACGTGCGCTGGCAAGCGAAGACGTGCAGCGCGCGCTCGCACGCAGCCCCCTGCGCAACCGCTTGCGTCCGCCCAACACGAACAGCATCGTTCCGCCGGTCTGCCGGCTCATCAATCTTTCGCTGAGCGATGGCACGCCTCTGCATCTCAGCATCGACACACCCTGGGTGGAACGTGAGCGTAATCGTCTGCTCGACCCAGCGTTTCTGGCGCTGTTGGCGCTTGCGCTTGGAATCCTCGCGTATGTCGTTGCGCGCATCGCAGGTGCGCCGCTCAATCACATGTCGAGTGCAGCGGCCGAGTTGGGGCAAGACCTCGATCGCGCGCCGCTCGAAGTCTCCGGCCCGGCCGAGGTGCGCAGCGCCGCCGAAGCGTTCAACGCGATGCAGCGGCGGCTTCAGCAACACGTGGGCGAGCGCACGAACATGCTCGCTGCCATCACGCACGATCTGCAGACGCCCCTCACGCGGCTGCGCCTGCGCATCGAGCGTGTGGAGGACGAAGAATTGCGCGCCCGGCTGGTCGGCGACCTCGCCGCCATGAAGGCGCTCATCGATGAAGGCCTCGAGCTCGCGCGCAGCGCCGAGACCTCGGAGCCGCGCGTGCAGCTCGATCTCGACTCGCTGCTGGAAAGCCTGGTCGAAGATGCCGCGGACGCCGGCGGCGAAGCAGTGTTCGAACGGGGGTGTGGCGCCGTGCTGCGTATACGCCCGCTGGCGGCACGCAGACTTTTCTCGAATCTCATCGACAACGCGCTGAAGTACGGCGGCACCGCGATCGTGTCTTCCGAGCGCGCCGGTGAGGAAGTGAGCGTCCGCATTCGGGACCGTGGCCCCGGGTTGCCGGAAGACATGCTGGAGCGCGTGTTCGATCCCTTCGTGCGCATCGACAACTCGCGGTCGCGACAGACCGGCGGCGCGGGGCTCGGCCTCACCATCGCCCGAACGCTGGCGGAGAAGAACGGCGCAACCCTCACGCTGCGCAATCACCCCGAAGGCGGCCTCGAGGCTATCGTGCACTGGCCGGGAACCCGGCCGGCGGCCTGATCAGGGCGGGCGGGTCATGTCGAAGCGGCTGGGGGGCGCAATCTCGGCATAGCCGGAGGGTCCGCCCGCGCGCAGCACGATGCCGGCGCCGAAGGTGTCGAAGATCCCGTCCTTCAGCAGCGTGCGCAGGATATGCACCGCAACCACCTCGCCGAGCACGAGCCATGAATCGATCGGCTGCCCGCGATGGTCCTTCAACTGCACGATGTCGGTGACCTTGCACTCGAAGTTCACCGGGCTCTCCGCCACGCGTGCGGGCGCCACCAACCGGGAGGGGATCGGCGTTAGCCCCGAGTGAGTGAACTCATCCGTCTCATAAGGGACGGTGGCGCTGGTCGCGTTCATACGCGTCGCGAGGTCCCGGGTGGCGAGGTTCCACACGAACTCCCCCGTCTCGCGCGCATTGCGCAGCGAGTCCTTGGCGCTCACGCTCGAGAACCCGATGATCGGCGGTCGGTAGTTGAAGGCGTTGAAGAAACTGTAAGGCGCGAGGTTGCGCACGCCGCTCGCGCCCACCGTCGATATCCAGCCGATCGGCCTCGGCGCTACGATGGCGTTCAGCGGATCGTGCGGGAGCCCGTGGCCTGCCGAGGGCTCGTAGTAGTAGCGGTCGCTCCCGTCTTCCATCGTGCACACTCTTGATACGGTCCGAGGGGAGCCCCACTCTACACGGTGCACCTCCAGGCAACGCTTGCGCTTACGCCAGCGGCGGCGGCTATCTCCGCCTTGTGGTTTGTGATCGCCATGCTTCTGCGCCTGGAAGCGATCACGTAACGTATTCCGCGTCGCACACGATCCGGGGAGCATTGGTTTTGGGGGATTCACCCCGTCGGCAGCAGGGTGCCGGCGTACTCTATTTATATAATGAGCTGTGGCGCCTGGCGCGGGGCAGCCGCAACAAGCTCATCTGCGCGTGCATCCTGCTCGTCGCCGCCCAGATCATTCTGCTGGCCGCTCCGTATCTCGCCGCCAAGGCCATCAACGCGCTGCAGCTGCATGGCGCCGCCGGCCTGCGCGAGGCCGGGCTCTGGCTGGGCACCGTTCTGCTTCTGTCGCTCGTGAGCTGGTCGCTCCACGGGCCGGGACGCTTTCTCGAACGCAACGTCGCGTTGCGCGTGCGCCGGCGGCTCTCCACTTCACTCATCGAACGGGTGCTCTCATTGCCGCTGGCGTGGCACGAGTCGCATCACTCGGGCGCCACGGCTCACCGCGTGCAGCAGAGCAGCCTGGCGCTGTCGACTTTCGCGCAAAGCCAGTTCGTCTATCTGAACAGCGGGGTGCGGCTCGTCGGGCCGGTCGTCGCTCTGTGGTGGATCGAGCCTGCCATCGGCATCGCCGCGATTGCCGGGTTCGCCGTCATCAGCGCCTCCGTGGTGGGATTCGATCGCGCCATGATCAGGCTCGCGCGCCAAGAGAACAACGCGGAGCGTCAGTACGCCGCGGCCATGGTGGACGCACTGGGGCACACCACCACCCTGTTCGCCCTTCGCCAGGCTCGCGGCGTCATCGCGCTACTCGAGCGCAGACTGCTCGCCGTGTTCGAGCCCTTGAAGCGGGCCATCGTCATCAACGAGCTCAAGTGGTGCGTGGTGGACATTGCCACGCGTGCCTTGAGCTGCGGGCTCGTCGCCTTTTTTGCGTGGCGCGTCACTCGCGGCACCCACACAGGTGCTGGTGTCGGGCAGACGTTGCTCCTGGGCAGCCTGTACATGGTGTGGGAATACGCGGTGCAGGCGGGCAGCGTCGTCGCGGCCGTGGCTCAGCATTTCCAGTCCTTTGCCCGTCAGCATGCGGACTACACCAGCGCAGACGTCATTCGCGATGCGACTCCGGAACACGCGCCGGCGAATGCCGCGGACGTGGTCAATCGGGACTGGGACACGCTCGACTTGCACGAGCTCACTTTCCACCATGCCGCCGCTCGTGGCGGCGCGCCCGCGCTCGACCGGATCTCGCTCTCGCTGCGCCGGGGCAGGCGCTACGCACTGATCGGCGATAGCGGCTCGGGCAAGAGCACCCTGCTTCGTGTACTCGCGGGGCTGTATCCCGCCGAGCGCGTGACCCTGAAGTGCGACTCGGGCGTCGTAGTCGCCTCCCCCGCCGAGAGCGCGAGACTGCTGCGCTCGTACGCAACGCTCATCCCCCAGGATGCGGAAGTGTTTGCGGGAACCCTTGCGGAAAATCTGGGCCTTTGCGAATCCGTTGACGGCCCTCCCCGCGCGGACGACTACAGCCACGCACTGAGCGTCGCCTCCGCCGACACGTTCATCGATGCGAGCGATGCGGGGCTCGAAGTCTCGATTGCAGAACGGGCTGCGAACTGGTCGGGCGGTCAGCGAAGCCGCATCGCCCTGGCACGTGGCGTGCTCGCAGCCCAAGGCAGTGGACTCGTGCTTCTTGATGAGCCCACCGCGCATCTGGATGCAGTCACTGAGGCGCGCGTGTACACCGCACTCTTCGACACGTTCGCGGACTCGTGCGTCATCTCATCCGTTCATCGCCTTCATCTGCTCGATGAATTCGACGAGGTGCTGCTGATGCACGCCGGACGCCTCATCGCGCAGGGCTCGGTCGCCGAGCTGCTCGTCACGAGCCCGGAGTTCAACAAGCTGTTGGGCACATACCGCCGCTCTCACCCGCAGACGGCGACCGCCGCCGCCTGACCCTTGGGCGCTACAGCGAGAGGTGGATTCCGGCCGACAGCGCGCGGACCAGCCCCGAGCGAACCGGGCCTGAGAAGTCGAGCGGCGTGAGGAGCATCTGCGCCGTCATGCGACAGGGAAAATGCTCCTCGGCCATCCGGCGCATCTGGCGGCGCAAACCTCGATAGTCTGCGCGCGTGGCAGTGCGCCCCGGATAGCGAAACCCATACGCATGCCGAAAGGCGTACCAACCATCGCCGTGAGTCAGCTCCGCGGTGCGCCGGGCGATGCAGAGCGCCAACCGGGCGCGATTGCTTCGCCGCTCGACCTGCTGCTCGCGAAAGAAGTGATAGAAATTCTTGAAGTGCCGCACTTCGTCGCGACGAATGTTGTCGAGAAGCCGCCGCAGCACGGGCTCTGCGGCAGCCTCGAACAGCATGCGGTAGTAGCTGGACGTACCTGTCTCGACAACGCAGCGGGCGGCAAGCTCCAGCGCGGGGTCAGTCTCCAGATGATCCGGCGCGCATAGCGGCGCGTACTCTGCGAAGAACTCTCCATATGCGCTCGCCCAGTCGTACTCCGGCCAGACGGCCTGAACGTAGTGGCGCAGCGCCCGCCCATGCTGCAGCTCTTCGCGCTCCCAGCGACTGGCCAGCCAGTGCTGCACTTCAGGGAAGTCTCGATAGTGCTCGACCAGATTCTTCGTGTAGAGGTCCGAGCCGGACTCGATGAACGAGGCCGTCACCAGCATGAAAAACAGCGACTCGTCCTCGCGCACGAGATCCTGCTGGATGGCGGAGAAATCGATATCCTCCAGGCGCCAAGGCATGTCGCTGTGCGCGGGCGGCTCGAGGATCATAGGCGCTCCTGCTGGGCGATCGCCCCTGGCTTCGAGATGGCGGGCGCAGGCACTCGCACGTGCTCCGGCCGGATGCCGAGGCCGATGGCGCGCGCCGGAATCCGTCGCAGCCGCGGCCATCGCTGGAGCGCCCGCACCGGCCACGGCACTTCGAGGGTGCCTTGCGAAGCGAGCACCTGTTCGATCACGCGGTTCTGGATCAGCACCTGAAGCGCCTGAGTCACCCGAGTGGGAAAGAGCCGGCGGCGTTGCACTTCCGCGAGATCCGCCTCCTTCAATCGATTCTCACGCAGGGGCTGCGCGAGCTGGTTCGCCGTAGCCACGGCGTCCTGGATCGCAAGATTGATGCCGACCCCGCCGATCGGCGACATTGCGTGCGCCGCATCACCGATACACAGGAGCCCCGGCCGCCACCAGCGCGTGAGCCGGTCGATTCGCACAGTGAGGAGCTTGACGTCGTCCCACGTGAGGATCTCTCCAACGCGGTCCGCGAACCCCGGCACCAGCGCGGCAATCTCGGTGCGGATCGACTCGATGCCCCGCCGCTGCAGCTCTTCCAGCTGCCCCTTGCGAATGACGAACGCGCATTGCCAGTAGTCACCGCGATCGAGCGTGACGAAGACGCGCCCGCGGTTGAAGTAACCGAGCGCCTGTGCCGCATCGGCAGGCTTGCGCGAGAGGCGCAGCCAGAGCACATCGATGGGCGAACCGAAGTCGCGCACCTCGAGCTTCGCGCATTGCCTGACGAGCGAGCCGCGCCCATCCGCGCCAACGACGAGGTCCGCACGCACTTCCAACGAACCCTGCGGAGCTCGAGCGACGACGCCCGTGACCCGCCCGTTTTGTTCCGTGAGGCCGGTGACCTCCGCTTCCATCGCAAGCTCGAACGTGCTGTCGCGCCGCGCTTCGTTCGCCAGAAAGGCCAGAAAATGCCACTGCGGCATCAGCGCGATGAACTGACAGCGCACCGGCAGGAAACGGAAATCCGCAACCGCCACCTGCGTATCGCCGATGCGCCCCTGAATCTCACGCACCTCCTGATGCGGAAGCTTCAGGAACGCCTCGAGCACGCCGAGCTCGTGCATCACTTCGAGCGTCGAGGGATGCACTGTGTCACCCCGAAAGTCGCGCAGGAAATCCTTGTGCTTCTCCAGCACCAGAACGCGCACACCCGCGCGCGCCAGCAATAGCCCGAGCATCACTCCGGCGGGGCCGCCACCGGCGATACAGCACGTGACTCGCTTAGGTTCCATGAGATTGCCGTCGCATGTGGCGGGTCCGAAGGCGAAAGGTCTCCTGCCCAGGTAAAGTCTAGACCCTTCGGCGCCCCGGACATAAAGCGGTAAGCATCGAGCGTGGACGTAAACCCGGCGTATCGTGGCGGCCCTTGGCGGAGCGGGCCCGAATGCCCTACGAGCCGACTTCAGCGAGGTGCCGCGGGCGCTTCGGCGTTGGGCGTCTCGGGTGCATCGTCTGGTTTGGCGGCGGGTTCGTCCGTCTTCGGCTCGGTCTTCGCCTCCTCGGTTCTCCCCTCGGCTTTGTCGTCAGCCTTCTGGTGGGCCCGTGTCGGGCGTGAGGCGGGATCGCACGCATCCAGTTGGGTATGGAAAGTAGTGTCCTGGCACTCCGGCGGCGGAATGTTCGTCCGCGCCCGGTTCAGCCGGGCATTGGGGTCCACACACCCGACGATCAGCGCAATGACCCCTGCCACGAGCAGTATCGACAATGATTTCGCGATTTCGGGTTCCATGATCTTCGGCCTCACCGGGTCTGTGGCCCGAGTGTCGCAAGCTGGGTGCCTGCCCGACCGGGCGCAGCCTCTACACGGAATTCTGAACTGCCAGGGAGTTATACAGGGTGAGCACGCCATGATCGATTGCTGAATTGCCCGTGGGCGAGTTGCTCACCGCCCTCGCCGCGGCGCACGTCTCCCCGGGAGCCGGTTCGGCCGGCGCCGTTGCGCTGGCATTGGCCGCCGCATGCGCCATGAAGGCCGTGAGCATCTCGCTGAAGCATGACCCGGACGACGCTTCTCTCGCCCCTGCGCTCGTGCGGTTATCCCGACTCGCCTCGGATGCCCTGGGCGGCGCAGACCGAGACGCACACGATTTCGAGACCTTCGTGCACACGCACGATGCCGCGGCCGGGCGCGAGCTGGTGCACACGGACGAGCACCTCGAAGCTCTGGTAGATGCGTTGGTCCGCGAGCTCGACGACATCGAGCCGCACATTGCCGCCACCATGGCCGGCGATGTGGTAGCGGCAAGAGCCCTGGCCGAAGCGGCTCGAATCATTCAGAAACGAAACGTCACCGAGACCGAGCAGGCGCTGCCTGCGTCGCCACCTGCACCGCGCTGAGAAATCGTCGCGGACGTCACCCCGATGCGCGACGGGATCGAGCCCGACGGTTACCGCCTGCGATGGCGGCCGCGCGTTTTTCTAGCACTCTTGCCGGCGCTCTTGCCGGCGCTCTTCCGCGCCGTCTTGCCGCCAGCCTTTCCGACACGACGCGCGGCAATCTTGCGGCGGCGTCGCGGGGAAGACGGCGCGGGTTTTCCTTCCTTGTGCTGCGCCCGCTTCCAGGCGCGCTGCTCCGCGGCAGCGCGCTTGCGCAACCGCTTTGCTTCGCGGCGGGCCTCCTTGAGCTGCTTGCGGGCACTCTTCAGCCGATCCTTGGCCAGACGCCACTGCTGCTTGGCAATCTCGGCGCGCAGGTGCGCCCGCTCCGCGGACTCGCGCGAGGGGGGCGGCGTTGCTGGAGGGTCTGAAGCCACTTCGCGTCCTGAAGTCATTGTTTTGTCGCGGTGAACGGCCTGCCTGAGTCTCACATACTGCGCGCCGGGATGTCACCGCGCCGCGCGCTTTGGTTATCCACAAAACCTGTGGATAACTCTGTGTGCAAGCGCCTGTGACCGCGCTCACATCGCGAAATTCCGCCGCATTTTTCGAAATGATCACTTTTTGACCAGCTGCTCCGCGGCTGTGCGTCGCGCAGAGTTGCCGGCCGCTGTCAATATCTTCAGCTCATCAGATCCGCTCCCGGCAGCAGAGACTTAGATCGGCCGAACTCGTGGCAGCGTGCGGTCCGAAGACGAACGGCCGGTCAACCCAGGTCAGTATCGCCAGCTCGTCAGATCAGCTCCCGCCGGCGCCGTCTTCTGCATTCGTTCCAGCATCCGCGAGACGTACATCGTGTGGTAGCGCAGACGCGTCAGATAGTTCGGCTGCGTCGGGTCGCCGTTCCAGCAGTGCTCGAAGCGCAAGCCGTAAGCCACTTCCGCGTCGGGAGATGGGTTGCCGAGCGACTTCAGCGTCTCCTCGAAGTAATGCACGCCGTTCGCGAGGAAATACGTATCGGACGTACCGACGAACAGGTGGATCTTGCCCTGCAGCTTCGGACCGAGCGTGGCCCAGTTGCGCTTGACGAACGCACTCAGGTCGTAGTGCTCGAGCCAGTACTGCGCGACCTTCGGGTCGATGACGCCGGTGTCCTTGTCGAACGCGGGCTGCGGATAACCGTCGCTACCCACCGGCCCGAACACAGCATGCCAGATGTCCCATTGCTCGCCGGAGCGGCCGTGCGAACCGAGTGCCAGCTCGTAGTCGTTGTTGGACCGGGTGGTTGACAGTGTCCGGCCGTCCTCATCCTGCTGGCCCGGCTGCACGAACTTCTGATGCGGGCCTTCGATGTAGTACGCGTTCTTCGCGTCGTAGAGGTTGAAGCTCGTCATGCCGCGGAAGTCGATCGGATCCGGGCAGGCGGCGAAGGCGCCGTTGTAGAAGTCCGGATAGAACACCTGCACCGCGAGCGCTTCCCAGCCACCGGTCGAGCCGCCGTAGGCGAAGCGCGCCCAGCCCGCGCCGATGGCGCGAAACTTCTTCTCGACGGCCGGGAGGAGCTCGGTCTGGATCGCCTGCCCATACGGCCCGAGATTCGCCGAGTCGACGGCGTACGAATCGTCGTAGTACGGATTGGCGTGATCGATGTACACGATCAGCAGGCGCGGAAAGTCCTTGCTGATCCACTTCTGATAGAACTGGTACGCCTCCTGCTGCTGAATGCGGTTGTAGCCCGCCAGATGAAAGCGCTTGGAGTAGTCGGGTTTGAGGTTCGGATCCGGCGGCTCGGTGCGAAACCCCGGGAAGTCGCCGTTGTGATGGTCGTGGCTGATCGCGAGCGGGAAGCGCGCCGCGGGATGGGCATCGAAGCCTTCCGGCACCAGCACGTGCGCGGTGAGATACATCGGACGACCCCAGAACTTCGTGAGCAGTTTGGACTGCACGGTGATGTGTCGGATGTACTGGGTATCCGCCGGCGGTTTGATGGGCGCAATCGTCTGATCGAGCGCGAGACTCGGCGGCGCGCCCGGATCGAAGCGCATCTTCACGGGCTTGCTGTACAGGTTGCCCGGCGCGAGATTCCACTTCTGCCCCTCGCCGCGATCCATGGGGAGTTTCAGCGTGCGGCCATCGGCGCGGTGAAAGGTCTCATAGAGATGGAGCACGGCCTGCACCGTGTATTCGCCTGCGGGTACGTCCGCGAGCGAGCGGATCGGATAGCCGGTGAACGCGCTCGCCGGCAACGTCACGGAACCGCTGCGGAGATTTTCGATATCTGCGCCGAACACCAGTTGCGAGTCCGCAGACAGATCGATCTGCATGCGCGGCTCGTCTGTCGGGTCGGTCGAGAGGAGCAACAGCAACCGGCCGTCGAGGACCTTGCCGCCAGGCGCTGCGGGAAACGAGAACACGAGAGGCGCCTGGGTTGCGGTCGGCGCGGTCACGGTCGATGCGGTCGCCGCCGTCGCTGCGGTTGCGGCGATAACTTCGAAGCCGAGGCCGGCCAGCAGCGAGATCCCCACCCTGAAAATCAGCTTCATCTGTCGCACCCCGTCAGAAGCGGCCGTTCTCGAGCAGCGCGCCGTGAGCATATCGCGGCATTGCCGCCTCAACCCTTCCCCCGGCCGCCGGCAGCGCTCGTTCTGTCGTATGTCAAATCAATGACTTATAGACCGGACTGACAGCCCACTCTTATATATAGGGCGCGCGGGAGCGCGAGGCCCCCGCAGGCCGCGTCTTCCTGCGATGATTACGCACCCCATGATTGCCCTTCTCGAAGCCCATCGCGCCCAGCTTTTCAGACGGGGCAGCATTGGGAACAACGTCGTCGCGGGTGTCATCGTCGGCATCGTCGCCATGCCGCTCGCCATGGCGTTCGCCATCGCCTCCGGCGCGAGCCCGGCTCAAGGGTTGTACACCGCCATCGTCGCGGGGCTCGCCACGTCCCTGTTCGGCGGCACGCGCGTGCAGATCTCAGGGCCCACCGGCGCATTCATCGCCGTGCTGGCTGGCATCACGGCGGCGCACGGCATTGGCGGCTTGCAGATCGCCACGCTCATGGCGGGATTCATTCTGCTGGCGATGGGAATCGCGCAGCTCGGCGCCGTCATCAAATTCATTCCGCATCCCGTCATCGTCGGCTTCACGTCCGGCATTGCCGTGATCATCTGGGTCGGGCAGTGGAAAGATTTCTTCGGACTGCATCCCGCAGCGGGCGGCGCCGCGTTCCATGAAAAAGTCTGGGGGCTGTTCAAGGCGTTCCCCGCGCTCGATGTGCCCACCACGGTGCTCGGGCTCGCCACACTCGTCGCAGTCGTGTTTGGCAACCGGGTGTTCGGCAAGGTACCCGGCCTGAGGCGCGTGCCCGCGCCGCTCTTCGGCATGCTGCTCGCAACGGGCATCCAGGCACTCTTCCGCTTTCCAAGTGTCGCCACGATCGGCACGGCGTTTGGTGGAATTCCACGTGCCCTGCCCGCCCTCACCTGGCCGAGTCTCACGCTCGCCGAGATGCTGCAGCTCGTCGGCCCCGCGTTTGCCATTGCGTTGCTTGGCGCCATCGAGTCCCTGCTCACGGCGGTTGTCGCGGACGGCATGGCCGGCACACGCCACAATTCCAATCAGGAGCTCATCGGCCAGGGCATCGCAAACATCCTCTCGCCGCTCTTCGGCGGCTTCGCGGCAACCGGCGCCGTTGCCCGTACCGCCACCAGCATTCGCAATGGCGCCACGAGCCCGCTCGCAGGCGTGGTCCATGCGTTGTTCCTGGTGCTGGTGATCGTCGTGCTGGCGCCGCTCGCGTCCGCGATTCCCTTGTGCGCGCTGTCGGCGATCCTGTTTTTCGTCGCGTGGAACATGAGCGATCTGCCGCACTTTTCGCGCCTGCTGAAACAGGCTCCACGCGCGGACAAGCTGCTCCTGCTCACCACCTTCGCGTTGACCGTGTTCGTGGATCTGGTCGTGGCCGTGAATGTGGGCGTCGTCATCGCTGCGCTGCTGTTCATGAAGCGCATGGCCGAATCCGTGAGCGTGCAGGAGCAAGTGTTCGGCGGCGCCGAGAACAGCGCGAATGGGGCGGATGGCTCGAGCGATCCCGAGCGCGATCTGCGGCTACCGCGGAACACGCTCGTCTACCGCATCGACGGGCCATTCTTCTTCGGTGCGGCCGAGAAGCTCGAGAGCACGCTCGAACGGATTCAGGTCGACATCAAGACGGTGGTCTTCCGCCTCGATCGCGTGCCGTTCATGGACGCCACGGGCCTGCAGACGCTGCAGGAGATCATCGAGCGCCTCCAGCGGCGCGGCGTGCGCGTGATGCTGAGCGGGATACGGCCGAGCCTGGACGAGGAGATCCGCAGCTCCGGCATTCGCGAGCTGGTCGGCGACGCCAATATCTGCGCGGATCTTGCCGGAGTCGCCCGCGCCACCGATTGATCTGGGCCGCTGCAACGGTCCAACGGCAGTTGTCACACGTTCGAAAGGATCTTCGATGAAGCCAACCGCCGTTTGCCTGAGTCTCCTCCCTCTGCTGCTGGGCGTAGCTGCCATGCCAGCACAGGCTTACCACCTGACGAAGGAAGTTCCGTTTCCAGGCACCGAGGGCTGGGATTACCTCGCGGTGGACAGCGCCGGCGGCCACCTCTTCATCACCCACGGCACGCACGTCGAGGTGCTCGGCCTGGCCGACCTCAAGCCGGCTGGCGCCATCACCGACACGCCGGGCGTTCATGGTGTGGCCATCGCGGACGACCTGGGGCGTGGCTTCGTGAGCGCGGGCGCCTCCGGAACCATCGTGATTTTCGACTTGAAGACGCTCGCGCGCGTAGGTGAGGTCAAGGTCACGGGCGACAACCCCGACGCCATTCTCTACGACAAAGGCACTCACCGGGTCTTCACGTTCAACGGCCGCGGACACAACGTCACCGCCGTCGATGCCCGGTCGGCTCAGGTTATCGGCACGATCCCGGTGGACGCCAAGCCGGAATTTGCCGTGGCCGATGGGGCCGGCCACATCTTCGTGAATCTGGAAGACAAGCACAGCATCGCGACCCTCGATGCGAACACGTTGAAGGTCACGGCCACCTGGCCGCTCGAGGGGTGCGAAGAGCCCTCGGGTCTCGCGCTCGACGCCGCGCATCACCGCTTGTTTTCGGTCTGCAGTAACAACGTGATGGAGATCGTCGACTCAAAGTCCGGTCACATCGTGAGCCACGTGCCGATCGGCTCCGGCGTCGATGCGGCTGCCTTCGATAACTCCGCGCAGCTCGCCTTTGCTTCCGGCGGAGATGGCACGCTCACCGTGGTGAAAGAAGAATCACCGAACAAGTTCAGCGTGGTGGAGACCGTGAAGACCAAATCCGGCGCCCGCACGATGACGCTGGATGAGCGCACGCATCGCCTGTACCTCGCAACCGCGCAACGCGGCGCGGCACCCGCCCCTACGACCGAACAGCCGCACCCGCGGCCGGCAATTGTTCCGGATACGTTCGAAGTGCTGGTGCTCGAGCCGTAGCAGCTCGAGCGATGCTCCAGGGAATGCCTGAAGAGCTTCCCTAGATCGCCTTGCACCGGACGGTGTACGTGGCGCCCGATTTTTCATCGAGGCCCGTCCACGTGCCGGCTTGCACCTGCTGGTCTGGAAACACCGTGCTCACCTGCAGGTCCGTGATGACGGACCGTTTCGCGTTGTCGACGGAGAAGCCCTTGATCTCGGTACGACACCGCAGGATGCGGGAATCCTGGCTGGTGATCGTGATCGTGTAGACGATCTCGTCGAGGTTGTAACCCGCGTGCTGCCATTTCGCTTCCGCGGAAAAACGTGCCGGCTCTTTCGCGTTGTCGACGGGTGCAGCTGCTGAAGCCGCCGGGCCTGGCACCGCCGGTGCAGTGAGCGGCCGGATCGGTTGGGGCGGAACGGTGGGCGTGTCGTCGTTCTCGGCAACACAGACCGATGCTGCGAGCAACGCGACAGCACAGGAGATGGGCCAACGCATGAATGCACCTCGACTCATTGCACGGTGTCGCGCTGACTTCCGGAGTGTGC
>FTEO01000765.1_pt1 | contig 15293 bp, 14 predicted proteins | sample 1640211 | NCBI WGS metagenome assembly FTEO01 (sample SAMEA3914816, study PRJEB12502) | metagenome | biome: forest; material: soil | place: USA | collected 2011-09-16 | depth 0.3 m | reverse complement strand
GGCTCGGGCTCTTGCGCTCACTGATCATCGGCAGCGTGATGATCATGCTCTCGAACATCAGCTTCGCGCTCCTCGCCCAGACTTCGTCGCCGACCCTGTTCGGCCTGGGCCTTGCGAACATCATCGACAATCTCGCGCAGGCCATCCACGGAACGGCATTGATCGCGTTCCTGTCGAGCCTCACGAGCCCGAAGTACACCGCCACGCAGTACGCGTTGCTGTCATCGCTGTACACGATGCCGGGCAAGTTCTTCTTCGAGGGCACCTCGGGCTTCGTCGTCGAGGCGATCGACTATCCGCTCTTCTTCGTCTACACCGCCTCGCTCAGTCTGCCGGCGCTCGCGATCCTGTGGTGGCTCGTGCGGCGCCGCGTTTTCGATCCCCGGGACGCAACGAACGGATTTACCCCGCGTGAGCGAACCGCCACTTCTTGATGTCGAGCGGGTGATCTGCCGCCTGGATGATGTCGAGGATCCCGGGGCGCGCGGGTTCACGATCGGTACGGGCGACTGGCCATTGCGCGGTTTCGTGGTGCGCATCGGCGCGCAGGCGTGGGGCTACGTGAATCGCTGCCCGCACGCCCGTCATCCGCTGAATCTCGGGCCGAACCGTTTTCTCACTCCGGGGCGCGAGCTGATCCTGTGCGCATCACACGGCGCGTTGTTCGATCGGCGCACAGGATTCTGCATTGCCGGACCGTGCACCGGCCAGTCGCTCGAGGGCGTACCGGTGAAGATCGAGTCGGGGTTCGTGATGCTGGCCGATGAGGTAGACGTTCAGACTATCGCAGGCCGCGACTGAGCAGCCTGCGCTGAGCGGCCCCGCGGGCGCCGAATCGACCCTTCCGAATTGACCCTGCCGAATTGACCCTGCCGAATTGACTATTCGAAGAGGTCGATCCCGTCCAGCGGACTTGCGCGCAGGTCGCGATCGCCGTCGCTCGCATCGCCGCGCGAATTGCGCTCGTCGGACTCGACATCGACCGCTCCGCTGTAATCCTCGGGAGGCTCGGCGCTTTCGAGCGCACCTTCTTCCCACTGGCCGTCCCAGTCTTCGATGTCCATCTCTTCGACGGCTCCGTCGAAATACTGGATCTCGATGGTGCCATCGTCCGCATCGAACGCGACGACCTCAAAAAGGGCACCGCCCTCTTTTAGACGATACCAATCCCCGATGCCCGGTTGCGGAGCCGCCATACTGATCTCCCTTGAAGATAGATGCCGGATCGTCCCCGGCTTGTCTCAAACGCGCGCTCATTCCTTCTCGCGCGCCGTAGCTTCGCGGGTGCATCGGCGCACTGATATGCTGATCACGCGCGAGGCCAAGTGCGATCGATGTTGCGCCTCGCCTATGACGCTTTCAAGAAGAGAATTATTAACACGGACTCGGTGTAGGTCTCGCGGAGCATCATGCTCGAGCAGCTGCTGAAATTCTTCGTCGTATTCTTCGTCGTCGTCGAGCCCCTGTCTCTGATCCCGGTCTTCAGCGGACTGACGGACGGTGCCAGTGATAGCTATAAGCACAAGATGGCGCTCAAGGCCGTCGTCATCGCGGGCTTGATTCTCGTGCTGTTCGCGCTCGGTGGCGCCCCGTTCCTGAAGCTTGCCGGCATCAGTCTCGATGCGTTCCGCATCTTTGGTGGACTGCTGCTGTTTCTCATCGCGCTCGAGATGGTGTTTGCTCGCGAGTCGGGTACGCGCACCTCGAGCAGCGAGCGAGCGGAGAATGTCCGTCGCGCCGACATCTCCGTGTTTCCGCTCGCGTTTCCCTTCATCTCAGGCCCTGGCGCGCTCGCGACGATCCTGTTGTGGTTCGGGCCGCTGAGAATCGATCGCACCCCGCTGCTGTTTCTCGGTCTGCTCGCAGGCGTCGCGGTCGTGCTGGCATTGACGTTGCTTGCGATGTGGCTCTCCACGCCGCTCATGCGCATGCTCGGCGTCACAGGTGCGAATGTGGCCAATCGGCTGCTGGGCGTGGTGCTCGGCGCCCTCGCCGTTCAGTTCATCATCGACGGGCTGCGCGCCGTCTTTCTATAGATGCCGCACTCAGCGGCGTTGAAAGGCGAGATCCCACACACCGTGACCGAGTCGCGTACCGCGCTTCTCGAAGCGCGTGGTGATGCGCTCCGTCGGACCCTCCATGAAGCCCTCGCTGCGAGAGAGATTCTTGAGGGCCGGACAGGCGCCCAGCACTTCGAGCATCTGCACGGCGTAGGGCTCCCAGTCCGTCGCGAGGCGCAGCAGGCCGCCCGACTTCAAACGAGTCACCACGAGATCGACGAACGGTGTCTGAATGAGACGGCGTTTGTGATGGCGCTTCTTGTGCCAGGGATCGGGGAACAGGATCAGCACCTCATCGAGGGACTGCGGTTGCAGCTGATGCTCGACGACCTCCACGGCATCGTGGCAGGCGATGCGTACGTTTGCGAGCTTTCCGGTTTCGGCGGCGAGCATCAACCGGCCGACGCCGGCCCGATGCACCTCGATGCCGAGGTAGTTCCTGTCCGGATGCGCGGTGGCGAGCGTGGCAAGGTTCTCGCCGTTCCCGAATCCGATCTCGATGACGTGCGGCGCGTGTCTGCCGAAGAGCGCGTCGAGATCGAGGGGCTGCGCATCGAACTCGACGCCGAACTTCGGCCAGGAGGATTCGAGCGCGCGCTGCTGGGCTTCAGTGATGCGCCCTGCGCGTGTGACGAATGAGCGAATCGAGCGAGGATGTTCTGCTTCGGCGGCTGACACGATCGAGCGGTAACCCTGTGCAACTTGTGAGCGCGGCACGTTACAGGATTGCGGCGCGGACTGTCAGTTCCGCGCCGCCATCGCAGCGTCCTCGAGCTTCCGGCAGCGTCGCTGTCTCAGAAGGCGAGGAACGCACCCACGTTGAAGCTCTTCGACTTGTTGTCCGCGCCGCTCTGCGCTTCGGCCTTCGTGTCCGTGTACTCGCCGAGGAGCGTCAGGTTGTCCGTGAGCTTGTGATACACGCCGAACGTGTACTTGCTGTTCTTCTTCACGAGCGTCGGGTTGATTTCACCGCCCGCAAGATCGAGCTTGCTCTCGCCATAGTTCACGCCGAGCTTCGTCTTGTAGATAGTGTAGGTCACCTGTGCGAGGAAGCCATCGGAGTCGCGCTTGTGTCCGAGCCCATCGCTCGCGTTGATGAACAGGCCGGTCGTGCCGACGCCTGAGCCGTTGTAGTAGTAGCCGAGGAGCTCGACCGGCCCGAGCTTGTACTTGCCGCCGACATCGAACGCGGTGCTGTCGTAGTTGTCGATGCCGCCCACGCCCTTCTGCTTCTGCGAGAGGAAGGTTCCGGACAGATACAGATCGCCGAGCGTGTAGGCGATCTTGCCGTGAAAGCCGGGTGAGCTCTTGGGCGTCGGTGTGTTGCCAAGGGGCTCGAGCGGATCGAAGACACCGATCGTGAACTTCAGTCCGGCGAAGCTTGGCGTCGTGTAGTTGATCTGCGCGAGCCAGTCCGTATAGATGTAGCCGAGCCCGATCGAGCCGAGCGACGTGTTGGCGGGTGCCGCGTTGCTGCCGACGGTGCCGACGCCGAGCAATGTCATGTCGCCGAGAATCGCGTCCTGTCCGAAGAGCCCGATATTGCGGCCCAGCAGGAACGTGCCCATCTTATCGTTGCCAAACGTCAGGAACACTTGGCGGATGTCGAGACCTGTGGTGCCGAGCGCCGTATTGCTGCCCGCGGCGCCGCCAGATTGCTGCAGGTTCGGGCTGCCGCCATCGTTCGTCGCGATGCCGGGGTAGAGTCCAAAGGTCGCCGCGATGTCGTAACCCGCTTGCGTGGTGGAGGCGCCAATCGCGAGCGCGGCGGGCAACAAGCCATTGCTCACCGATGAAGACGTGCCGTCATTGCCGGGCGCTACGGTGCAGGCGAGACCGCCGGCCACCAGAGAAGGTGAGTCATCGCACTTGGAGACGATGTAGTGCGCATTCACATTGCCGCTAGCGGTGAATTTCCAGTCGCCGGCGGTCATCTCCACTGCGCGTGGTGCCGTCGGCAAGAGAATCGCCGCAGCGGTGGCTGCGAGCGCCAAACCCCATCGTTGTCTGGCAAGTATGGGTTGATGTGTCATGGGAGCCTTCCTTCAGGTCGTTATTGGCGACAGCGCGCTACTCGAACTCCGCGCCGCTTCACGTGCCGTCACATTTCAGATCCCGCGACGTCGGCGGGCAGCGGAGTGCAACCGGTATGCCAGTGAAAAGAGCCTGCGAAGCGCGGGCGAAATGCGTCGAAATGCGTGATGTGAGCGCTGCGAGGAGCGAAGTGTCACGACGCTCGGTCGGCGCGCTGACACAGATGTCACGGGAATGGGTCGTTGCGTGCGACGCACGGATGCGCGTGCGATGCGGTGCCGTATCCCTCCGGGGCCCTATCCCGGTATTCCGGCCGCCAAACCGACGCCGCAGCCACCTTGCGTCTGCCTTTCAATCACCGCGAGGCTCAACAAGAGTTGCGCAGGAGCCTCGCCTGCGCTCAACATCAGCATGTTGCCTCCCGGTGGTGGACCGGTGAGTCGGGACCGCAGGTGTGTGCCTCCATTGCAACAGTGTCACGCGGGTACGTGGCACGGTTGGTGCAATCCGAGATGGAGCTAAGACGCTCGCAGTCACGGCGAGAGCGCTGAGTTGAGAGAGGCGGGAAAAACCCGACAGGGATGTCGTTGAGGGGACTCCAATGGCAAACGCGTTAGGGACACGTCACTCCGATGACGTGATGCGTATCGTTCACAGCCTTCCGCGCCCGGGGCGGGAGCTGCCAGACCGGACAATCGCGCGGTCGTGGATGCGTTGTGCAAACGACTATCGGCTCGATCCAGCGCGACCGGACGCTCCCAATATCATCGACACCCGCGCACTCGCGGATCGTCGCGAGCTGTACGCGGACCTCGTCCGCATCGGCACCGCCGAGATCGATCGCCTGTACGATCAAATCTCGGGCTCGGGCTATGCGTTACTGCTCACGGATGCGAGCGGAATCATCCTGTACGAAAAGGTCGACCCCACGCTCAAGGAGATGTTCCGCGGCGCGGGACTCGTGCCCGGCGCGGACTGGAGCGAGAAGAGCCGGGGCACGAATGGCATGGGCACCTGCCTCGCCGAGCGCAAGCCCGTCACGGTGCATCGGAACGATCACTTCTATACACATCACATCGGGCTCACCTGTTTCGGTGTGCCGATTCGCGGTCCGGTGGATGACCTCATTGCCGTGATCGATGCGTCGTGCATCGGCGCTCACGATGCGCGCAACACGCAGATGCACACCATGGCGCTCGTGCGGCTGTCCGCGCACATCATCGAGAAATGTTTGTTCCTCCGGCATCACGAGCACAACGCCGTGTTGCGTTTCCACAGCCGCCCCGATCTCGTCGATCTGTTCCACGACGGCGCGCTCGCGCTCGCGGAAGACGGTACGGTCATCGGTGCCGATCACACGGCCGCACAGCTGCTCGAAGCGAAAGATCGCTACGAGCTCGTCGGCCGGCCGATCGCCGAGATCTTCGATGCTGAAGGTGCAGATGGCGTGTCGCTCGATCTGCTGCGCAGCGCATCTCTTTCGTCGTTGCGCGATCCGCGTCGCGGCCAGGGTTATTACGCGAGCCTGCATATCGGGCGCGGCGCATCTCACGCCGAGTTGCGTGAGGCGAGCGTGCGCTACGCCGAAGGACGCTCGCCAGCGCGGCCGTCGCCCGAAGTCATGCAGGTGACGCCAAACCCGAATCCGCTCGTGCTCACGCTCGAGGATCTCGCGGGCGAAGACCCGCAGATGCTGCGTAACGTGCGTAGCGCGCGGCGCATCGTCGATTCAGGCGTTTCCGTGCTCATTCAGGGCGCCACCGGCTCGGGCAAGGAGGCTTTCGCGCACGCCATGCACACCGCGAGCGGCCGTGCCGGCCAGCCGTTCGTTGCAGTCAATTGCGCCGCGATTCCGGAAACGCTCATCGAGAGCGAGCTGTTCGGCTACAAGGCCGGCGCGTTCACGGGTGCCCGCAAGGAAGGCATGAAGGGCAAGATCCTGCAATCCTCGGGCGGGACGCTGTTTCTCGATGAGATCGGCGACATGCCGCTCGCGCTGCAAACGCGACTGCTGCGCGTGCTCGAAGAGCAGGAGATCGTGCCGCTCGGCAGCGAGACACCGATCAAGGTCGGGCTGCACGTCATCGCGGCGTCTCACCGGAATCTGCGCGAAATGATCGCGCGCGGCGAATTCCGCGAAGACCTGTACTACCGCCTGAACGGCATCACGCTCGAGCTGCCCCGGCTCGCCGATCGAGCGGATCGCGACCGTGTCATTCATCGCGCGCTCTCTGCGGAGACGAGCAATGGCCGGCCGGCCGCCATCGAAGTGGATGCCTTGCAGCGGCTGATCGCCTATCCATGGCCCGGCAACATCCGCGAGCTGCGGAATGTCATCCGCACAGCGCTCGCCATCTGTGAAGGCGGAGTGGTGCGCCTGATGGATCTGCCGCGTGAGATTCGCGAGCCTGCCCACGGGAGTGCGGTGCCTGCAGCGGCTGCACCTGTCGCGAGCACCGTTCCGGTCGAGTCCGAACCGCTCGAGACCTGTGCAAATCCACTGCAGGCTGCGGAACGCCTGGCGCTCCTGCGTGTCATTGAGAAGTGCCGCGGGAATATGACGCACGCGGCCGAGCATCTCGGAGTGAGCCGCAACACGCTGTACCGGAAGATGAAGACGCACGGGATTCCCACCCGTAGCGGCTCGTGACGGACCGCGACAGTCGGTGACACAACTGTTTCATCCACGGGGAGGCGCGTATCTCGACAGATGAACGGAACGTCCTGAAGGGCGTGCGGGGCTTGGCCCGGACCTTGCAGAAATCTGACACGCGCGCGCATGCGCGCAACCAGATCAGACCGTCGGCGCGACTCGCGGAGCGTTTGACGGAGCAGGGCATGGAAAACAGAGCTGTGATGCGCCGGACCAAGAACCGGCTCGCACCGGGACGCCAGACCAGTGTGGAGTGGCGTGAGGATCGGCCCGTCCTCGTTCAGCCGGGCGGAGCGGTGCAGTTGAACGAAAGCGCGGCGGCGATCCTCGAGCTGTGCGACGGCACGCGTACGCGCGAGGAAGTGATCGCCGAGTTCCTCGCGAACCCGGCGTATCGCGAGCTCGGCGAGGATGTGCGTGACTTTCTCGAAGCGGCGCTCGAGCGCGGCTGGATCATCGAGACCTGAGCTCCTCCGCCGACCCGGCAGTCTCTGCCGTGCCATCCGTTTCGGGTGTGAGCATCGGCACGGGCGCCTCCGGCGCGAGCGGCACCCGCGTGAAGATTTCGCTCCGGCGCACGAAAGCGCGCAGGAACGGCCGCATGATCTCCATCTGGGTGTGATACGCCTGCAGGGCGGCGAGCTTCGTGTCCTCTTCTTTCGCGGTGAGCTCGAAGCGCATCCAGGGCAGGTCGCGGGCCCGCTCCGGCGGCGTGAGCTCCCGGTCGCGGTGCAGGCCCCGGGGCCGCGGCCAGTCGAAGCCGCCGTGCACGATCCAGTAGTAGAGGCGATCCAGCTGATTGCGCTCGCCCATGATCCGCATGACGAATTCGCCCGAGGTGCTGTGATCCGGGTGCGCATCGAGCGGAGTTGCCACGAACACGTGAGTGGGGGCCGTGCTGTCGATGATCTTGCGCAGGTCCGCCTCGAGCGCGCGTCCTTCGTAGGGCGCCTTCGGCGAGACGGCATTCGGGAAGCTGACGCTCGATTCGCCGGTGTAGCGGGAGCGGTACGGTACGAAGAAATGGTCGAGCATCAGCCTCTGCAGGCCGCGGTCCGGGTAACCCAGCAGGAAGCGGTTGGCTGACGGGATGCCCAGAAGGTCGGCCGCCGCCATGGCCTCCGCCGCGCGCAGCTCGCCGAGCTTGCGCAGGCCGAGCACGCCGGGGCGCAGGCTCTTTTCGACGAGCCGTGCGTCGAGCTCGAATGAATCCCCGTCCGTTACCCAGATCACGCTGACCCGCGCACCCTGGGCAAGCGCCCGAAGCATCACGCCTGCGCAGCAGAGAGATTCGTCGTCCGGATGCGGCGCGACGACCAGAATGCTGTCGGTGCTCGAGAAGGAGAAGTCGACGGCCGGCAGGCTGGGCGCCGCCGCCTCGCTTCGCAGACTGATCAACGCCCCCGCAATACCAACGAGCCAGGCAAGCCGCATGGGCCGGATTCTATACACAGACGTTGCCGGGCAAGCGGAACCGTTCATAGAATCCTGTGGCCGCAACACGGCCGCGCTTAACCGGGGGTCTGATTGAAGCTCAATGCTGCGGTTCTCGCCTTCCTGGCGCTGCTCGAAACAGGGCTCGCAGCGCGGGTTTTCGCAGCCGACACGGAGCGCCGGCTTCTCTCCGTCGACGACATCAACGCCTACCGTCTCGTGTCCGACCCGGCCCTCTCGCCCGAGGGCGACTGGGTCGCTTATTCGGTACGCACGACGGATGTCGCCAAGGACAAGCGCACCTCCGACATCTGGATGACGAGCTGGGACGGGCGTCGTACCGTCCAGTTGACCCAAAGCGCGGATAGCGAGCATTCGCCGGGCTTCAGCCCCGACGGCCGCTACCTATCGTTCCTCTCCGATCGCGGCAGGAAGGACGGGCCCGATGAGCTGTGGCTGCTCGATCGCCGCGGCGGCGATGCGCAACAGATGACGAGCTTCAAGGGCGACGTGGTGGACTACGGCTGGTCACCCGACGGCAAACGGCTCGCGCTCGTGGTGCTCGATGATCCCCTGCCCGGCGAGGACGGCGAACCGGACGGCAAGGCGCCGCCGCCGATCGTCATCGATCGTTTCTACTTCAAGGAAGACGAGACCGGCTACCTGAGCACGCGACAGATGCATCTGTACCTGCTCGATGTCGCCACCCGCACGACCGAAGTGCTGAGCTCAGGCCGTTTCACCGAGGCCTACCCGGCTTGGTCCCCGGACGGCTCGCAGATCGCCTTCATGAGCAAGAGAGGCGACGACCCGGATCGCAGCAACCTCTTCGGCCTGTACGTGATGCCTGCCTCGCCAGGCGCCACGGCGCGGCTCGTCACCGCGTTCGTGGGCGAGGCGGGCGACTCCGAATGGATGAGCGGACCGTTGTGGAGCCCGAATGGCCGGGACATCGCGTTTATCGCGGCGAGCGACCTGAAGCTCGTGTACTACGCCGAGCACAGGCTGCTGGTGGTGCCCGCAGCGGGCGGCACGCCGCGCGTGATCAGCAAGGATCTCGACCGAAACGTGCTGTCACCCCAATGGTCGGAGGATGGCAAGTCGATCTACGGTCTGATCGAAGACGACCGGAACCAGTATCTCGCACGGTTCGACGTGGGAAGCGGGCGGATGCAGCGCCTGATGACAGGGCGGCGCGAAACCACGGCGTATGACCTTGGGGCGCACGGACGGATCGCCATTCTGGATGCCACGCCGGACGAGCCGGATGAGATCTTTGCGCTCGATGGCGGCGGCAAGGTCCGTCCGCTCTCGCGGCAGAACGACGAATGGCTCGCGCACGTGCAAACCGGCGAGCTCGATGAGATCTCGGTCAAGAGCCGCGATGGCACGCCCATCAGTGGCTTCATTCTGAAGCCGCCCGGCTACGTGCCGGGTGTCCGCTATCCGACCCTGCTCTGGATTCATGGCGGGCCCGTCTCGCAGTACGCGAACTCGTTCGATCTCAACTGGCAGATCCTCGCGGCGCAGGGATACGTCATCGTTGCGACGAATCCCCGGGGCAGCTCGGGTCGTGGCGAGGTGTTTTCCACGGCCATCTATGCCGACTGGGGCAACAAGGACACCGAGGACGTGCTCGCCGCGGTGGATTACGCCGTGGCACAGGGTATCGCGGACCCTGCGCGACTGGGCGTTGGCGGCTGGAGCTATGGCGGAATTCTCACGGACAACGTCATCACGCGAGACACACGCTTCAAGGCCGCCATGAGTGGTGCCTCCATCGGCAACGCGCTCGCGGGATACGGCACCGACATGTACGTCCGCGAGTACGAAGGCGAGCTCGGAGTGCCCTGGAAGAATCTCGATGTCTACCTGCGCAACTCGTATCCCTTCCTGCATGCCGATCGCATCGTGACGCCGACGCTCTTCATGTGCGGCGATCGGGACTTCAACGTGCCGCTCCTGAACTCCGAGCAGATGTACCAGGCGGTGAAGAGCATCGGCGTGGACACGCAGCTCATCATCTATCCGGGCCAGTTCCATTCGTTCAGCACGCCGAGCTACCTGCGCGATCGGCTCGACCGCTGGATCGCCTGGTTCGGCAAATACCTGGCCGTGGCTCCCAGACATACTAAAGTGGCGCCTTCGGCACCTGCGGCGGTCGCGTGGCGGCAGCCGCCGCCATCGTGAAAACCATCGTGAAAACACTGGCGTCATATCGGGATACAACCCTCTTGCGAGCCTGGTCATGGTGAGAGTTCTGCTGATCCTCCTGATCGTGCTGGTGATCGCCACCACCATCCGCTCGCTCCTGCGCAGGTCCGCCCAGCGACGCGAAGGCGGATCGACGCCGATCTCGGTCACCGAGGTGGCTGTGCCCGCGCCCGCGCTGCCAGGCCCGGCAGCTGACGGCAGCGTTCCAGCACTCACGAGCGCCGAAGTGCTTCACAAGCTCAACGAGCTCGCGTTCGCACGCGAGTTGCCGGACATCCCGAATGAAGGGCACGCCGAGGTCGCGGCAGCGGTTGCCGCGGCGCTCGCCACTGCTGCCACCGAGCCGAAATACTCACCACGTCGGCCGCTGCTGCTACCGCAGCTCCTGCGCGCAGTGAGCGACTCGGAAACCTCGCGCCGCGAGCTCGCGACCATGATCGCGAAAGATCCGGCCCTCGTCGGGAGTCTGTTGAAGCTCGCGAACAGCCAGTTCTACCGCTTGAACGCGCAACCGGTGGAGAGCGTGGATCGTGCGGTGGCTGTCATCGGCACCGAGGGCATCCGCTCGCTCATCGCCGCCGCCTTGATCCAGCCCGTGTTTCGGGTTTCCGGCGGCGAATTCGCGCAGTTTCCCGAAGTGGTGTGGGAGCACACGTTCCTCGCTGCGAATGCTGCGGAGACTTACGCCGCCGTGGTCGTGAACTCCGATCCGTTCGCAGCGCAATTGTTGGCGCTGGTGAACGGGCTTGGCGCCATCGTCGTGTTTCGCGTCGCGCTCGATCAGTACTCGGCGCGGCCTGCGCTGCGGCCGGATGCGGCGACGATCGTCTCGCTGCTCGATGCGCACGCTGCGAGCGTCGCGCGCAGCATCGCGGCGAGCTGGGATCTATCGGGGCGGATTCTCGCGGCGCTTGAAGACCAGGTGCCCGGTACGATGCACGAGCCGACGCCGCTCGGCCGTGCGCTGCGCTTCGGCCGCTTCATCGGCGCGCTCGCCGTGCTCAACGCGAAAGGCATCGTCAGCGATGACGCCGCGAAGGCGGCCATGCTGGCGAATGGTTCCTCGGGCGCGCATTTCGAGCGCATCTGGGAGCGGCTCACCGCGAAGCCGCCGAAGAATCCCCCGAAGCCGGCTGCTGCCGTGCGACGCTGAAGTCGGCTGTTTCCGTCTTCCTGATAGAGTCCGCATATCGCGGTCTTCGAGGCAGGAGCGATCCATGCACACTTACACGGCCACTGTGGTCTGGGCCCGCGCCGCCGAGGCGCCCTTCAAGGACAACAAGTATTCCCGCGCGCACGAGTGGCGCTTCGACGGTGGCGCTGTCGTTCCAGCGTCGAGCTCGCCCTTGTCGGTGAAAGTACCGATGTCCGATCCGGCCGGGGTGGATCCGGAAGAAGCGCTGGTGGCGGCCCTTTCCTCCTGCCACATGCTGTTCTTTCTTTCGTACGCCGCCGCCGCCGGCTTCGTGATCGATCGCTACGAAGATGGGGCCATCGGCGAGATGGGCAAGAATGCGCGCGGCGCGACCGCCATCGTCAAGATACGCCTGCGCCCGAGCATCACGTGGATTGGAGCCCCGCCCTCCGCGGAGCAGTTGGACAAGCTGCATCATCGCTCACACGAATCGTGTTACATCGCGAGCTCGGTCAGCGCTGAGGTCGTGATCGAGGCGCCGTGAGCTCTAGATGACGAACGCCCACGTGGCGAGTGCAACGCCCAGTAGCGCCGCGGCGATTCCCGCGACGGGGAACAGGCGCTTGCGTGCCAGAAAATAGAGAGATGACAGCACGAGGCCGAGCTCGAGGAATCCCTCGCCAAGATCGAAGCGCAACGCTTTGGCCTCGGAGTGATGCGTTTCGGCATCTTTCTCTTCTGCGGTCTTCTGGATGTCCTTCGCATCATTCGCGTACTTGTCGCGCTGGGTTGCGAAGGCCTGCAGGCCGGAGTCCGCACGAGTGGTGTCGGTGCCGAGCGACTTCAGGAGGGTACTGCCCACATCCGCCTCGTATTCACGGATCTTCTTTGCCTGGTAGAACGCCCACTGGTCGTTGGCTTCGGTCTTGAACACCACGGCTGCGGTATGCTCACGATGCGAGGCGATGGTCGCCACCGACAACAGCACGCCGATTACCGCCACCCCTGCGCCAACTTTCTTGCCCAACGCATCCACTTCGTGTGCGTGCGGGATCTCAACTTCGGACATCGACTGGCCTCATTCGACTCGGGTGGGGGAAGAAATCATAACGGCTGGGTCGGGACCTTCTACTATAGCGGCGCGCGTAGCGGCGCGTGTAACGACGTGTGTAACGGCGCGCATAACGCGCCACGGGGCGAGGAGAGTCATGCATCGATCGACGATCTCGTGGATCGCAGTGTTGGCGAGCGCCCTGGTCGGCTGCGCATCGGCGCCGCCAGCTCCGCAACAGGCACCTCCACCCGCGGAGCGAGTCGAATCCTCGACGCCTCCGGAGGTAGCGCAGGAATACGCGCGCGCCTGGGTGCAGACCACCCGGCTGATCCGCGCCAGGAATTTCGGTGAAGCCTACCCGCGGCTGAGCGATCTCATGTCTTCGTCGATGTTCGAACAGCTGCCCTCCGAAGAGCGGCACACCTGGGTTTCCGCGGCCGCTGCACTGGCGCGCGAAGGGGAAGACTTCAAGCACGCACAGCCGCTGTTCGTCATTGCAAGTGAGCTGCCGGAGGCGGGCTTTCCGGACTGGGACGGTCGATACGACGCCGCTGTTCGGCTTCAGGACAGTGAAGATGCGGTCCGCTCCATCACTACGATTGCCCGCCGGTGGCCCGAGTCGCTCGGCGGATACGACAACGTGCATATCCGCCGTCTCGCTCTCGGCGCGGGCGATGCGAAGGCGGGCGATGACAGCCGCATGCAATTGCTCGAGGCGCTCTACACGGCGAACTGGAAGATCGACTACGGTGTCGAGCCGAGCGCACTCTGGAGTGAGCTCGTTCGCTTGCTGATGGAGCAGGGGAATCTGCAGCGAGCAACGGAAGTGTCTCGGCGCATTACCGAGCCGCGCGGCATTCTCGCGCTGCGCGTGGACAACCGTTTCGATGCGCTCGTGCGCGCGGACCCGGCGCGCTTCGAGATGTCGGCCGCCATCGATCGCAATCTCACCGAATGGCAGGCGCTCGCGCAGCGCTATCCGGCAAAGCTTGCAGCGACCTGCGAGCTTGCCGACCGCTATCTCGATTTCGGCCGTTCCGAAGAGTCGTTGAGTCTCATGAACGAGGTCATCGAGCGCGTGGCGCAGGGCAAGCCGTCCGCATCGGTCTATGAAGACCTGAACGAGAAGCGCAACTGGATATACGACACGCGCGCACGAGCCCTGATGCAGCTCGGGCGCTGGAGCGAGGCGGAGCGGGAGTCGCGTCAGGCGGCGGCGCTCCTCGAGGAAGGCCACCCCAATGTCAGCAACGCGATCAATCTCGCCTTCTTCTATGTGGGGTTCGGTCGCTCGAGTGAGGCGCTGAAAGCGCTGGGCCCGCGGCTGGTGAAAGGATCAGACGTCAGCAGCTACGGTGCGATGCAAGTGCGCTTCGTGTTGCATGCCGCGGCACTCGCCAGAAAGGACGCACGGGCCGCTCGCGAATCCCTCGACTACATGCGAGAACATCAGTCCGATGCGGTAAAGACCTATGAGGAGTCGCTTCTGGTTGCGGGGAATCTGAACGAGGCGGCGGGCCTGCTGACGCGTCGTCTCAAAGACCCCGCGTTGCGCGCCGAAGCGCTTGCGGACGTGCAGGAGTACCGGGAGCCCGCGCTCTCACCGCTCGACCGGAAAATCCGTGAGGGGTGGCGCTCACTCAGGGAGCGTAGCGATGTGCGCGCCGCCGTGGCCGAAGTCGGCCGCATCGAGCAGTTTCCGCTCCCGCCGCCGTAAGCTCAGTGGCAGCGCGAGTCCGACGGGCTGCTAGTGATGATGCCCGCCGGCGCCGTGCACGTGCCCGTGCGAGAGCTCTTCTTCCGATGCCTGCCGAACGTCCGTGATCTCCACGTCGAAGTTCAGCGTCTTGCCTGCCAACGGATGATTCCCGTCGACCGTAACCATGTCGCCCGCGAGGCGCGTGATGACCACTGCGCGCGGGCCGTGGGCGGTCTGCGCCTGAAGACGCATCCCGACGGCGATTTTCGAGATGCCCTGCAGTGAGCGCCGGGGAACCTGCTGCACCATGTCCTTGCTGTACTCGCCATACCCGTCCGCAGGCGTCACGGTGACATTCAACTTGTCGCCGACAGCCTTGCCTTCAAGCTCGCGCTCGAGCCCTGGCACGAGATTGCCGCGGCCGTGCAGATAAGTGATGGGGTCGCCCGACACCGAGCTGTCGAGAACTTCTCCCGCATCATCCTTGAGGGTGTAGTGAATCGTGACGACGGAGTCCGGGCCTATGGTCATGCTTGAGTTCCGCAAAAAATACGCGCGGGCAAGTTTACCGTGCCCGTCTGCTTTACGCAGTCCGAGCTCCGCGCCCCAGCTCGGAAGGACCCGGGTCGTGGAGTATTTCGAATCGTAACGGAGCGCGCGCGTTGGGCTGGCGCGCGGATCGGGCGCGGAACATTCTCGGGCAGGTGCTGTCGAGCTTCTGCCGCGCCCACGTGGAGACCTTCATGTTGATCCAGCGAAACTCACTCGTCGCCCCGTTCCTCCTGTTCTCGGGTGCGCTGCTGTTTGCGCCGCTCGCCTCGGCGAGCCTGAAAGAAAAACCGCCGAAGGGCATGGTTTTGAGCGGCGCCTGGCAGATCGATCCCTATCGCAGCGACGATCCGACGGCCGTGCTCGACGAGGCACGGCAAGACGCGCAGTCGAACGGTGGCGGTGGCCGCAGAGGCGGTGGCGCGAATCGCGGGGTTTTTGGCGGCGGCGGGGGTGATGAG
>FTEO01000970.1_pt1 | contig 15320 bp, 12 predicted proteins | sample 1640211 | NCBI WGS metagenome assembly FTEO01 (sample SAMEA3914816, study PRJEB12502) | metagenome | biome: forest; material: soil | place: USA | collected 2011-09-16 | depth 0.3 m | reverse complement strand
CCCGCGAACACCAGGTACATCGTGCCGATGTCCTTGTGGTTGGTCGCGAAGACCCAGCGCCGCCAGCCCTGCGGCTTGTGGTCGTGGTCGTCGTGGGAAGCGTCGTGCCCGTGAGCAGTGTTGGAATGGTCGGCCATGGTCTCTAATCCTCGAAAAGTGCTGATCAGCCGGCCGTCGGAGCGGCGGCTGCGGGCGGCTGCGGGGCGGCGGCCTGCTTCTGCGAAGCGGCGGTCGACTTGACCCAGGCGTCGAAGTCGTCCTTGCTGCGCACGTCGACGACGATGGGCATGAAGCCGTGGTCGCGGCCACAGAGCTCCACGCACTGTCCGCGATAGACACCGGTCTTCTCTGCGTCGACGTTGAACCACAGCTCGTTCACGTAGCCCGGGATCGCATCTTTCTTCATGCCGAAGGCGGGCACCCACCAGGAGTGGATGACGTCCACCGCCGTGATGAGGAGCCGCACCTTCGTGCCCGACGGCACGATCAGCGGATTGTCGACCTTCAGCAGGTAGTGCTCGATCGTGTTCGGGTCGATGCCCGAGTTGAGCTGGCGCGCGTGGTCGCTCTCACGATCCAGGCGCGAGTAGAACACCACGCCCTTGTCGAGGTAGTCGTACTGCCAGCCCCACTGGAAGCCCGTGACCTTGATGGTGATCTCGGTGTTGCGCGTGTCTTCGAGCTCGACCAGCGTCTTCGCGGCCGGCACCGCCATGGCGACCAGGATCGCGACGGGAATGACCGTCCAGACGATCTCGACTTTCGTGTTGTGCACGAGCGTGGTGTCGGCCACCGCGCCCTTCGACTTCCGAAAGTTCACCAGCGACCAGATCATCACGCCGAACACCACGATGCCGATCACCACGCACACCCAGAAGATGAGCATGTGAAGGCTGTAGATCTGGCGGCTGATCGCCGTGACTCCCTGCGTCATGTTGAGCAGATGCCAACCGGATTCGGCATGCGCCGCGGGAGAGAGGGCCGCGGTCGCGGCGAGAGAGGCCAATACTTTTCGGATCATCGTTCCTGTGCCTGCCGGGCGCCGCCACGTGCACGACGCGCTGTGTCGTTCAAAAAGCCAATTTCACCCGCATCCGTCCTGGTGCCCCTGCAAGGCCGTCTTCCGTCTCGCCGGTCAGGCGAGTGAAGGCGACTCATCGACGCGTCCGATCAGACGCGTCAGGCGCTGGGCGAGCCCACGCCTCTCTTGCTCCGTCAGAAAACTCCCGACCTCGCACCGGCGGCCATGCGACTCGATGGTCAGGCAGCTCGGATGCAGGGGCGAATGAGGGCGGCGAAGTTTAACGCGTGCCCAATGCCGCGGAAACACAACTTCTACGGAATGCGAACGGTCACGGGACTCGACACGCACGTCGGACTCGGAGACGGTGATCGTCTCGCGGTGGAAGCGCCGCCGCAGGCTCACGTTCAGGGCCCAGCCGAGCACGGTCATCTCGAGCCCTGCAAACGGCAGGATCGGCCAGAAGCCGCGCCAGGCCATGAAGCCGGCGATGGCGAAGGACACGAAGCACAGGCTGCCGAAGAAAAGAACCGCACCAGCGCTGCTGAGGGAGCAGTTCGGCGCGATCTCGATACGTTGCAAGCTACTGGCCACGCTGAGAAAAGAGCTGTTTTCCGCGAGATGCGGCGATGGTACTCCACGCAGGGCGTGGATCACTACAGGCGCAACACTGCTTTGACGCGCGCGCGGGCCTCTTGCGTCTGAAACGCCGCGCCATCGAACGACACGACCTCGAGCAGCGGCCCGGCAAGACGCTGCTGCAGCGTCGCGATGTTTTCGTGAGCGCGTTCGAACCGTGGTTGCACGTGATTCGCGATCCATCCGGCGAGCGGAAGCGCCTGGGAATGAAGAGCCTGCGCAGTCAACAAGGCGTGATTCAGGCATCCGAGCCTCAGGCCCACCACCAGGAACACCGGCAGGTCGAGCGCGACGGCAACATCGGCCATGGTTTCGCCATCGCTGATGGGGGCGAGCCAACCCCCCGCGCCCTCCACGATCACCACGTCCGCGCGCTTGGCGAGCTCGGCGAAGCATCGCCGGATCTCGGCCAGATCGACGCTGATGCCCGCCTCTCTTGCCGCAATGTGCGGCGATGCCGGCAGAGGAGCGCAGAAAGGATTCACGATTCCGTAGGGGGCGTCGACGTTCGCGGCCGCGGCAAGGTCGATCGCGTCAGCGTTGCGCAAGCCTTCTGGCGTGCTCTCTGCTCCTGCCGCCACAGGCTTCATCGCCGCGACCTTCACGCCCTCGCTGGCGAGCGCGCGAATGAGGGCACTCGCGATGCGCGTCTTGCCGACGCCTGTGTCGGTGCCGGCAATGAAAATTCCGCGAGGGCGGCGGGACATGGCGCCTTACTCGCGGTTCTCGCGATGACGGATCGCGCTCGGCGGAATGCGGACCTCGCCCTCGACGACACGCGAGGCGCGCTTGCCCGCGGAGCCCCAGGCCGCGCCGTACACCACTTCGTAGCTCGCCGGGATGAGCCCATCGCGGCGCGCGGATTCGTAGGCGGCTTCCACGCTATGCAGACGCGAGCGCCCGGTCAGACCGCGTGGCCTGCCCGCCGTGACGTTGTGCGCGCCGATGGTCTTCAAGTCGCGCATGAGCGAGAGCACGTCTGCATAGGTGAGCGTGATGCGCTCGACGTCCAGCACGGGCTCGGTGAGCCCGGCGCGGCCGAGCGCATCTCCGATGTCGTGCATGTCGATGAACGTGTTCACGTGAGTGCGACCGTCGACCGCGGCCCAGGCTGCGCGCAATTCCTTCAGCGTGTCGGGACCCAACGTGGTGAAAGAAAAAAAGCCGTCGGGTTTGAGAACGCGGCGGACTTCCGCGAGCGCGGCATCGAGATCTCCGCACCATTGCAGCATCAGGTTGCTGATCGCGACATCCACGCTCGCGTCGGCAAACGGGAGGCGCACAACGTTGCCGCAGACGCGCTCGAAGCGTCGAAAGAATCCGAAGTGACGCCGCGCTTCGCGCAGCATGCCGGGCGCAATGTCCACCGCGACGACGGTGGCGCGGCGATAGCGACGCTTCAGCGCCGCAGTGGCGAGCCCGGTGCCCGCGCCGAGATCCAGGACGACGTCGGGCTCGAACTTGAAGAAGTCGAGACGCTCGAGCAGCTCATCGCCGACCCGGGCCTGCAACACCGCCGCGGCCTCGTAAGTGGTGCTGGCGCGATCGAAGGAGCTGCGCACGCCCGCCGGGTCGAGGCGTGAGTCTTCTTCCAGCGTGCCGCTCATCCGTGCGCTTCCGACTTTCTCGGCGTGCTCGCGTGAATGCGACCGAGCGCTTCGACCAGGGCATCCACCTGTTGTTCGCTGTGAGCAGCGGAGAACGTGATGCGCAGGCGAGCCGTGCCCGCCGGCACCGTGGGCGGACGGATCGCGACCACCCAGAAGCCTGCGTCGAGCAGCTCGTTCTGCGCGCGCACGGCTGCTTCTGCGCTGCCGAGAATCACCGGCTGGATCGGAGTTTCGGACGAGGTGAGATGCAGATCGAGCTGACGCGCGGCCGCGCGAAAGCGGGCGGTCAGAGCCAGAACGCGCTCGCGCCGCCACGTGTCCCGCTTCGAAATCTCGAGCGCTTTGCGAGTGGCGGCAGCAACGGGCTGGGGCAGCGCGGTGGTATAAATGTACGTCCGCGCCTTCTGGATCAGCAGCTCGATCAGCTCTGCCGAACCTGCGACGAAGGCACCGAAGCTCCCAAACGCCTTGCCCAACGTGCCGACGAGCACTGGCACGTCCGCGGCGGTGAGCTCGAAGTGTTCGAGCGTGCCGCGGCCCGTCTCGCCGAGCACGCCGAGTCCGTGCGCGTCATCGACGATGAGCCACGTCTTGTGCGCGCGGGCGATGCGCGCGAGCGTCGGCAGTCTCGCGACATCGCCGTCCATGCTGAACACGCCGTCTGTGGCGAGCACGGTCGCGGTGCCCTGATGTTCCTTCAGAACACGTTCGGCATCCGCAGGGTCGCCGTGCGCGTAACGACTGAAGCGTGCGCCAGAGAGAAGCGTACCGTCGATGAGCGAAGCGTGATTGAGACGATCCAGTGCGACGACTTCGCCTCGGTCTGCAAGCGTGGATACCGCGGCGAGGTTCGCCATATAGCCGGTCGAGAACAACAGTGCGCGCTCACGCCCGGTGAACTCGGCGAGCTCCTCTTCCAGTCGCTGATGCTCGATGCCGTGCCCGGTCACCAGATGCGCGGCCGCGCTGCCGGCGCCGGTGCGCATGGCGCACTCGCCCATCGCAGCGGCAATTTCCGGATGACGCGCGAGGCCGAGATAGTCGTTACTGCAGAAGTCGGTGAGTCGCCGGCCGTTCACTACGACGTCGGTGCGGCTGTCCGGCAGTGGGAAGGCTTCGACCGTGCGACGCACGCGTCGCAGATGCTGACGATCGATCTCTGTCAGCGCGGCCTTCAGTGTTTCCGCGTCGCGTCTCACGGACCGCTCATGCCGTTGCCCGCGTCTCGACGTTTTCCTGCGCAGGCGCGGAGGTGCTGCACGCTGCGCTTTCTGGCTTGAGGCCAAGCCGTTTGAAGAGCTGCTGGTCGCGCTCGACATCCGGGTTGCCGGTGGTCAGCAGCTTCTCGCCGTAAAACATGGAGTTGGCGCCCGCCACGAAGCACAGCGCCTGGAGCTCATCGTTCATGCCTTCGCGGCCGGCCGAGAGCCGCACGTGCGCAGCGGGCATGAGAAGGCGCGCCACCGCGATGGTGCGCACGAAATCGAACGGATCGACGCTCGCCACGCCGTGCAGCGGCGTTCCGGGCACCTGCACGAGCTGATTGATGGGCACGCTCTCCGGATGCGCGGGCAGATTCGCGAGCGTGAGCAGAAGTTTGGCGCGGTCCGTCACCGTTTCGCCCATCCCGACGATCCCGCCACAACACACTTTCAGGCCCGCATCTCGCACGGCTTCGAGCGTGTCGAGCCGGTCCTGGTACGTGCGCGTCGTGATGATCTCGCCATAGAACTCCTGCGAGGTGTCGAGATTGTGGTTGTAGTAGTCGAGGCCGGCGTCGCGTAGCTCACCCGCCTGCGCGGGAGTCAGCATGCCGAGCGTGGCACACGTCTCCAGCCCGAGCGCACGCACTTCGCGAATCATCTCGGCGATTGCGGCGACCTGCTTCGGCTTGGGCGAACGGTAGGCCGCGCCCATGCAGAAGCGCGTGGCGCCTGCCGTCTTGGCCCGCTGGGCCGCTTCACGCACTTCCGCCACGTCGAGCAGCACTTCGCGCTCGAGGCCCGTGTCATACCGCACGCTCTGCGGGCAGTACGCGCAGTCTTCGGGACATGCGCCAGTTTTAATGGAGAGCAGCGTGCTCATCTGCACGGTGCTCGGCTCGTGATACGCGCGGTGCACGCGCTGCGCGTGGAACAGCAGGTCCACGAATGGCAGGGCGAACAGGGATTCGACTTCGGGAAGCGTCCAGTCGTGACGCAAGGTGCCGAGCAAGGTGTGGTCCATGAAGAGGTCCCGGTGACTATCTCGAGGTTTGGCGCCGAAAGACGCGGCTACTGGCGGCTCGAAGCGCGCGATGCTGGCCGGCGGGCGGATGTTCCCGGCGGCTCATCCTAATGTCAACCTGAGAGGGTGTTTCGTGTCGACAATTATCGGTAGCGCGGTTCAAGCCGCTGCGCGCATGGCGTTTGCGGCGTTGATGCCGCCCACGTGCTGCCTGTGTGGGGCAGCGGGGCAGGAGCCGGATCTCGATCTGTGCGAGGTGTGCGCCACCCTTTTCCCGGTGAATACCGATCCGGTGGCCGAAGTTCACGCCGCCTTGCCCACCGTCGTCCGCGTGCTCGTGCCTTTTCAGTATGCGTACCCGGTGGACCACCTGATTCGGGCGCTCAAGTTTCGGGGCGAGCGCGTCTATGCACGTGTCTTGGGAGTGTTGCTAGCCCGGGCTCATCAGGCGCTACGGCCAGAATGGGTGCCGCAGGTGATCGTGCCGGTGCCGCTGCACTCGGGGCGCTATCGCGAGCGGGGTTTCAATCAATCCGGTGAAATTGCGCATTTCGCGGGGCGGCAACTCGGAGTGTCTGTCGATGCGCATTGCCTGGTGCGCAAAGCGGCAACCCGAGAGCAGAGCGGACTCAGTCTTCCCGAGCGCCGACGCAACGTGCAAGGAGCGTTCGCTGCGCTCAGGTCCATGGAAGGAAAGCGTGTGGCGCTCGTAGACGATGTGCTCACCACTGGAAGTACGGCGCTCGCGGCCGCACACGCGCTGGCTGATGCGGGCGCTGAGGAGATCGAGCTGTGGGCCGTGGCGCGCGTACCGCTCGATTAGGCGCCTGAATCCCCTGCCGTTGATCCATGTTTCCGCGACGGTGATCTTGTTCAGGTGGGGCTTTAGGTGGCGCACTGATGAAACAGCACGCGGCGCGACCTGCGGCAAGCCGCATTCATCTGCTGTTGGCGTGGCGGTTCTCGCCGCCCGCGCGGCGCTCGCGGGCATGACCTGGCGTTGAATCGGTGGTCACGGGCCGGTAAAAGGATGGGCATCCGAGGCAGTACATCGAGCGCGGCATCGACACCCTCAGCAATATCAATGCCTTCGTGCGCGTGGCGCGGCTCGGCAGCTTCTCAGGCGCCGCGCGCCAGCTCGGGCTGGTGCCCTCGGTCGTCACGAAGCGCATCGGGCAGCTGGAGCAGAGTCTCGGAACGAAGTTGCTCGTGCGCTCGACGCGCGGGCTCACGCTGACGTCAGCGGGCGAACGCTACTTGCCGCGCTTCGTGCGTTTCGTGGCAGAGCTCGAGGAGATGTTCGCTCCCACGGTGAAGGAGGACGAACGCCTCGCCGGCCACCTGCGCATCAAGGCGCCCACCACGGTCAGCTCCCTCTTCATTGGCGATCTGCTCGCGGACTTCCTGGTCGCCCATCCGGGCGTGACGCTCGAGATCGTGCTGATCGACCGCTCGGTCAATCCGCTCGAGGAGAATTTCGATTTTTCCATCGGCGCGCTGCCGGTGTCCTATCCCAATCTCGTCGAAGTGCCCTTGTGTCCGTACGATCAGGTGACGTGTGCGGCGCCCTCGTATCTCGAAGAGGCCGCGGCACCCCAGAACCCGGGTGACCTGGCATTCCACGACGTGCTGACGTCGAGCGCCTATACCAAGACCTGGACATTCGAGGGGCAGAACGGCCCTATCAGCACTCAGGTTCATCCGCGCGTGCTGGCGAGCGACAGCCGCACGCTACGCTCAGCCACGTTGCGTGGCCTCGGCATCGCGATTCTGCCGCGCGATCTCATCGAAGAAGATCTGCGCTCGGGCAAGCTGGTGCAGCTTCTGACGGATTTTCCCGTGAGCCGCATGTGGCTCAAGGCGCTGGTGCCGTATACGAAGATGAGCAGCCCGCTGGTGCGCGAGGTGCTCGAGTTTCTGAAGTCGCACTGCTGCGAAACCCGGCGCTGAGGCCGGGTTCGCAGCAGATTGACGAATCACTCCTTGAAGCGGAAGCCGATCTTGTACGTGCGGCCCACAGGGTCGAACAACACGTTGTTACCGCTGCCGTTCGCGCCGGGGAAGCGCGGATTCTCCGCATCCGTGAGGTTGTTCACCCCGAAGTAGGCGGTGAGGCTGCTGCCGCCGCCGTTCAGGTTGAACTCGTACTGACCCACGAGATCGACGTACGTGCGTGAGGGCATCGCGTTCGTGTTCGAGCTGTTACCCAGCGTGATGTTGTAGCCGGCCTGCTCCGGCCCGATGAACGACACGTTGTAGATGCCGCTCGGGATGTACCGGCTGTGCACCGACAGATCCACGGGCCCCTTCTTCCAGTTGATGAGCGCATCGATCGTGTAGCTCGGGATGCCCGGAATCGTGCCACCGCGCAGACCCGTCTGGCCGGCGCGGTCGAGCGAGCCCGCCGAGTCCGTGGTGATCAGATCCCACACCACCGTGTCCAGCAACCGGATGTTGAAGTCGCCGAACTTCTCCGTGGGCTGGCGGTAGCTGAGCTCGATGTCCGCACCGCTCGTGAAGAGCTGGTTCACGTTCTGCTGCACGTCGACGATGTTTGTGATCAGACCGCTGACGGGGTCGCGGGTAATGAGACCGCAGAACTCCGTGGCACCCTGGAAGCAGCGGGTCGCAATCGTCTGCCCGCCGAGCGTACCGATCGCCTTGTCGATGCCGATGCGGTAATAGTCGTATGAGAATTGCAGGCGCCCCAGCCAGTTGTCGGTCTGAGGCGTAATCACGATGCCCGCGGTCCGCGTGTCGGCAACTTCCGGCACGAGGTTCGGATTGGAACCCGACAGCGTGGTCGGATTCGTCTGCGCGCCGCCATGCGCGGGGTCGTTCAGAATCGCGAACCCGGAAGTCACCGGGCCGAACAGCTCGCTGACGTTCGGCGCACGGATGTCGCGTGACTTCGTGCCGCGGAAGCGCAGCCACTCGAGAGGCGACCACACCAAGCCGTATTTCCACGTCGTGGCATCCACGCTCGACGAGGTGCCGGCACCGTCACGATCGTAGTTCGTCCGACGAATCGCGCCGTTCAGGTCGAGGCTCTTCGTCCACGCCAGGTCCCGCAGCACCGGAATCCCGGTTTCGACGTAGCCTTCCTTCACCTTGACCTTACCCGAGATGTCCTGGGCATTGCCGGTGAAGAACCCGAGGCTGCGCGAGATGGGATCTGCCGAACCCACGAGCTTGTCGTCGCGGTACTCCGCGCCGACGGCCACGGTCAGCGGGCCGGCCCACATGTCGACCACGTCGCCCTGAATATTCGCGGCGACCGTATTCTCCGTGGTTTTGTTGGACTGGCTCGAGACGGCCGTGACGTAGTTGATGGCTGCCTGCGAGGCCTGCGCGCCGAACGGGTTCAGCGGGACGCACGCCGGATCGTTGTTGTTCGGGTTCGCGTCGGCGTTCACGCGGCACACGATCTGGCCGCCGCTCAACACCGAATCCATCGCCTGCGCCGCGTTCTTGTTGATGACCGAGTTCGGAATGTCGAGGTTGAACTCGTTACGGCCGAAACCGTAGTGCGCATCCCACTTCCAGCTCGTGCTGCCGATCTTGCCATCGAGCGAAGCGACCGCCTGGTACAGCTTGTTCACCGAGTCGAGATGCGGGTTGCCGATGTCCTGGAAGTTCTTGCCGAGCTGGATCGTCTTGATGTTGTTCGCATCCATGATCGTGCGCAGGTCGAGCGCCGGATCCGCCGATGTCGGAATGAACGCGTTGTCCCGCTGGATGTTGATCCCGGTGCTGCGGAACTCCGCTCCCTGGTGGAAGCCTTCCATGTGGCCGTAGCCGACGTCGAGGCGGCCTGTGATGCTATCGGTGAACTCGAACTTGCCGCGCGAGTAGAACGTGTAGCGCTTGGTCGGCGAGACGATCGGAATCCCTTCGAAGTAGCCGTTCAGGCCTGTGCCTTCGCCGCCGATCATGTAGAGCGTGTTGACTGCGGAGCCGTACTGGAAGCGGCGCGGCGTGCCATCGTTATTGAACGTGATGCCGTTGGTGATCGCGTTGAGTGTGCTGACGGCTTTGCCGGTGACGGGATTGGTATACGAGTTGACGACGCCCGTGTGATAGATCGTCGCAGGATGGATGTTCGGCAGGATGCTGTTCGCCGGCAGAGTCGTGTTGCCCGCGGGTCGCCCGAAGTTCAGCACTTCCGCCGCGCACCACGCGCGTTCGGTACAGGTCCCGACGCCCGTGCTCTTTTCGTATTCCAGTGCGCCGACCCAATGCCCGCGGTCACCCGAGAAGGCCGTGCCACCCGCGAGACTGGCGGCGGTGTTCTCGTCATCGTGCTCGGCGGACTCGCCGTACGACACCGAGCTGCGAATGCCCGTGAGGCTTTCGTTCAGGATGAAGTTGACGACGCCCGCGACAGCATCGGAGCCGTACGCAGCGGAGGCGCCGCCAGTCACAATGTCCGTGCGCTCGATAAGCGAGCTCGGGATCATGTTCGTGTCCACCGTGCCTTGCGGCGTGGACGGCGTGATGCGCTTGCTGTCGAGCAGCACCAACGTGCGCACTGGGCCGAGCCCGCGCAGGTCGAGCACGCGTCCCCCGACGTAGCCGCCGCTCAAACCCTGTGACGCGGGCGTCTGCGTCGCGCGGAACGCCGGCATCTCGTTCAGCAGATCGCCGATGTTGGTTGCCGCACGCTGTTCGAGGCGCTCGGCACCTACGACGCTCACAGGTGTGGGAGCCGAGAAACCGTTCGCGCTGGAAATACGAGAGCCGGTGATGGTGACTTCTTCAACCTTCGCGTCTGAAGAGGCGGGCGCTTCCTGCGCGATGGCCGCTGTTGCAAGCGAAGCCGCCACCGCGGCGGACACTGCAGACAGACGGAAATGATTGGAAACGGACGCGCGAACGGAATGGCCACGCGTCAGGCACGAGAAACGTCGCATTTTTCCCCCTAGTAGTGCGACACAGCCCTCGTTCCGCGTCGCTTCGGGTCGATGCTAACAGCGGCGTTTTGTGCCCGGAACGCAACGCGACGCGATATCAGTCTTCGCGAAGCGCGAACTGTGGTTCGCGCAATACATTTCGCTCGGGTTTATGCGGCGTAGACGTATTCCAGCAGGATGCCGATGAACACGACGAGCCCGACGTACTGGTTGTTGACGAAGGCGCGGAAGCACTTGGCCGGCTCGCGGTCGCGGATGAGCCACTGTTGGTACAGGAAGAAGACGGCGGCGGTGACGAGCCCGGCGAGATACCAGTTGCCGAACTTCATGGCGCGCCCCACCAGGAGGAGCGAGAACAGCATCATCGCCTGCATGATGCCGACGATGAGCTTGTCCATGTCGGCGAACAGGATGGCGCTCGATTTCACACCGATCTTCACGTCGTCTTCGCGGTCGACCATCGCGTACAGCGTGTCGTAGACGCAGGCCCACATCACCGCGGCGATGAACAGCACCCACGCCACTCGTGGCAAGGCGCCGGCTTCAGCGGCGTACGCCATGGGGACGGCCCAGCCGAACGCCAGACCCAGATAGAACTGGGGCAGTGGAAAGAAGCGCTTGAGGAACGGGTAAGACACGGTCAGCGCCGCGCCGACGCAGGCAAGCTTCAGCGTAAAAGCATCCAGCTGCAGGGCAAGGGCCAGCGCGATGACGACGAGCACGCCGAACAGCACGAGCGCTTCGTGTGGCCCGAGGCGGCGCGCCGCCAGCGGCCGATCGCGCGTGCGCCGCACGTACGGATCGACGTTGCGATCGACAAAGTCGTTGATGACGCAGCCGGCTGAGCGCATGACGACGGTGCCCAACAGAAAGATGATGAGGATCCGCGGCTTGGGTCGCCCGTGGCCCGCGATCCACAGGGCCCAGAGCTCCGGCCACAAGAGGAGCCAGATCCCGACGGGGCGATCGAGCCGCATGAGCCGGCCCCACTCCTGCACGCGCCGGCCGAGGCGATAGAGGAAAGGTGCCTCGGGAGGCTTCAACTCGAATGACAGCTGTTCGACCGCCAAGGCTCGCCCCTGAAATGTTGCCTGCTGCGGGTGTCAGCCCACACGCCCGTAACGCTCGCCGGTGCCGACCCAGCGAGCGGCGAGCGGGGCGATATTATCCGGGTACGCGCTGAGCATCAGCTCCGCGGCCTGCTGAACGCGCGGCAGGAGATCGGCGTCACGCATCAGGTCCGCCACACGCAACTGCGCAAGGCCGGTCTGGCGCGTGCCGAGCAGCTCGCCCGGTCCCCGCAGCTCAAGATCGCGACGGGCGATCTCGAATCCATCGTTCGTTTCCCGAATGACTTTCAGCCGCTCGCGGGCGAGCTCCGACAAAGGCGCCCGGTACAGCAGTACGCAAGTGCTCGCTTCAGCACCCCGTCCCACGCGACCTCGAAGCTGGTGGAGCTGAGCGAGGCCCATGCGCTCCGCGTTCTCGATGACCATGAGCGTGGCGTTCGGAACATCCACGCCCACTTCGATGACGGTGGTGGCGACGAGCAGTTGAATCTTGCCGGCCTTGAAGGCGAGCATGGCCTGGTCTTTCTTTGCGGAAGGCATGCGCCCGTGCACGATGCCCACGTGGACGTTCGGCAGTGCTTCGGCAAGCGCGGCAGCCGTTTCCTCTGCTGCCTGCGAGCGCAACTCGTCTGATTCCTCGATGAGCGGGCACACCCAGTAGGCCTGCCGGCCCTCGCGCGCGGACTGGTCGATGCGCGCCACGACCTCGTCACGACGCTGCTCGGGCACGACCACCGTCTTCACTGGCGTACGGCCGGGCGGCAGCTCGTCGATGATCGAAATGTCGAGATCGGCATAGGCCGTCATGGCGAGCGTCCGCGGAATCGGTGTAGCCGTCATGATGAGCTGGTGGGGGAAGCGACCGTGCTTGCGCCCTTTTTCCTGCATCCGCAGGCGCTGCTGCACACCGAAACGATGTTGCTCGTCCACGATGATGAGCGCGAGGTTCGCGAACTCGATGCCTTCCTGGAACAAGGCGTGCGTGCCGACGACGATGCGCACCTCGCCGGATGCGATGGTTTCGAGTGCGCTCTTGCGCACGCGCGCAGTCTGCGAGCCCGAGACCAGCGCCACCGGAAGGTGCAGCGGGTGAAACCACTGGCAGAAATTTCGCCAGTGTTGTTCGGCGAGCAGCTCCGTGGGTGCCATGAGCACGGCCTGCAGGCCGGTGCCGGCGGCGCGTGCGGCCGCAGCGGCGGCGACCACCGTCTTTCCGCAGCCGACGTCGCCCTGAATCAGGCGCACGGTCGGCTGGCCGTTGCTCAAATCCGCATTCACTTCGCCGAGCGCGCGCGCCTGGGCGCCGGTGAGCGCGAAAGGAAGCGATTCCACGAAGCGCTTCTCCAGACTGTCCGGATCCTCCAGCGGCCACGCCGGGTCGGTGCGCGCGGCGCGCTTCAGCAGCTTGAGACTCAGGTGATGCGCCAGCAGCTCTTCGAAGGCGAGCCTGCGCTGCGCGGGGTGTTGGCCGGCGGCGAGGTCGGCAAGCTCCGCTTCGCGCGGCGGGTTGTGAACGTAGCTGAGCGCGTCTTTCAGTGCCGGCAGACCGAGAGGTGCGAGCACCTCCGGGGGAATCCAGTCCTGGACGGCGGAGTTATCAAGTTCTCGCAACGCGTCGTTCACCAGCGCGCGCATGCGAGTCTGCGCCACGCCTTCCGTGCCCGGATAAACCGGCGTCAGCGTTTCTTCGAGCGCGTCGGCGGCTTCCTGCTGGCGACGGTACTCCGGATGCACGATCTCGAGGCCGAGCGGGCCGCGCCGGACTTCTCCGAAGCAGCGAATGCGCGTACCGCGGGCGAGGCCATTCTGCTGAGCGGCCGAGAAGTAGAAAAAACGCAGTGTGAGAAAGCCCGAACCATCGGAGATCTTGCACAGCATCTGTCGCCGCCGGCGATGGATGACCTCCGTGAGCTGCACTTCGCCTTCGACCGTGGCGCGCATGCCGGGCTGCAGGCTGCCGAGCGGGAAGATCTGCGTGCGGTCTTCGTACCGCAGCGGCAGAACGAACAGGAGATCCTGGATCTGCGTGACGCCGAGCCGCCGCAGACGCTCGGCGAGCATCGATCCGACCCCGCGCATCGCGGTGACCGGACGCTGCTCGGCGGGCACGCCGCGATTTGACGCGAGCTCGGCCAAGGCCAGGGCTCAGCCGAGGTACAGCACGGCCTCGATCTCGACGCGCGCGCTTTTCGGGAGCTGCGCCACGCCGACGGCCGCGCGAGCCGGATACGGCTCCGCGATGTACTGGGCCATGACCTCGTTCACCTTGGCGAAATTCGCAAGGTCCGTGAGGTACACGTTCACCTTCACGGCGTGCGCGAGCGAGCCCCCCGCCGCTTCGGCCACCGCCTTCAGGTTTTCGAACACGCGGCGGATTTCTTTCTCGATGTCCCCGGTCACGAGCTCATTCGTGGCCGGGTCGAGCGGAATCTGCCCGGAGAGATAGACCGTATCGCCGGCGCGGACGGCTTGCGAGTACGTGCCGATCGCTTTCGGGGCGCGGTCGGTCTGAATGATCTTCCGGGTCATGGGTCCAGCTCCAATGGCGGCTCGAGTTCGCAACAGGGCGGCGCCGAGGGCGCCGAACAACACCGTGCCTGCGATTTTACGCCGCAGGCGGCTCAGGCTATTTGGATCTTTCATCGCGGGAATGAGCGGCGAGTGAGCGGGTGACCTTCTGCACGTCCGGCATGCGTCGGATCATGCGCACGATGCGCGCCAGATGTTTGCGGTCTTGCACTTTCAGCTCGAAGACGAGCTCGGAGGTGTCGCTGTCCCGTTCTTCCACGGAGACGCGATCGATGTTCGTCTCGGTGCTGGAAATGGCGGCGGCCACGGCAGCGAGCACACCGGTTCGGTTCACCACTTCGACGCGCACCTCCGAGCTGAAGAGCCGGTCGGGCGCCGTCTGCCACGTGACGGGCAGCCACTTCTCGGGGTGCTTGCGATAGTCCTCGACGTTCACGCAGTTCTCTCGATGGATCACGATGCCGCGCCCCGAGGAGAGGAACGCAAAGATCGGGTCGTACGGAATCGGGAAGCAGCAGCGCGCGTAACTCACGAGCAAGCCTTCGGTGCCTGCGATGGCAAGTGGCACAGGTGCGGATGCCGCCCCTTCCTCCACGGGCGCCGTCGGCAACATCCGGCGCGCTACGAGCGGGGCGAGCCGTTCGCCGAGGCCGACCTTCTCGTACAGCTCGTCCACGTCTTTCATGCCGAGCTCGCCGATGGTGGCGGCGAGCGCTTCGGGCGTTACATCGTCGAGGGACGTGCCGGACTCACCGAGCGCCTGGTTGATGAGCCGCTGGCCAAGGCCAATGGCCTCGCTGCGACGCAGGCTCTTGAGATAGTGGCGGATGGCGCTGCGCGCCTTGGCGGAGACGACGAAGTTCACCCACGACGGGTTCGGCATCGCGCCCTTCGCCGTGATGATCTCGACCGTCTGGCCATTGCGAAGCACCGTGCGCAGCGGCGTGAGCCGGCGATCTACTTTCGCGGCGACACACCTGTTGCCGATGTCCGTGTGCACGGCGTACGCGAAATCCACGACGGTGGCGCCGCTCGGCAAACGCAGGATTTCCCCGCGCGGCGTGAACACGTAGACCTTGTCCGGAAACAGGTCGACCTTGACGCTCTCGAGGAATTCTTCCGACGTGGTGCCGCCTTCCTGCAGCTCGACGAGATTCGACAGCCACTCACGCGCGCGTGCCTGCTGAACGGAATCTTCTTCGTCCCCGGTTTTATAACGCCAGTGCGAAGCAATGCCCGCCTCGGCTACGCGGTGCATGTCTTCCGTGCGGATCTGCACTTCGATCGGTACGCCGTTCGGGCCGAACAGCGT
>FTEO01000582.1_pt1 | contig 15418 bp, 8 predicted proteins | sample 1640211 | NCBI WGS metagenome assembly FTEO01 (sample SAMEA3914816, study PRJEB12502) | metagenome | biome: forest; material: soil | place: USA | collected 2011-09-16 | depth 0.3 m | reverse complement strand
GCGCGAATGGCGAAGCCGCGCTCCTGCGGAATGTCCGAGAATCCGAAGCCCGGCAGCGACATTGGCGGCAGCGTCGTCCAGCAGCTTGCTCTTGCGCATCCGGACCTGGTCATCGGTGCGCACATCAGCGGCCTGTTGCGCGGTGTGCCTTTGGGAGCGGACACGCCGCCGAGCGAAGCGGAGCAGAAATTCAATCGGGACCTGGCCGCGTGGACGAGCTCCGAGATGGCGTATGCGACGCTGCATTCCACCAAGCCGCAGACGCTCGCGGCCGCGTTGAACGATTCGCCTGCCGGAATGGCGTCGTGGATCGTGGAGAAGTTCCGCCGCTGGGGCGATACGCAGGGCAACGTCGAATCGCGTTTCCCCAAGGATGAATTGCTCACCAACCTGACTATCTACTGGGCCACGCAGACCATCGGGTCATCGGTGCGTCTGTACTACGAGTTCGGGCGGGAGCAGCGGCTCACCGGGCGTGTTCCGGTGCCGACCGCGGCGTTGATCGCCCTACATGACATGGTGCCGCCACCGCGGGAGGTGAGCGAGCGCGTGTACAACCTCGTGCGGTGGAATCAGACGGATAAGGGCGGTCATTTCCTCGAATGGGAAGAGCCGCAACTCGTGGCGGAGGATATGCGGGCGTTCTTCGCTTCACTGCCGCCAACTGGGCAGTGATCGCGCCTTCGCTATCCCACGGATGGGATTTCGGCGTCTGGTGATCCCGGATTCGGTGTCGGCAGGGCCGGTGCTAAGCGGCGGCGCCGTCGCGGGGTCACGTGCACTTCTAGCGACGTCAACACGTTAGCGTCACGCGCGTGTAATGGCACGAGGCGTGCTTTGACTGTGTCGTGGACAAACCTCGTACGGACCAGCAACTCCGGAGACGCAAGCGGCTGCTGATCACAGCGGCGGTCGTTGTGCTGCTCGGAGGTGTCACCGGTGTGCTTGCGCGGCTGCAGCCGGCGCCACCCTCGGTCGAGCGGAGCGTGGTGTGGATCGACCAGGTCAAGCGCGGGGCGATGCTGCGGGAGGTGCGCGGCACTGGCATCCTCACGCCTGAAGAGATTCGCTGGATCGCGGCGCGAACTCAGGGGCGAGTCGAGAAGATCGTGTTGCGACCGGGTGCGACCGTACAGCCGGATGATCTCATTCTCGAGCTCGGTAATCCTGAGGTGGAGCAGGCCGCGCTGGATGCGGATGCCCAGCTGGAAGCGGCCGAAGCGGATCTCACGAACCTCAAAGTGCAGCTGCAGAGCGGCGTGCTCGCCGCCGAGGCGGCGGCCGCGAACGCGAGAGCCGACGATGAACAGGCCCGCTTGCGTACCGACGTGAATGAAAAACTGTTCGCGACTCATCTCGTCTCAGAGCTCGAGCTGAAGCTTTCGCGCGTCACGGCAGCCAACGCGGCGGCTCGCCGCGACATTGAACAGAAGCGGTTCGTATTCACTCAGCAGTCTGTGTCGCCACAACTGGCCGTGAAAGTGGCTGGCGTCAATCGCATGCGCGCCATGGCAGCTCTGCGCCACGCGGAGCGCGATGCCCTGCAGGTGCGTGCCGGCATGAAGGGCGTCTTGCAAGTCCTTCCCGTGGAAGTGGGCGCGCAGGTCGCGCCCGGCGCGAATCTGGCGCGCGTCGCGGACCCTGCGCGTTTGAAAGCGGAGGTGCGCGTTGCCGAAACCCAGGCGAAGGACATCCAGATCGGCCAGCGTGCCACCATCGATACGCGCAACGGTCTCATCGAGGGGCGCGTCACGCGCATCGATCCCTCGGTACAGAACGGAACAGTGACGGTGGACGTGGCGTTCGCCGGTGAGCTTCCGCTCGGCGCGCGGCCGGATCTCACCATCGATGGCACCATCGAGCTCGAGCGCCTGACGAACGTGGTGTACGTCGGGCGTCCAGCGTATGGAACGGAGCAGAGCACCGTCGGGCTCTACCGGCTCGACGTCGAAGGGACGTATGCCACGCGTACGAATGTGCGCCTTGGCCGCGGCTCCGTCAGCAGCGTCGAGATTCTCGGCGGTCTCGCTCCGGGAGACCGCGTCATACTTTCCGACATGTCGCAGTGGGACGAGACCCGCCGCATCCGACTGAAATAAGCAGGTTCATTCATGAATTCGACCCCCATGACTTCAACGATGGCAGAACCCGTGATCAGGCTCGATGGCGTCACGCGTGTGTTCATGACGGACGAGATCGAGACGCACGCGCTCGCCGGCGTGCACCTGGAAATACGGGCAGGCGAGTACGTAGCGATTGCCGGGCCTTCGGGCTGTGGCAAGTCGACGCTGCTATCGATTCTCGGCCTGCTCGATACGCCGTCCGACGGCGAGTACCGGCTCGATAGCCGCCCCGTGCACGGACTTACCTACGCGGAGCGTGCGCACATCCGCAATCGCCAGATCGGCTTCATCTTCCAGTCCTTCAACCTGATTGGCGATCTCACCGTATTCGAGAACGTGGAGCTGCCGCTCACCTATCGGAAGATGCCCGTGGCGGAGCGCAAGACACGCGTCGATGAAGCGCTGGATCGTGTTGGCATGGGGCATCGCGCGAAGCATCTGCCTTCGCAGCTCTCCGGCGGCCAGCAACAGCGCGTGGCCGTTGCGCGCGCACTCGCCGGGAATCCGGCGGTGCTGCTCGCCGATGAGCCCACGGGCAACCTCGACTCGCGCAATGGAGAAGCCGTGATGGAGCTCCTCACCACGCTTCACAAGAGCGGCTCGACCATCGTCATGGTGACCCACGACACGAGATTCGCGCGTCATGCGTCCCGCACCGTGCACCTGTTCGACGGGCGTGTGGTGCAGGAACAGTTCGAATCCGACCCCACTCGCTGAGCCGACACGATGTTTGGCGCGTTCAGACAAGCGTTGCGCTCACTCCTGAAGACGCCCGGCTTCACGGCAGTCGCGGTGCTCACGATGGCTATTGCCATCGGTGCCTGCACGACGGTGTTCTCCGTGCTGGAGGCCGTCGTCCTGCGGCCGTTGCCGTATCCCAATGCGAGCGCGCTGTACAACGTGTGGAGCGTGGCCGCTGGGCAACGTGCAGAGTTGCCACAAATCTCGTACGTGAAGTACGAGATGCTCCGCGAGCAGCATGATGTGTTCGCGGATGTGGCCGTCGCCGCGAACACTCTGCTCACGTACAGGAACGGCAACGCGGACCCCGAGATGGTGATGGCCAAACGCGTCTCACCGAATGTGCTCTCGCTGCTGGGCGTGACACCCGCACTGGGTCGCGGGTTCAGCGCGCAGGATGACCAAGAAGGCGCCGCGCCGGTCGCGATGATCAGCCATGCGCTTTGGCGGAGTCGATTTGGAGCGGACTCGAACGTCGTTGGCCGCACGATTCTCGTGGATGAAAAGCCTCGCGAGATCATTGGCGTCATGCCGGCGGCGATGGCCGTGGCGTTCAAGGACATCGACATCATCGTGCCGCACCCCACGAGCATGCCAACGGTGCCAGTCGAGGTGATGCGGCTCGGCTCCTTCTACAACGTTACCGCGCGACTCGCGCCAGGCGTCTCCGCCGAAACAGCCAACGCACGAGTGAGCGAGCTCGCGCGCCGCTACCTGGAGCAGAACCCGCAGGAGCGAGACCGGACGACCAACGTGTTGCGGCCGATGAAGCGGGATCTGGTGGGCGATGCGGGTCGCACGTTCTGGATTCTCGCGGCCGCCGTCGGCGCCGTTCTGCTCATCGCCTGCGCCAACATCGCCAATCTCTTTCTCGCGCGCGTCAGCACTGCGTGGCGTGACGTTGCCGTTCGATTCTCGCTGGGGGCCGGTCGCGGCACGATATTGCGCCAGTTCTTTCTCGAGAGCGCGGTGTTCAGTCTTGGCGGCGCCGCGCTCGGCGTGCTCCTCGCGTGGCTGAGCTTGCGCGGGGTCATTGCGCTCGCCGGTAACTATCTGCCGCGTGCGAGCGAAGTGCGGCTCGACACCTCGGCACTCGTGTTCTCTCTTGCTGTATCGCTGTTCTCGGCTCTGCTCGTGTGCCTGTATCCAGCGTGGCTCGCAGCCCGCACGGACGTTCAGTCCGGACTGAAAGAGACAGGACGTGGCGCAGCCGCCGGCGGAGCGGGCAGGGTATTTCGCGAAGGGCTTGTAGTGGTACAGGTGAGCCTTTCGCTTGCACTGCTGTCGTGTGCCGCCCTGCTTGCATTCAGTCTCTATCGATTGCTCAGCGCCGATCTTGGCTTTGCAACGGAGGGGCGTGCCGTGGGGTTCGTCAATCTGCCTTCCGGAAAATACGCGACCACCGAGTCGTCGAAGGCGTTCTATCGAGCGCTCGAGACAGCGCTTCAGCAGGCGCCCGAGCTCGCTGCCGCAGGTGCCGTATCGGGGATGCCATTGTCTGGCGCCGGATACTCCGCCGCATTTAACGTGGTGGGGCGTCCGCCTGCATCCGGTGAGCCGCCTCTCGTCAGCATGCGCTGGGCCACTCCGGGGTACCTCGCGGCCGTGGGCGGACGTTTGCGTGAAGGGCGATTCTTTACTCCGGCGGATCGCGCGGACGCCGAACAGGTGGTCGTTCTCAACGAAACGCTGGCCAACATTGCGTTCCCGCATGAGTCAGCGGTCGACAAGCGGATTGGGATGGGCGAAGGCAGCAGCATCCGGGTGGCGGGCGTCATTCGCGATCTGAAGACGGATATCGCCGGGCCCGTCATCAACGAGCTGTATGTGGCGCGCGACCAGATGCCGATCAACGTTCCGGGCATGAGCGTCGTGGCGCGGGGCAAACCCGGCCTGTCGGGCGAGGCGATCATCCCGGTGATCCGCCGCGTGCTGAAGCAGGTCGACCCGTCTTTGGCGTTGCACTGGCCCCGGACGTTGACTGCGCTGGTGGACGAATCAGTGCAGCTGCGTCGCCTTGCAATGACACTGCTGCTTGCACTGGCTGGCATCGCAGCTCTGCTTGCGGCGGTCGGCCTCTACGCGGTGCTTGCCTATACGGTGGCACAGCGCACGCCGGAAATCGGCGTGCGCATGGCGCTGGGCGCGCAGCGCAAGCAGATTGTCCGGCTCATTCTGTCGCAAGGCATGCGGCTCGTTGCGCTCGGGCTCGTGCTGGGGCTCATCGGCGTCATCTGGGCGACCCGACTCCTGAGGTCGATGCTCTATCAGGTGCAGCCGCTCGATCCGGCGATTCTCGCAACGACGGTGCTCTTGTTCGCGAGCATCGCCGCGGTCGCGTGCCTCGTTCCTTCGCTGCGCGCAGCGAAGCTCGATCCGCTGGAGGCGTTGCGTTCGGAGTAAAGTAATCCCATGCCTGAACGCCCCCGTCTTCTCGTCGCCGATGATCAGCCGGATGTGCTGGCGGCGCTGCGTCTCGCACTGACGAAGGAGGGCATCGATGTCGTCGTCGCAAGCTCACCGGCCGGAGCGCTCGCGGCCGCAGCAGCGGAGTCGATAGACGCCGCGCTCATCGACCTCAACTACGCGCGCGACACGACCTCCGGTGCCGAAGGTCTGGATCTGCTTGGGCAGTTGCGTCAGCACGATCCGATTCTGCCGATTGTCGTGATGACCGCCTGGGCGACAGTAGGCCTGGCCGTGGAAGTCATGCGCCGCGGCGCGCGAGACTTCATCGAGAAACCCTGGGACAAGCATCGGCTGCTCACGGTGGTGCGCAACCAGCTCGAGCTCGGACGCGCGTTGCGACGCAGCCGCCAGCTCGAAATGGAAAATGAGCTGCTGCGACTCGACAGCGATGTGGGCGTCGTCAGTGAGTCGGCGCAGATGCGCGAAGTGCTCGCGACCGCGAGACGTGCTGCGGCGTCGAACGCATCCATTCTGATCACCGGTGAGAACGGAACTGGCAAGAGTCTTCTTGCGCGACTCATCCATCGCTGGTCGGCGCGCGCCGAACGGCCGCTGGTACAGGTGAACCTCGGCGCGGTGCCGGAAGGCCTGTTCGAGAGCGAGATGTTCGGCCACGTGCGCGGCGCATTCACGGATGCGCGCGAAGAGCGGACAGGGCGCTTCGAGCTCGCCGACGGCGGCACGCTGTTCCTCGATGAAATCGGCAATCTGCCGCCATCCCAGCAGGCGAAGCTGCTTCGCGTGCTCGAAAGCGGCGAGTTCGAGCCGGTAGGTTCTTCGCGCACGCGCAAAGTGAACGTGCGGCTCATCGCGGCCACCAACGCCGATCCGCATCGTCTCGTGGAGAGCGGTCGCTTTCGACAGGACCTGTTGTTCCGCCTCAACACCGTCGAGATCTGCATTCCGCCGCTGCGTGAGCGGCGTGACGATATTCCTGCCCTGGCCGCGGCCTCTCTCGCCATGGCCGAGCGGCGCAACGGGCAGCGAAAGCACCGGCTGGAGTCCGAGGGCATCGAGGCGCTTCGGCAGTACGCGTGGCCGGGCAACGTGCGCGAGCTGAACAACGTCATCGAGCGCGCCATCGTGCTGGCGGCAGGCGAATCGATCGGGCCTGCCGATCTGCGCCTCGGTCCGCCGATAGCGGCATCGAAGGTCGAAGACATGAGTCTCGAGGATGCGGAGCGCACCGTGATCCGTTCGGCGCTGAAGCGGCACGCGGGCAATGCCGCCGCAGCAGCGGATGATCTTGGTTTGTCGCGGAGCGCGATGTACCGGCGCATGGAAAAGCTCGGTCTCGGCGGCGATGGCTGACGGCAGCCCAGATCCCCGGGCGCGGCGCTCGATGGAATTGCGTGTGCTGGCGTTGTCGATATCACTCGGCGTTCTGGCGTTCTGCCCGGGCGCGTGGCTCCTCGGGACGCTGGGAGTGGATCTCGCATCTCGCGCAGTGCTGATCACCGCGTTGGCGCTTCTGGTCGTGTGGCTCTGCAGGCGGCTCCAGCGAGTGCTCACGGGTCCGCTTCGCGCGCTGACGAATGTTGTTGAGGCCTTCCGCGGTGGGGACTACACGGTTCGCGCCCGCCGTGGCCAGAAGGGTGACGCGCTGGGAGACCTGTCCGAGGAGATCAATCAGCTGGGCAGCGCGCTGCACGCGCAACGGCTGCATGCTGTCGAAGCCAGCGCGTTGCTCGATGATCTCATTCGCGCGATCGACGTCGCCGTGCTGGCGTTCGATGGAGACGGACGGCTTCGCCTCATCAACCCGGCTGCATCGCGCCTGCTCCGCGTGGATCAGGAAGACCCTGACGCGCGGACGGCTACGGCGCTCGGGCTCAACTCCTTCCTCGCGGCCGAGGCCCGCACCAGCATCACGACCACTCTCGGCAAGCGCAGTGGCCGCTGGCAGGTAACGCACGGCATTTTTCGCGAAGGCGGACGGGCCCAGCATCTACTCATCATTGCCGACGTGCTCCAGGCGTTGCGTGAGGAGGAACGCGCGGCGTGGCAGCGGCTGATCCGCGTGATCGGTCACGAGGTGAACAACTCGCTCACGCCGATCAAGTCGCTGGCCGACACGCTGCAGGATCTCGTGGGCGAGCTGCCGGTCGCGGCGGCGTCTCGCACGGAGGCCCTCAACGCGTTGCGGATGATCGGTGATCGCAGTGATGCGCTGGCGCGCTTTCTCGCGCGCTATAGCCAGCTTGCGCGGTTGCCGCCTTTGCGGCCGCGGTGGCAGCCACTCGCGCCGCTGCTCGAACGGGTCGTGGCACTGAACCGCCCGTACGCCATCGCCGTGCGCATCCCCGCCGAGCTCGAAGTCTTCGTGGACGAGGACCAGCTCGAGCAGGCGCTCATCAATCTCGCCAAGAACGCCGTCGAAGCCCAGAGTGAGCAGGACGGTGAGCCCCGGGGTCGCATCACCGATCAGGGTCGCACCACCGATGCCGCTGCGAGTGCCGCCGCCGGACGCGTCGGGATCACGGCTCGCATCCACAACACCGATCTCGTGATCTGCGTGACGGACGAGGGGCCCGGCGTTGCGAACCCGGACAACCTGTTCGTTCCCCTGTTCACCACGAAACCCGGGGGCACCGGCATCGGCCTCGTGCTGTCACGAAAGATTGCAGAGGCACACGGCGGCACGCTATTGCTCGAGAACCGCCGCGACGCGCGCCGCGGCGCAGTTGCTACGTTGGAATTGCCGCGAGCCGCACGCTAAGACGCGCACTCTGCGGCCAATCTTCGCCGCCATGGCCGCGTACCGGGTGTGGCGCCCGGCCGATTTGTTTTGGGCCGGTGCGGGCCCCTATGCTCGAGCGAAGACGGCGCGCTGCATCTCCGGCGCGTCCGAGGGGGCAGTCGAATGCGATCAGCGGCACGGGTTCGTGTAGGGTTTCTCGCAGTGTTTGGTCTCAGTGCAGGCGCGCTCATGGCAGCGGCGCCGGCAGCAGACCCCGTCATCAAGCCGGCGCCGGCATTCAAGGCTTCCGATCTCACCACGCTGCCGACCAATGCGTGGATTACGAACGGTGGCACGGTCTTCAACCAGCGCTACTCGCCGCTGACGCTGCTCAATCGAGACAACGTGGCAGGGCTGAAGGCCCTCTGGCGCACGAGCATGGGCTCCGGTGCGACCCAGGCCAACGCCGGGCAGGCGCAGATTCTCGAATACGACGGCGTGCTGTACGTGCCGAATGGCGTCAACGACGTGTTCGCCATGGACGTCGAGACCGGCAAGATTCTCTGGACGTATCGCGGCAACCCCGAGCCGAAGGGGGGCAGCCCGATCGGCAAGGCGAGCCGCGGTGTGGCTCTCGGCGAGGGCAAGGTGTTCGTGGGTCACACGGACGCGCAGCTCGCAGCGCTCGATCAGCGTACGGGCAAAGTCATCTGGTCCCTCCCTGCCGAGCCGTGGCAGCAGGGATTCGCGATCACCGCCGCGCCGTTGTACTACGACGGCCTCGTCATCATGGGTTTCAACGGCGGCGAGATGGGAACGCGCGGGCGCCTGAAGGCGTACGACGCGAAAACCGGGAAGCTGCGCTGGACCTTCTACACAGTACCCGCGCCCGGCGAGCCGGGCAGCGAGACGTGGCCTTCCGGAACGGATGCGTGGACGCGAGGCGGCGCTTCGGTCTGGCAGACCCCTGCGCTCGATCCGGAGCTGGGGCTCATCTACTTCTCGACGGGCAATCCCGGCCCCGACCTGAACGGCAGCGTGCGGCCCGGTGCGAATCTGTATTCCGTGTCGATCCTCGCCATCGAAGCGAAGACCGGCAAGTACCGTTGGCATTTCCAGCAGGTGCATCACGACATCTGGGACTACGACTCGCCGAATCCCGTGGTGCTGTTCAACGCCGAAGTCGACGGCAAGCTGCGCAAGGGGCTGGTCGAAGTATCGAAGACCGGCTGGGCGTACATCCTCGATCGTGAAACCGGCAAGCCGATCGTCGGTATCGAGGAGCGCGCGGTGCCGCAGGAGTCGCGCCAGTCCACGTTCCCGACACAACCGTATCCGGTGGGCGATTCGATCGTGCCGCAGGAGATCGACATCGTGCCGGAAGGCGCACACCTCGTCGGCACCACGGGCGAGCTGCCGAACCACGGCCGCATCTTCACGCCGTACTGGACGACGCCGATCATGGTGAAGCCCGGCACGATGGGCGGCGCGAACTGGCCGCCGAGCTCGTACGACCCGGAAACGAACCTGCTCTACGTGTGCGCGAGCGATCGCATCAGCACGTTCTGGGCGCGCGACAAGCTCGAGGAGCCCGGCCCGAACAAGGTGTACATGGGCGGCAACTTCGGCCAGGCACCCATCGCCGATGCCGGCATTTTCGCGGCGCTCGATGTGCGCACGAACAAGCTTGCGTGGCGCCAGCAGTGGCGCGAGATCTGCTACAGCGGCTCGATCGTCACGGCGGGCGGACTGCTGTTCGTCGGCCGCGCGGACGGGCGCCTGACGGCGCTCGACAAGCGCAACGGCTCGAAGCTCTGGGAATTCCAGACGGATGCGGGCGTCAACACGACCGTGACGACGTTCGAGCACAAGGCGAAGCAGTACGTGGTGGTGCACGCCGGCGGCGGCTTGTTTGCCAACGGCAAGCGCGGCGATGGCATCTGGATGTTCTCGCTCGACGGCAAGATGGAGCCGGTCAGTTCAGCTCCGCCGGGCGGTGGGCCGCCGGGCGGCGCACGACCCGGACCTGCTGCGGGTGCGCCCGCTGGTGCGGGCGGTGCGCCTGCGGCGGGTGCTGCGGCCGGGCCGGTCGGGTCGCCGCCGCATCCGCTCGATCGCAACAACGGCGAGAAGATCTACAAGTCGGCGTGCTTGCCGTGTCACGGCGAGTCGGGCGAGGGCGGTCACGGCGGTGGACCCTCGCTGATCGCGGGGCAGACTCCGGACAAGCTCATTTCGATCGCGGCCACCGGCAAGAACAACATGCCGCCGTTCGCGACGATCTACTCACCGGATGATCTGCGCGATGTGGCGAGCTACATCGTCGACGGGCTCGCCGCGAAGAAAAAATAGCCCGCCTTTGCTTCAGGCGTCTGGGGCCATGTGGCCCCAGAGACTCTTGAAGGCGAGCGTGACGAACCGGGACGGCTCGCCCCACTTCGCGTCGAATTCCTTCGTCGGGTTCGCGGCGATCACTTCGTCCGGGCCCATGCCTTTGCGTAGCAGCTTCTGCAGCCGGTCGTAGATGGCGGCGTACATGTCGCGCTGAGCTTCGAGGTCCGCCTTCGTAATGACCGGGCCGTTGGCCGGCACGATCTGTGTTTTAGCGTCTGCAATCTTGATGAGGGTCCGCAGGCCATCCACGAGGCCGCCGATCCAGCCGCCGGTGTTGTAGTCGACTGCAGGCCAGCCATCGGCGGAGACCACGCCACCGGTGACGAGGACGTTCGAGTCCGGGAAGTGGACGTAGAGGTCCCCGTCCGTGTGGGCCTGGAGAAGATATCCGTAGGCGACTTTCTGGCCGCCGAAATCGAGCGAGCCCGAATCGAACGTCGTGGCGTTCGGCAGAGCCTTGGGCGGGAGCGGGCCGTACGGGATGTCGCTCCAGGGAACGGGGTTCTTGTAGCCCAGCCAGAGTTTGGTGTTCTCGTGGGCAATGATGCGGGCGCCCGCCTTGCCCAGGCGCTCGTTGGAGCCCGTCTGTTCCGGGTGCCAGTGCGTGTTGATGAGCGTGCTCACACGCTTCGAGCCGGTCTGCGTCAATGCGAGCTTCACCAGGTCGCCGGAGCGTGCCTCGAGGCCGCCATCCACCAGCAGGGCACCGTCCGGTCCATTCATTGCGACTACGTTCGCGCCTGCCCCGCTCAGCACAATGAGGCGGTCGGTGAGCTTCGCCGAGGCAAGCGGAGTCGCTTTTTCTCTTGCGAGAGAGGTCACGGGGACCCATTGAGAGAGGGTCGCGGCGGCAGCGCCACCGAGCGTGGTCTTGAGGAAGACTCTGCGATTCGCGATGAGTGTCATGCAGGAACTCTAGCGGGTTTTTCGAGGGCGCGAAGCATGCGCATCTTTGCGAAATCGAGACAGCTCCTTTGCTCGCACTGGCCATCTGCAGGGCACTGTGCGGACAGCGGTGCGAGATGCCGGGACTCTTCAGTCTGGACTCAGTCCAACACTCGGTCGGAGCTGCAAATGCGCTGTTTTCGGACAAATTTTTCGGGACCTGCGCGCTATCATGCAGTGGTCCATCCTCTGTCGCGCCGAGGGGGCGTCAGTCGAAACTTGTTCAAACATGCCGGGACGACATTGATGCGAAACAGACTGCTCGGGCGCTTCCTTCTGACCGCCAGCCTCGGTGCCATGACGACGCTGGCCTGGGCCGCGGACGGAGGTTCCGCACCGTCGCCGGCCGCTGCCGCATCTGTACCCGCGTCGACAGCTTCGGCTGCCGCCGATGCGAGCGGCGCCGCAGTCGGCAAGTCCGCAGACAACAAGTCGACCCACCACACGGATTCGAAGCCGGAAGACCCGAAGGGTCCGGTCCCCGCGGTCGATGACCACTGGGGCTTCCTGAACTACTACTGCTCGAAGTGCCATAACGCCACCGACTGGGCCGGCGGCGTGGCCTTCGACACCATGACGCCGGATGCCATCCCGGACGACGCGGAGACCTGGGAGCACGCCGTGCGCAAGCTGCGTGGCCAGCTCATGCCGCCGCCGGGCAATCGCCAGCCCACGCCGGTCGCGCGCAAGGAGTTCATCTCCTTCATGGAGACGAACCTCGACAAGGCCGGTGCCGCGAATCCCGATCCGGGCCGGGTGGCGCTGCATCGCCTCAATCGCAAGGAATACGCCAACGCCGTGCAGGATCTGCTCGCGGTGAAGGTGGATGTGAATTCGCTCCTGCCCGAAGACAACATCAGCGACGGTTTCGACAACGTGGCAAACGTGCTGCAGGTGTCGCCGTCGTTCATGGATTCGTACGTGGCTGCGGCTCGCGCGGTAGCCATCCAGGCGGTGGGCGACACGGCTGTGAAGCCGATGGGGACGCAGTACTTCGCTCGCAACTCGGGCTCGCAGTATTTCCATGTGGAAGGTCTGCCGCTTGGCACGCGCGGTGGCGCGGTGGTTGAGCACAACTTCCCGGCAGACGGCGAATACGAGCTCAACATCGCCAACATGGCGGTGGCCCTCTGGGTCTACAACATGGAGTTCCAGCACACGCTGATCGCCACGCTCGACGGCAAGAAGTTTTTCGAGACGAAGATCGGTGGCGAAGAGGACATGAAGTCGATCGACCAGAAGCAGGACCCGGCGGTCGACGCGATCAACGCGCGCCTCAAGGGCATCCGCTTCAAAGCCACGGCCGGCCCGCACAAGGTCGCGGTGGCGTTCCTGCAGCGCACGTTCGCCGAGTCGGACGACAAGCTGTTCCAGCAGGTGCCGGGCGGCGGTCAGGATCGCGTGCTGCGCGTTTCGTCGTTCGAGGTGAAGGGGCCGTTCTCCGTGAGCGGGCTCAGCACTACGCCGAGCCGCGAGCACATCTTCGTGTGCCATCCCAAGACGGCAGCCGAAGAGGCGCCTTGCGCCGATCGCATCATCGAGACGCTCGCCACCCGCGCGTACCGTCGGCCAGTGACAGGCGCCGAGAAGGCGACGTTGCTCAAGTTCTATGGCGCCGGTCGGGAAGGCGCGGACTTCGATGCCGGCATCCGCCGCGCCGTGACGGCGATTCTGGCGAGCCCGTACTTCCTGTATCGCGCCGAGCCGGCGCCGCAGATGGCCACGGCCGGCACGGTCTACAAGATCAACGATCTCGAGCTCGCCTCGCGACTCTCGTTCTTCCTGTGGAGCACGGTGCCGGATGACGAGCTGCGCGACGTCGCGGTCTCCGGGAAGCTGCACGACCCGCAGGTGATGCAGACGCAGGTGAAGCGCATGCTGGCGGATCCGCGCTCGCAGACGCTCGCCACCAGCTTTGCCTTCCAGTGGCTGAACATCGGCAAGCTCGCCGAGATCGATCCGGACGCGAACATCTTCCCGTACGCGGGCGACCCGCGTGAAGACTTCCGTACGGAGCTGAAGCTCTTCATCGACGCTGTGTTCCGCGAAGATCACAACGTGCTCGACCTGCTGGATGCGCATTACACGTACCTGAACGAGCGCCTGGCGCTTCACTACGGCATCAAGAACGTACGTGGCGACCAGTGGCGCAAGGTGGACCTCACGGACTCCAACCGCTACGGCCTGCTGGGCAAGGGCGGCGTGTTGATGCTCACGTCCTACCCGAACCGCACGGCCCCGGTGCTGCGCGGCGCGTGGATTCTGGAGCGCATCAACGGCACCCCGCCGGCGTCACCGCCGCCGAACGTCGAGGCGTTGAAAGACGCGAAGGCCGGCGAGAAGCCAAAGACCCTGCGCGAGCAGATGGCACTCCATCGCACCAAGTCGAGCTGCTTCTCGTGCCACGGTGTGATGGATCCGCTCGGCTTCGCGCTCGAGAATTTCGACGCGGTCGGCAAGTGGCGTGAGAAGGATCGCCTCGCAGGCGCTGCCATCGACTCGAGCGGCGAGCTGCCGGATGGCACCAAGATCAACGGGCCGGACGACCTGCGCAACGCCCTCATGAAGAACCCGGATCAGTTCGTGCAGACACTGACCGAGAAGCTCATGACGTACGGGCTCGGCCGCACGCTTGATTACCACGACATGCCGACGGTCCGCGCCATTACGCGTGCCACGGCGCAAGACGGCTACCACTTCTCCTCGCTCGTGATGCACATCGTGAACAGCGATGCGTTCCAGATGAGGAAAGTACCGAAAGACGGCGAAGGTCCTGCCAAACAGCAGACCGCTCAGCGTTAGGAAGTGAGGGAATAGCATGTTCATTACGAAGAAGCACCTGTCCCGCCGCACCGTGCTGCGTGGCTTGGGCATCTCCATCAGCCTGCCGCTGCTCGATGCCATGATTCCTGCAGCCACGGCGCTGGCGAACACCGCCGCGTCGCCGAAGCCGCGCATCGGCTTCACGTATTTCCCGCACGGCGCGATTCAGGCGCGCTGGGTGCCGAAGGACACGGGTACCAATTTCGAGCTGCCGCAGATTCTCAAGCCCTTCGAGCCGTACCGGAACCACATGACGGTGGTGTCGGGTCTGCGTAACAAGGCCGGCGAAAGCCCGAGCCCGCACGCAATCATCGCGGGCACGTGGCTCGGGTGCGTGGCGCCGGCGGTGAGCCAGGCTCCTCACGGTGGCACCAGCGCGGACCAGGTCGCTGCTCAGCACATCGGCCAGGACACGACGCTTCCGTCCATCGAGCTCGCGGGCGAGGGCGGTGGTGGTGCGTGCGATCCGTCGTTCGGTTGCAGCTATAGCGGCACCATCGCGTTCCGCACTCCGACGCAGCCGCTGCCCATGGAGCACAACCCGCGCAAGGCGTTCTATCGCCTGTTCGGCCAGGGCGACAACGCAGCCGAGCGCCATTCGATCGTCGAAGAGACCGGCAGCATTCTCGATATGGTTGCGGAGAACGCCGCGGACCTGAAGCGCCAGCTCGGGACCAGCGACAAGGCGATGGTCGACGATTATCTCGACTCCGTGCGCGAGATCGAGCGCCGCGTGCAGAAGCAGAAAGAGAAGGAAAGCTCCGGCATCAAGCTTCCGGATGCGCCGACCGGCGTGCAGGAAGATTTCGGCAAGGTGCTGGACACGATGTTCGACATGATCGCCCTGGCGTACCAGGCGAACGTCACGCGGGTCACGACCTTCATGATGGCCAAAGAGGTCAGCATGCGGACGTACAACCAGATCGGCGTGCCGGATGCGTTCCATCCGTTGTCGCATCACCAGAACGATCCGGCAAAGCTCGATCGCCTGGCGAAGGTGCAGGTGTATCACAGCGATGCGTACGCGCGTTTCATCAAGCGCATGGCCAGCACGCCGGATGGCGATGGCTCGCTGCTGGATCACTCGATCCTGATTTACGGCAGCAACATGAGCAACAGCGACCTGCACAACAACGATCCGCTGCCGATCGCGGTGTTCGGGCACGGCTACGGCAAGATCAAGGGCGGCCAGCACCTGCACTACCCGCAGGACACGCCGGTCGCGAACCTCTGGCTCACGCTG
>FTEO01001301.1_pt1 | contig 15485 bp, 12 predicted proteins | sample 1640211 | NCBI WGS metagenome assembly FTEO01 (sample SAMEA3914816, study PRJEB12502) | metagenome | biome: forest; material: soil | place: USA | collected 2011-09-16 | depth 0.3 m | reverse complement strand
GGTGCGCGCCGCGCCTTCTGCGCTCGTGCCACATCTGCAATATCAGCTCGACCGCCTGGGCCTGCGGAGCACGGACACCGCGATGCTGGAAGGGCTCATCGTCGCGCAGCGCGAGCGCTCGAAGACGCTGAAGGAGATGGCGCAGAACAGCCGCTTCTTCTTTACCGACAACATCGAGATGGACCCGAAGGCGGTCGCGAAGAATCTCACCGCAGAGGCGGCAGAACCGCTTCGCGAAACCCTCAAGAGGCTGACCGCGCTCACTGACTGGTCGGCGCCCATCATTCACGATGCCCTCAATGGGCTTGCGACGGAGCGAGGCGTGGGCCTTGGGAAAATCGTTCAGCCCGTGCGCGTCGCCATCTCCGGTGGCACCGTCTCGCCGCCTATCGATGCCACGCTGGCGCTGCTCGGACGCGAGCGCACGCTCCGGCGCATCGAAGCAGCCCTCGCAGGGATTCCAGGCTGAAGATAACGATGTCAGCCTCCAGCTGACAGCACGGAGCGTGGTCGCCTTGCGCACCGGCCACTCAGCACCGGACACCAGGCGCCGGACGGCAGCCTGTGTTGGGCTAGTTGATTACCTTGCTGGCCACGTTCGACCCGGCGCTTTCCATTCCGTCAGTGGTGTAAGCCCTCACGGAGAAGTACCACGTGGCCGGCGTCAGGTTTTCCACGACGTACGCCGTGGCGCCGGCGTTCGCGAGCGTCACAACCTGATTCAGGTTGGTCGGCGACGTACCATAGAAAATGCGATAGCCGGCCAGGTTGGTGACAGCGGTGCCATCGGTTTCCTGGGTCGGCGGAACCCAGCCGAGCGCGGCTGAGCCCATGGCAACCTGCGTCACTGCAATCGAAAAAGCCGCGAGGGACGCAGTCGCCTTGCCATCGCTCACCGAGATCACGATGTTCGACGTGGTGCCTGCGTCGCCCGCGGCAGGGGTGCCCGAGAGCGTGCCGGTGGCCGTGCTGAACGCAGCCCACGACGGCTTGTTGGCGATGCTGAACGTGAGCGCGTCCCCGTCACCATCCGCGGCAGACGGGGCGAAGCTATACGCCGTGCCTGCATTTGCAGTGGTGCCGGGCGCGCCGCCGATCGTGGGCGCCTTGTTGGCGCCCGCGGTCACCGACAGCGTGAACGCGGGCAGGGCAGCGCTCACCTTGCCGTCGCTCACCGAGATGACGACGCCGGCATACGTACCCACCTGAGCGGCCGTCGGTGTGCCCGAGAGCTGTCCAGTGGCGATGCTGAACGTGGCCCACGACGGCTTGTTCGTGATGGAGAACGACAGCGTGTCTTTGTCGGCATCGGCCGCTGTGGGTGTGAACGTGTACGCCGTTCCGGCCTGCACGCTGATCGACGGCGTGCCCGTGACGGTCGGCGCCTGGTTCGGGCCAGACGACACCACGATAGAGAATGCGCCGAGCGCCGCGCTTGCCTTGCCGTCACTCACGCTGATGCGGATGTTTGCGAACGTGCCCACGTTCGCCGTCGCAGGCGTGCCGGACAGCTGGCCGGTGGTGGTGCTGAACGCAGCCCACGCGGGCTTGTTCTGAATTGACCAGGTCAGCGTGTCGCTGTCGGCATCGGTTGCCGAGGGCTTGAACAAATACGCCGCGCCGACCGCGGCGGCGGTGCCGGGTGAACCCGAGACGACCGGCGCGCTGTTCGGCGCAGCCTGCACCTGGATCGAGAATGCCGGCAGCGACGCGCTTGCCTTACCGTCGCTGACCGTGATGCGGATGTTCGAGATCGTAGCCGTCTGGGTGCGCGTCGGAGTGCCGGACAGCTGTCCGGTTTGCGTACTGAACGTCGCCCACTGCGGTCGATTGGTGATGGAGAACGACAGTGGGTCGTTGTCCGCGTCGGCGGCTGACGGAATGAAGACGTATGGCTGGGTCGCGACGACCACGCCCGCCGGCGAGCCGGAGATGGTGGGCGGGTTGTTCGTTGGAGTCGGAGTCGGAGTCGGAGTGGGCGTAGTCGGAGCTACATCGCGTGCTGCCACCGTGAGTCGGAACGGGCCGATGGAGTCCTGGTCCTTCCCATCGCTGACGGTGATCTCGATGTCACCGCTCTGTCCGACGTCCGCATCACCTGGCATTCCGGCGAGCGCGCCGGTCGCCGCATCGAAATTGGCCCAGGCCGGCAGGCCAGCAATCGTGAACGTGAGCGTGTCGTGATCCGCGTCGCTCGAAGTCGGTGTGAAGGAGTACGCGACGCCCGCTTTAGCGAAGAGTGAGGGCTGGCCGTCGATAACGGGAACGTTGTTGGCAGGCGGAGTTGGAGCGGGAACTGAAGGTGTGTCGGGAGATTCGGAGGCCGCCGCATCGGGTTTCGTCTCGCTGCCGCCGCAGGCGGCAAGCGCGATAAGGAACATTGCGCAAAGCGCAAGCCGGCCGAATCGGCCGAGACGAGACCCGTTGACTGTCATCTTGCGACTACCCCGTTTCCAAGCACGTATATGCATGGGCGGCGCAGCTTTCGGTCACTTCACAGGTGTGACGACAAACGCGCTGAACTCCCCAGCGCTCTTGCCGGCAACCCCGCTATCTGAAGCTCATCGAGCGAAACTCCTGAGCTCGAGACCGGAGGCTTTGCGTCCCCACCTCGCAGCGGGTTTGCCCAATCGACGCGTCGAGTTAATCGACGAGCGTCGCGACTTGCAATCTGTCTGCACCGGGAGACGACGGTGATTTGCGACATAAAAAAAACGCGCGGCGCGCATCGTGTGCGATGCGCGCCGCTGGACGATTGATGCGGATTCCTGCGAAAAAACCCTGTTACTGAATGGTCTTGCTCGCAACGCTCGAGGCAGCACTTTCCATGCCCGAGCTCGTGTACGCCTTGATCGCGAAATACCACGTGCCTGAATTCAAGTTGTCGATCACATAACTGGATATGCCCGGATTGCTAATGGCCACGGTCTGTGAAAGCGCGCTCGCACTCGTGCCGTAACTGATTCGATAGCCCGCGAGATTCGTGAGCGTGCTGCCATCGCTGTTGGTGGTGGGAGGAGTCCAGCTGAGCGCGGCAGAACCCGTCGTGCCGCCCGCTGTGCTCGAAGCGACGACGATCGCAAACGGCGCAAGAGAAGCACTCGCCTTGCCGTCGCTGACGGAGATGACGATGCCGCTGTTGGTGCCGGTCGCAGACGGCGTGCCCGAAAGCTTGCCGCTCGAAGTGCTGAACGTGGCCCATGAGGGCTGGTTCTGCACGCTGAACGACAGCGCGTCGCCGTTCGCATCGCTGGCCGTCGGCGTGAAGCTGTAAGCGGTGCCCACTTTGCCGCCCGTGGACGGCGTGCCCGTGATCGTCGGAGCCGAGTTCGAGCTCGACGTGCCAGACACCGTGATCCTGAACGAGGGAAGCGAAGTAGATGAAACGCCGTCGGTCGCGACGATCATGATCGACGAGAACGTGCCTGCCGCCGTCGGCGTGCCGGAGAGCAAACCGCTCGACGTGTTGAAGCTCGCCCACGCCGGCTTGTTGCGAATGGACCAGGTGAGAGCCTTGCCCTCCGGGTCCTTTCCCGTCGGCTGGAAGGAGTAAGCCTTGCCCACTGTCGCCGTGGCGGCGGGCGTGCCCGAAAGGGCCGGCGACTTGTTTGCGTTCGCCTTCACGACGATCGAGAACGAAGGCAGCGAGACCTTCGAGCTTGCGTCGCTCACGGAAATCACGATGCCGCTGTACGTGCCCACGTGGTTGGAATACGGCGTGCCGTGGAGCCTGCCGCTGCTACTGTTGAAAGACACCCAGCCCGGCTGGTTGGCGATGCTGTATGTCAGCGTGTTGTGATCGGCATCGCTGGCCGTGGGCTGGAAGTCGTAGGCCTGACCGACAATGGCCGACGTAGCCGGTGTACCTGAAATCCTTGGCGCTGCCGCCTGGGCGAACGTTGCGAAAACAGAAGCGACGGCCAGCAGCGCGAAAGCGCAAGCCCTGGGCGTGCGAGGCGCATGTGCGTTGTGCATGTATTCCCACCTGAAGCAAAGCAAGAAAGCGAATCGGAAGTACCCCGTGAACGCGGGTCCTTTGCTTTGGAGGAGGAATGGCAATGCCCTGCACCGTGCCCACGCACCACGCAGCCGCTCAATCGCAATATCCGGCAGCAATCGCTTCGTGTGCGCGATTCAATTACCGCAAGCATCCCCGGCGTTCGCGGCGGAGTAGAGCGTGAGGAAGTCGCTTACCTGAAATGTCTCGCGTCGCAGACGTACTCGAAGTGCGACACTGCGTGGCCAAGCTTGACCCGGCTGTGCGAAGTCACCAAAACTCGCGGGTTTTTTTCTTCTGGCGCTGGGGTCGCTGAACGGACAAGCTGCAGATTCCGCGAGCGCGCGTTCTCGTGCACGCTTGGCGTCAATGCCGTCAGCGACGGCGATTTCGGGCCGGGATGACGCATGCGATTTCTGCAGACAGAGGAGGTTCTCGAGCGCTGTGGCGATGTGGAATTGGAATCCGCACCTGCGACCTTGCAAGTGTGGCCGCTCGCCCTGGACGGAAGTGCAAGCGCTCGCGCTCGCTGTGAGTGCGTGCTTTCGCAGGACGAGATGCAGCGAGCCGCGCGTTTCATTCACGAGCACCATCGCGCCAGGTTTGTCTTTTCGCACGGGCTGATGCGGCACATCCTCGCCGCGCGGTGTGGAGTCGAGCCGTCGGCGCTGAAGTTCGGGGTCGGCGAGCAAGGCAAGCCGTGCATTTCGCCGGAGTGCGGGCCCGGTGCCGGGTGCGTCTCGTTCAACCTGAGCCACTCCGCAGGTCGGGCGCTGCTCGTCGTGGCAGATGGGCGGGAGGTAGGCGTCGACATCGAAGAGGTGAATTCCCGCACCAGTGCGCTCGAGATCGCTGGCGCGTATTTCTGCGGCCCGGAGCTCACCGCGATACGCGAGGCGCCGGCGGAGCGCACGCGCGATACGTTCTTCCGTTACTGGACGGCCAAGGAAGCCGTCCTCAAGGCGCAGGGCTGCGGCCTGGCAGTGCCGCTCGACTCGTTCTGCGTCGTGTTCAATCCTGCGTCCGGGTCGGCGATTGTCGAGACCGCCCAAGGCTCCCGCATCGACCCCGATTGGCACGTGCGGGCATTGGCGCTGGACGACGGCTGGCACGCGGCGGTGGCGGCGCGGGGTGAGGGCTGGGGGCTGCGGCTGATGGGAGCACCGTGAACCCCGTGCGCTGAAAGGACGCCCCCAGCCAGTGTGTTCTGGTATCCTTCGCGCCCCTTCGGGGCCGCCGCACACTTGGCCGTGCCGCGGGAATTCGAAGAGTTCAAATTCGCGAGCGAATACAGTATTTTGCGGTTACGGGGCCATAGCTCAGCTGGGAGAGCGCTTGCATGGCATGCAAGAGGTCGGCGGTTCGATCCCGCCTGGCTCCACCACCCGCAGTTTAACGACGTCCCCATCGTCTAGAGGCCTAGGACATCGCCCTTTCACGGCGGTAACACGAGTTCGAATCTCGTTGGGGACGCCACCAGGCTGCGCAGTCCGTGCGCAGCAGGCCCGCGCCGGGTCACGGCGCGCGTGGCTCCACGATCAACCGATGTTCTTGCTCACGATGTTCGACAGCTCGCTCTGTGCGCCGCTTTGAGTGAGCACCTTGATCGCGAAGTACCACGTGGCCGGCGCCAGGTCGTCGAGTTGCAGCGTTGTGAGGCCCGGCCCGATCTCCACCGACTTCGTGAGCGCGGTCGCGCTCGTACCGTAATACAGCAGATATCCCGAAAAATCCGTGAGTGCCGAGCCGTCGGTATTGGCCATGGGCGTCGACCAGGACAGCACGACGCTCGCGGACTGGGGGGCGCTCACCACGATGGAAAAGGCAGGCAGCGAAGCGGTCGCCTTTCCGTCGCTCACCGCGAGCGCGATGTTGGGCCAGGAGCCTACGTCGCCGGTTGCGGGCGTTCCCGTCAGCTTGCCGCTGGTGGCGTCGAGGCTGAGCCACGCTGGCGCATTGGTCACGGTGAAAGAGAGGCGGTCGCCGTCGCTATCCGAAGTCGTGGGCTGGAAAATGTACGGCGTCCCGGCGATGGCCGCGGTCGCCGGGACGCCCGAAATCTTCGGCGCGGAGTTAGAGGTGCCGTTCCCCGAAGGCGTACCGGCCCCAGGCTCGGCGGCGGCGGTCGGCTGCACATTGACCTCGCCGCCGCAGCCGGCGAGCAGCAGCGCCGCGCAGAGTGCCGACAGGCACAGCACTTTGTTGCCCAGATGCCGGTATCCAGTCACCACAATATGCGTCTCCCGATTCCGCACGCCAGTTTTCACCTGACGCCAAGCAAGCTTCGATGCGGGGGCGGCTCGTGCCGGAATCGAGGACCTTCGCGACCAGACGAAGGGTACCTCGAGCTCGAGCCAGCCCGTTAACGAGGCGCACTAAACAACAGGTTAGCGAGGCTGCGCAATGTCTTCGGGCGCCGACAGTGCTCGTCAGCGCTTGCTGTACATAAGCCCTGTCTCTCGTTGCAGACAGGCGTGCGAAGGCCGCTATTTCAAGGGATTACGCGTTTGTCTGCATGTGATGGAAATATACCGAGGCGCACGACCGGTGCGGCGGCCGAAGCGTCTGTGAGCGATCGCACGATTGCGCGATCACTTGGCGAACGCGCGTTTTTGCGCAGACGAGAGGTCGATCACACGCGCGGCGTGGCCGCGCGCGCATCACTTGTGGGTGACGTAGATGTAGACGTGTGGGCCCACGAGCGGAGCCGACGGCGTGTTGTGCTGGGAAATTACACGGTCGACCGTAAGGCCGGCCTGTTTCAGACAGGCCTGCGCGCTTTCCGGTGTGTAGCCTCGCTGGATGGGCTGATGAATGGGCTTGATGAATTTGCTCTTCAGCCAGCGCGTGAAAGCGATGGGACGAAAACGAGGATAGAGATACTCGCGAAATTTTTGCGCGTAGCGGCCCGACGAACTCAGCGGCACATGGATCAGCGCCACGTAGTGCCCGCCAGGGCGCAGCACCCGGACGATTTCACGACTGGCGGCGGCATCGTCGAGAAAGTGCTCCATGACGCCGACGCTCACCACGATGTCGAAGGACTCAGGGGGAAACGGCAGGCGCTCCGCGAGCGCCACTGCGCATTCCGCCCGGGTGCGCTCCTTGGCCTTCTGCAGCGCCTCGGGGGAAATCTCCACCGCAAACTTTGAGCTGGCCTTCAGGTTCGAGAGCAGAAAGCCTTCGCCGCAACCGATCTCGAGCAGCCGCCCCGTCGACAGTTGCGCCGTGAGCTTCGAGAAGAACTCCATGAACTCCGGCGTCCGCCCCTGGTCCTCCCAGACGCTGCTGCGGTTGGAATAGATGTCGTCGTAGACCGCGCTGATGTTCTGCACGCTCTGCAGCTTCGGGTCGCGCGAAAGAAGCAACGGAATGTTCGATCCGGTGTTCGCGAACTGCACTTTGCAGCTGTTGCACGCGCCATTGACGAGGGGGCTCTTGCAGTCTGGGCAGACGAACATACGATCCTCACGAAGAAGCGATAGGGTGCATGATGGCGTTCTGATAGGCCGCTTCCATCTTCTGCGCTGCCGCCGGCCAGCGGTATTTGCTTTCGACGCACGCGCGCCCGGCGCTCGCAAGGCGCGCCGCAAGCTGTGGGTCGGTCAGCACGCGGACGACCGCCTGCGCGAACGCTTCGGCGCCGTCTGCGATCAGCACGTCCGTTCCGTCCTTGACGTCGAGGCCTTCGCAGCCGACCGAGGTCGTCACGATGGCCTTGCCCATCGACAGGGCGTCGAGAATCTTCAGGCGAGTGCCGCCGCCGATGCGCAGGGGCACGATGAACGCCGCCGCGCCGGTCACGGTGGGGCGGATGTCGTCCAGCAAGCCCGTGAATGTAATGCGACGTTCGCCGGCGAATCGTTCGACCAGGTGGGGCGAAGGAATCTGCCCGATGACGGTGAGGTGTACCGTTGGAACGATTGCCGCCACGCGCCCGATGATCTCCTCGGCAAAGTAACACATGGCGTCGTGGTTCGGCGTCCACCCGAGGCCGCCGACGAACACGAGCGATCCCGGGCGAACGGCGCCTTCGCGCGGCTGAAAGAAGTCGGTATCCACGGCGTTGGGAACGGTCGTCACGCGTGCAGCGGGGGCAAACTCGTGGATCTGCTTCGCGTCGACGTCCGACACGGCGACCACGTGGCCGATCTCACGGCACAGCTTGCTCTCGTAGCGGAGCAGTTTTCGATACTGCCGGTCCAGAAACTCGCGGCGCAGCCACGCGGATTCGTTCTGCACCCGGCGCAGCAGCAACGCGCTTTCGACGTTGTGCTCCACGAGCACCACGGGGGTCGGGTGCACTTCGCGGGCGAGCTCGCCCAGATGCAGCATGTCGAGGTGCACGAGATCCGGCTTCCATTCGCGCACCACGCGGCGCACGAGCGCGCGCATTCGGCGCGTGTCGTACTTGATGGCATGCAGCGGAGCCCGCGAAAAGACGCCCCTGAGCACGTCTCGAGCGAGATTCAGGGTCTTGTGGTCGATGTAGAGATCGACTGCGTGCACTTCCTTGCAGATGGAGCGCATGTGCTCCAGCCCCGCAATCTCCTCTTTCGACTGTGCATAAGAGCACAGGACGATCTCATGGTCGCGAGCGGCCTCGCGGATGAGGTTGTAGGTGCGCAGCGCACGGCCTTCCGTAAGCGGATAGGGGCTCCGCGTCGTGACGACGAGAATTTTCATGCATCTACATCGCGCGCGGCAGAACGATGGCGCAGGGCCTTGTACAGCCCGTGATAGGCGCGTTTGCCGATGACCGCGCCGGCCATCCGCTTCAGCGTGGCCTTGCATTCGGCGCGCAGGAGCACGCCGTAGTCGCGTGACACGTATGCACGCAGCCGCTCATCCGCGAGCTGCTGCTTGATCGCGATTCTCTTCAGCAGGAACGGATTCGTGCGCGGCGTGTTGAGCCCGAACACGGAGCCGCAGCCCGCCCGATAACCGGCGCTCTTTGCGCACGCCTCGTACCACCGGTTCGAGTCGCCGTTCGGCAGCGACAGGTAGAGCGAGGGCGCGCCGACCTCCGCCTCGATGTGGCGTTTGGAGTCCGCCAGCTCGAAGGCGGTCTGTTCCTGGTTCAGCGCCGAGAGAAGCGGATGATTGACGGTATGCGAGCCGACGGTCATGCCCCGGCGCGCCAGATCCGCAACTTCGCTCCAGCGCATCATGAGGCTCGCCCCGATGCGGGCCGTGCTCACGAAAAAGGTGGCGGTGTAGCCGAAACGCTCGAGCAGCGGCAGCGCGTGCGTGTGATTGCCGATGTATCCGTCGTCGAACGTGATCACCATTGCCCGCGCCGGAAGCGCCGGTCCGCCGTTCATCCACGAAGTAAGCGCGTCGAGGCTGACGGGGTTGCAGCCGACGCTGCGAAACAGCTTCAGATGGCGCTCGAACTGCTCGATGCTGACGATGTATTCCTTATGCATCACGCGGTCGATCGCGGCGAAGCCACTCGGCTCGGCCACTTCGTGGTACATGAGTATCGGCACGCCGGAACCCACGGCGTCGTCTAGCCTGAACATTTTGTCGAAAGACCCGTGAATGCGTTTTGTTTGTGTATTGCCTGGACGCCGTCGGGCTTGCGCCTGCGTAGCGGCGTGTCCGATGCGCGACAAGGCCCTTCATCGCACGGCATCGGCAGTCTGCAGATTCGCTGATCCGTGCAACGGCCGCAGTGCGCTACCTCTCGCTTTTCAGTCCTGCCCGGAGCCTCTGAGCGCCTGCCGGCCCGGCGCTGGCGCTTTCTGCGCCCTCGTTTCGAGCACTCGTTCATAGACAGACGCGTACCGCTCGGCCATCAGCGCCGAGGAAAACGTGGAGCTCACGCGTTCACGAGCGAGCGAGCCGGCCTGTCTCAAACGCACTTCGTCCCGCGCGAGGCGCTGGATCGAGTCGCGCAGCGCGCCGACGTCGGCGGGCGGAACGATCCAACCCGTTACGTCTTCTTCGACGATCACCGGAACGTCTCCCACCCGGGTTGCAAGCACCGGCACGCCGCACGCCATGGCTTCGAGCAACACCATGGGAAAGGCCTCTTCGAAGGATGGCAGCACGCAAAGGTCCATGGCCTCGTAGGCCACGCGCGGATCCGCGCATCGCCCGAGAAATTTCACGCGGTCCGCCATCTCGAGCGACTGCGCCTTGCGCTCCAGGGCGGGCCGTTCGTCGCCGTCTCCCGCGAGCAGCAGTTGCACCGGAAAACCGATCTGCGCGACGGCGTCGAAGAGCGTGTGGAGCCCTTTCATGGCCGAGATTCGCCCGACGAAGCCCAGCACGGGCAGATCGCCCAGGCCGAGCGCGGTGCGCGCACGCGCGCGCTCGTTCCGGCGAGCGAAGTGGCCTGGATCGACGCCGTTGGGAATGTAGTGGACCGTCTGTCGCCGGCCATGACGATGCAGTTCCGCGACCACGGGCTGCGAAACTCCGACGCGGGCATCGCAGAACGCCGACACCCGCTTGTCGATCATTCCGTACAGCCGTTGCTTCCAGTCATCCGTCAGCCAGTTGTGATGCGTGGTGAGCAGCCCGAACGGCGCGCGGCGACGCGCGAAAAGCGCGTGAAAAGTTGTCTTTTCCTTGTGGCTGTGAACGATATCGATGCGGTGCTCGCGCGTGTAGTCGGCCAGGGCTTGCACCGCCCGGCCGTCGAACTGCGAACGGCATTCGATGATCAGGCTTCGGTCCGCCGGGGTCTGGGTGGCCCCGATGGCCTGGCGGTCGCCGCGGCCTGCGTTGTCGAAGACGCCAACGTGGCAGACGAGCCCGCGGCGATTGAGCTGGCGGATCAGCTCGGCCGCCATGCTCTCCGCGCCGTAGAACCCGCTACTGCTGAGAACGTGGAGGATGCGCATGGATTGCCTGCATGGCGCAATCTAACACATGCGCACGGCTCCTCGACGGCACGCGCGTCGAGGCCCCGCAGCCGATGCCCGGAACAGAGTCGGCGTCAGCGGTTCAGGCGGCGGGCAACGTAGTGCAGGCTCGAGCTCGAGAGATCCGTTTCGCCGGGTTTGAGGGCGTGCCCGGACTCGCTGAACACGTCGAGCGTGGCGAAGCCATGTTGGGCGAGCTGATCTTCCTGAACCTGGCGATTGATGTAGTAATGCAGGAGCTGGTAGTCGTGGCCCGGATCGTCGAGCAGCGCGTAGTTATTTTCGATGTGGCGAAGCTTGCCGGTGCGGCGGTGATTGACGACCTGCCTGACGAATCGAAGGAGATGCAGTACCTGCTTGCCCGGATTCCTGGACAGCTGCAGATGCGGACCATGGAGCGCGGTGCTGAAGTCCAGGTTATGCGTCGAGAAGTAGAACACGCCATCGGGCCGCAGCACCCGGTGGACCTCGTCGAAGACCTTGGCGCGATCGGCGTGCGACACCGCGTCGATGAGGTTGCAGGATGCGACCACAAAGTCGATGGACGCCGGCTCGAACGCCGAAAGATCACGCATGTCGCCGAGGCGAACGGCGATGTCTTGCATGTGCGCGCGGACGTGCGCCACCATATGCGGCGAATAGTCGATGCAGGCGTATTGACGGGCCAGTGGCGCGAGATAGCGCGTCGTACGTCCCGTTCCGACGCCGAGATCGAGTACGTCGCGACCGGCAAGCGCCTTCTGATACTTGAGTAGCGCGGCCGCCTCGGCACACGACAGCTCGGCGCTGTAATACGACCTCTCAACGCCCGGCGTGTGGTACACGCGTTGGTTGACGACATCCTGTCGTGACGAAAGAGGGAGAAATTTCATCGATCCGCTCGATGCAGAAGGGGCCGCCGACGTTTGCACGGTTGGATTATTCTTTGCGGTAATTATGTAAGATCTGTTCGAGTATGAACGCCGCTCTTCGGGGCGGTCCAGCGATCATGAGCCGTGCCGGTTGCAGTGTCATTACCGGTACAGACGATAGCCCATACCGCGGGCACGCAAGGGAGAAAGAATGTCATGCGAGCCGGTGCACCGTCCATTTGAACGCCGACAGATCTGGAATTTCGTGGCGATGAGACCCGAATGTGTCAATTCGTTGCTCGGGGCTGCACTGCCCGGGTGCGCCGGGCCGCGCGCCGCGTCGCTGTGGCCATGCCCCTGCACAGCCGGCTCGGCGCATCCGAGCGTCGCGAGATGCGCGCCGGGCAACGGGAATGCGATTGCTTTAGGATGCCGCGCTTTGCGATTGCCCGGGCCGGGTCCGCTGCGGTTTTCAGTTGCGGACGCCCTGGCTGGCGACGGGTCTCACTTGCACAGAATGAATTCATGAAAGTACTGTTTCTGGTCGACCACTTCGACAGTGACCGCGGCGGCACCGAGAACCAGCTCCTGAAGATCGTGAATGGACTCGCACGCTCGATGCATGTCGAGATGATCGTGTTCCGTCCGAGCGCATGGCTCGATACGCACCCCGGAGCGTTCTCCTGCCCGCTGGAGGTGCTGTCCATCCAGAACTTCCGCGGGCTCGGGACCTATCGCAATTTTTTCGTGCTGATACGCCGTATCCGCGCAATTCGTCCGGACGTAGTGCATTGCTTTTTCCCCGTCGCTAATTCGGTGGGGGTGTTCGCTGCGCGCCTCGGTGGCGTGCGCACGGTCATCTCGAGCCGTCGCGATTACGGTGAATGGATGAACCGGCGCTACCTGCTCGTCACGCGCCTCGCCAATCGCCTGGTCTCCGGCATCGTCAGCAATTCGAAAGAGGTGAAGCGGCTCACCGTCGAGGTGGAGCGCGTTCCCGCCCGGCGCATCGAGGTGATCTACAACGGCATCGAAGTGAAGAGCCATCGCCGCTCGGCACCGGACCTCGAGTTCAAGCGGCAGCTGGGCATCGCGCTCGAGGATCGCGTGGTCGGAATCGTCGGCAACTTCCGGCCCATGAAGCGGCACCAGACCTTCGTGCGCGCCGCGGATAGAATCCTCAAGCGGCGCAGCGGCGTCAGCTTTCTGCTGATCGGCGCGGATCCGCATCAGGGCGGCCCGAAAACCGAGATGCAGAAACTCGTGGGCACGCTCGGCATCGGTGCCAAGGTGCGCTTCAGCGAGGCGCACGGCAACATCCGTGAGCATCTCTCGATCATCGATGTGGCCGTCAACTGTTCGGAACGCGAGGGGCTCTCGAACGCCGTGATGGAGTACATGTGTTCCGGCATTCCGTGCGTGGTCTCCAGCAGCGGCGGCAATCCCGATCTGGTCCAGGATGGGGTGACCGGCCTCACGTTCCCGCTGGACGATGACGCATGCCTGGCGGAGAAAATCGAACGCCTGCTCGATGACCCGCAGGAGAGCGGCAAGCTTGCGACGGCGGCCTACGAAGACATGCTGACGCGCATGGACCTGCAACAGATGCTGCGCCACTTCGAAACGTTCTACCGGAATACCGCTGGCGTGGGCGCCGGCGGAATGTGATCCCGCTCTCATGTGCGGAGGGCAGCGAGCCCGTATAATCGGGCGGTAAAATCAAGGTAGGGTGCGCGAATGCCGGCTCCGCATTTTACGCACATAACAACAAGCGGCACTGGGATAAAGCACGGCCATGGCTGAAGGCATATTCTGGGTGGCGGTCGGCCTCATTGCGTTTACTTACGCTGGCTACTCGCTGCTCATCCTCGTGATCTCGCGCGTCGTGCGCAATCCGGTGCATCGCGCAGACATTCTGCCGCGGGTGACCTTCCTCATCACGGCGTACAACGAGGAAAAGAACCTGGCGACGAAGATCGAGCAGACGCTGGCGCTCGACTATCCCGCAGACAAGCTCGAGTTGATCGTCGCCTCCGATGGCTCGACCGATCGAACGGACGACATCGTGCGAAGCTTTGCTTCTCGCGGCGTGAAGCTCATCCGTGTGGAAGGTCGAGTGGGCAAGACCGAGACCCAGAATCAGGCCGTGCGCGCTGCCTCGGGCGATGTCGTCATTTTTTCCGACGCGACCACGCGCTACGAGCAGTCCGCGATCCGGCGGCTGGTGCGCAACTATGCCGATGCCACGGTGGGCGCGGTGAGTGGCCGCTACGAGTATTTCAATCCGCATGGCGCCTCCATCGGTGTCGGAAGCATCCTGTTCTGGAAGTACGAGAATCTGATCAAGACGTTGCAGTCGGACATCAAGACGATCACGGGCTGCTGCGGCTGCATCTACTCGGTGAGGCGCTCGGCATACCGCCCGTTGCCGCCGGAGATCATCAGCGACCTCTGCGAGCCTCTCAAGGTGCTCGAATCCGGATTCCGCATCGTGTTCGAACCGGAGGCCATCGCCTACGAGGAAACGACGGAGAAGACGCGCGAAGAGTTCAACATGCGCGTTAGGGTTGTGACGCGCGGAATGCGCGGCATGCTCTACATGCGCCCGCTCTTCAATCCCTTCCGCCACGGCTTCGTGTCGCTGCAACTGCTGTCGCACAAGGTGCTTCGCTGGTTCGTGCCGCTGTTCATGGCGGTGGCTTTCGCCGCAAATGCGTTTCTGCTTGATCGGCCGTTCTACCTCGGCACCTTCCTGCTGCAGGCGGCCTTCTACCTTGCCGCGGCGCTCGGCCTGGCGGCTGAACGGTGGCGATTTCGCGCGGCTCTGGTGAGCGTGCCCCTGTATTTCATGACCGTAAACATCGCGGCCGTCGTCGCGATGTATCGCATCTGGAAGGGCTACAAGGCTGTGACGTGGGAGACGGTGCGCAGGTGAGCCCGGTAAGAGTGCTTTTCATCACGCAGGAAGATCCGTTCTACGTAAGGATCTTCTTCGAGGAATTCCTGCGCCTGTATCCTCACCGGGAGGAGATCGTGGGGGTGGCGATTGCGCCCGCCATGGGCAAGAAGAGCGCCTGGACGCTCGCCCAGCAGATGTACGATTTCTACGGCCTGGCCAACTTTCTGCGCGTCGGGATGCGCTTCGCGCTCTACAAGATTGCTGCCCGGCTCGGGCTGGGTGGCCGGCCCGGCCGCTTCGTATCGATTGCCCAGGTATGCCGGCACTACGGCGCGCGCGTGCTCACGCCGCGCGACCTGAACGGTGGGGAATTTCTGCAGCAGGCGCGCGACCTGCGCGTGGATCTCATCGCTTCGGTGGCTGCGCCGCAGATCTTCCGGCAGCCGCTCATCGACCTGCCGCGGCTCGGTTGCATCAACATCCACAATTCGCCGCTGCCGAAGTATCGCGGCATGCTGCCGAACTTCTGGCAGATGTTCAACGGCGAGCGCAGCCTCACGACCTCGGTTCACCGGATCAACGGCGCCCTGGACGATGGCGGCATCCTGCTGCAACAGTCCACGCCGCTCGAACCCGATGAAACGCTTCACGACGTGATGGGGCGGACCAAGCGCACGGGCGCACACCTCATGATGAAGGCCATCGAGCAGATTCGCAGCGGGACCGTTCGCGAGATCGAGAACAGCAAAGAACAAGCGACGTACTACACGTTTCCGAACCGCGAGCAGGTGCGCGAGTTCCGGCGGCGTGGATATCGGGTCATCTAGGCATAACAACTACGAGTTGCAGCGCGGCGGTGCTGC
>FTEO01000988.1_pt1 | contig 15546 bp, 6 predicted proteins | sample 1640211 | NCBI WGS metagenome assembly FTEO01 (sample SAMEA3914816, study PRJEB12502) | metagenome | biome: forest; material: soil | place: USA | collected 2011-09-16 | depth 0.3 m | reverse complement strand
CTTCGCACCCCGATGCTGCAGAAATTCGGCCATGTCGAGATAACTTGTTCCTTCGCTTTGATCCTTTCGCAGCATGGCCATCGCGGATGCATAGAACCGACGCCGATTGCCGACGCGGTCGAAGCGCTTCACGCAGAAGGTGCGGAATTCGCCGCCAAAAGTCTTAGTCCTGGCCGGGGTACGGATGGCGGGGCCGTGCAGGGATCGAACCTACGACCAACAGACTAAGAGTCTCCCGGTCTTCAAGTCTGCGGATATAGACGCGGGAACAGATCCTCCAGCGTAGCGGGCTCAATTCGTGAGGGATTTTCCGGGCTCACATTGGCCGATCTTTGCGCCACTGCGATCTGGCCTAATGTTCCCTGACTAAAGGACTTTTTGTACTTTTTCGGGCCATTTTGCCGCTCTTTTGGCCGATCGCCTGGCCGATCTTGCGTCCCTTAACGAGCTGCGGCGCCTTCTCTGCTTGAACGAGCATGAAAGTCACTCGATCCGCGGTCCTGAACCCAACCCTGGCGGCTGAGGCGAAAAAGCTGGGGGCGGCCCGCGCGCGCTTGCGGATCGCTCGTGGCGTAATGCAGGACCGGGGGGCGCTGCGGGCTGGCCTCTCACGAACCACGGCGTGTAACGGGGTGCGCGGGTCGCGCCTAAGTGCTTGTTAAATATGGTGGGCCGTGTAGGGATCGAACCTACGACCAAGAGATTAAGAGTCTCCTGCTCTACCAGCTGAGCTAACGGCCCGAATTCTTATCGACCCCGAGGGCGGGTGGGGTGGACGATGGGACTCGAACCCACGACAACCGGGATCACAACCCGGGGCTCTACCAGCTGAGCTACGCCCACCATCGTTTGCCCGTGCGGCGCGGCGCTGGATGCCTAAATCCCTAAACCTTTCAGGAACTTATGCATTCGAAAGCCGCTGCTGCCGCCCTACCCGCACTCGACGGGGCGCGAATTATATACGAACTCGCCGGCGCCGCGCCTAAGGCAAATGGCGCGCCCGGAGGGACTCGAACCCCCGACCCTCGGCTTAGAAGGCCGATGCTCTATCCGCCTGAGCTACGGGCGCGACTTGAAAAAAGCGCGAAAGTATACCGCGTCAGCTCTCACGCCCTGCGGCGGTGAAACTGACGTCCCTCGGCAGCGATCGAGCCCACGCGCGGGCTCAGGGTGGCTTAGCAGAGCCGGAGGTGGCGTGGACGTACTGGCCGCCCGTAACGGCGGAGATGTCCTGCATCAAGCCAGCGCTCGAGTCGTCGTCCAGGGTGATGGTGTTGATTGCTGCCCTGTCCTCGGGAGCGGGGGGCTCGTATGAGGAGAACAAGGCGCGGATCGAATTGAGCAATCCGCCAGCAGGGCCCCTTTCCGCGCGCGATGTCATTCTCGCGCAGTCTTCGGGACTCAGTCCTCCAAACGCGCCGTCGGTAAGGAAGAACACCGTAGTCGGGCACTTGGAGAGCCCGCTCAGCCGGAGGAACGCGGGACGCGGATCAGTTCCGCCGCCGGGCCCGGTATTGTCGATCCACGCGTTGAGCTCGGCCACGCGCTCGGACGTTGCGGGCGTCCAGTCGGACTGTCCGGGCGGCTCGTAGGCCGCTGTTGAGAAGAGCACCACGAAGACGTCCGTGTCGGGACCCAATGTTCCCAACACGCCCTTCAGTTGGTTCACGCACGCGCTCCAACGCAGTCCCGACATCGAGCCGGACATATCGAGTACGAACGCAATGGCTTTGCCGACCGTCGGCAGCCCGAAAAAGGCCGCGGTCCCGCCCGGAGCGCCAGCGTGTTGTACGCGTGAAGCGGTGCGACCCTGCGCGACCGAAGCCGGAATGGAGGCCGCCTGCGGCTTCGGGGTCGCCTTCGCCACCGAGTTGCGTGGCGCTTGCGCACGCGACGCAGCTGCAATCGGACCCCAGGTCCAAGTGAACTCCGCGAACCCGCCGGTGATCTCATTGCGCGCGGTCAACCTCCCCTGTACCCCGTCGGCGGCCACCGGAATCGCGACGATTTCCGCGGAACCCGCGCCCTTGAGCGATCTGACATACGGTGGCTGAGTGACGACGACGGTAAGCGGCTCCGCTTCGCTCCCGGTCACCGTGCATCCCCACGTTCGGTTCGAGCCGAGCTGACGGGCCTTCCATTCGAATCCCAACGAAGGATCATTGCTCTCAGACGCTACCGGACTGATGCCGAGATTCTGCGGACCCGACTGCGACACCGCAGCCGCGGCCGGAGCGGGCCGCTGCGGCGCCGCCGTTGCGGATCCTGCGGCATTCGGTGGAGGCGCTGATGCTGATCGCGCCGCGGGAGGCGGCTGAGCCGCGGCGGGCGCGGATCGCTGTTGTTGCTGGGGAGCAGACGGTGGATGCGGAGGTTGTTGCTGTGCCATCTGGGCTGTCCTACGCCGCACCCGGCGAAGACGCCGGCGGTCGGGCTCCGGATTGCACGGAGCTCAACAGATCCTCGCGGGTGAGCTTGGCGTTCCTGGGATTGCCGCCCGCACGCCGGATCGCCTTCTGCGCAGCCTTCTGGATTGCGTTACGAATCTCACGGCCACCGATGTCGTCCGTGGAAAGTGACAATTCCCGGGCCACGGCGTCGCGATCGAAATCGACCGGCAATTTGCCCAGGAAGAGATGGAACAACCGTTGCCGTTGCGCCGGATCCGGGTTGGTGATCTCGATACGTTCATCGAAGCGCGACAACACCGCCGGGTCTATCTGGCCGGGCAAGTTCGTGGCTGCCAACACGAACACGTGCCGCTCCGACTTCTTGACGCCGTCCATCTCCTGCAGGAGCTGATTGACGATCTCGCCCGTGAACGCATCCGCCCCTGGGCCACCGCGCGTGGCGGCCACTGCTTCGATCTCATCGATGAACAGGATGCAAGGCGCCCGGCCGCGTGCACGTTCGAAGAGCTCACGCACCTTCTGCCCCGACTGTCCGATGAACCCGGCTTTCACATCGGCCGTGGACGCGGCAATGAACGGCAGTCCGCTCTCGTTCGCCAGCGTGCGCGCAATCTGCGTCTTGCCCGTTCCGGGCGGACCGTAGAGCAGCGCGCCCTTCGGAACCTCGAATCCCTGCGCTTTGAACTCCTCGATCCCACGCAAGGTCTCACACAGGGTCTGCAGCTTGTCGAGCACCTCTTGGGACAGGATCAGGGAGTCCCAACGGGCGCCCTCATCCACCGACTCGCTGCCTGCCTTGATCTGGCGCTTCAGCACTTCGCGCCACATCTCATCCGTGAGGATCCCACCCTGTTTAGCCGCGAGCGTGCAGACCTCGCTTGCAACCCTGGAAAGGTTTCGACCCGATAGACCCGTCGTCGCCTGCCCGACGAACTCCGGGACGTCCGCCGTTCTTTCCAGCTTCTGCAGCTCCAGGCGCAGGATCTGCACCCGCTCGAGCGCCCCCGGCAGGTCGATCTCGATGGCAGCCCCGAATCTCGAGACGATGGCCTCGTCGAGCAGGTCGCGCCGGTTGGTCGCTCCGACCACCCAGATCTGCTGACCTTCCGTACCGACGCCGTCCCACTCCGCGAGGAATGCCTGGACCAGCTCCTCCGAGGCCGCATCGGCATTGGAGCCGCCACGCCGGGCGAATACGCCTTCGCATTCATCGACGAAGATGACGCAGCGGCCCCGGGCGCGCGCCTGCTCCCAGACCTTCTTGACGCGCTCGCCGCTTTGCCCGACATATCCGGCCTTCAGATCCGGTCCCTTGAGCGCCATAAAATAACAGCTGGCCGAGTCGGCGATGCGGCGGGCGATCTCCGTCTTGCCGGTGCCGGGCGGCCCATACAGCAACAGCCCCTTGGGAGCCGCCTTGTCGCCGCCATTGAACATCCGGATCTTGTCCAGGAGGTCGGACTTCACGGCCGCCTTCAGAACGATCTTCTCCCAGATCCCGGCAAGATCGGCCTCGGTCACTTCCTTGCCCTTCGGGGCGACCTCGCGCAGCAGATCTGCGCGAGTCAGAATCACGTTCTCGGAGGTGCCGGCCGCGATGGCACGAGTCGCAGCCTCCTGCAGTGCGCGCTCGACGATAGCAGTGATGTCGCGGCCACCGATGTTGTTCGTGCGGCGGGCCAGCTCAGCCGCCACTTCGTCGACGTCGAAGTCCGTCTTGCGCTGGCCGATGAAGAGTCGGAACAGCTGCTCGCGCTGCCCGCGGTCGGGGTTGGGAATCTCGATCGTGTCCTTGAGTCGCGAGCGAACGGCCTCGTCCACGGCCTCCGGCCGGTTGGTGGCGGCGAGCACGTAGACGTGCCGGTCGTTGGCCTTGACGCCGTCCATCTCCTGCAGCAGTTGATTCACGATCTCGATCGTGAACTGATCGGAGCCGCCTCCGCCGCGCGCCGGGGCGACCGCGTCGATCTCGTCGATGAATAGAATGCAGGGCGCGCGACCACGGGCGCGCTCGAACAGCTCACGCACCTTCTGACCGGATTGGCCGATGAAGCCCGCCTTCATATCTGCGGTGCTCGCCGCGATAAAGGGCAGTCCGCTCTCGTTGGCGAGCGTCCGTGCGATCTGCGTCTTGCCCGTGCCCGGCGGGCCATAAAGCAGTGCACCCTTGGGCGCCGGCAGCCCCTGCTTGCGCAGGGACTCGATATGACGCAGCGACTCGCAAACACCCTTCAGCTTGTTGAGAGTCTCCGCCGCCAGGATCAGCGAGTCCCAGCGCGCGTTCGGATCGACGGCTTCGCTGCCCGACTTGACATGCCGCTTGAGGGCCTCGCGCCACATGGCTTCCGTGATAAGGCCGCCATTCTTGCTGGCCAGCGTGCAGACATCGGTCGCCAGCCGCGAGAGGTTGCGACCGGAGAGGCCGGTGCTGGAGGCACCGACGAAGACGGGAATCTCCGTCGGCCGCTCGAGCTTCTCCATCTCCAGCCGCAGGATCTGCAGCCGCTCGGCAGCCTCCGGCAGGCCGATCTCGACGTCGGCGCCGAAGCGCGAAGTGATGGCATCGTCCAGCAGGTCTTTGCGGTTGGTGGCGCCGACGACCCAGACACGCTGATCTTCGCTACCGACGCCGTCCCATTCGGCGAGAAACGCCTGCACGAGCTCCTCGGAGGCGGAGTCGGAGTTCGAGCCGCCGCGACGGGCGAATACCCCTTCACACTCATCGATGAAGATCACGCACCGCCCGCGGGAGCGAGCCTGCTCCCAGATCTTCTGCACGCGCTCGCCGCTTTGGCCGACGTAACCCGCCTTCAGGTCCGGGCCCTTCAGCGACAGAAAGAAGCAGCTGGCCGAATCGGCGATGCGGCGCGCGATCTCCGTCTTGCCGGTTCCCGGGGGGCCATACAGTAACAGGCCTTTCGGAGCCGCCTTGTCCGCCCGATTGAACATGCGGATCTTGTCGAGGATGTCCGACTTCACCGCCGGCTTGAGGACGATTTTCTCCCAGATCTTCGTCAGATCGGCCTCGGAGACCTCCTTGCCCTGCGGCAGCGCTTCCTTCAGCAGCAGCTCGCGCGTCAGTTTGACGTCCTCGGGCGAGTCGCTTTGCGCAACGGCTCGCTGCATCGCCCGCTTCACGATGTCCGAGAGCGCGCTGCCGCTGTTGCGATTGAGGCGCTTGGCCAGGAAGGCTGCGACCTCCTCCACATCGAGCGCCGGATCAAGGGGGCGCTCGCGAATGAAGCGCTGCAGCAGCTCGCGGCGACCTGCCTCATCCGGCAGGGGAATCTCGATCTTGAAGGTGAAGCGTCGCTTGATCGCATCGTCGATCTGCTCAGGCAGGTTTGTGGCCGCCAGCACTATCACCGGACGCTCGGCCTTCGCCGCGCCTTCCATCTCAGTCAACATCTGAGTCACGATGTCGCTCGAGAACGCATCCCCCGTGCCTCGCTTGGCAGCGACACTCTCGATTTCGTCAATGAACAGCACGCAGGGAGCCGCAGCACGCGCGCGGCTGAACAGATCGCGCACCAGGTGCGCCGACTGCCCGACGTATTGCCCCTTGAGGTCCGCCGTCTTGCCCTCGACGAATTTCACGCCGCTCTCGTTGGCGATCGTCCGGGCGATATCGGTCTTGCCGGTGCCCGGTGGGCCGAAAAGCAGAATGTTAGGAACGTCCGCCTTGCCCTTGTAGCGTTCCGATTCGCGCAGAATCCGGGCCGCCTGCTGCAGCTGCTGCTTGATCTCTCCAGGCAGCACGAGACGATCCCACGTCTTGCTCTCGTCGCGAAAAGAGGCGTCCGCGCCGCGTACCGTGCGCAGCGCGAGCCGCCAATGCTCATCGGTGGGTGGATCGGGCAGCGAGTTGACCTTGGTCTCGCGCACGATATCGCGCAACTCGCGCACGCTGCTGCCGCCCGAGCCTTCGATCAGCCAGCGGGGCGCTGCGACGGAGAGCTGATTCTCGGCGCAGGCGGAATTGAGGATCAGCTCGCGGCCGGCCGCATCCGGAGAGGTGATCTCGATTTTCGAGCTGCCCAGCATCGACAGCAGGCGCGGGTGCAGGCTCTGCTCGCTTTGCGCTGACAGCACGACCCAGACACCGCTCTGCCAAGCCTCGTTGCGACTCCACTCCTCCAGCCAGGCGAGCGTTGCCTCGCGGGATCCGGAGCCGGCGTTCTCGGAGCCCGGCTTGGAAAAGAGGTGCTCGGCGTAGTCGATGAACACGACCGTGGGCCCCTTGCCCAGGACGGAGGCCCAGAATTCCTTCACCTCCTTCGCTGCGGCGAGCTGATCGGCGGTCGGCTTGACGAACTGTGCGAAGGCAGACTGGGCGACCGCGCGCGCAAGATACTCCTTGCCGTTTCCCGGGAAGCCGTACAGCAGCAGCCCGGCCGGAGCAGCCTTGTCGCGCAGGTTGAACAGGTCGATCCGGCGGATCAGGAACTCGAACACCTTTTCCGAGACGTACACACTGCGCCAGATCTCCTCCAGGCGCTTGACCTTGCTGAGGAGCTGATCGAGACGGGGGATCTGCGCGCTCTGGCGCCGCTCGCGCGACTTCAGTTCCCCGTATTTCTGGGCGTGTTGGATGATCGGATCGAGCTCCGCGCGGTGTTGAGTCATCGCTTCGGTGAGCGAAGGGGTGAGCAGCTTCATCAGCTCGCCGGTCGCACTCCAGGCGAGCTGCGGAGCGGCGTTCGCATCCACGCGATACGTCGCAAGCTCGCCGAATGCAAGGCAGGTCGCGCCCGGCGCAGTTGCGGGATCGACGTTCGTTGGAGCACCGTTCACCTCATCGCACGCGAGCCCTCCCGTAGCACTGCGCACTCGCAGCGCCCACGGTACAACCCCGGCTGCCTGATCCTGATAGAAGTGCAACAGCGTCGGGTGCGACAGGGCGGCAGCGTTGGCTTGCAAAAGCTGCTGTGGCCCCTGCAAGCGCGTGCGCCGCTCGTACCAGAAGCACACAGGGACAAGCACGAGCCCGTATATGAGGATGGGCAGGAGTCCGCCGCGGCTGAGCATGCCTAACGCGGACGTGACGGCGTAATACGCGACCACTCCCAGCACTATTTTCCCAAGCAGTCGAGTGCGCCGGAACGCCCGCCAGAACGGCATCAGAAGGGCGGCGTTCAACAGTGCTTTGCTTTTGCCTCCCAGCCGCGCACGCATCGATGAAACGGCGGTCTCATGGATCAGTCCTCCCGCGCGCGCAAGATCCTTCCGCATCAGCTCGGGAATGTCCCCGCATTCCTGCAATGCCATCTGCGTCGCCGTCAGCTCGTCCATGGCGGCGGAGAGGGTGGCTTGGTACTTCCCTTTCTGCTCCGCGAGCAGACGCTCCTTCACGCTCCCCGCCTTTATCGGCGTCACCCCCGACCCTGGCCCGACAGACGGCGTCGGTGCGCTCGATGCCGCGCTTGACGACACTGCGCTTGACGACACTGCGCTTGACGACACTGCGCTTGACGACACCGTGCTTGACGACACCGTGCTTGACGACACCGTGCTTGACACACGCGCCGCCGAGGATCCCGGGGAAAGGTCCGCCGATGCGGGAAGGCGAGGCGCGAGTTTCTCAGCGGCCGCGGACAGTCTCGAGGGCTCGTCGGGCAGTGCACGACCACGGCCATGACCGCGAAACTTGATGAAGTAGATGGCCACGCCCGCTGGAATGATCAGGAGCAACCAGGTCCAGCCGTGGCCGTTTCCCTCCGGGTTCGGGGAAAACATCGGGGGAGCTGTCATTCGCGGCGCAGCCCCACCACCAGAGACGGCAGCCGACTGCGCGGAGGAATTTGTGATCGTTGAGGACCGAGCGGCGGGTTGCGGGACTCGCCGCTGCGCTGCCTGCTCGGCGCGCGCGACCTGCTGTTGGCGTTGCGCCCGCACCTGCTCTTCCCGCTGGACTGCTAACTGCTGCTGGCGCTGCTGCGTGTCCAGTTGTTGCTGGCGCTGCGCCTCGAGAGCCTTCTGACGTACCTCCTGTTGCTGGCGCTGTGCGTCGAGTGCCTTCTGACGCGCCTCCTCCTGTTGCTGGCGCTGCGCGTCGAGTGCCTTCTGACGCGCCTCCTCCTGTTGCTGGCGCTGGGCGTCCACTGCCTTTTGACGAGCCTCCTGCTGCTGCTCGCGCTGCTGCGTCTGCCACTGCAACGTCCGCTGCCGCAGGCCGATCATCCCCTGATCGAAGATCTGCTTGGCCTGCTGGCGGACCTGCGCCTGCGGCTGTGCGGGTAGCTGCGCAATCTGTTGCTGCAGGCTGGCGAGGGCTGCGCGGTTTGCCTGGTAGCGCGATTGGTATTCGTCGGCCGTGATCTCACCGGTCGTCTTGGCAAAGAGCAACTCGTTGGTCTCGAGAGCGCGAGCGCCCAGCTGCTTGCCGAGGCTGTCCACCATCGCCTGCGACAGCAACTGTTGGCCGAGCGCCTTCGCATCCAGCGCGCTTGCCGGCTCGGGGCCCCACCCCAGCCGCAGCAGCGCAGCCGCTGCCAATAGCAGGAACAGACGACGCTTTCGTGGCCGGCTCACGCCGGATGCCCGCTCGCTACGCATTGAGGATGCTCCCCACGTCTACAGGTCGGCTGTTGTTCTGATCTGTCTGCCGCGTCAGCCTCTGGTCAAGACAGGCCGATTGGGCGCATGCTACACCGGCCACGGCCTCCGCACGCTCTCGAAATTCGACAACTACGAACGAGACGAACGGCGGCCGCGAACGTCAGGCCTGGCGAAGCCTGCGGAACGCGTGGTTCATGACATAACCGCGAGCCCCAACGGGTGAGCGACGGCGGCGACGGCGCATGCCGCGGCGGAGCGCGTCCATATGAAAGACTACGCACCCTCAGCGAGGCACAGTGCCGGCGGAGCTGCCGGCGGACTGATCAAGCTCCTCGTCATCGTCACTCTGGTCTTCGTCTGCTTCGGCCCTCTCGTGCGTTGCGCACAGCAGCTGCCCTCCATGGCGGGGCACGCGGCCGCGGATGCCGTGAACGGCGCTGCGAGTGGAATCGGACATGCCGTTACAGACGGTGCGAGCCGCGCCGGCACCGCGGCGAAGAGCTCCCTCTCCCGAGCCTGGGACGCTTTCAAGGACTGGGTCACGAGCCTCTTTCACAGCGGCGAGCACTATTGGACCCAGTTGAGTCCGGCGGACAAACTCAAGCTCGTGTGCGAGAACCTCCCGGTAGAGGGCCTCGACCATGTCTGCCCCTACTTCGTGGCCCCTCTGGGGGCAGCGACGGAGGCCGAGGCGGCGCGGATTCACTGTTACCTCAACGCCGTCGCGACGGGGCCGAGCGCGGCGTCGACGATGGCGACGGTCACGAAAAGCTGCTCCTCCGCCCAAAGCGATCCCGGGCAGTGGGAAACCTGTCTGCTGGGACAAGTGCAGGACGCCGGCGATGACATCAGCAGCTGTCAGGCATCCTCCCTGACCCAGTTCGCAGCGCAGGTACGGGCGTCGGTCAAACCGATTGCCTGTCCGCCGGGCACTTCCGAATCGCTGTGCACCACGCCGCAGCCATCCACGCAGCCGGCGGCACCGGGGCCGGACACCACCGCATGGACGGGCAGCGCCCTGCAGTGTCTGGGGGGGTACCGCACCGGCGATCGGATGTATCCGAAGGATGGGTGCGGCGGGTTGTACGGCACCACCTCGACGACGAATGCAGGCTGCGTGGCCTCTGCGATCTCCTCGGCATCGACACTGGGGGCGGAGCAGGTGGCGTACTGCAAGTCCATGGCCGCGCACTGAAAAGCCGCTGCGCCCGACCGCCCGAACGGGCACGGCCTCCCACCCGGGTTGCCTGACGCACCCGCCCGCCCCGCGTCTTATCCTTAGCGCGGCCAAGTCCGGTCGCAGTCCCCTTCGGGTACCCTATGGGAACGAGACTCAAGAGACCGGCTTCAGCGTGGAATCCCTGGACAAATCCGCCTTCATGCGGGCCTGCCGCGAGGGGGGCGAGCGAATCGAGCAAGCTTTGGTCGAGCTCGACAGGGCGTACTTCTCGCTCCTCTACCGCGACTGCGTCCGGACGCTGCACGATGCCGAAGCGGCGCGCGACCTCGTGCAGGAGACGTTCATCAAGGTCTGGCAACGCTGCGGGCAGTTCCGGGGCTCCTCGGAGCTGCTCCCCTGGATCAGGGCGATCCTGCGTCGTGCAATCATCGATTCAGTGCGGCGCGACCGTCACGAGGAGTCGATCGAGGACGCAGGACCCAACTCCGCGGTGGACCTGCGTATCGCAGAGCTTTCTGCCGATGAAGTGCCGACTCCCGAAGGCGATGGCACGCGTCGTGAGCTCGCCGCGTGCTTTCAGCGCTGTTGGAAGCGTTTCGAAGACTCCCATCCCGCGCACGCGGCTGTGATGAGCTGGATCGTGCAGGACGGACTGAGCAACGAAGAAGTCGCCGACCTGCTCGGACGCACGCCGGGCGCGACGCGCGAATTCATCTCGCAATGCCGCAAGCGCGCCCGTGTGCATTTCGCCGAGTGGTACGAGCTCGCCTTCGGCCGGGGCGTGCGAGCATGACCGAGCCTGACGATCTCGACTGGCTCGATGTGCTCGCCGGGAGAGACCCAAAATCCGTCGTGCGACCCACCGAACGGGAGGCGCGCATCCTGCGGGAGGCGATTCTTGTCCAATCGAACAGCGAGCAGCCGGTTGCGTCCGGGGATGAGCGTAACCGGCAGTCCGAGCTTCTCGAGCGCGCCCGACGCGCGGGCCTGTTGGTTCGGCGCTCCCCGGCCCGGCGCCGCTCCCCAGGCCGGCCCCGCGCGCCCAACGTCTGGTTGCGAATGGGTGTGGCCGCCGGAATCGTCGGTATTGCCCTCCTCACCGCCCGCGAGTGGCTCCCGAACCGGCAACCCGACGTGCTCCGCGGCCGCGACGAGGTCTTCCGCCTCCAGGCGCAGGATCCGCGACAGCTGAAGCAGCAGATATTGACCGACCTGAAAGCGGCGGGCGTGCCGGCCACCGGGTACGAGGCGCTTGACGCCCAAGGCATCGACGCGGACCTGCCCGAGCCCGTCCCGGCGCGGATCGGGGGTGTGCTGCGTAAATACGGAATTCCCGCTCCCACGGACGGCTCGCTGCGCGTCGAGATCCGCGCGCAGCCGCCGAAATGATTGCACCACGCACGGTTCTTCTGCCGGCGCTGATCGCGTGCTGCGGGTTGACCACCTCCCGGGTCGAGGCCGTGGCGCTTCCGGCGACGTGCGCGACGGAGCAGCCCGTGCCGCCCGATTCGGCGAGCGTCAAAGTACTGCGCCGACGGCTTGAGCCACTGATGGACGCCGACCCGGATGCGGCGATCCGGCTGATGTGCGTGACCATTCCGCGAGTCGAGCGTGAGTACGGCAAGGGCTCGCTCGAGCTCGCCCTCTGGGTTCAGGCGCTCGCCACTCCGCTGATCGCGTACAAGGATGACCACTCGGAGGCCGTGCCGTTGCTCGAATTCGCGGCCCCCATCCTGCGGAGGAGGCTCGGCCCCAACGCACCGGAACTGGCAGACCTGCATGTCGCGTATGCCTGGATGTACTTTCGACAGGGGCGGTTGGCTGACTCGGGTGACGCCTGGGAGCGTGCGCTGCACATTCGCGAGCACGTCCCGGGAAAGAAACAGGTCGAACTGCAGAAGGTGCTCGTCGGACTGGCGCAGGTGCAGGTGGCGCAGCGCCAGTTCCCGCAGGCGCAGAAGTCGCTCGAGCGTGCCCAGGCGATCCTGCGAAGCAACGGCGAGACCGTCAGCGACGCGGCGGCGGCGATCGAGAACGCATTCGTCAACAGCTTCTTCCGCGAGGAGGACTACGCTTCCGCGCGACGGCACGCGGAAGCCCAGGTCCACATCGAGCTGGAGCTGCAGAAGGCAGGTGGTGCGGCGCAGCTCGTGCCGGTGTACGCCATGCTCGGCCAGATCCTCGAGCGCCTCGATGAGTTCGAGGCGGGCGAGCAGGCGCTGCGCAGTGCAGTGTTCTATTCGGAATCGAAAACCGGCCCGCCCCAGCGCAATACCCTCCGCGCCCTCACGCAGCTCAGCGCTCTGCTGAATGAGCGCGGCCGACCCGCGGAAGCGCTGCCGTTCGCCACGCGCGCGTTGCAGGTGGGAGAGCAACAGTTGGGTCCCGAAGCCCCGGCGCTGGTGCTCGTTCTCCTGAATCTGGCCAACATCGAGCGGGCGCTGGGCGATCTGCCCAGAGCGCTCCACCTTTTCCAGCGAGCGGGCCGCATCGTCGACAGCCAGACCAAGGATGTCGAGCGCCCGGTGCTGGTCGACTATTACCGAGGGCTCGGAAACCTGGAAGTCACGCTGGGCGATGGCGACCGCGCGCACGCGACGCTGATCTCCGGACTGCAGACGGCGGGCGAAGCTGCGGATCTCTCGACCGTACGGGCGGGAATCCTCACGGCGCTCGCGCACGTCTCATTGCAAACGAATCCCGGCGAAAGCCAGCAGCGCCTGCGCGAGGCGCTGGGCCTTTATCGGACGAGGCTGCCCGATACTCATCCAACCATCCTGCGCGTGATCAACGATCTGTGCGCCACCGAGATCGCCAACGATGCCGGCACCGCTCCGGATTGCGATGAGGCGAGCCGGCGCCTGCAGAGTGCGCGGGAGACCGATCCGTTACTGCGGCACGACGTCTACGAAAACGGGGGCGCCCGAGCCGAGCGCCTTGCGCACGACGAGGAGGCCTACGCCATCGCCATTCAGTCTCTGGCTGCAGCCGCCGCGTTGGGGACGCCCGACCCCTTATGGAGAGCGCATTTTCAAGTGGCCCGGGCGCTCTACAGGCGCGACCAGCACGCCATGGCCATCTTCTTCGGCAAGGAGGCCATTGGCCAGATCCAACAGCTGCGGAGCTTCTTCAGCGGCGAGGATCGCCGTCTCGACCGTGGCTTTCTGCAGGACAAGATCGACGTGTATCGCAGCGTTGCGGACTGGCTGATGGAGGCGGGCCGGATCGACGAGGGCCTCGAGGTTCTCAAGCTCCTCAAGACCGAAGAGCTGTACGACTTCGTGTTGCGGGACGCCGACTCCCGGCCGGCCGCCGCGGGAAGCGTCCCGTTGACGAACGCGGAGCAGACTCTGGCGTCCGGCTACACGAGCGCCTTGGGAGCCGATGCGGTGGCGGGGGCTGAAATCGACCGTCTGAGCCGGCTGCAGGATGCAGGACGATTGAGTCAGACGGAGCGCGATCGTCTGGATCAGCTCCTGGCAGGACAACGTCAGGCCGAAACCGCGCGGGCGGAGCGGCTGCGCCACTTCATCGCTACCGGACCATCGGGCCATCCGTCTCGGGAACCGGTTCACGCACGCACGATCCAGACGGAACGCCTGCGACGCGAGCGGCTGCGCTTCGGGCCAGACACCGCGCTCGCGGTCTATCTTCTCACGGACGCGCGCTTGCGGATCCTGATCGCCACGCGTGCCGGGCAAACCGAAGTACAGGTTCCTCTCCGGGAAGGCGGGTTGAAACAGGACATCGGGCGCTTTCTGGACGCCATCGCGAATCGCCAGGATGTCGGCGTGAGCGCGAAGGTTCTGTACGAGGTGCTCCTCAGACCCGTCGATGAGGTCGCCTCGCGCGCCGGCGCCCATCATCTGGTGCTGTGGACCGACGGAGCGCTCCGCTATGTCCCGTTTGCAGCGTTGTACGATGGAAAGAAGTATCTGATCGAGAAATATAGCGTGCAGCTTCTATCCGCCGTCGACAGCGGACGCCAGCCCGGCTCCCGGACCGACAGGCTGCAGGTCAGAGGTCTCGGCGTCACCCGCGCCGTCGCAGGATACGAGCCACTGCCGGGTGTTGCCGACGAGCTGTGCGACCTTGTTCGAGGGCCGATCGAGGGGCTCGCAACGCGCAGCAGCGCGTGTCCGCAACCCGGCGCGGGACGCGGAGTATTGCCTGGAGCCGGCTTTGCAGATTCAGCTTTCACGGAAGCGCGTCTCGATGCTCTCATGAGCGGGCCGCGTGAGTTCTCGGTGCTCCACCTCGGCACGCACTTCAGCCTTCGACCGGGAAACGCCCTCAGATCGTTCCTGGTGCTCGGGGATGGCTCCCGATTGACCCTCGACCGGATTAACACGCTGGACTTCTCGGGGATCGAGCTGGTCACGCTCTCGGCGTGCCAGACCGGGATGGGCGGGGCCGTTACGGATGACGGTCGAGAGATCGAGGGATTGAGCGCTATCGTGCAGCGGCGCGGGGCCAAGGAGGTCATCGCCAGCCTCTGGCGGGTGGAGGACGCCGGAACGGCGCAGCTCATGCGCACGTTTTACACCTCCCTCTCGGCCGGCCGCAGCGATGCCGCAGGCGCGTTGCAAGCGGCGCAGCGCAGCCTCCTGCTGGCGGCCCGCGACGGGCGTCACGAGTATCAGAACCCGTACTACTGGGCGGGATTCATTCTTTCCACGAGCCTGCCGCAAATAAAATAATTTCCCGCCGCTGCATCCGCGCGGCAGCCGTTCCCGTAGTGCCCGATGGACGAAGCCGAACACTCGATCCATCCACCTCAAGAGGGAAGGCACTGCGATGCAACATCGATCACGACTGCCCACCATGGCGGCAGCGACAGCCATGACCCTGGCCATCTACGGCACCGCCCTCGGCTCGAGCCACCGGGAGGCGCCCTTCATCACCACCCAGCCGAAGGTCGATGCCAGCGACTTTTACATGTTCAGCAGCTACGAGGCAGGGCGAAGCGGCTACGTCACGCTGATCGCGAACTACCTACCCCTGCAGGAGCCGTACGGCGGACCGAACTTCTTCACGCTCGATCCGAAGGCGCTCTACGAGATTCACATCGACAACAACGGCGACGGGATCGAAGACCTGACATTCCAGTTCCGCTTCACAACCGTTCGCGCGGGGCTCGCGGTCATGGCCGGGGGCAAATCGATTCCGGTGCCCCTGAGCAACATCGGGCCGGTGAGCGCAAGCGACACCAGCGCACAGAACGTCATGGAGACCTACAGCGTCACGCTGGTGAAAAGCGATCGCCGCCACGGCACGCTTGCACCGGTAGTGGATGCCTCGAACGGCAGCTCGACCTTCACCAAGCCGCTGGACAACATCGGCAACAAGTCGATCCCGGACTACCCGGCCTACGCCAACAGTTTCATCCACACGATT
>FTEO01000912.1_pt1 | contig 15569 bp, 15 predicted proteins | sample 1640211 | NCBI WGS metagenome assembly FTEO01 (sample SAMEA3914816, study PRJEB12502) | metagenome | biome: forest; material: soil | place: USA | collected 2011-09-16 | depth 0.3 m | reverse complement strand
GTTCGCCGTCTCGCTCTACGATCGGCGGCCGGATCCTCGGCAAGCGGTTGCCGAGCGCGGACGTTCGATCAATCTTGCGCTGGCGGCGCGCGGCATTCGTGCGCTCGAGCATGCTGGCGTGATGAACGAAGTGAAGCCCCTCCTCATCGAGATGCGCGGGCGGATGATTCACGAACGGTCCGGCGAGAGCCGGCTGCTGGCGTACGGCTGGAAACCCGAGGAAGTGATTCACTCCGTAGGTCGGGCCGCACTCACGCGCCTGCTGGTCGACGCGGCCGCACGGCATCCGAACGTCTCGTTGAACTTCAATCAAACATGCCTTGGCGCAAGCGCGGGCGAAAACATCCTGCGCTTTCGTGACGAGGAATCGGACGAGTCGTACGACGTGGCGCTGACGCCAACCATTGGCACGGACGGCGCAGGCTCCGTGCTGCGCGCGAGCCTCGCCGCGGACGGTCACGTGAAGATGCGCGAAGACATGCTCGATCACGACTACAAAGAGCTCACGCTGCCGCCGGTGAACGCGCAGCCGGCCCTCGAGGTGAACGCGCTACATGTTTGGCCGCGCGGCGGGTTCATGCTCATCGCGCTGCCGAACACCGATGGCAGCTTCACCGCCACGCTGTTCCTGGCGCGCACTGGCGAGCATAGCTTCGCGACGCTGCAGACACCCGAAGCGGTGCGAGCCTTCTTCGCCCGGGAATTCGCCGACGCTGTGCCGCTGATTCCCAATCTGTTGACGGAATTCTTCGAGCACGCGCAAGGGCAGCTCGGCACGGTGCACTCGATGCCGTGGCACGTTGGAGAGAAGGTGCTGCTGATGGGCGATGCCGCCCATGCGATCGTGCCGTTCCACGGCCAGGGCATGAATGCGGCGTTCGAAGACTGCATCACGTTCGACGAGCTGCTCGACCAGCACGAGCGCTGGCAGCCGCTCTTCCAGGAATTCGACCGCATACGGCGCCCCAACGCCGCGGCCATCGCGCAGATGGCGCTCGAGAACTACGTGGAAATGCGCGACACCGTGCTCGACCCGCGCTTCCAGCGCTACAAGGCGCTGTCCGTGGAACTGGAGCGCCGTTTCCCGGACCGCTTCATCCCGCGCTACTCGATGGTGATGTTCCACCCCGAGATTCCGTACGCCGAGGCGCTTCGCCGTGGCGGCGCGCAGGCGGAGATCCTTGCTGCGGTTGATCAGCAGGCTGTGGCGTCGGGTGCGCCCGACTTCGAGCTGGCGCGGTCGCTCATCGAGGCGCGGCTGGCGCCGGTTGGGGCTATCGGCAAAGGTTGATTCGCGTCAGTGAAAGGTCGGACGCGCCGCTCCGGTCTTATCTGCAGTCACTGAATCGCGAGGCATGAATATGCGAATCCTCCGGAAGGCACGCCTCGGCGTGATGACCCTGTTGTTGATGCTGCCGTTCGCTGCGTTCGCGCAGGCGCCGCCCGCTGTTGCGCGGGGGACGGTACAGGCGCTGAATGGCGATACGCTCACGTTGAAGTCTGCCACTGGCGAAACGTTGACCATTCAGCTCGCGAAAGACTGGACCGTCACCGTGTGCAAGCCGGTGGATATCGATGCCATCCAGCCCGGAAGCTTCATCGGAACTGCGGAGATGCCGCAAAAGAATGCGACGGGCCGGTCGCTCGAGGTGCATGTGTTTCCGCCCGGCGTGAAAGCTGGCGAAGGTCACTACGGCTGGGACCTGCGCAAGGGCTCCATGATGACCAATGGCACCGTGGGCAAGGTGACCGCTTCCGCCACCGGCCGCGAGCTGTTGGTGACCTATCCCACTGGCGAGCGGCACATCACGGTGCCGAAGGACGTGCCGATCGTGCAGTTCACGAACGGCACTCAATCGCTCATCAAGCCTGGGATACCGGCGTTCCTGGTGCTCACCAATGCGCCCGGTGGCGCGCTCATGGCCCGAGGCATTGCCATTGGTGTGAACGGCGCCAAGCCGCCCATGTGACCTCGCGGCGCCGAATTCAGCGCGGCCGCATTCGCTCCAGAGTGGTGAATGCAAACGCGTATGGATGGCGCGTGTCCGCGGCATGCTCGGTGCGCTCGACCTCACGCCACTCGCGATCATCCAGCTGCGGAAATACCGTGTCACCCGGAATAGTGGCGTGAACCAGCGTGAGATGAATACGCGAAGCAACAGGTAGCACGAGGCGATAGATCTCGGCGCCGCCGGCAGCCGCGATCTCCGGCACCGGGCCCGCTCGCTCGAAGGCTTCCTCGAGAGAACGCACGACGGTGGCGCCCTCGGCATGCCAATGTGGATCACGCGTCAGCACGAGGCTCGTACGCCCCGGCAGCGGCCTGCCGATCGCCTGGAACGTCTTGCGGCCCATGAGCATGGGCTTGCCCATCGTCAGCGCCTTGAAGTGCTTGAGATCATCCGGCAGATACCACGGCATCGCGTTGTCGCGACCGATGACGCGATTGTCCGCCATCGCCACGACGAGCGAGATCAACGGACCTGCAGGTTGAGAGAGCTCCGCCACGCTCACACTTCGACAGCAGTGGTGAGGATGACGAGCCCGCGTCCAGGCATGCGGAAGAATTCCGCCGCTTGCGCGCTGCGCCTTTGCATACGCGCAAACATGCGTCGCTGCAGACCACGGAAGCCGGGTAAGGGGCGCGCACGCACGACGTGCTGGCCAACGAAGAACGAGCAATCCTCCATGAACACTCGCAGGCCGCGGGCGCGAGACGCACGCAGCGCTTCGCCCACATCCGGCGTCTCCATGAACCCGAAGTGCGCCGTGATGCGATACACGTTCGGCACGATCTCTTCCACACTCACGCGATGCGACGGGTCGCGCCGCGGCGTGCGCGCAATGTCGATGTTCAGAATCAGCACGCGCTCGTGCACCACATGGTTGTGCTCGAGATTGCGGATGAGCGCCGAAGGCACGACATCCGGATCACTCGCGAGATAGACGCCGGTGCCGGGCACGTGCACCACGCCTTCGAGCAGCGACTCCACTTTGTCGATCGGCACGGCCATCTCGGCAAGCGCGGCTCTCAGCTCCGCGCGGCCGGATCGCCACGTCCAGAACACGATGAACACGCCCGACGCCAACGTGAGCGGAATCCAGCCGCCATCGGCCACCTTGGTGAGATTGCCGGCCAGAAAGGCGAAGTCCATGAGCAGCAGCAGCCCGAACAGCCCGATGACGAACGGTTTCGGCCAGTGCCACTGGGTCCACGCGACGTACGAGCCGAGCACCGTAGTCATGGCCATGGTGCCGATCACGGCCGCGCCGTAAGCACTCGACAGCGCATCGGAACTTCGAAACGTGAGCACAAAGCCAACCACCGCAACGAACAGCGTGCCGTTGACCGCGGGAACGTAGATCTGCCCCTGCTCCTGCGCCGAGGTTTGCAGCACGCGCAGGCGCGGCAACAGATCGAGCTGTATCGCCTGGCGTGCCACCGAGAACGCACCGGAAATCGTCGCCTGCGACGCGATGACGGTTGCCGCCGTGGCCAGCACGAGCATGAAGGGCAGCAGCGTCGGCGGCACCATCGAGTACAGAGGTCGTTCGACGGGGCCGCCCGCCGCCAGGAACAGTGCGCCCTGCCCGTAATAGTTGAGCAGCAGCCCCGGCAGCACGAGCGTGAACCATGCAATGCGCACGGGAGTGGCGCCAAAGTGCCCCATGTCGGCGTACAGGGCTTCGCCGCCCGTCAGCGCGAGAAAGACCGCGCCGATGATCGTGAGCGCAACGCCGGGATGTGTAGCGAGCAACGTGATGCCGTAGCGCGGGTCCACGGCCAAGAGCACCTGCGGCGCCTTGGTGATGGCGATCACTCCGAGGACGCCGAGCGTGACGAACCACACGACCATGATCGGGCCGAACAGCTTCGCCACCTGCGCCGTGCCGCGTCGCTGCACGAAGAACAGCACCGCCAGCACACCGAGCGTGATCGGAATCACCGCGCTCGCGAGATCCGGCTTGATGAGCTCGAGACCTTCCACGGCGCTCAGCACCGAGATCGCCGGCGTGATCATGCCGTCGCAGAAGAACAGCGCGGTGCCCGCGAGCGCGCAGGCCACCAGAATCTGCGGCCCACGGCCGGGACCGATGAGCCGCCGCTGCACGAGCGCGAGCAACGCGAGCACGCCGCCCTCACCGTCGTTGTCCGCTCGCATCATGACGACGATGTACTTGATCGTCACCGAGATGATGAGCGACCAGAAGATGAGGGACAACAGCCCGAGCACGCTCGCCGCATCGTGCGAGCCCGCCGCCTGCACCGACTTCTCGAATGCGTACAGCGGGCTCGTGCCGATGTCTCCGTAGACGATGCCCGTGGCACCGACGACGGTTGCGACGCCCACGCGCCGGGGGTGCGTCATGCGGTCATTTCTTTTTTGCAGACCTCGTGCGCTTCGTGGCCTTGCCCGACGCCTTGCCCGATGTCCTGCTCAGAGTCTTGCGTGCCGCCTTGCCGCGGGCGACCTTCTTCTTGCGCTTGCGCGGAACGGGCCGCTTCGCGGGCCACAGCATCGTGCCGCGGCACTTGCGCGAGCCGCAGCGGCAGGCGTAGATCTCGTCCACGTTCTCCGGATCGTCCTTATCGCGGCCGATCTGGTAGTCGTAGCCGAGCTCATCGCCTTCCTTGATGCTCTTGATGGCCTCGATCCACACGCGACCCTTCTCAGTGGTCGACTCGCAGTTCGGATCGCACTGGTGATTGATGAAGCGCGCGTTGTTACCGCCGAAGCCCGCATCGATGACCCAGCGCTTGTCGACGATGAACAGGAACGTGTGGTTGTCGTTCTCGTCGTGGTCTTCATAGCGCTTGTCGGCTTGCGCGTGCGTGACGCGGTCGCCGAGATACTCGGTGATGCGCGTGCCCTTCTTGATGTCGGCGATGGCGAACGCGCCGTAGCCGTGCACCTTCGAGTGCCGCACTTCGTAGAAGGGATTTCTCTCAGTCTTGTCGGGCTTCGCGCCCGGATGGAGTTTTGCCATGGTCAGACCGCCACAGGCGCCTTGATGGCGGGATGGAACTGGTAATTCACGATCTCGAAGTCCTCGTACTGGTAGTCGAAGATACTGGGCGGCCGGCGATGCAGCGCAAGCGTCGGCAGCGGCAAGGGCTCACGCTGGAGCTGCAGATCCGCCTGCTCCAGGTGATTCAGATAGAGGTGGCAGTCTCCGCCCGTCCACACGAGCTCCCCCGGCAGCAGGTCGCACTGCTGCGCAAGCATGTGTGTGAGCAGCGCGTAGCTTGCAACGTTGAACGGCACGCCGAGGAAGATGTCCGCGCTGCGCTGATACAGCTGGCAGGAGAGGCGCCCCTCGGCCACATAGAACTGAAAGAACGCATGGCAGGGCATGAGCTTCATCTGGTCGAGCTCGCCCACGTTCCACGCGCTCACGATGATGCGACGGGAATCCGGGTTGCGGCGCAGCTGCTCCACGGCCTGGGAGATCTGGTCGATGGAGCGCCCATCGGGCGCGAGCCACGCGCGCCATTGCTTGCCGTACACCGGCCCGAGCTCACCATTCTCATCCGCCCACTCGTCCCAGATGCTGACGCCGTGCTCGTGCAGCCAGGCGACATTCGTGTCGCCGCGCAGGAACCACAGCAGCTCGCAGATGATGGAGCGCACGTGGATCTTCTTCGTGGTGACGAGCGGGAAGCCCTGCGCCAGGTCGAAGCGCATCTGGCTGCCGAAGAGGGAGAGCGTGCCGGTTCCCGTCCGGTCCGCCTTCCGCGCCCCGGCGTTGCGGACCTGGCGCATCATGTCCAGGTACGCCTTCATCGGGCGACGGCTAGATTGCCGGACGGCACTCCACGCCGATACGCGAACACGAGCAGCACGATGCCGACCAGGATCATGGGCAGCGACAGGAGCTGGCCCTCGGTGAACCAGCCGCCGGCGAGATAGCCGATGTGCTCATCCGGCAGCCGCACGAACTCCACACCGAAGCGGAACGCGCCGTACAGGATCATGAAGAGGCCGGAAGGCGCATAACGCGGCCGCGGCTTCGACGTGAACCACCAGATGACGCTGAACAGCACGAGCCCTTCGAAGAAGGCCTCGTAGAGCTGCGAGGCGTGGCGCACTTCGCCATTCACGTTGAAACCCCACGGCACGGTCGTAGGCTTGCCCCACAACTCGCCGTTGATGAAATTGCCGATGCGGCCGAAAAAGAGCCCCAGGCCCGGCAGCGGCACCGTGAAGTCGAAGACATCGCCCACGGCGCGCCGGTGGCGCCACGCGAAGATCATGAGCGCCACGACGACGCCGATGAGACCGCCGTGAAAGGACATGCCGCCTTCGGTGATCTTGAACGGATACCAGATGTCTTTCGCCCAGTACTGCATGCCGTAGAACAGTACGTAGCCGATGCGGCCGCCCGCGATGACGCCGAGCATGGCGTAGAAGACGAGATCGTCGACATCGTTCGGCTTCCAGGTGCTGCCGGGCTTCTTCGAGCGCAGCCGCGCCAGCCACCAGGCCGCCCCGAAACCGAGGAGGTACATGATGCCGTACCAATGCACCTTGAGCGGGCCGATCTCGAACGCGATGGGATTGAAGCCGGGGTACTGCAGCATGGGGTGCGAAGTTTAGCGGAAGGCGTAGGACGCGGGCCGCTACTCGCGCGTGACCCGGCAGAAAAAAGCCTTCAGATAGCGCGTCTCGGGTATGGCGGGGTGCACCGGATGGTCCGGGGACTGGCCGGCCGCCTCGAGAATCTGCACGAACCGGGCGGAATGCCGGGCCGCCGCCTGGATGGCCGCCGACAGGTCCTCCGGGGCCAGGTGATAGGAGCACGAGCAGGAGACGAGCAGCCCGTCCCGGTCGACCAGGTTCAAGGCGAGCTGGTTCAGCTTCCGGTACGCCGCCTGCCCCTGCGGAATGTCCTTCTTGCGCTTGATGAACGCCGGAGGGTCGAGAATCACCACATCGAACCGCTCGCCCGCCTCGTGCAGGGACTTCAGCGCATCGAAGGCATCCGCTTCCAGCGTCTCGATTTCCACGCCGTTTGCCGCAGCATTGCGCCGGGCATAGCCCAACGCCAGGGCGGAGGAATCCACGCACGTGGCCGAACGCGCACCATGCGCCATGGCCGTAACCGCCCACGCCCCCACATAACTGCACACATCGAGCACGCGCGCGCCGGCCCAGAGATAGCGCGCCAGGCGTGCACGATTCGCCGTCTGATCGTAGAACCAGCCGGTTTTCTGGCCGGCACGCAGAGGCGCCACGTATTGGAGCGCGCCTTCGCGCACCTCGAGCTCATCCGGCACGTCGCCGAAGGCAAGGGACGTGTTCTGCTCGAGTTGCTCCAGATCCCGCGAGCCTGAATCGTTCTTCCAGAAGAGACCCCTCGGCGCAATGACGGCGCGCACGGCTTCTTCCACGTCCTCGCGCAGCGCCTCCATGCCCCGCGTGGCGATCTGCCCGACGAGGGTGTCGCCGTACCGATCCAGCACGAGTCCGGGCAGCCCATCGGACTCACCGAAAACGAGGCGGTAATACGGCTCGCGCGACAGTCGCTCGCGTAACGCCAGGGCAACGTTGAGTCGGTGCACGATCAGCGAACGGTCGAGGCCATGCTCCACGTTGCGGCCGACGATGCGCGCGCAGATGAGCGCATGCGGATTCACATACGCATGGCCGAGGAACTGGTCGCGATCCGAAAGGATGCGCACCACCGCGCCGGGCGCCAGCGCCGCAAGCGGCGTCGCGACGTTGTCGATCTCGTTGCTGAAAACCCAGGGATGGCCGGCACGGATACGGCGATCTTCGCCGCGCTTGAGCTTGAGGACTTGCGGTACGTTTGACATCAGGAAGTAAGGCCCGCCTGGGGCATGGCGTCCGGGCTGAATCCGCCCATGCGGGACGAACGCACCGGCTATAGTGGCGCGCATTCTACTCGAAAGCGGTCGCAACTCATGGCCGAGACCTCGCCTGGCGCCGCCACGAACCGGCTGGCGCACGAAACCAGCCCGTATCTGCAGCAACACGCGCACAACCCCGTGGACTGGTACCCGTGGGGCGCCGCAGCCCTGGAGCGCGCACGCCGCGAAAACAAGCCGATTCTGCTGTCCGTGGGCTATTCGGCCTGCCACTGGTGCCATGTGATGGCGCACGAGTCGTTCGAAGACCCGGCGACCGCGCGCGTCATGAACGAGCTGTTCGTGAACATCAAGGTCGATCGCGAGGAGCGGCCGGATATCGACCGCATCTACCAGATCGCGCAGCAGCTCATCACCCAGCGCGGCGGCGGCTGGCCGCTGACCATGTTCCTGGCTCATGACGACCAGCGGCCATTCTTCGGCGGCACGTACTTCCCGAACCAGCCACGCCACGGCATGCCTGCATTCACGGACCTCCTGCAGCGTGTCGCGGAGTACTACCGCGATCACCAAAGTGATCTGCGGCAGCAGAACGACAGTCTCATGCAGACGTTCGATGAGCTGATGCCGCCGGCGCCCGTGGGCGATGTGCAGTTCAACGCAGAGCCGATCCGCAGTTGCCGGGCGTACCTCGCGCGAACGTTCGATGGCGATTTCGGCGGCTTCGGCACTGCGCCGAAGTTTCCGCATCCGAAAACCCTCGAGCGGCTGCTGCGCGACTGGCATGCCACCGCAGAAGACGAGGAGAAGCCGGATCTGCAAGCGCTCTACATGGCGACGCTGACGTTGCGGCGCATGGGCGAAGGCGGCATCTACGACCAGCTCGGCGGCGGGTTCGCGCGCTACTCGGTCGATGGGCAGTGGATGATTCCGCACTTCGAAAAGATGCTCTACGACAACGGCGCCTTGCTGTCGGTGTACGCGGAAGCGGCGGTCGCAACGGGCGACGCGTTCTATGCGCAGGTTGCCTCCGAGACGGCCGACTGGATCATCCGCGACATGCAGTCCCCCGAGGGCGGCTACTACTCGAGCCTCGATGCGGACTCAGAAGGGCACGAAGGCAAATTCTATGCGTGGGACGCCGATGAGATTCGAGGCGCGCTGAGCGCTCAGGAATTCGCGGTGTTCGCGCCGCGGTTCGGGCTCGATCGCCCGCCGAATTTCGAAGGCAAATGGCACCTCCACGTGTTCGCTGCGCTGGAGGATGTCGCCGCCGCGGCGCAGATGGATGTCGACAGAGCAACGCAGCTTCTGGACTCTGCACGCGCGAAGCTGCTTGCCATTCGCAACCGTCGCGTCTGGCCGGGGCGTGACGAGAAGATTCTCACGTCGTGGAATGCGCTCACGATTCGGGGCATGGCGGCTGCGGCGGTGGCCCTGGGACGCGACGATCTCGCCGAGTCCGCGACGCGCGCGCTCGATTTCATCCGCAAGACGCTGTGGCGCGAGGGCCGGTTGCTCGCCACGTACAAAGACGGGCGCGCACATCTCAATGCGTACCTGGACGACTACGTGTATCTCGCCGATGCGATTCTCGAGCTGCAGCAGGTGCGTTTCCGCGCCGACGAGCTCGCGTTCGCGCGCGAGCTGCTGGACACGGTGCTTGCGCACTTCCCGGATCCGGCGAAGGGCGGCTTCTTCTTCACCTCGGACGACCACGAAGCGCTGATCCATCGCTCGAAGATTTTCAGTGACGACGCTACCCCGGCGGGGAATGGCATCGCGGCGTTCGCGTTCCTGCGCATGGGCCATCTTCTCGCGGAGCCGCGCTATATTGAAGCCACGGAGCAAACGATTCGCGCCGCGTGGCTCGCGATGGAGAAGTATCCGCACGGCCACGTGAGCCTGCTGAATGCACTGGAAGAAGTGCTGAGCCCACCGGACATCGTGATCCTGCGTGGCAACAACGCAGACACGGCCGCGTGGCAGCGCGATCTCGCCAAGGTGTACGACCCGCACCGACTGGTGATCTCCATCCCGGCCGACGCAAAAGATCTCCCGCCCGCCCTGGCGGACAAGACACCGCGCGGCTCCGTGGTCGCGTATGTATGCAAAGGCAGCACCTGCTCCGCGCCGATCGATTCGCTGGGCGCGCTGGCGGAGCAACTCAGGGCGCGTTAGTCGAGTGACTGGGCGCCGACGCGCTTTGTCTGGGCGCTTTCTCCAGCTCGGCCGGTAAGTCCTCGTTGTTGTGAGCGTCTTCCCCCACACCTCACTTGTCGAGACTCGGGAACTCCTCCGACAACACGACCCTGAGGTCATCGCCGACGGATTTGAAGTGGCGACTCACACACTGCACATCGTCCGCCAAGGTGCCGAACGCTACGGGCGGTGAAGTGGCGCCGAAAATATCCAGCATCGCGGAAGCGCCAGACAGACAGGAGCCAGAGCTCAGGAGACGGTCGTACAACCACTTCATAAGATTTTGGAAGGTGCCTTTGCGGCACGCGATCGACTGTGCAGTGACGCTGCACCACCTGCGAAGTATACGAACTTTCGTCTTGGTTCGCAGTGCCTAGGCGAGGATGCGATCGGCGCGAGCGACGTTGGCTCACCGTGAGAGGGCTCATCCTTTCTCCCGCATCGACTTCTCATCCCAGAGATACACGAGATAACCATCCGGATCGCGTAGCTCGGCGCCGTAGCCCCAGAAAAGCTTCTGCGGGGGCTTCTCGAACACCAGGCCACGCTCTGTGAGCGACTGAAACTTCACGTCGACGTCGTCCACCTCGAATGTGAGCGTGCAGGACGCCGTGAATGCGCCCGCAGACTCGACGACGAACAGCGTGAAGCCTGCATCGTCCTGCAAGGCCACTGTCTTGCGCTCGGCAACTTCGAACTCGACTTTGAGCGCGAGGTTCGCCACGTACCAGTCGCGGGATAGCGTCAGGTCACGCACGGGAATCGTCAGATGATTCAGGCGAGTCATGATCTCTCCTTGAAACGTTAGACCGGATCAGAAGGCGCTTCGTGCCTCCGGCCGCGGCGCGCGCTGCGCCTCATCGCGGATCCAGTCGCGGAAGGCCGCGACTTTGTCGAGCGTCACGTAGCCGGGCGGGCAGACGAAAAAGTAGGCGCGCGGCGCCGCGATGATCGTGGGGCTCGCGATGACCAGGCGGCCGCTAGCGATGTCGGCCGCGGCCAAACTCCAGCGGGCAAGCGCAAAACCCTGGCCGGCTTCGGCGGCGCGCATCACCGTGACGGAATCGTCGAAGGAGGCGCCTTTCGGGGCCCACTCGTCCGAAGACAGCGTGATGTCCGGCCACACCTTCCAGGGCTCGGTCTTCGAATGCAGCAGCGGGATGCGCTTGAGGTCATCGCGCGTGCGAATCGGCCCGTGCTTCGCGAGCAGCGCTTGCGTGGATACGGGAACGAGCCATTCATCCAGGATTTTTTCGACGTGCAGCTGCGGCCATCCGCCCGCGCCAAAACGCACGGCCGCCTGAACGTCGGAATGCAGGAAGTCTACGAGCGCAGCCGTCGTGTGCATGCGCAGATCGATGCCGGGATGTTTCTCGTGGAAGTTCTGCAGACGCGGGAAGAGCCACTGCTGCAGGAACGAGGAGAGCGTGCTGATCATCAGCGGCCCGCTGCGTCGCTCCACGCGCGCCTCGTCGAGGGCCCGCTCGAGCTCTTCGAGCCCGTTACGCACACGTGGCAGGAGTCGTGAGCCCTCCGCCGTAAGTTGCACGACGCGGCCCCGCCGCAGGAACAGAGGCGCCTGGAGATATTCCTCCAGCGAACGAATCTGCATGCTGACTGCGCCGGCCGTGATGCCGAGATTCGAGGCCGCATGCGTGAAGGACAACTGCTCGGCGACGGCTACGAATACCCGCAGGCTCGACAGCGGCAGCCGGCGGAACGCCGTCGTAGATTTGGGTTGGGTTCGTCTGGTCGATTTCTTGGGCGTTGGCATCGAGTCACCCGGGCGGCGCGACATGCTGTCACGGCCCGCGGGTGATGACAATCCAGCGCAAAAAGGCGCCCACTCCGGTCGACGGCGTGGGCGCAATGGAGGAACACGATACCCACCGCCGGCGCTACCGTTTCGCCGTAACAGGCACGCCGGGAGTGATGCGGCCGGCGTACAGCGCGGTCAGATTGGGATGGCTGATGCTCGCCACCGCCTCTGCAACGGACTTGTTCGTGCACTGGCGCATGACGTTTTGGGCCTGCGCGAACGGGCCGATTTCGCTGTGACAGACGAGATCCGCCGCACGCTGAATGCGGTAGTAGAGCTTCGCAGCGTCAGCCGGACGATCGAGATTCAGATCCTTGAAGGACACCACGCGCTGCTGCGCGGGCGTGTCGCTCGTGTCTGCCCGGGCCACGGTGACGACCCCAAAGGCAAGCGCGACGATGGCGGCGCTCAGAAGCGCGGGAACGATGCGGATGTTGTGTGACATGACAGTCTCCTCGTAACTGGAGGCTGAGATGCTCGCAGGCCGCGACCGGTTTGAGTTTCAGGGAGGTAAAGCTGGCTTCAGTTCTGCTGAAGCGGGGCCGAGGCGCGCCTGCAAAGTCGCTTCGTCGACGGAATCGCACCACTTGCCGACGACGAGGGTCGCCACGCCGTTGCCGATGAGGTTGGTGAGCGCCCGGGCTTCCGACATGAAGCGGTCTATACCGAGGATCAGCGCAAGCCCGACCACCGGAACGTGCCCAACTGCAGACAACGTGGCGGCAAGCACGATGAAACCACTTCCCGTGACACCCGCCGCGCCCTTGGACGTGAGCAGCAGCACGAGCAGAAGCGTGATCTGGTGCATGAGATCGAGCTGCGTGTTGGTGGCCTGCGCAATGAACACGGCCGCCATGGTGAGATAGATCGACGTGCCATCGAGATTGAACGAGTACCCGGTGGGAATCACGAGCCCGACCACCGACTTCTGCACGCCGAGCGCTTCGAGCTTCGTGATCATCCGCGGCAGCACGGACTCGGACGACGACGTCCCGAGCACGATGAACAATTCTTCCTGGATGTAGCGGACGAAGCGCGTGATCCGAAACCCATGCAGGCGCGCGACCACGCCGAGCACGCCGAAGATGAAGAGCAGGCAGGTGGCGTAGAAGCACACCATCAGTTTGCCGAGCGACAGCAGCGAGCCGATGCCGTACTTGCCAATGGTGAACGCCATGGCGCCGAACGCGCCGAGGGGTGCGAGCCGCATGATGAACGCGACGATGCCGAACAGCACGCGCGAGAAGCGCTCGACGAGCTCGAACATCGCGTTGCTGCGGCCACCGAGCTTGTTGAGCGCGAATCCGAACAGCACGGAAAACAGCAGCACCTGCAGGATGTCCCCTTTCGCGAACGCGTCGACCACGCTCGTCGGGATCACATTCAGCAGAAAGTCCGTCACGCCCTGCAGGCTGCCGGATGCCGTGTATTTCTCGACGGACTTCGGATCGAGCGTGCTCGGGTCGCGATTCATGCCGGCGCCCGGCTGCACGAGGTTCACGATGATCAGCCCGAGGATCAGCGCGACCGTGCTCAGCACTTCGAAGTAGATGAGCGCGAGCCCGCCGGTCTTGCCGACCTTCTTCATGTCCTCCATGCCGGCGATGCCGAGCACCACGGTGCAGAAGATGATCGGCGCGATCATCATCTTGATGAGCTTCACGAAGCCGACGCCGAGCGGCTCCATGGCCGTGCCGGCCTGCGGGAAGAAGTAACCCAGCAGCACGCCCACCAGAATGGCGGCGAGCACCTGCAGGTAGAGCGAGCCGAAAAGCCCTCGTCGCGCCATCGGCTCTTCCGGAGGAGTGCGGGTGCTAACGGATCACTTCGTTGCGGCGAGCACCTGGGCGACGGAATCCGCGAAGTACGCGATGTTGTCCTTGCGCAGGCCTGCGATGTTGATGCGACTGTCGTCCGTCATGTAGACGTGATGCGACTGACGCAGGGCGCGCACCTGATCCACGTTCACGCCGAGATACGAGAACATCCCGCGCTGCCGCTCGATGAACGAGAAATCGCGCTGCGGATACGCCTTCGCGAGCCGCGCCACGACATCGCGACGAAGGTTCGCGATGCGCGTGCGCATGCTGCCAACTTCATCCAGCCACGTGCCACGCAGGCTTTCGTTCGAAAGGATTTCCTGGACGATGGCCGCGCCGTGATCCGGCGGCATGGAATAGATGGTACGGGCGATGCGCACGAGCTGACTCAACACCGCATCCGCCGCGGCTGGCGTCTGGCTGATGATGTGAAGCACGCCCGTGCGCTCGCGATACAAGCCGAAGTTCTTGGAGCACGACACGGCGACGAGGACTTCTGGCAGCTCGGCTGTGAACAGCCGCACGCCGTACGCATCCTCGGCGACTCCGGTGCCCAGGCCCTGGTAAGCCATGTCGATATACGGAATCAGGCCACGCCGCGAAACCAGCGCGAGCACGTCGCGCCACTGGGCTTCGGAAAGATCCGCGCCGGTCGGGTTATGGCAGGAGCCGTGCAACAGCACCACCGCGCGTGCCGGCAGCCGGTCGAGCGCATCCATCATGGCGGAGAAGTTCACGCCACCGGTGGCGGGATCGTAATACGCGTAACGTTCGAGCTTGATTCCCGAACCCGTCAGCAAGGGAACGTGATTCGCCCAGGTGGGCGTGCTCACGTGCACCACGGCCTCGGGCATGGCCACGCGGATGAGCTCGGCGCCCACGCGCAGAGCTCCACATCCACCCGGAGCCTGAATGGTGCGGATGCGGCCCGACTTCAGGGTGGGATGGGCCTCGCCGAACACCAGCCGCTCCATCGCCTGGTTGTAGCCGGCGTTGCCGGCCGGGGCGACGTACGTTTTGCTGGTCTGGCGCGCAAGCACAGCCTGCTCCGCCTGCCGCACGGCCTGGAGGACGGGCGTCTCACCCCGATCGTCCCGATACACACCGACGCCCAAATCCACTTTTCGCGTGTCCGCATCCGCGCGAAACGCGGCCATGAGACCGAGAATGGGATCGTCGGGCATCCGCTCGAGACGTTCGAACATGGGAAATCCTCCGGGGCGCAGCCAGGCGCGCCACATCCGGGCGCGCCAACACAGTACGGAGGCAAGTTTAGCGGAAGGCGCCGCCACCGCCACCACGGCGGCGCACCGGCGCAGAGAGCGAACGGCGTAAGAAGCCGGGTCAGACGACCGGCGGCATCTCCGAATAGCGTGGCAGGTCGTCGGTGATCTCGAACCAGCTGGCCTTTTCCCCCACACAGACATGCGCTTGCGGCCGGACGCCCGGGTCGCCATCGAGCGTGCCGGCGGGGACGACGACGACCGATTCGCCCTTGGAGATGCGCGGCAGGTCGCTGCCACAGCGGCGGCAGAAGGCGGTCGAGAACGAAGGCGTGCCGGGCAGCCGATAGCTCACCACTTGCTCCTCACCGCGCGTCCAACGGAACTGCCTGGTTGGCACGAACAGATTGGAGGCGTAGGCAGCGCTGCGCGCGCGGCGGCAATTCTCGCAATGGCAGTTCACCATCCGCAGCGGCGGGCCGGAGATCCGGAACGCCACATCTCCACACAGGCAGCTTCCATAGAGCACCCGCGAAAGCGAGCTCTGGGTCTCGGGCGGGGAAGTGTCGGACACGGGATCGCCCTCCGGATTTCTAGAATTCGACGTGCTGAGGCAATTGATCGGTGATGGTGTGCCAGGGCGCCTTGGAGCCCACGAACACGTGCGTCGGCGG
>FTEO01000433.1_pt1 | contig 15787 bp, 12 predicted proteins | sample 1640211 | NCBI WGS metagenome assembly FTEO01 (sample SAMEA3914816, study PRJEB12502) | metagenome | biome: forest; material: soil | place: USA | collected 2011-09-16 | depth 0.3 m | reverse complement strand
TACGAGGAGTTCTTCGAGACCGACTTCTCCTTCGAGATTCCGAAGCTCGCGCGCTTCCGCGTCAATGCGTTCAACCAGAACCGGGGCGCTGGCGCGGTATTCCGCAACATTCCCTCGACCATCCTTTCGCTCGATGATCTCGGCTCGCCCAAGATCTTTCGCGACCTGTGCATGCTGCCGCGCGGCCTCGTGCTCGTCACCGGGCCGACGGGCTCGGGCAAGTCGACCACGCTTGCGGGCATGGTCAACCACTGCAACGACAACCGTCCCGATCACATCATCACCATCGAGGATCCGATCGAGTTCGTGCACGAATCCAAGCGCTGCCTCGTGAACCAGCGCGAAGTGCACCGCGACACGCTCGGCTTCACCGAAGCGCTGCGCTCGGCGCTGCGCGAAGACCCGGACGTGGTGCTGGTCGGCGAGATGCGTGACCTCGAGACCATCCGGCTGGCGCTCACCGCCGCCGAAACGGGCCACCTGGTGTTCGGCACACTGCACACGAGCTCCGCCGCCAAGACTATCGACCGCATCGTCGACGTGTTCCCGGCCGCGGAGAAGGACATGGTCCGCTCCATGCTTTCCGAGTCGCTGCGGGCGGTCATTTCCCAGACACTCATGAAGAAAAACGGGGGTGGACGCATCGCCGCCCACGAGATCATGATCGGTACGCCGGCCATCCGGAACCTGATCCGCGAGGGCAAGATTGCCCAGATGTACTCCTCGATCCAGACCGGCCAGGCCGCCGGCATGCAGACGCTCGACCAGTGCCTCACCGAGCTTGTGAGCAAGGGTCTCGTGAGCAAGGAAGAGGCGCGCTACAAGGCACAGAACAAGGATGCCATCTGAGGCGTGACGGGTCGCTCGCAAGAGCCCACGATCAACGGCGTACGACAGGATTTCCCCATGGATCGCGATCAAGCCATCAAGCTCATGCAGGATCTCCTGCGGCGCGTGGTCGAGAAGAAGGCCTCGGACCTCTTCATCACCTCGGGCTTCCCGCCGGCCATCAAGATTGATGGCGAGATCCGGCCGCAGAGCGAGCGGGCGCTGACGCCCGAGCAGTCGGCAACGCTCGTGCGCGCCATCATGAACGATCGACAGACCAAGGAATTCGACGCCAACAAGGAGTGCAACTTCGCGATCGCGCCGCCTGGCATCGGGCGCTTCCGCGTGAGCGCGTTCGTGCAGCAGGGTGCGGTCGGCTGCGTCATCCGCCTCATCAACGCCAAGATTCCGACCTTCGAGGAGCTGGACATGCCGCCAGTCCTGAAGGAAGTCGTGCTGTCCAAGCGCGGCCTGGTGCTGCTCGTCGGCGGCACGGGCTCGGGCAAGTCGACCTCGCTTGCCGCGATGGTGGGCTATCGCAACGAGAAGACCCGCGGCCACATCATCACGATCGAAGACCCCGTCGAGTACGTCCACCAGCACAAGGGCTGCGTGATCACGCACCGTGAAGTGGGCGTGGATACGGATTCATGGCATAGCGCACTGAAGAACACGCTGCGCCAGGCGCCCGATGTCATTCTCATCGGTGAGATCCGCGACCGCGAAACCATGGAGCACGGCATCCAGTTCGCCGAAACCGGCCATCTCGTGCTCGCCACGCTGCACGCCAACAGCTCGAACCAGGCGCTCGACCGCATCATCAACTTCTTCCCGGACGAGCGGCGCGAACAGCTCCTCATGGATCTCTCGCTCAATATCCGCGCGCTCATCTCGCAGCGCCTGATTCCGCGCGAGTCCGGAGCCGGACGTATTGCGGCGACCGAGATCATGCTCAACTCCCCCCTGATCCAGGACCTCATCTTCAAGGGCGAGGTGGCCAAGATCAAAGAGGTGATGTCGCGCTCGAACCGCCTCGGCATGAAGACCTTCGACCAGTCGCTGTTCGAGCTGTACGAAACGGGCTTCATCTCCTACGAGGATGCGCTGCGCAATGCCGATTCGAAGAACGAGCTGCGCCTGCGGATCAAGCTCGAGAGCAAGCGCGAAGTGAAGAACATCGACGACGGCGGCGCGCTGCGCATCGTCGAGGAAGAACAAGGGCGAGTCATCTGATGAACAAGCCTGCCGCCACCTGAAGATGGGCAAGAAAGCGACCAACATGTCGACGAACGAGCCGCCAGACCCCGCTGCGGCCACGACCGGCCCGCAGGCCGCGCTGTCCGCCTCCGGGACCTTTGCCACGCTGTCGGGCACGGCCGCGCCGACGCTCAACACCAAGCCGCTTTTCAAGCTGATGGTGGAGAAGAAGGCCTCGGACCTCTTCTTCACCTCGAACGCGCCCATCAAGATCAAGATCGAGGGCCAGATCTTTCCGGTGAACAAGCAGGTACTGTCGCCGGAGACCGTGCGCCAGACGGCGCTCGCGCTCATGTCACCCGAGCAGCGCGAATTTTTTCTGCGCGAGTGGGAGATCGACTTCGCGATCTCGGAGCCCGGCCTCGGGCGCTTCCGCGTGAATATCTTCATGCAGCGCGGCTACCCGGCGCTGGTCATGCGCTACATCACTGCCGACATGCCCCGGCTCGACGCGCTCGGGCTGCCCGATGTGATGCGCGATCTCATCATGGCAAAGCGCGGCCTCGTCATGATGGTGGGCGCCACGGGCTCGGGCAAATCCACCTCGATTGCGGCGATGATCAACTACCGCAACGAGAATTCCTCGGACCACATCGTCACCATCGAGGATCCGATCGAGTTCCTGCACACCAACAAGCGCTCGCTCGTGAATCAGCGCGAAGTGGGGCTCGACACGAAGTCGTATTCCCGCGCGCTGCGCGGTGTGATGCGCGCGGCGCCGGACGTCATTCTCATCGGCGAGGTGCGCGATCGCGAAGGCATGGAGGCGGCCATCAATCTCTCGGGCACCGGCCATCTCGTGCTCGCCACGCTCCACGCGAACAACTGCGCGGAGGCGCTGGACCGCATCATCAACATGTTCCCGCGGGACCAGCACAACCAGATCTTCCTCGACCTGTCGCAGTACCTGCGCGCCATCATGGGCCAGCGCCTGGTGATCGGTAAGGATTCAAAGCGTGTGGCCGCAGTCGAAGTGATGCTGAACACGCCGCACATCGCCGAGCTCGTGAGGAAGGGCGACGTCACCTCCATCAAGGAAGCCATCGTGCGCAGCGGCGAGCGCGACATCCAGAGCTTCGATGCCGCCCTCTACGACCTCTACAAGCAGAATCGCGTCGAGCTCGAAGAGGCGCTGGCGAACGCCGACTCGCGCACCAACCTCGAAGCGAAGATCAACTTCGGCTGAGGCCGGCCGGGGCTGCTCAGGCAGCAGCGAACACGGTGTAGGCGTCGAAGACCGGGCCATCCACGCACACGCGCTTCATGGCCGGGCCTTCCGGCGTCTGAACGAGCACGGTGCAGCCCGCACAGCCGCCCACGGCGCATGCCATGAATTCCTCGAGCGATACCTGGCATGGCACGCCGTAGCGGCGAGCCAGTTTCGCTGTCGCGTCCATCATGATGGTCGGGCCGCAGGAGAAGATTTCGACTTCGGCAAGCTCAGCCGGGCCGAGTGAGGCGAGCCACGCGTCCGCAAGCTCGGTGACGAAGCCGTCGAAGCAGCCCGGGAAATCCGCACGGCTGGCGAGGCGGCTCGCAATGCCCCATTCATCGAGCATCGGCATGCAGGCGATAGTGCCGGCGGGCATGCCTGCAACGAGAATCTGCGAAGGTCGCGCCCGAAACGGAAAGGGAATCTCCGAACCCATGAGCACCAGGGGTTTCCAGGCGGCATCGTGTCGCTCACGCAGGCGGTCCGCGAGAAAGACCATGGGTGGAATGCCGACACCGCCGCCGATGAGCAGCGTGCGCGGCCGTTCGGGGTGCGGCGTGAAGCCCTTGCCAATGGGCCCGAGAATGCTGACGGTGTCCCCGGCCTTGCGCGCGCCCAGGGCGTGAAGCCCGCCGCCGAGCACTTTGTAGAGCATCTCGATCCAGCCGGCACGCGGATCGGCGCGCATGATCGAGAGCGGCCGGCGCATGGGAATACTCGAGTCGCAGGCCACGTGGGCAAAGCTTCCGGGCTCGGCGCGCGCCGCGCACTTGGGCGCTTCTACGCGGATGACGAACTGGTCGCCGTCGAACTCTCGCTGATCAAGAACACGCCCCTCTTCCAGGAAGATGGTGCCGCGGGTGGCGGAGCTCATTCGGTGGTAACCCGCTCCATCACGGTTTCGAGCACGGCCATGCGCACGGCGACGCCGTTCCGGACCTGATCCCGGATCACCGATTGCGTGCCGTCGGCGACGTCCGAGGCAATCTCGATGCCACGATTCATGGGCTGCGGGTGCATCACGATGGCATCGGGCTTCGCCATGGCGAGGCGCTCGGGAGTGAGGCCGTACTTCGCGAAATAGCGGTCCGCATCCGGCAGCGACGCGTGCGTCATGCGCTCCTTCTGGATCCTGAGCATCATCACCACATCCACGTCTTTGAGGCCCGCTTTGAGTGTGGCGTGCCGCGAGCAGCCCACGAATTCGTCCGCCTTCGGCATGAAGGCCGGCGGCGCCACGATGCGCAGATCCGGAACGCCGAGCGTGCGGAACGCCTGGTACGCCGAGCGCGCGACGCGCGAGTGCTGGATGTCGCCGACGATGGCGATGGCGAGATTGTCGAAACGCTTCTTGAACTGGCGCACGGTGAGCGCGTCCAGCAGCCCCTGCGTCGGGTGCGAGAGATGCGCTTCACCGGCAGACAGCACGCTCACATGCGGCGCCACATTGTTGGCGACGAGCCCGAGCACACCGGCTTCGGCTTCGCGAATCACGAGGATGTCCACGTGCAGGGATTCGAGCGTGCACACGGTGTCCAGCATGCTCTCGCCTTTCACGCGCGAGGAGAGCTGCAGTTCCAGGTTCACCACGTCTGCCCCGAGCCGCTTGGCGGCCAGCTCGAAGGACACCCGCGTGCGCGTAGAGGGCTCGGTGAAGAGATTCGCGACGGTGACGCCCCGCAGCGTCTGGCTCGACGCCGGCCGCTGTTTGCCGAGCGTGCGCACGAACCCCTGGGCGCGGTCGAGAAGCCCTTCGATCTGCTCGAGCGACAGGCCTTCGAGGGTCAGCAGGTGGCGCAGCGATCCGTCGCGACGAAACTGGTTTACGCCCTGCGCGCCGTTGACCGGAATCGTGAATTCAACACTGGCCATGATCTCTCAACCTCTCGAGCATCTGTGACGCGTCCGCTTACGCGTCGACTTCTCCGGCGAGCCACCGTTCCAGAATCACTGCGGCGGCGGCACTGTCCACATCCTCGCGGCGGATCCGCCTGCGGCGTTCGCCGCTTGCGCGCTGTGCTTTGAGTCGCTCGTTCGCCTGCAGCGAAGACCAGCGCTCATCGACGCGTTTCACGGGAAGCCTGAAGCGGCTTTCGAGCTCAGCGGCGAAGCCACTTGCGGCCTTCGCGAGGGATCCGGGGGAACCGTCGGCATTATACGGAGCGCCGACCACGAATAGGTGCGGCTGAAGTGCCCGCACTTCGCGTTCGATGGCCGCCCAGTCAGGGCCTGTGGCGGTGACGCTTGCCGCCGGTCGCGGGCCCGCCGTCGCCGTGATGGTGTCGCCGGAAGCGATGCCGATGCGTTTCAGCCCGAAGTCGAAAGCGAGGACCGTCTGGACCGCGGTCATACCGGAGAACGCCGCTCAGGCATGCCCGGACACACGGCTCATCATGTCTTTGTCGATGCCGAGGAAACGCCAGGCCGCGCTCCAGCGCTCCTCGTAAGGCAGATCGAACACGACGCGGGCGTCGATGGGCATCGACAGCCAGGAGTTGTCTTTGATCTCGCGCTCGAGCTGGCCCGCTTCCCAGCCCGCGTAGCCGAGCGCGATGAACGCATCGTCGGGTCCTTCGCCGCGCGCCATGGCGGCGAGCACGTCACGCGAGGTGGTGACCTGCACCGTGTCGGAAACTTTGTGGGAGTGATCCCACTTGCCACCAGGCCGGTGCAGCACGAAGCCGCGGTCCGTGTACACGGGGCCGCCGCGCAGAACAGGTTGCGCTGCGATGATCTCGTTGCCCGGCGCGATGTTCATCTGTTCGAGAACATCCGACAGTCGCATCGGCAGCGGCTTGTTGACCACGATGCCGAGTGCGCCCGCTTTCGTGTGCTCGCAGATAACCGTAATCGTCTGGGAGAAATTCGGATCGGCGAGCGTCGGCATCGCGATCAGCAGGTGATTCGTGAGGCTCGTGTCGCTCATACCCTCCGAGTATGGGCATGCGCCGGGGCCGGCTCAAGGAACAGTCGATACGCCGCCCGCTTCGACACGCCCGCCGACGAACTGCCACTCGTAGGCAAACCGCAACACGCGGTAGTCCTTGGCGAGCTCCGGCGGAAACGGGTCGAACGGACTCGCAAGCTTGAGAATGGCGAGCGCCGATTGATCGAGCTCCGGATACCCACTCGAGGTGCGGATGACCGCTTTCTCGAGTACGCCGCGCGAGTTGATGGCGACTTCCAGCACCGGGCTCGCCTTCACGCCGGGGCGTCGGGCGGCAGTGGGATAGTTCAGCGTGCCGACGCGCTCCACTTTGCGGCGCCACGCATCGAGATAGGGCGCAAGCGTCGCCGCGCGGGTGTCCGGGGTGATCCACAATTCGTCACGTTGCGGGCCGCGCAGTTGGGCCGGGCCTGCTTCATCCTGAGGCCCGGGTTGCACGGCCGGTTGCTCTGCAAGCAGAGCAGGCGTGTTCTTCGTGGTTCCCGAGTCGCCGCTGTCCATGAGGTAGCGGACGTCGGCGCTCCAGGACGATGTGGTCAGAACATTTTCGTCCCGGCTCCCGGCGGCGGTGCCCTTCGGGCCGAGCGCGGTGCCATCCGCCGTGCCGTCCTGTGCGGGAATGGGCAGCGTGGAGGCTCGATTGCGGGGCGGCACGGGTTTGCGGGTGTTGCCCGATCCCAGCTGCGTTCGCTGGGCGAGGTAGGTCGCCGAGTCGTTCTTGTCACTCGCCGGCAGCTCGTCCGATACGAGCAGCACTTCGAGCCCGGGTGCGGCCTGGCCTTCATCGGCGGACACACCGAACGTGATCCCGAGGATGACGATGGCGTGCAGCAGCCCCGCCAGAAACAGCGTCGTGAGCAGCCGATCGCGAACCGGGGCAATCCCTTCGCGAAGTAACAGACTCTTGGAAGCCACGGTTCGAGTATAGCGGCGGCGGTGTGGCGGTGAGTGCGTTGCCGCACTGCGCGGCCGCACCCGGCGAGGCCTCAGCTGCCGCGCTGTGCGAGCCGCCGCTCGATCGCCTGGATCAGCAGGTCGCCGATGTTGATGCCGAACTGCTTGTCGAGCTCGCGGATGCCCGTGGGGCTCGTCACGTTGATCTCGGTGACAAAGCCACCAATGATGTCGAGGCCCACGAAGATCATGCCCTTCGCCGCAAGCTTCGGTCCGATCTGCGCGGCGAGCCACCGGTCGCGCTCGTTGAGCGGCCGTCCCACACCCTTGGCGCCTGCGGCCAGGTTGCCGCGGTTGTCTGTCGGCGAAGGGATACGCGCCAGTGCGTACGGCACCGGTTCCCCGTCGATCAGCAGAACGCGCGAGTCGCCCGTGGTGACGATGTCCGGGATGTATCGCTGCACGATGGCAAAGCGCTGGCCGTAGTCCGTCAGGGTCTCGAAGATGACGTTCATGTTCTTGTCGTCGCGCTCGACGATGAAAATGGAGCGTCCGCCCATGCCATCCAACGGCTTGCACGCGATCTTGCCGTGCTCGCGCAGGAAGCTCTCCATGTCCGCCATGTCCCGGGTGATGAGCGTGGGCGCGCAGGTCTCGGGGAACCAGGCCGTGTACACCTTCTCGTTCATGTCGCGCAGGCCCTGCGGCCGGTTCGCGACCAGGACGCCGGCCTCCTCGGCGCGTTCCAGGATGTACGTCGTATAGATGTATTCCATGTCGAAGGGCGGATCCTTCCGCATGAGGATGCAGTCGAGGCTCGCCAGCTCCTCGACTCGCGCCTCGCCGAGGGTGAACCAGGACTGCGCATCGGCACGCACCGTGAGCGGTCGGGTGCGGGCCAGGGCGCGTCCATCGCGGAGCGAGAGGTCGCGTTGCTCCATGTAGACCAGTTCAAAGCCGTGCGCCTGCGCCGCGAGTAGCATCGCAAGCGTCGAGTCCTTCGCGTATTTGATGTGCGCGATGGGGTCCATCACGACGCCGAGACGAGCGGGTTTCTTCATGCTGATACCTCTGGGCGAGCGCGGAATTATGCTAGGAGCGCTGCGAATATGTCCGCCTCGCGTGAGACGCAGCGCTCACTCGGCTGCGACTGCGCGAAAACGTGACGCGTGTGGCATAGCCGGGGCTATACCGATATGTTAAAACCGCGCTGCGCTTGCCCCCGTTGCAGCCACCATACGCGTGGCCCGCTGGTCCACATCGGACCACGATGGTCCATAACCGGACCACGAGTGGGTCCTGTGCGCGTCGGGTAACGCGTATGTGTAAGGGAGGAGTCGTCTGACGTGAGCGGCAGCAATGCAAAGCTTCAGGGCCTGAAGGTCCTAGTGATCGACGACAGCAAGACGATTCGTCGAACCGCTGAAACGCTGCTCGCCAAAGAAGGCTGCGAGGTGTTCACGGCCATCGATGGTTTCGATGCGCTCGCCAAGATCGCTGACCATCAGCCCGACATCGTGTTCGTGGACATCATGATGCCGCGGCTCGATGGCTATCAAACCTGTTCCCTCATCAAGCACAACAAGGTTTTCCGCGCGATCCCGGTCATCATGCTCTCGTCCAAGGATGGTCTGTTCGACCGGGCTCTCGGCCGCATCGTCGGCTCCGAGCACTATCTGACCAAGCCCTTCACCAAGGACGAGCTCTTGAGCGCGATCGAGACGCACATCGGGAGATGATGTCCATGGCCCTCATCCTGATCGTCGACGACTCGCCGACCGAGGTGCACGTCATGCAGAAGGCACTGGAACGCCACGGCTACAAGACGGCTGCCGCGGCAGACGGCGCCGAAGGTGTGCGCCTGGCACGCGAGATGGTGCCGGATCTCATCTTCATGGACATCGTGATGCCGGGCATGAACGGCTACCAGGCCACCCGCACGCTTGCGAACGACCCGAAGACGCGCACGATCCCGATCATCATGGTCACCTCCAAGGGACAGGAAACCGACCGGATCTGGGGCCTGCGGCAAGGCGCGATCGACTACATGGTGAAACCCGTGTCGCCCGATCAGCTCGTCGCCAAGGCGCAGGCGACGCTCGCCGGCTGATGCGCGGGGGCCGGCCGACATGACGGATGCCGTATCGCTCAAGAGTCTGCGCGACCGGCCCTTCGAGCTTCTGGCCGAGCTCGAACGGCGCGGGCGCGCGCTGTCTGCGCAGGTCGCCCAGGAAGGCACGCAGGGCCGCGAATGGGTCGGCGTCGCCATGCGCATGGCGGGCGAGCTTTATCTGGTGGCCCGCGAAGAGACGCGAGAGGTTTTGAGCGTGCCGAGCGCGCTGACGCGCGTGCCGGGCGCCAAGTCCTGGATCAAGGGGCTCGCGAATGTTCGCGGGCAGTTGCTGCCGATCGTCGACTTGCGGCAGTTTCTAGGCAGCGGCGTGACGCCGATGACGCGCAACACGCGTATCGTCGTAGTGAACCACCGGGAAATCCCGGCGGGTCTCGTCGTAGATGAAGTACTGGGCTTCCGCCGGTTCGCGGAAGGTGAATTTACGGGTGACGCGCCCCCCACCGTGGCGCGTTGCGAACGTTATCTGGCAGGGGCATTCCGGCGCGGGGCTGAACAGTGGCCCGTGCTGAGCTTGCGGCAGATCCTCGAAAGCACGAGCTTCTCGGAGGCCGCGGCGTGAGACCCCTATTTCTGCAAAGGCGAGCAACTGGGACATGACAGCAGCACCGACAGCGCAAGCCCGCCCCGGGCGTGGCCTCGATGCGCTCATCGTGGTCGCCGCCGTGCTGGCGCTAGGCTGCGGCGCGGCTTGGTTCCTGGTTTCCCGAAATGCCGCGCCGGCTCCTTCGGCGCTGCCCGTCGATGCGCTGAATGGCATCGCGCTCGATGCACAGGGTGCCGCGGCGGGGGATGAGACGGCGCTGACGAATTTCCAGAGCGAGCTCGAGGGCCTGCGCAAGGCGGCCGCTAGCGACCCCGATGCCGCGTACGCGCAGGATGCTCGGTTTTCGCGTGTGGTGAACAACGCGGGTGTCGTACTCCAGGCGCGCACCGCGCTTGCTGATGCCGGCGCGGCGGCTCGTGAGACCCGCGAGCTCGTGCCGAAGCTGCTCGCCGAGATCGGCACCCTCGCCAGTAATCTGAATGGCTCAGCGCTTGAAGCCGCTGTGCGCCCGCTCGAACGGTTCGAAGTGCGAGCGCAGCGCCTGCAGCTCGACGTGACGGCACTCGCCACTGGCGCGGCAAACCCGAGCCAGGCCGCGCAGCGTCTGGCGGAGAGCTCGGACTATCTCGGCCAGGTCATCAAGGGTTTTCAGGGCACGGACACCGGCCTGGGGTTGCCGAAGGCCACTGGTGCGGAGGCTCAGCAGCGTCTGCAGGTGGTGAACGGGCTCTACAACGATCTCGGCGCCACGGTGCGTCGCGCGGTGAACGCAGCGCCGGCGTTGCCGGCCGCGCAAGCGGCGGCGAAATCCGTCACCGAGGACGCACGGGCACTAGCCACCTCTGCCGAGGGCTCCTCCACCGCCCAGCGGAATTCGCTCATCTGGGTCCCGATTGCGCTGGCTGCAGCCGTGCTCGTCGTGATTCTCCTCGTGTGGATGGGTATCAAGGGTCTGCGGGATACCGTCGATCGTCACCGGCTCGCGCTCGAAACGCAGCGCAAGGAGACGGACCGCAACCAGCAAGCCATTCTGCGGCTGCTCGATGAGCTCTCGAGCCTTGCAGATGGCGATCTCACGGTGCAGGCCACCGTGACCGAAGACATCACCGGCGCGATCGCGGACTCCATCAACTACGCGGTCGATGCGCTGCGCGGTCTCGTCACCACCATCAATCAGTCGGCGATTCATCTCGACAGCGCGGCCCGCCAGACGCAGGCGTTGTCTGCACATCTCGCCAAGGCGAGCGGTGCGCAGTCGAAGCAGATTTCCTCGGCCACCGAGTCGGCTGGCGGCATGGCTTCCGCCACAGAAGAGGTATCCGGCAACGCCGAGCGCGCGGCGGATGTCGCACGGCACTCGGTGGAAGTGGCGCACAAGGGCGGTGACGCCGTCCGTCGCACCATCGATGGCATGAATACCATCCGCGAGACGATCCAGGAGACTTCCAAGCGCATCAAGCGCCTGGGTGAGAGCTCGCAGGAGATCGGCAACATCGTCGAGCTGATCAACGATATCGCGGAACAGACGAACATTCTCGCGCTCAACGCCTCCATCCAGGCCTCCATGGCCGGCGAGGCGGGCCGCGGGTTTGCAGTGGTGGCCGACGAGGTTCAGCGCCTCGCAGAGCGCGCGGCCAATGCTACGAAGCAGATCGAGGTGCTCGTGCGCACCATTCAGACGGACACCAACGAAGCCGTGGTCTCCATGGAGCGCAGCACTACGGATGTGGTGGGCGGCGCGCTGCTTGCTGAGAACGCCGGTGCAGCACTCGAAGAGATCGAGCAGGTGTCCAACCAGATTGCGAGCCTCGTGCAGAACATTTCCGGCAGCTCGCGCCAGCAGACCTCGGCCGCGCAGAACATCGCGCGGAACATGGGTGTCCTCAAGGAGATCAGCGCGCAGACGGCGGATTCGACCAGCGCGACCTCGGCGGCCATCGCGAAGCTCGCCGAGTTGTCTTCGGGCCTGCGCAAGTCGGCCGCCGGTTTCCGTTTGCCCGGCACGACGACCGAACAGACTCTCAATACGTCCGCCACCGGTGCCTTCCGCCGGGTGGAGGAGGCCAAGACGCCTGTGCGTCCGATATCAGTGGCCGGCGGCAATTGAGGCCACTGCATGCCTGATGTCGCATCCCAGACGTTCGATTTCGTCGGCCGTGAGCTGAATGCCACGCTCGGCGAGGCGCGCACGGCCCTCGAGAGCTACGTCGAACAGCCCGAGAATCTCACTCTTCTCGAGCGCTGCAAGCAGGAACTGCACCAGGTGCAGGGCGTGCTGCGCGTTCTCGAGATCTACGGCGCAGCGCTGCTCGCTGAAGAAATGGAGCAGGTGACGGGCTATTTGCTCGCCACCGCGGCCGAACGCAAGAATCAGGCAGAGAGCCTCGACGCGCTGATGCGCGCGATGGTCCAGTTGCCGAGCTACCTCGAGCGCGTGCTCGCCGGTGGCCGCGACCTCGCGCTGGTGCTGCTGCCTCTGCTGAACGATCTGCGCGCCGTTCGGGGCAGTGCGCTGCTGTCCGAAGGCACGCTTCTCCTACTGAACCTCAAGTCGGACAAGCAGGCGCAGCCGATCGCTTCCGCTCCCGGTGAGCCGCCGCTAACCGTCGAGCAGTGGTCGCGGCGCCTGCGTGCGCGGTTCCAGGTCGGGCTCATCGGCTGGATTCGCGGCGAGCGCATCGAGCAGAACCTCAACATTCTGGCGGCCGTCGCGCAGAAGCTCGAGCAGATCGCGACACGCCAGCCGCTCTTCCAGCTCTGGTGGGTGGTTGGCGCGGTCATCGAAGCCCTGCAGGAAAACGGGCTCGAAGGTGGCGTGTCGATCAAGCGCCTGCTCGGCCTTGCGGACCGCGAGATCAAACGCCTGTACGAAGAAGGCGAGTCGCGTTACACGCAGTCCCCGCCGGTCGAGCTTCTCAACAACCTTCTTTATTACGTCGGGCGTGCCGAGACCTCGGGTCCGCGTGTCACGGCCGTGCGCGCGTCTTTCCGCCTGTCCGAGCTGCTGCCGGTCGATGAAGCGGTCGAGCAGGAGCGCGAAAACCTGTCCGCTCCCAGCGTCAAGCTGATGCAGACGGTGGCTGCCGCCATTCGCGAAGACCTGGGCAAGGTCAAAGACGTTCTCGATATTTTCGTGCGTCGTGGCGCGGGTCAGCCGCAGGAGCTCGCCTCCCAGGTCGAGATGCTCCGCAAGATTGGCGACACGCTTGGTGTGCTCGGCCTCGGTGAGCTGCGCGCCAGCATTCTGGGTGAGACCGAGCGGCTCGAGAAAATCGTTTCAGGCCGGCTGACGGCGGATGAAGCCACGCTGGTCGAGATCGCCGCCACGCTGATCAGCGTGGAAGACAGGCTCGATGACCGGCTGATCGGCATGATCATGCCGCGGGCCGCGTTGCCTCCGGGCCAATCCGAGGACTCCGAGTTCCGGCTCGTGCAGGGCGCCGTCCTGCGAGAGTGCATTCTCAACCTCGCGCGCGTGAAAGAAGCCATCTCGCAGAACGTCGGTGGCGTTCTCGACGCCGCTGGCCTCGACAGCTGGCAGGACCTGATGCGCGGGCTGAAGGCCGCGCTCCTGATGCTGGGCAAGACGCGTGCAGTCGAGATCATCGACGAGATCACGCACCAGCTGAAGCGAGTCATGCAGCCGGGCGGTGGCGGACTGCCCGCGGCTTTCGTCGATCGCCTTGCAGACGCGATCGTCAGCGTTGAGTACTACATGGAAACGATCCAGGCCGGTCGCAGCGACCCCTGGTACATGCTGGACAACGCGCACACGTGCCTGCAGATGCTGGCGACCGAGGCACCGCCCTCCGTTCCCACCGTCGCGCCGCTTGACTCTTCCGCGTTTGCGCGGACCTTGCAGATTCCCACGGCCGCTGCACCGGGCGGTTCGAATGCGTTCGACGCCACAGACGTGGGCATCACGCCGCCCACGCTCGGGGCCCGCCCGGCGCCGGTGCCGCTGGCGGAAAGCGCCGACCCCGAGCTGGTGAATCTGTTCATCGAGGAAGCGCGCGAAGAGCTGGTCAAGATCCAGCGGCACTTCCCCGCGTGGGAACAGAACCCGCTCGAGCAGGACGGCCTCATCACGATGCGCCGCTCCTTCCACACACTGAAGGGCAGCGGCCGCATGGTCGGCGCGCGCGACCTCAGCGAGTTTGCGTGGGCCATCGAGAACCTGCTGAACCGGCTGCTCGACAACACGCTCACCCGTTCGCCCCAGATTCTCGCCGCGCTGCGCGACGCCGTTGCCGCGCTTCCCCAGCTCATCGAGCAGCTCGAAACGGGCCGTTCGCCGCAGGCGGACATGGCCAGCATCGTCGCCCGCGCGCACAGCCTCGCGTCCACGAAACCGCCGCGTCCCGCAGTGACGCCACCCGAGGAACAGCGAGCCGCGGCCGAAAAAAAAACCGTAGCGACCGCGCCTCCGCCGAGCGAGCCGGTCGCGGAGCCGGTAAACGCTGAATCCCCGCCAGCGCAGACCCAGCTCGGTTCTGATGACCTGCTGCGCGACATCTATTCTCGCGAGACCGGCGCGCATGTCGCGACCGTTCGCGCCTATCTCGAACGCAAACGCAATCAGCCCGCCCCGCACGTGCTGACTGAAGATGTCTATCGCGCCTGTCACACGCTCTCCGGCAGCTCGAAGATGGCCGAGGCGCGTCACGGCATTCGTCTCGCGGAGCCGCTGGATCACTGGCTGCGCAAAGCGTTCAACAGCAGCCTCGGCCTCGTCACTGCCGATCTCGACGTGCTGGCAGACTGCATGACCGCGATGGAGTCCGTCGCCACGCATCTCGATGAATCGACCGGCTACTTCATGACCCACGAGGGCCTGAAGACGCGCATCGTCCAGGCGGAAAGCGCGCTCGACGAGCGAATTGCCGAGGCGGCACGTGAGGCCGCGGAAGCGGGCGCCACCGTGCATGAGATCAAGGCGATCGACGCGCCAGGGCCGGACCTCGCGAGCGATCCGGATGCGGTGACGGGCGAAGACGACGTCATGACCGTCGAGTCCATCACCCTCGAGTCGCCCGAACCCACCGGATTCGAATCCGCCACGGTGGAATCCGTGGTGCTCGAGCTGGACAGCGTGCAGCACGAGAGTGCCGAGTCCGAGCACATTGAATCGGTGGTACTGGAGAGGGGCACTTTCCGGCCTGCGACGGCCGCAGCATCGGAAGCGGGCGAAGTCGAGCTGGTCTACGCCGAAGCCGCACCCGAGTCTGCGGCCGAACCCTCAGCCGACGAAGCAGCGGGGTTTCACACGGACTTCGACCCGGAAGTCGCCGCGATCTTCACCGACGAAGCGACGGAGCTGCTCGAGGTGTCCGAGCAGGCCCTCACGGAGTGGCGCGACGACCCGCAGAGTCCCGAGCTTCGTTCCGCATTGAAGCGCCCGATGCACACCCTGAAGGGTGGCGCGCGCATGGCCGGCATCGTCCCCATGGGCGACCTGAGCCACGAGATCGAAACGCTGGTGATGCAGGTGGACAGCGGCATCGTTCCGGCGGATGGCGTGATGTTCGACGTGCTCCAGAGCTGCCTCGACGAGCTCGCGCGCATGCGGGAGGCCGTCGCAGCGGGCCAGCCCGTTGCGCACGCGCGCGCTCACATCGCTCGCATTCTCGCGCTCTCGGGCAAACCGGTTCCGGCGAGCGTTGCGGCCAAACCCGCTGCAGCGCCGGTGGTCGAGGCAACGCCCGTCGAGCCCGTGGCAGATGAGCTGGTCGCTCATGCCAAGCCCGAACCCGACGCGCCAGTCGAGCCGAGCATTGCCGCGCCGCCGCTCGAATCGATCATGGTGTCGGCCATTCCCGCTTTCGCGCCGGGCGCTGCCGTCGAAGGCATGGCGTTCAGCGAGCCCGCTCCGGCCATCGTCGAGAGCGTCACGGAATGGTTCTCGCCGGCCGAGGCGCACGAGGCTGCCGCAACGCCATCTGCAGACGACGCTATGTCGAGCTCCGCCGC
>FTEO01000811.1_pt1 | contig 15857 bp, 16 predicted proteins | sample 1640211 | NCBI WGS metagenome assembly FTEO01 (sample SAMEA3914816, study PRJEB12502) | metagenome | biome: forest; material: soil | place: USA | collected 2011-09-16 | depth 0.3 m | reverse complement strand
GCTCGGTGAGGCGCGAGATCTGGACGTGCAGGGCGCCTTCCTCGATGCGTTTGCCGGCAGTCTGGCGCCGATGCATCGCAAGTCACTTCAACCATTGCGAGCGCGTATCGAGCAGGACCGTGCGCGCGCACGCACCCGTATGCTTCGTGTGCTGAACTCGCAACGCGTGCAGCGATTGTGGACAGTATGGGTCGAGCACCTGCGCGCGGAACCGAAGCCGTCACCGCAGGCAGACGGCGTACCCACCGTGGGCCAGGTCGCTTCGAAACTGATCGCGCGTCGCTACCGCAAGCTGAAGAATCTCGCCGAGCGCCTTCAAAAGAGCTCGACGGCGGAGGAGTACCACGCGGTGCGGTCGCGCTCGAAGCGTCTGCGCTACGCCGTGGATGCATTGGGTGAGCTTTACAAAGTGCCGGCGGAGAAATTCTCCCGGGCCATCGGCAAGCTGCAGGATGTGCTCGGCAACTACCAGGATGCTCACGTCCGCGCCGAGCGAGTCGCCGCCATGGCCTCCATGCACTCCGCGAAGTTCCCGGCCGAGACGCTCTTCGTGATGGGTCGGCTGGTCGAGCGAGACGCGCTGACGGCGCGGGATTCGCGCGCCGGCTTTCCGAAAGCGTATCGCCGGGTGCGCGGCAAGCGCTGGAAAACCCTGCGCCGGGCGATGGACTCGGTCGCCGCCCGCTCCATCGCGCGTGCGAAGGCGCTGTCGGTGAGCAATGGCGCCACCGAAACCCCGACGCAGGCCAGCGCCGACGCCAAGCCGAACGAGGCATAGCACCCCGTGGCGTTAGAAGTCGTTCTCGTTCGCCACGCCATCGCCTTCGAGCGCAACCGCACGCGCTGGCCGAACGATCGATTGCGGCCGCTCACGGTGGATGGCAAGCGCCGCTTCCGCAAAGCCGCCGCGGGCCTCACTGAGTGGGCGCCGCGGGTTGAGAGCGTGCTGTGCAGTCCGTTGCTGCGCGCACGCGAAACCTCCGAGCTCCTGATTCGGATCGCCGACTGGCCGGAGCCCGAGGTCTGTGAAGAGCTGGCGCCGGGTGTTTCCCCCGCGCGCATCTTCGCGCGCCTGCGCAAGCAATCCGCGCGAAGAATTGCGCTGGTAGGGCATGAGCCGGGACTCAGCACACTGCTGTCGATTGCCATCGGCGGGGAGGACGCCAAGCTGTCTTTGGAGCTCAAGAAAGGCGGAGTGGCCTGCATCCGCTTTCCAGATCGCATTGAGCCGCGGCGCGCTGCGCTGTTGTGGCTCGTGCCGCCCCGCCTGCTACGTCGCCTGCGCTGAAAGACTTGCGTAATTCGCGTATCTTTACGCTGCTGACCGACAAGGTCGCTTCGGAGATTCGTGTATGACCAAAGGTATGGATCGCAAGAAAGAGACGAAGAAGAAGCCGGCAAAGTCCCTGGAAGAGAAGCGTGCCGCCAAGCGCGAAAAGCGCAAGGGCTGATCCCTTCGGGATGAGGACGCCCGAATGCAGATCTGGGTAGACGCCGACGCCTGCCCGACGGTCATCAAGGAAATTCTCTTTCGGGCCGCGGACCGCGCGCGTATTCGCATCACGCTGGTGGCCAACCAGCCGATACGTCGCGCGGTCTCCCCTTACATCCACTTCGTACAGGTCGGGGCGGGCTTCAATGTCGCCGACGCACGCATCGTGGAGATGATGGAGGCAGGGGACCTCGTGGTGACGGCGGATGTGCCGTTTGCCGCATCCGTCATCGAGAAAGGCGGAGTCGCGCTCGATCCGCGCGGCACGCTCTACACTGCCGAGAACGTGCGGGAGCGTCTGAGCGTGCGCAACTTCCTGGACGAGTTGCGCGGCAGCGGCGTGGACACTGGCGGCCCCTCCACGCTCAGCCAGCGCGAGCGTCAGCTGTTCGCGAATCAGCTCGACCGCTGGCTCAGTAAGGTCCCGCCCGCGCCGCCTTGAACGATTGTTCCGGGTCGCAGCGCGCAGACACCGAGAGTACCCATAGGTATAGCGATTGCGGCGTTCCTAACTCCGATAACGCACAGAGGTGACGCCATGGACAAGCTTCGAACCGTCAGCTTTCTGGCAACGCTCGGTCTGGTTGCCGCAGCTTTCGCGCAGGCTCAGACCCCGCCTGCCGACACACAATCCGCCGCACCTCCCGAGACGACCACGTCCCAAACGACACCGAGCCCCGACCCCGCCGCCGCATCGAGCCCGCATCAGCGCGACGTAACTGCGAAGCCGGGCAGCGAGGCGCCGCCGACGAACAGCCCTGAGCCGGATGCGGCGTCGAGCCCGCATCAGCAGGGCACCGTGGGCGCCGCACCTCATGCCGGGATGATGGGGACGGCGTCCAAGATGGTTGGGCTTCAGGTGCAGTCACCGGTGGGTGAGACGCTCGGGTCCGTGATCGATGTGGTGCTGGATAGTTCCGGGCGTCCTGACTACGTCGTGATTTCTACGGACACCGACACCGCTACGGCGGTGCCCTATGCCGCGGTCGCTCCGATGGTCCGCAATGACAAGGTGATTCTGGATCGCACGCGGCTGCAGAACTCGCCGCAGGTGGCGCAGAGCGATCTTCACGACAAGACGAACACCAAGTGGCGGACGCAGGCGGATCGGTACTGGGGGCAGGGCACGATGCGGTCGGCGTCGCCGGGCACGCAGCCGTCGCAGACTCCGCGGGATCGTTAGAGCGTCAGGCTTCGATGAGGCCGTGGCGGATGGCGATGAGGGTGAGCTCGGACTGGTTCACGACATCGAGCTTTTGCTTGATGTTGTAGAGATGCGTGCCGACGGTGGAGGCGGAGAGCTTGAGGTCGTCGGCGATACGCTGGACGGTGCCGCCTGAGGCGAGGCGGATGAAGACCTCGAACTCGCGTTCGGAGAGCCGGTCGATGGGGGATTTCGCGGCGCCCTCGATTTCGGCGAGCGCGAGTTTCTGGGCGAGATTCGCGTCGAGGTAGCGGCGGCCGGCAGCGACTGTCGTCACGGCTTCGATCAGTGCTTCGGGAGCGCTGCGTTTGGACAGGAAGCCGAGCGCCCCTTCCTGCAGGGCGCGGCGCGCGTGCATGGGGTCGTCGTGCGCGGAGAGAGCCAGCACGCGTGCTTGCGGATGGCGTGCGCGGATTCGCTTCAACGCTTCGAGCCCGCCCATGCCGGGCATGGCGAGGTCCATCACCACGACGTCGGGCGTCAGCTCGGCGTAGCGTTGGCAGGCCACTTCGCCCGATTCAGCCTCGGCGATGACGGAGATCTCCGTCACCGACTGCAGCAGCAACCGGAAGCCCGTGCGGACTACCGCGTGATCGTCCACGAGCATCAGGCGAATCATCGGGTCGCCGCCAATGGAATCTCCGCCGTGAGGCTCACGCCACGTGAAGGGCAGTTGCCCACCTTGAATGTGCCGCCGAGATGCTCGACGCGGTCGGCGAGGCCGCGCAGCCCAAAGTGCCCCGGGCGTGCCCAGTCCGCCGGCAGGCCAACGCCGTCGTCCCGCACGGTGACCACGATTCGTTTCGCATCCGCTTCCACGTTGATCTCGACCGTTGCCGGCTGCGCGTGCCGGAGCGCGTTGATGAGCCCTTCCTGCACGACGCGGTAGATGGTGAGTGTGACGCTCGGGCCGAGGTCCGTCTTCAGATCCTGGCGAACGGACAATGAGATCGACGGGTTGCGTCGCTGCCAGTCGCGCACCAGGTTCTCGAGCGTGGTCGCAAGGCCCAGCGTGTCGAGCGAAAGCGGGGTCAGGCGCGGGATCAATCCGTGCATGTTGTCGTACAACCGCGCCGCTTCTTCGGAGATGAGCCGCGCCGCCTCGCCGGTGGCCGGGTCGCGGAGCCCTCCTTGCGTCGCGATGGCCTGGGCGAGACTGCGAATGGCCGTGACGGATTGCCCGAACTCATCGTGCAGCTCGTGTGCGATGAGCCGCCGCTCTTCTTCCACGCGCTGTTCCACCAGGCTCGACATCTCGCGGCGCTCATCGAGGCGCGTCTCTGCTTCGCGCGCCTTGCGCTCGACCTGGACCTTGTCTTCGACCGCCTGCGCCATGCGGTTGAACGCCGCACCGATCGCGTGGGCTTCGAAGCCGGGCAGCGGCGGCAGGCGCAGCCCAAGGTCCCCGCGTTCGATGCCTTCGAGGCCTTCGACGATGACGGGGAAGGGCGCGAGCGCACGGCTCACGAGCCAGAACGCGAGCCCGTTGATGACGACGAGCAGGGTCGCCGACAGCGTGAGCAGCCGCATCATGTCGTCCCACGCGTCGAGCACGGCGCGCGAGGCTTGCGCTTCGATCACGAGCTGGGTGCCGCCGGGCAGAGCAAAGATGTGCCGCGCAGTTTGAGGCGCGAGCAGGCGCGAGAACCATTCCGGCGCGGTGCGGCCGGCCTTGTACGTGGCGGCGGGACTCTCGTAGAGCACCTCGCCGGTGGCGGATCTCAGCACGATGTCGTTCGCGCGCACCCGGCCAAGCTGTTGCAGGAACTCCAGCACCAGATCCGGACCGCCTTCGCGCGAATAGATGGCGGCGAGCCGCCCCAGGAGCTGCGAGGCGACGCGATTGGCGGCCTCGATCTCTTCCCGCACCGAGGTGCGGGTGCTCTCGAACTCCGCCGCGATGAGCACGGCCACGAAGATGGCCGTGAGGCCGGCGACCACGAGATTCAGGCGGGTGCGCAGTTTCATCCGGAGGTCAGTCGTGCGTGCGTGGAGCTCGGTTTCGGCAGCTGTGCAGGGCAGGCGTCGATGGTAGCAGCGCCGGCCGATCCGGTGCTCGCACCGGCGCTGCGGCTCATGAAAATCTGGAGACGACTTTCATGATGTTCGCGTTCCGGCGCGGCCGCCGGGCGCGGAGTATGGGGTCGTGGCGGCGCACCCGGGCCGCCGATCATCGACGACAAGCCATCGACGACAAGGATCTGCAACCATGAAATGGGAAACCCCGGAAGCCATCGATTTCCGTTTTGGCATGGAAATCACGATGTACGTGGCGAATCGCTGAAAGGCGAAGCCAGGGGCGGCGCCCGCGTGAGCGGGCCTCGCCTTGGCGCGAACCCGCCGGCGCCGCATGAAAATCCGCGTACTGGGATCGGCCGCCGGTGGCGGCTTTCCGCAATGGAACTGCAACTGCGCGAATTGCGCCGGCTTGCGCCGGGGCACGTTGACCGCGCGGGCGCGGACCCAATCTTCGATCGTGGTGTCAGGCGGCGACGACTGCGCGTGGGCCCTCGTCAATGCATCGCCCGACCTTCTGGCGCAGCTTCAGGCCAACCCGGTTCTGCAGCCCGGCCGCAGTCTGCGGGATAGTGCCATCGCGGGAATCGTGCTGGTCGACGGGCAGGTCGATCACACCACCGGTCTTTACATGCTGCGGGAGGCGGGCCGGCCGTGGCCGCTCTGGTGCACCGACAGCACTTACGCCGATCTGACTCGCGGCAACCCGATACTGGATGTGCTCGCACACTACTGCGGAGTGCACCGCAATCGCATCGACATCGAAGGCAAAGTGTTCGCGGTAGACGGCGTGGCGGGCGTTACGTGGCGCGCGCTGCCGGTGGCGAGCAAGCCGGCGCCCTATTCGCCGAATCGCGAAACGCCGGTGCCGGGCGACAACGTCGCGCTGGTGATCGAAGACGACGTGACGGGAAGGTCCGCGCTCTACGCGCCCGGTCTCGGCGCCATCGACGACAAGGTCTGGCGCGCGATGAACGCCGCTGCCTGCGTGCTCGTCGATGGCACGTTCTGGACGGACGACGAGATGATCACCCTCGGCGTATCGAAAAAGCGCGCGCGCGACATTGGGCACCTGCCGCAGAGCGGCCCGGGCGGAATGCTCGAATGGCTGGAGCGTCTGCCGCCGGGCACACGCAAGGTGCTCATCCACATCAACAACACCAACCCGATACTCGATGAGGATTCCGCGCAGCGCGCCGAGCTGACGCGCCGGGGCATCGAGGTCGCGTGGGATGGCCTGGAGATCTCGCTGTGAGCGCCGAAGAAAACGCAGCCCCGTGGTCGCGCGAGGAGTTCGAAGCAAAGCTGAACGAGCAGGGCCGCGCGTATCACATCCATCACCCGTTCAACGTGATGCTGAATACCGGCAAGGCCAGGCCGGAGCAGATTCGCGGCTGGGTCGCGAACCGCTTCTACTATCAGATCAGCATTCCGGTGAAGGACGCGGCGATTCTCTCGAACTGCCCCGATCGCGCAGTCCGCCGCAGCTGGGTGCAGCGGATTCTCGACCACGATGGTTACGGAGACGATCCGGGCGGCATCGAGTCGTGGCTGCGTCTCGCAGAAGCCACGGGGCTCACGCGCGAGCGCACCGAGAGTCTCGAGGACGTGCTGCCCGGCGTGCGCTTTGCCGTTGATGCCTATGTGAACTTCGCGCGCCGCGCGCCCTGGCAGGAAGCCGTGTGTTCTTCGCTCACGGAGCTTTTTGCGCCGGCCATTCACAAGCAGCGGCTCGCGAACTGGCCCGAGCACTATCCGTGGATCGACCCGGCGGGGCTGCACTATTTCCAGAGCCGCGTGAGCATCGCGCGCCGCGACGTCGAGTTCGGCCTCGCGTTCACACTCGATTACTTCCGCACGCGCGCGGCGCAGGAACGCGCCCTCGAGATTCTGAAATTCAAGCTGGATGTGCTCTGGCAGATGAACGATGCCATGGCGCTGCGCTACGGGACGCAACTATGAACGAGATCGTCGCAACGTCGAAGCCGGTGATCGGCCGTGGCTTTCGCCTGCAGTGGGAAGAAGCGCAGGAGGCGCATGTGCTGCTCTATCCCGAAGGCATGGTGAGATTGAACGGCAGTGCCGGTGAAATTCTGAAGCGCTGCGACGGGCAGCGGACCGTGATGGAAATCGTCGAAGACCTCGAGACGGTGTTCGGCACCGCGGGTCTGTCCGCGGATGTTACGTCCTTCGTGTCGATTGCCGTTGCCCGCAAGTGGCTGGAGATCCGCTCATGAATCCTCCTCTCGTGGACAAGGGCGGACCGCCGCTGTGGCTGCTGCTGGAGCTCACGTACAAGTGCCCGCTGCATTGTGTGTTCTGCTACAACCCCACGGATTTCGCGCGCACCACGGATGAGCTCGCAACGGAAGACTGGTTGCGGGTGATGCGCGAGGCGCGAGCCCTCGGCGCCGTTCAGCTCGGCCTTTCCGGCGGAGAGCCTCTGATGCGCGAGGATCTCGAGATCATCGTGGCGGAAGCGCACAAGCTCGGCTTCTACACGAACCTCGTCACCTCGGGCGTCGGGCTCAACGAGACGCGTATCGCGGCGCTGAAGACGGCCGGCCTCGATCACATCCAGCTCTCGTTCCAGGACAGCACGCGCGAGATGAACGACTTCCTGAGCAGCACGCGCACGTTCGAGCTCAAGTCGAAAGTCGCGGCGCTCATCAAGCAGTACGACTATCCGATGGTGCTGAACGTGGTGCTGCACCGGATGAACATCGATCATGTCGAGCAGATTCTCGCCATGGCCGAGAGCATGAAGGCGGACTACGTGGAGCTCGCGAACACGCAGTACTACGGTTGGGCGTGGCACAACCGGGATCGCCTGCTGCCAAGCCGCGCGCAAGTGGAACGCGCGGAGCAGGTGACGCAGCAGTTTCGCGAGCGCGTGGGCGAGAGCATGCGCGTGTACTTCGTGGTGCCGGACTACTTCGAGACTCGGCCAAAGCCCTGCATGAACGGGCTCGGCTCGATCTTCCTCACCGTAACGCCGGACGGTACGGCGCTGCCGTGTCATGCGGCGCGCATGCTTCCGGGCCTGGACTTCCCGAACGTGCGGCAGGCGGCCGTGGACTGGATCTGGCGCGAGTCGCCGGGCTTCAACCACTTCCGCGGCGACTCGTGGATGAAGGAGCCGTGCCGCAGCTGCCCGGAAAAGACAAAGGACTTCGGTGGCTGCCGTTGCCAGGCGTATCTCATGACGGGTGATGCCGCCAACGCCGACCCGGTTTGCGACCTCTCCCCTTACCACCATGTGGTGACGGAAGCCGTGGCGCGGGCCGAGAAGCCCTACGTGGAAGAAAAACCCATTCTCTTCTTCCGTGACGCGAAGAATTCCCGCACCATTTCCGGATGCAATGGCTGACCCCCGTCTTCATCGTCGCCCTGATCGCCGAAACGATCACGCGGCTCTGGCTCGCGTCGCGGCAGATCGCCGCCGTGCGCGCTCATCGCGACCGTGTGCCGGAGCTGTTCCGCACCCAGGTTGAGCTCGCCGATCAGCAGAAGGCTGCCGACTACACCGTAGCCCGAGCGCGCTTCGGGCGCCTCGACACGGTGGTCGACGCGGTGCTGCGCCTGGCCTTTACGCTCGGCGGGGGTATCGCAGCCATCGATGCGCTCTGGAGCCGGGCGAATCTCGCGCAACCGTGGCATGGCACGCTGGTCATCGGGTCGGTTCTGCTGGTGATGATGCTGCTGAACCTGCCGTTCTCGTTGTGGCGCACGTTCAGAATCGAGGCGCGCTTCGGCTTCAACCGCGTCTCTCCCGGTCTGTTCATCGCGGATCTCGCCAAGGGTCTGCTCCTCGGCGTGTTGATTGGCGGGCCCGTGCTCATCGGCGCACTGCTGCTCATGGATCGCGGTGGCCAGTGGTGGTGGCTGTATGCGTGGCTCGGCTGGACTCTGTTCTCGCTCACGCTCACCTGGGCGTTTCCGCGCTTCATCGCGCCGCTGTTCAACCGGTTCACGCCGCTGACGGATGAAGCGCTGAAGAGCCGCGTGGAGCTGCTGCTCGATCGCTGCGGTTTCGCTTCGAAGGGCGTGTTCGTCATGGATGGCTCGCGCCGCTCGGCTCACGGCAACGCATACTTCACGGGCGTGGGCCGGAACAAGCGCATCGTGTTTTTCGATACGCTTCTGGAACGGCTGGGCGTGGCGGAAGTGGAAGCGGTGCTGGCCCATGAGCTCGGGCACTTTCGGCTGAAGCACGTGCGACAGCGCATCGTCCTGTCGCTCTTCACATCGCTGGTGGGTCTCGCGTTGCTCGCGTGGATTGCACGCCAGCCGGGCTTCTACACGGCGTTGGGTGTGCCGCACGCGTCTTCACACGCGGCGCTGCTACTCGCCATGATCGTTGCGCCGGCCTTCACTTACTTCATCACACCGATCGGTGCGTGGTGGTCTCGTCGACATGAATTTCAGGCGGATGATTTCGCGGCGCGCCATGCCAATGCGCGGGCGCTCGCGGATGCTCTCGTGAAACTCTATCGCGCCAATGCTTCAACGCTGACGCCGGACCCCATCCACTCGGCGTTCTACGATTCGCACCCGCCGGCGCTCGTTCGCATCGCTCGCCTCAACGGGCAAACGACCTGAGCTCAGGCGGTTACTTTCTGCAGCGTTTGCCCCGCGAGCTGCATGCTCGCGGCGGATGACGCTTTGTCATTCGGCGCGTAGCTGGGAAGCGCGGTCGCGAGCAGCTGCATTTTCCAGCTCAGCGAAAACGAGACCTTTCCCGCGCCGCTGACGGGCCCGAGGCTCGAGAGCACATTCTGCAGGAAGTTGGCGATGCTCTGGCGGGCGGTCGTCGCAGAGGAGTCTGTTGCGCTCGAGGCCGAAGGCGCGGCGGGCGCGTCTGTTGTTCCGGCTGTCGAAGCTGAATCCGCGGCCGATGCGGCCGACGTGGAGCTCGTCGCAGACACGGACGTCGAGGGGCTGTCAGGCGCTTGCGTCGAAGCGGTGGAGGCGAAGGCGGCCGCGGACAGCTTGTGGGTGTACGTGAGATTCATCTGGAAGCTTGCGATCTGCGCCGGGTCCGCACCGACCTGAGCCGCCGCGGCGAAGGCGCCCTCGGCGTCCCCCGAGAAGAACTTCGTCGCCAGCGCGTCCACTTGTGAAAGCACATTGTTGATGGCGGCGAGCTCGTCATTGTTCAGGTTGCCGTCGACGGTCACTTTCACGCGGCCGAGAGAAATTTCCGAAGTGCTCGCCGCTGTGGCACTGCCCGTCGAGCTCGTCGACTCCGCCGCGGCACTGGTGATGACATCCTTCGCGCGGAACCGAATGGTGACGTGGTCGCCTTCGTTCGTCACGAGATCGATGGCGCCCTTCTCAGCGAACACTTCCCGCGTGCCGAGAGCGACGCTGGAGGTCTGCGATTGCGAAGGAGTCGCGTCGCTGGGCGCCGCACCGCCGGAATTCTGCGAAGGCGTCACCGCATCGAGCGCAGCCGCGAGATGCTTGCTGAACCGTTCGAGCGCCGTATCGATGGTCTGCTGATCGAAGCCGCGCTTCTTGAGGTCCTCGGCCGCCTTGTCCAGCGCACTCTGCACGGACTGGACCGCACCCGGCACGGGGTCGGACGAGGCATTCGGGCTGGACACCGCATCACTCAGCGCGAGCGCGAGCCCCTGCAATCCATGACCGCCGGTGCCGAGATTGAATGCAGAGAGCACGTCCGAGCGAACGAGCCGCTCGGCGTTGCGGACGCTATGGGAATCGTGTCCCGACGATGCCGACTGGCCCGAAGCCTGGCCGACGCGCTGCGCCAGCCCGGTCCACGCAGAATTGTCTACCGCTGACATCGCACGCCTTCGGCCCGCCCGCGAGCCTTTCGTTATGTCCAGGCCCCGCCTACGGCTGCGGCGTACGAAAGTTGAGGCCGGTCGGTGCAAACCTACGGTCGCGTCACGGATTCGCCGCCATGCGGACGCCTGAGCCGGCGTCCGCGTCCCGGCCGACCCCTTTTGACTAGAGTCGTGCCGAACGTCCGCGATGAGGGGTCGATCGATGCCGACACAGAGAGGGCTGGATAGCGAGCGCCTCCAGTACCTGAAGTCCGCCATGGAAGCGGACATCCGGAAGGGGCTGTACTTCGGTGGCGTCATCGCCGTCGGGCGGCATGGCGAGCTCGGCCTCCACGAAGCCATCGGGTACGCCGACGCCGCTGGCACGCGCCCTGTGCGGAAAAACTCCGTCTTCAGCCTGTTCTCGGTGACGAAGGCGTTCACCAACGTGCTGTTCTATCGCGCCGTGGAGCGCGGGCAGCTCGCCTTCACCACGAAGGTGGCGGATGTGATCCCGGAGTTCGCCGGGCACGGCCGCGAGTCCATCACGTTCCAGCATCTCCTCACGCACACGTCCGGCATGCCGAGCGTGTATACGCCGAAGACCGGCATGTACATCGACCGGCTGGACGAGATGATCGCGGCGATCTGCGCGAACGTCTTCCCGACCGAGGCACCCGGCGCGCGGGTCGATTACTCGCCCCTGGTGAACCACGCCATGATGGGCGAGGCGGTGCGCCGGCTCGACCCCGCGAAGCGCTCCTATCGGCAGATGGTCGAGGAGGACATCCTGAAGCCGCTCGGCATGAAGGATACGGCCGTGGGCCGGCGCCGCGACCTGCGCGAACGGCACCTCGTGCCGGAGTTTCGCGGCAATTCGGCCATCGACCATCTCGGGCACAGCAACCTCGGCCCGAACGGCGCCTTCGAGGAAGAAGATGCCGAGATGCCGTGGGTGGGCATCGTCTCGACTTCCGCGGACATGTACCGCTTCGCGGAGATGTTACGGCGTGGCGGTGAGCTGGACGGGAAGCGCCTGGTGTCGCGCACGTTGCTCGAGCGCACGCGTATGAACTGGACCGGCGACAAGCCCAATGAGGTGTACAAGCGCATGGCTGCCCAGCGCGGCTGGGATGTCATGCCGGCCTACATCGGCCTGGGTTTTTCCACACGCGGCGAGCAGATCGGTCATACACTCTTCGGTACGCTGACATCGCCGCGCACGTTCGGCAATTACGGCGCGGGCACCACGCTCTTCTGGGTCGACCCGGAGCTCGACATGACGTTCGTCGGGTTGTGCACCGGGGTCATGACCTCGCCGGACAACATCGAGCGCTGGCAGCGACTGTCGGATATCGCCGTCTCCGCCGCGCTATAAGCACACTCGCGGCGCGGCCAGACTCGAAGGGGCGAGAGAGAATGGGTGAGCAGCACGGAGACGTATTCGACTACGTCATCGTCGGTGCGGGCACGGCGGGTTGCGTGCTTGCGAGCCGGCTGTCCGAGAATCGGGACACGCGCGTTGCGTTGATCGAGGCCGGCCCGATGGACCGGCATCCGTTCATTCACATTCCAGCCACCGTGGGCGCGGCCATCGGCACGCCGAAGATCAACTGGCGCTTCATGACGGCGCCGCAGGCGCATCTCAAAGGCCGCAAGATCCCGATTCCGCGCGGACACGTGGTGGGCGGCTCCGGGTCCATCAACGGCATGGTGTATTTCCGCGGTCATCCGCGCGACTTCGACGACTGGGCCGCTGCGGGCAACGCCGGCTGGAGCTACCGCGAAGTGCTGCCGTATTTCCTGCGCTCGGAGAACAACGACTGGTATCCGGACTCGCCGTATCACGGGCATGGCGGGCCCATGAACGTGATCCACATCAAGCGGCCGAACGCCATGACGCCGGCGTTCCTCGCGGCGATGGAATCGTTCGGCTTCAAGCGCAACAACGATTTCAATGGCGCGGATCCGGAAGGCTTCGGACCGCGGCAAGGCACCATTGCGAACGGTCGTCGTGTCTCAACCGCGACGGCGTATCTGAAGCCCGCAAGTCATCGCAGCAACCTCACCGTTCTCACGGACACGCGCGCGTTGCGCGTCGTGCTCGAGGGCCGCCGCGCCACGGGTGTTGAAGTGCGTCATGCCAGCGGTGGAACGCGCACGCTCGGGGCGCGACGCGAAGTCATCATTTCCGGCGGCGCCATTCTTTCGCCGCAGCTGCTCATGCTCTCCGGAATCGGCAGTGCGGGAGCACTGCGCACGCACGGCATCGAGGTGAAGCATCACCTGCCGGGCGTGGGCGGCAATTATCACGATCATCTCGCCGTCGCCGTGCTCATGGAGATGGAGAACACCGAGTCCTACGGGATTTCCTGGCGCACGGCACCGCGCGGCTTCGTGAACCTGCTCGAGTACGCGCTGTTTCGCAGCGGGCCGCTGTCGAGCAACGTATTCGAGGCCACAGGTTTCGTACGCACGACGCCGGAGCTCGAACGGCCGGACGTGCAGGTTGTGTTTCAGGCGGCGCGCCGGAACACGAACACGTTTCCGTTTCCACTCGGCCACGGGTTCGCCATCAGCATCGTGGGCCTGTATCCGAAGAGTCGCGGTCGCGTCACGCTCGCAAGCCCCGATCCACTCGCGCCGCCGACGGTGGATCCGCATCTGTTCGAGCATGCGGACGACGTCGCCACGATGCTGCGTGGGCTGAAGCTCGGTCGCCGCCTTACGCAGGCACCGTCGTTCGCTCGCTATCAGGCGACGGAAGTTCAGCCGGGCCCCTCTGTACAGGACGATGCCGCACTCACCGAATACATTCGCCGGGCTGCCGCCACCGTGCATCACCCGTGCAGCTCTTGCCGCATGGGGCCTGACGAGAGCTCTGTGGTAGACGAGCAGTTGCGCGTGCACGGCATCGACGCGTTGCGCGTGGCGGATGCGTCGATTTTCCCGAGCGTTGTCGGCGGCAACACGAACGCCGCGGTCGTCATGCTCGCGGAGAAAGCGGCTGACATGATCCGCGGCATGGCCGCGCCGAAACCCATCGATCTGCCCCTCGCGCGCTCCGCCTGAGCGCTCATTCCCGGAAGGAGCTCCCATGGCTGTCGAGCACATCAAGCACTGGACGATCGGCGACGTCGAGGTAGCTCGTATCGTCGAGATCAACGCCTTCGAAGACAACATGTGGATGCTGCTCAAGGACGCCACGGAAGAGTGGGTCCAGCAGTTCAAGTGGATGGTGCCGCACTTCACCACACCGGCTGGAAAGATGCTGATCTCCTTCCAGTGCTTCGTGCTCCGCTCGCGCGGCAAGAACGTGATGATCGACACGTGCATCGGCTCGGACCGCAAGCGTGAGTACGACGTGTTTTGTAATTTGCAGAGCACGTTCCTGGAAGATCTCGAGGCCGCGGGCTTTCCGCCGCCTTCGATCACGGATGTGCTCTGCACGCACCTGCATTTCGATCATGTGGGCTGGAACACGAAGCTCGTGAACGGGCGCTGGGTGCCCACGTTCCCGCAGGCGCGCTACCTGTTCGGCAAGCAGGAGTACGACCACTGGACCCATCTGCGAAACACCGGCGGGTATCACGATGTCCAGCATCTGCACGATGCGATCGACCCGGTGATCGAGGCGGGGCTCGTGGACTTCATCACGCCGGAGCACAAGATCACGGACGAAGTGTCGCTGTTCGCTACGCCCGGGCATACGCCGGGGCACGTGAGCGTGTACATCAAGTCGCAGGGCCAGGAGGCCGTGATTACCGGTGACATGATGCATCACCCGGTGCAGCTCATCGACCCGGAGCGGCCCGGCAATTTCGACATGGACCAGGAGCAGGGCGGCCGCACGCGCCGCGCGTTCGTCGATCGCTTCGGCGACAAGAATGTGTTGATCATCGGCAGCCATTTCTGCGATCCGACCTCCGGCTGGATCGTGCGGGATGGCGAGAGCTGGAAATTGCGGACGGAGACCTGATATGGCACATGAAGCTCACGTCAGCCACGAGGACCTCTTCAACGCCGACTCCGTGCGCAACGCGCGCGCAATCGACGATCGCCTGCGGGAGTCCGCGCCGGTGGTGCGCCTCGCTCGCGAGAACATCACGATGCTGGCTCGCTACGAGCACGTGTCGGAGGGGTTGAGGGACTGGAAGACGTTCTCTTCGACGTCACGGCCCTGGCACGATCCCAACTCCGTCCGCCCCGAGTTGCTGCTCACGGACGATCCGCCGAAGCACACGGGCGTGCGGGCTGTCATCGCCACGGCACTGTCGCCGCGTGCGCTGTCGAAAATGGCTGAGGCGTTTCGCGCGGACGCGAATGCGCTGGTGACGCGACTGAAGGATCGCAGCGGGGCGCCCATCGACGCGGTGGCCGACATCACGCAGCCGTTCGTCTACAAAGTATTGCCCGATCTGCTCGGGCTGCCAGTAGCCGGCCGCGAGCACATGTACGCCTTCGGGCACATGGTGTGGGCGACGATGGGGCCGATGAACGAGCTGTTTCAGGATGCGATGAAGGACACCGGCCCCGTCATCGAATGGGCCACGGCGTGCTGTGAGCGCGAGAACCTGCAACCGGACAGTCTCGGCATGCAGATGTTCCTCGCCGCCGATCGCGGTGAGATCACGCAAGACGAAGCGAAGCTGCTTGTCGGCATTCTGCTCTCCGCCGCTGCGGATACCACGGTCATGACCATGGCGACCGCGATCCGCGCGTTCTGCCTGTTCCCCGATCAGTACCAGCTTCTTCGCGCGAACCGCTCACTCATCCGCGGCGCATTCGAGGAGAGTCTGCGCTGGGATTCCCCTTCGCGGATGGCCGGCCGCATCGCCATGCGCGACGTCGAGATCGACGGCGTCGTCATTCCGAAAGGCGAGCGCTGCGGCCTGATGTTCGCGGCCGCGAATCGGGATCCGCGCAAATGGCAAGACCCGGACCGGTTCGACGTGAAGCGCGATCATCGCGGTCACGTGGGTTGGGGCTACGGCGTGCACTCCTGCGTAGGGCGCGTGCTGGCAGGCCTCGAAGCCGATGCACTGCTCGGAGCGATCGCCGAGCACATCGAGCGGTTCGAAGCCGCTGGGGAGCCGGAGCCCTGGATGACGACCATCGGTCATGGGCCGGCGAAGCTGCCCGTTCGGTTCACGGCAGCGGCGCATTAGTCGCTGGCATTACCGCCCGAAGAGCGGTGAGAACAAGCCTTCGTGCGCGAGCAGCCAGCGCTTGCGCTCGAGGCCGCCGCCGTAGCCTGTGAGCGAGCCGTCCGAGCCGATGACGCGGTGGGCCTCGCGAACGGCGCGAATCCGGTTCCCATCATCATTCCCTGCCACCGCGTCATCGGCTCGGG
>FTEO01000878.1_pt1 | contig 15902 bp, 12 predicted proteins | sample 1640211 | NCBI WGS metagenome assembly FTEO01 (sample SAMEA3914816, study PRJEB12502) | metagenome | biome: forest; material: soil | place: USA | collected 2011-09-16 | depth 0.3 m | reverse complement strand
GTACAGCTCGAAGTGCGGCATCATGTCTCTGGACATCGCGTGCACCTACGCCGTGTGGATCTGCAAGGGTTTGTGGGACGGCGCCTGTTTCGAGACGACGTTCAGGATCATGTCGGCCTTCACCGGGGTGCGGTTGAAGACATGGCCACCGAGCGCGTCGGAGATGGCACAGAGCAGCGCCGAGGCGGCCGCTCCGAGCGGCGGCTCGCCAATACCCTTCGTGCCCATGGGGCTCGTCGGGTCGGGCTTGTCCACCCAGTCTGCGTGCAGATTCGGCGGCACGTCCAGATACGTCGGCGGCCTCGCCTGGTACAGACCCACATGGCCCGGCAACCCGTTCTGCGGGTCGAAAATAATGTGCTCGTAGCAAGCGAGCCCGAAGCCCTGCACGGTGGCGCCGCGCAGCTGTGTTTCAAGGCCCATGGGGTGGATCACGGTGCCGCAATCGCCCACGTTCAACACATCGACGATGCGATGCTGGCCCGTCTCGATATCGATTTCGACTTCGACGAAGGCCGCTGCGAAGGCGGCCGTTTCACCGCCTACGGGCAGGTTGTCCTTCGCCACACCAATGAGCCCGGAGCCCGCGAGAGCCGTGGCCGAGGCGCGCGTCATCGGATTGATGTCGGCGGGCAGTTCCTGACCACTGAATTTGCCGCCGAGCGCGATGGCGCGTTCGGCAACTTTGGCGTACGTGAGGCTGCGGCCGGGACTCGCTTTCGCGAAGACCTTCACGCCGTCGATATCGTAGTCCTCGGGCTTGCCGCCCAGATCCTTCGCCGCGATCTCCTTGATCTTCTGCACGGCGTCCATGGCCGCAACGTAATTCGTGCGCGCCATGGTGAACGAGGTGTTGCTGCCGAACTGGCCGATGTTCCAGGGCAGGTGCTTGCGCGAATCGCCGCGCTCGACGACGCACTTGTCCCAATCGATCTTCAAAGCCTCGGCCGCAATGCGTGCCGTGCCCGAATGCGAGAACGTGCCGAGATTGCCGACGCCCGTGTGGATGTGGAACGTGCCATCCGGCAGCAGGCGGCATAGGCCGTCGAATCCGTTGAAGCCGGCCGGGTGATAGGCCTGACCGATGCCAACGCCCGTGACCTTCGTGCCGTTGCGCTGGCCACTGCGGGCCTTGCGCTCGTCCCAGTTGAAACGCGCCGCGCCCTTCTCGAGCGCATCGACGAGATACGCGCTGGTGTGCGGCCGCCGATCCTTGCCCACCTTCGAATCAGGCTTCGGCGCGTTGATCTTGCGCAGCGCGAGTCGATCGATCTTGAGATCACGCGCGGCGCGATCCATCAGCGGCTCGAGTGCGCACGCAATCTGATTTTCGCCCGGGCCACGCTGAGCGGAGCGCGTGGGCGTGTTGCCGTACACCGGCACCGCCCGGTACCGCATGGCTTCCGGCGTGTAGACGATGGACAGCGCATCCGCGGCGTTGCGGAAATCGAAGAAGCCATTGTGAGCGCCGCCTTCCTGGAGGATGTACATGTCGGCCGCGAGCAGCCGACCGTCCTCACCGAAGCCGAGCTTCACGCGGCCGACGAACCCGTTGCGCGCATGGCCGACCGCATATTCTTCGGCGCGGCTGATGCGCATCATCACGGGCCGCCCGATCTTCTTCGAGAGCAGCGGCGCAATCGCCATCACGGGATACGCGGCGCCCTTCGAGCCGAAGCCACCGCCGCAGAACTCGGCGATATAGATCACATCGTCCGGCTTGATGCCGATCATCCCGGCAAGGCCCGGCACCACGAACGAATGGCTCTGCGTCGAGCCGTGCACGAAGCACTTGCCGTTCTGCCAGTACGCCATGCACGTGCGGGGCTCGAGGCTGTGGTGCGAGTTGCTCGCCGTGACGAACGAATCGTCGTAGACCACCTTCGACTTCGCGAAGCCGGCCTCGAGGTCGCCGTAGGCCCATTCCTCGGCCGCCTTGCCCATGGGCAGCTTGCCAGCACCTGCCTGCTCGAAATCCTCTTTGGTCCACTTGAGCGTCTGCAGCTTCACGCCTGCGGCGCCGACGTTGCCGTCGAGGCGCGCGTTCGGCCCATCCGGATGCAGGCTCTGCAGAGGGTCGAAGACGAAGGGCAGTGGCTCCCACTCGATCTTGATCTTCTCGATGGCGTCCTGCGCCGTGGTCTCATCCACCGCAGCCACCGCCATGACGGGCTCGCCCACGTATTTTGGCTCGCTCGCCAGAATCGGCGCGTTCGGCGCGGGGATTGGCGTGCAGTCATCTGGCGTGAGAATGCCCACGACACCCGGCATCTTGAGCGCCTCGGAAGCATCGAAGCTCTTCATGCGCGCATGCGGGTACGGACTCGTGAGCAGACGGCAGAACACCATGCCTTCCACTCGAAAATCTTCCGCGTATTTCGCCTGGCCCGTCACCTTTGCCATGACGTCGTGCGGCGTGAAGTTCTTGCCCAGTAATTTGTAGGTCATGTGGTTACCGCTCCGCCGGCCGCGGCGCGCATCACACCGTTCAGATAGTTGTCGTAGGCGCCGCAGCGACACAGGTTGCCGGCGAGCGCCGAGCGACACTGGTCACGCGTGGGATTTGGATTGCGCTTGAGCAGCGCCACAGCCGAGACCACCTGCCCCGGTGTGCAGAAGCCGCACTGGGGAGACAGCTCGTCGATGAATGCCTGCTGCACTGGATGAAGCTCGCCGTTCGGGCCGCCAACTCCTTCGACTGTGACGACCCTGCGGCCGCGCACGCTATGCGTGAGCACGGAGCAGGAGTTGAACGTGATGTCGTCCATCATCACCGTGCAGGCTCCGCACTCGGCGCGGTCACAACCGAGCTTGGTGCCGGTGAGACCGAGCTTGTAGCGCAGCGTCATGGCCAGTGTTTCTTGCGGAAGCACGTCCACGCGGCGCACCTGGCCATTCACGTTGATGGAGACGAGGCGTTCGACGCCGCCTGACACCGCGCCATTCTGTTTCGCGACGCAGCCAGCAAGGCCGCCGTAGATATAAGTGGCCGCTGAGGCGACCGCGCCGGAGGCAATCACCCGTTTGATGAACTCGCGTCGCGAGTATCGGCTCGCTTCGTCATCGCCCGTACGGAATTCGCTCATCGCTGCCCTCTCTCGCGCAGCCCTCGCGCGTCACACAGGCGTATTGTCGGCCTGTTGGGGCGCGAGTATAGCCCGATGCCCCCGGCGTCATTCCAGCGACAACGACGCTACGATCACCGTACTCGCGAGCATCACCTCAGGGTGGACTCGAAAGCGAATTCAAGGCGCGAATGCAGTCACGCTGCGGTAACCGCTCGCAGCGACGGTGATCGACTGGCCCGATGTGATCGTCCAGCCCTGCGCGTAGCCGATCTCCGTCGTGCCGTTCGCGTCGAGCGCGAGTGACACGTTGCGCACGGCATCCGTACCGGTATCGCGCAGTTCTGCGATGACGTTGAGCGGCGCATCCGTGACGTTGCGAACGGTGGCGACGAGGCCCTGCCCCATCCAGGCGAGGCGGAACGTTACGCGCACGGGCAGCACGGGCCGATTGGCTTCCGCGAGCGCGACATCCCGGCTCGCGAGCGCCGCCGTCTTTTCCTGAAGCGCGACTTCCACCTTCGTAAGCCGCTCGCGCAGCTCGAGCATCTGCAGACTCTGATGCAGCACCTGCTGCTGAAGCCGGATGCGATCGTTGTTGAGCCACCAGGCGACGGCCCCGGCCGCAACCAGAATGAGCAGGAGCGCGACGACGCCAATGAGGGCGAGCGGCGAGCGTTGCGTGCTCTCCGCCTCGATGAGAGGTTGGGCCTGGGCGTTCGTCATGGTTGGCCAGACACTGACGGAGCGGCTTCGACAACGCAATATCGCGCCGCGCTCCGCGCCAGTGCTCTCGTCTAATCAGTGGGTTATATCGAACACTTCGTCAGGCTTCCGAACAGACTCCACCCTGCCCCGCTCCCGCTGCGCCCACAGTATCGGCCCGAGAAGGGCCGCCGGCTGCGCGACGCCGAGATAGAAACCCTGGCACTGCTCGCAGCCGAGCCCTCGCAGCGTCGCGAGTTGCGCCGCCGACTCCACGCCTTCGGCAACTACCTGCAATCCGAGCCCGCCCGCCAGCTCGACGATGGCCCGCACGATGGCCTTGTCCGTGTCGCTCGCGGGCAGATCGCGGACGAAGCCGCGATCGATTTTCAGCTTATCGATCGGCAGGTGTCGCAGGTGGCTCAGGCTCGAGTAGCCGGTTCCGAAGTCGTCGATGGCGACGTGCACGCCCTCCTCGCTGATCCGCCGCAGGACGCCCACCGCGTCTTCGTGATCGCTCATCACCGAGCTCTCGGTGAGCTCGAGCTCGAGGCAGTCCGGGTTCAGCTCGGCAGCCTCCAGCGCGCTGCGCACGGCGGATACGAGATCTTTCTGCCGGAACTGCAGCGGCGACAGGTTCACGGCCACGCGAATGCGCGGAGCGCGATCGAGATTCCAGACGCGGGCCTGCCGGCAAGCTTCCCGCAGGACCCATTCGCCAAGGGGAACGATGAGTCCGGTCTCCTCGGCGAGCGGAATGAAAGACGACGGGCCGAGCAGCCCGCGCGTCGGGTGCCGCCACCGCACCAGCGCCTCGACGCAGACGATGCGGCCGCGAGCCAGTGAGAATTGCGGCTGATAGTGGACCTCGAGCTCATCCCGCACGATGGCGCGGCGCAGATCCGATTCCAGCGCGAGGCGTTCCTGGGTTGCGATGCCGACATCGCCGGCAAAGAACTGAATGGTGTTCCCGCCTTTCTCCTGCGCCGCTCGCATGGCCGCTTCAGCGCGCGCCAGCAGTGCGTCCGCCGAGCGCCCGTCGTCCGGGAACAGGCTGACGCCCACACTCAACGGCGCGAACAGATCGAGACCGCCCACGTCGACCGGCACGCAGCCCGCATCCAAGATGGCGCCGACAATGAGCGAAACATCGTCGCGCCCGCTGATGTCCTCGATCAGCAGCGCGAACTCATCGGCACCGAGGCTTGCGAGCCGACAACGCGGCTGGCTCAGATTGCTCAGGCGATGCGCGAGCGCTTCGAGCAATCGATCGCCTGCGGCGCGGCCCAGACAATCGTTCACGCACTTGAATCGATCGACGTCGAGCACGGCGATGGCGAAGGCACTCTTGCGCGCATGGGCGTTCGCGACCGCTCGCCCGATCGCGTACTCGAACGACATGCGATTCGGCAGCCCGGTCGTGGCATCGTGGGTGAGATGATGCTGGAGACGCATTCGCAGCTCTTCGAGCTCTCGACCGTAAGTGCTCCGTCTCAGCACGGAGAGCAGGCGCGGCCAGAGGCCACGCGAATGCGACGCCGCGGGCGTCATTCCTGAAACGCTGTCTTGAGGCTTGCCACGCGACACGCTACGTCCGTGTCGCGCGCATCACGCGCCGGCAGGTCGATGTGAAACGCCGTGCCGACTCCGGGGATGCTCTCGACGCCGATCTCACCGCTGCTGCGCACGACGATCTCGCGCACGATCGAGAGACCGAGACCGGATCCCTCGGCATGAGCCCACGAGGTGAACCACGGGTCGAAGATGCGCGCGGCGGTCGCCGGATCCATGCCGATGCCGTTGTCGCGCACGGTGAGTCGCACCGTTCCGGGCACGCCCTCGCGATGCGTGAGGCTCGGCGTGACGGTGATCTCGATACGGCCGAGGCCCGCCGGAATGGCGCGCGCCGCGTTGAGCACCAGGTTCAGGATCATCTGCTCGAGGCTCGTCACGTCGATATCCACGAGCGGCGTTTTGGCTGTGACGTCCACGTTCAGCGCGATGCCTTTCGCCACGGCCGCGCGTAGCAACGGCAGCATGTCCCGCACGATCTCGCCAATGCAGACCGGATGGACTTCCTCGGTCGCCGGACGTCCAGCATCGAGAACTTTGTCGATGAGCGTTTGAGATCGCCCCGCGGCTCGCAGGATTCCGGACAGATGCTCATGCACGGGGTGTTGCGCACTGAGTGAATGTCGCGCGAGCTCCGCGTAGGCGGTGACCGGGATCGTGAAGTTGCGCAGCTCGTGACCCACGGCGGTTACCATCTGGCCCACAGTTGCCAGGCGCTGCAGGCGTCGGAGTTGATCGTCGGAGCCGCGCAGCGCATCCGCATCCCGGAAGCTGAAAAAACGCCCCTTGTCGCTGTGCGTCGAGCGCGGCAGCGGGCGGGTCGTGCACTCGATCGAGCGTCCGTCGCGCGTCCTCACGCGCCACTCACGCACGCTTGCGGGATCGCGCCCAAGCTCGGTGATGGCCTCGAAGAACTGCTGGGGTTCCCGCACCGTCCGCAGAATGTGGGGCCACAGGTCCGCGCCGCATCGGAGCAGGCCCGCGGGTCGCGGTGCGTTCCAGATCTTCAGCAGCCGCTCGTTGTGGAACAGCACGTCGTCCTGCTCCGAAAGCACGAGAATGCCGGCCGACGCCGCGCTGCTCACGCAGTCGAACATGGCCTCGAGGAGCGCGAGGCGCGCCGCTGAAGGTTCCTTCTTGTCGTAATTGGAGGGCATGGGATCCCGGCGTTTCCGCCACCAGAGTGAGCGATGGCGCGCAAGGTAGCGGTAACAGTGCAAGACGGTAATCGGAAGAATCCCGGAGCGGAGCCGGTGAGAGTCTGTACTGGGGGGGTGGCCAGCGCGGGAGGCGCGCTGTCAGAGGCTGACGATATTGTTCCGGACGGCGTAGCGGACCAGGTCCGCAAGCGACTCGAACTGCATCTTGCGCATGATGTTGCTGCGATGCGTTTCGGCCGTCTTCACCGTGATGCCGAGCACCCGCGCGACTTCCTTGTTGCTCTTGCCCTCGGCGAGCAATTGAACGATTTCCCGCTCGCGCGCCGAGAGCGCGGAGGCGCCGCCGTCCGAGTCGGACGGGCTGCGCAGAAATCCATCGAGCACCACGTTCGCGACATTCGACGTGAAGAACGGCCGGCCATCCATCACAGCTTCCACCGCTCGCACCAGCAGACGTCCCGCGTCGGACTTGAGCACGTAACCGCGCGCGCCCGCATCCAGCACTTCGCGCACGAGTTGTTCGGACTCGTGCGCGGTCAGGATGATCACCTTCGTGCCAATGCCGGACTCCACGATCTGCCGCGTGGCATCGAGGCCATTCAGCTCGGGCATGGTCAGGTCCAGGATCGCGATATCCGGCCGCGTGCTGCGGGCCAGATCGACGGCCTGCCGGCCATCGGCCGCTTCCGCCACGACGGACCAGCCCGGAACCTCGGCGAGCGTCGTGGCAAGGCCGCGCCGCAACAGCTCGTGATCGTCTGCTATGAGGATTCGAAGAGGTTTCACGCCTGCACGTCTGCGATGCGGTCTGTGCGCCCGCGGGGCAATGTCGCTTGCACCGCGGTTCCGCGCCCGGAAGCCTCGACCACGAAACTGCCTCCCACTTGTCGAACGCGCTCGCGCATTCCCGCGAGGCCGACACCGATGACGTACCCGCCCTGTCCCGCCGCGCGTGCGGTCGCCGGAATGCCGCGGCCAGCGTCTTCGATCTGCAGCAGCACGGATTGGTCGTTGACCTTCAATTTGATCAAGACCCAGGGGCTTGCCGCATGCCGGTGAACGTTGGTCAGCGCTTCCTGCGCTACCCGAAACAGGGTGAGCTCCTGGTCCCGCGGAAGCCTCGCCATGGATTCGGGCAGGTCGAGGCGCACGTCGAGGCCACTCCTTTCCCGGAGGCCATCTGCGAGCCAGCGCAGTGCGCTCACCAGGCCCAGCTCATCGAGCAACGGTGGATGCAGCAAGTACGACGCCGTGCGGATCTCGGCCGAGCACTGGTGAGCCAGGCGAGCGCAGGATTCGAGCAGGTCGCGCTGGTCCGGCGTCTGAGAGGCGCTCGAGTGCATGAGGCGCGCGAGACCGAGCTCGAGCGCCGCGAGCGTCTGACCCGTCGAGTCGTGAAGGTCGCGACCGATGCGACGGCGCTCTTCGTCCTGGAGCCGCGTCAGCTCGCCAGTTACTGTGCGAAGGTCGGCCAGCGCCTGCTCGCGCTCCGAGTCGAGCCACAGCTGGGCGATCTGGTCGCCCACCCCGCCGACGAAACTCGTTTCATCCGGATACCACGAGCGTCGCGTGTGGGCCTGCTCGAACACAACTGCGCCGGCCAGGTCGCCGACGAGCCGTATCGCCGCTGCAACCAGTGACACTGTGTTTGGCGGCACGAATCCGGCCTCCAGCAGTTCCCGCGTGCGGGGATCTTCGCGAGCGTCATCCGCTGCAACGACGCGCTCACTGCGCAGCGCGGCGAGGTATCGCTGCACACTGGCCGCGGGAAACTCGGCGCCTCCTCGGGTCACGAGACCCGAAGGGCCAAACTGCCCCATGCACTGGATCGTGTTATCGGTGCGAAGCATCCAGACACACGCGCGATCGGCACCGAGCACATCGCGGGCCCGCGTACAGACCTCGCGCAATGCAGCCTCCTGGTCGCCCGTGCCGTGCTGCGCGGCGAATCCCAGTAGTGCGTCCGATTGATGCTGGACGCGTAAGGCCCGCGCCTCTTCGGCTTCTTTCCGCTCTCGTCGCGCCGTCACATCGTGCATTACGCCCTGCACCGCCGGCTGCGCGTTGTAAGTAATCGGCACGCCCTCTGCCTCGACCCAGATCAGCACGCCGTCGAGGCGCCGCATTCGCGTCTCGCGCGCTTCCGTTCGTTCGCGCTGCTCGAGTACCCGTCGCGTTCTGGCTGCCACCGCGTTCCGGTCGGGTTCCCACACGAATTGAAGAACCGGCTGGCCCACGAGCTCTGCCGCCGAGCTTGCGCCGACGAGCCTCGCGGCCGCTTCGTTTACGAACAGCAGCTCGCCGCCGCGGTGAACGAACACGGCTTCCGGCAGCGCATCCACCAACGCCCGGTAGCGGCCTTCGCTCTCCCCGAGATTCCGCTCGACGCTGCGGCGCGCCGCAAGATAGTGACTCAGGAGTGCGGTCATGAGCACGAGCAGCACGCTCGATGCGCCGGTGAGAATGAGGCTGTTCAGTCGGCGTTCGGTCCACGGAGCGAGGATGGCTTCGAGCGTCTGCCCGGCCAGGATCGTCATGTCGTACCCGTGCACCTGCTCGTAGCCGTACATCATTTTCACGCCGAGCCGCGGCGAGAAGCCTTCCACAACACCCGAGTACGGCTGCTGGATCGCGCGCTTGAAAAGCTCGCTCGAGGCCACGTTCGTCCCCGGCAGGATGTCGGTGGCGCTTCCCGTTTGCGCGCGCACGAGCACGGTGCCGTCGCTCGCGATGAGACCGATGATTCGCAGATCGCCACCGAGGCGCGCGTAGAGCTCATCGAACGCGCCGAACCCGAATAGCGCTCCGGCCCAGATGCCGCCGCCGCCGGCACGCGCCACATAGCGCGCGGCTGGAATGACCCGCGTGCCGGCATGGTCCGGATCAACGATCGGCCTGCCCACCCAGGTCGCGCCATCGCGGGGATGAGGCGGCAGCGAGAGCCATTCCGGTGCGACGGCGCCGCCTTCCTCGAAGCCTCCGCGGCCTGCACGCACATACCACCCGGGAGCCGATACGAACAGCGATCGAACGTAATCGCCGCCGGTGAGCATCTCCGCGAGAGTCTTCGCGGCCTGGGTCAATGAGGTGCTGTCGAGGGATCGCGTCTCCGGCATGGTCGCGGCGCCTGCCACGGCGGCACCGATGCCGTCATAGAGCATCGCTTGCGTGCCGGCCTGGAGGGCTGCGGCGACCTCGCGCACGCGATTGCGCTCTGCGGCGAGCGTCTGTGCGTAGTCGCTTCGAATGCGTAGCGACGCGTATGCCCAGCCGATTCCGAGAACCAGCACGGCGTAGGCGACGAGCATCCAGGTGAGATTCGGGGCGAGGAAAAGGTGCGTGAGGCCGCGGCGCGTGCGGTCTTGTGTTTCTGCAGGAGCCGTCGTCTCACGCGGCACGGACACGTGCCTCCCCGGCCACCGACAGTTCGTCGGTCCGACGCAGTGTCCTCTAATGGGTACGGCGCGGCTACCCTCGAGTCGCCCAGGTCACCGTGCCGATCCCGGCAAACGTCATCACGACCGAACCCACGAGATGGACGGCCACCAGGCCGGCAGCCCAGAGCAGGCGCCCCTGCATGAGCAAGGCAACCGCCTCTGCGGAAAACGTCGAGAAGGTGGTCAGGCCGCCGCAGAATCCCGTGATGATGAACAGGCGCCACTCCGGCGCCACGGCCGGGAAGGCCATGAAGAACCCGATGGCGAGACCGATGATGTACCCGCCAACGACGTTCGCAAGAAGCGTCCCCGGCGGGATCGCGGCAAAGGTCGCATTGAACTGCATGCCGAGCCACCAGCGCAGCAACGCGCCGAGGCTGGCACCGACGCAAACCGCAACGACGGACCTCAACATGAAGGGTCTTTCAGGGCCTGAAACGCACCGGCCACACGAGGGCGCCGGGGATGGCTGGAGGCTAGGGTCGGAATCGAACCGGCGTAGACGGCTTTGCAGGCCGCTGCATGACCACTCTGCCACCTAGCCCCTGAAACCAAGAAGCCCCGGGCGCGCAATGCACGGCGGGGCTTCATGCGTGACTGGAGCGGGAAACGAGACTCGAACTCGCGACCCCGACCTTGGCAAGGTCGTGCTCTACCAACTGAGCTATTCCCGCAATGAACGTGGCGCCGGAATTGTAAGTGCGACGCCCGCGAAGTCAAGGCGAAACACACCGCGGATCGTGTGAAAAATCCTGCCTGCTCGACAACTTATGGCTTCGGCAGGCTCTCCTGGCGGGCGAGTTCCGGCCAGGCTGCCCGCAGGTAGGTGATCATCGAGATGAGCGTCAGCGCCGCGGCCAGCACGGTCAGGATGACCCCGAGCGCAAAGATGGGCAGCCCCCAGAGGTCCCATCGGTACAGCAGCATCGTCAGCCCGATGATCTGCAGGATGGTCTTGTACTTGCCGATGGCTGACACGGCGACCTTGCCCCGCTGCCCGAGCTCGGCCATCCACTCGCGCAGCGCCGAGATGGCGATCTCGCGGCCGATGATGACGATGGCCGTGAGCGCGACGATCATCCGCGTCCGATCCGCCGAGAAGCCGAACACGGGCGTCAGGTCCTTGCTCAACACGAGCACGAGCGCGACGGCAACGACCAGCTTGTCGGCCACCGGATCGAGGAACGCGCCGAGGCGCGAGGTCTGGTTCAGGCGGCGGGCGAGGTATCCGTCGAGCGAATCCGTGATGCCGGCCGCCGCGAACAGCAGCCCCGCCGCGGGGTCAGCCCAGTGATACGGCGCGTAGAACAGCATCACGATGAGCGGGATCGCCGCGATGCGGATCCACGTGAGGATGTTCGGTACGGTCCAGAGCAATGTGATGCCGTCTACGCGCCAGGGTGAAGGTGATCATAAATGTTCCGCGCAAGCGATGTACCGATGCCTGCGACCTTCTCGATATCCGCGATGCCGGCCCGCATCACTTCCTGCAGCCCGCCGAAATGCTTCAGCAACGCGCGCCGCCGGGCCGGCCCGAGGCCGGGCACCGCTTCGAGCACCGACTCGTTGTAGCGCCGTGCCCGTTTTCTGCGGTGCCCGGTAATCGCGAACCGGTGCGCTTCATCACGGATCCGCTGCACGAGGCGCGAGGCTGGCGAATGCGATTCGAGGATGCGCGGCACGGCGGTGCCATAAATGAAAAGCCGCTCCTGCCCGGGGCGGCGGTCCGGCCCCTTGGCGACGCCGACCAGCGTCACGTCTTCGAAGCCGAGCTCCGCGAGCACGTCGTGCACCTCGCTGATCTGGCCGAGTCCGCCATCGATGAGCAGCAGGTCCGGTTCGGGAATCTCGCCATCGCGAATCCGGGTGTAGCGGCGCTGCAGGGCCTGGCGTAAGGCTCCATAGTCGTCGCCCGGAGTAACGCCGGTGATGTTGAAGCGTCTGTATTCCTTCTTAAGAGGCCCCTCGGCGCCGAACACCACGCACGACGCGACGGTGCCCTCGCCGCCTGTGTGGCTGATGTCGAAGCATTCGATGCGCGCGGGCAGCTCCGGGAGATCGAGCTCGGAGGCCAGTGCCGCAAGCATCTCCTGCACACCCTGGCGCTGGGCCAGCCTCATGCGCAATGACTGGGTCGCGTTCTCCGTGGTGAGCTCCACCCAACGGGCCGCGAGTCCGCGCGCCGGAGTGCGAACTTCGACGGCGTGCTTCGCGCGCTCCGCGAGCACCTGGGCGAGCGACTCCGCATTCTCGAGCTTGTGGCTCACGAGCACTTCGGGCGGTGGCGGCTGCGAGGCGTAGTACTGCATCACGAACGACTCGAGCGCTTCATGCGGTTCGGCGAGCGCCGCCCGCGGGAAGTAGCTGGTGGTGCCGAGGTTGCGGCCGCCGCGAACGAGCATGGCACTGATGCAGTACTCGCCCGGCTGTCCGATGATGGCGAAGACGTCCACGTCGCGCTCGCCCTCCGCTGTGACGATCTGCTGCGCCTGAATGCGCTGCAGCGCTCCGAGCTGGTCGCGAATGGCGGCGGCTCGCTCGAACTCCAGTTTCTCGGCCGCCTGCTCCATGCGCGCCTGCAGGTCTGCATTGACTTCGCTGCTGCGGCCTTCGAGCACCTTGACGGCGGCCGTCATGTCCTGCGCGTACACGTCCCGAGTGATGAGGCCAACGCACGGAGCCGAGCAACGGCCGATCTGGTGCTGCAGGCAAGGCCGGCTACGGTTGGCGAAGAACGTGTCGCGGCAGTTGCGGATGCCGAAGAGCTTCTGCAGCTGCTGCAAGGACTCTTTCACCGCACCCGCGTTCGGGAACGGGCCGAAATAACGCCCCGGCTCGCTGCGCGACCCGCGATAGAACGCGAGCCGCGGGAACTCGTGCTCTTCGCAGAGATGAATGTAAGGGAAACTCTTGTCGTCCCGGAGCACCACGTTGAAGCGCGGACGGTGCGCCTTGATGAGGTTGTACTCGAGCAGCAGCGCCTCGGTCTCGGAGTTCGTGACCGTGACTTCGATGTTGGCAATCTGCTGAACCAGCGCATGGACCTTCGGGTCCACCTTGCTCGGGCTGAAATACGTGCCGACGCGATCCTTCAGGCTGCGCGCCTTGCCCACGTACAGGAGCTCGCCCTCGCTGCCATACATGCGATAGACGCCCGGGCGCCGTGGCAGCGCACCGACGAATTCCTTGGAGTCGAAAGGCGCCTTCGTATCGGATGAGGTCACAACCCCGCCAGCTCGCAGGCCCGCGCCAGCACGGCCTTGAACATCGCTGCCGTCAACCTGCGCGTCTGCGTGTTGTAGCGGCTGCAATGATACGAGTCGAGCAGGTGCCGCGTCTCATCGAGCGGGTGCTCGGCGGCGTGGCCGAAGGTGAACGCACTTCGTTTGAGGCCGCGGGCGGTGAGGATCGCGTCGTGCGCGATGCGACCGAGCGCCACGTACACGCGCGCGGACTTCAACTGCTCCAGCTCGATCTTGAGGTACTCGTTGCAACGGCGAATCTCTTCGGGCGTCGGTTTGTTGTCCGGCGGAGCGCACTTCACCGCGTTCACGATGCGCGTGTTGATCAGCTTCAGGGGATCGTCCACGGATACGGACTGAGCCTGCGAGGCGAGCCCCAGCTCATGGAGCGTCTCGTAGAGAAGAATGCCCGCGAAGTCACCCGTGAACGGACGCGCCGAACGATTCGCGCCGTGCATGCCGGGAGCGAGCCCGATCAGCACGATGCGAGGTGCGGCAACGCCGAAAGAGGGCACGGGGCGGCACCAGTAAGCCGGGTGCAGGTCGTGCGCTTCCGCCAGGTACTCGGCGAGACGCGGGCAGCGCGTGCACGCCGGGTCGTAAGTAGCGTCGCGCTTGAAGCGCGCCAGCTCCGGCCGCTTCGCGCCTTTCGGTGCGCGGTCAATCATCCATGTGCCGGATGATCGCCGCGCCGAAACCCGAGCACGTCATCAACGTGGCGCCCGGAATCAGTCGCTGCAGGTCTTCTTCAACGTTCTTGCGAGCGGCGAGCTCTGCCTTCGGCGCGCGGATCGCTTCGCGCAGCCGCGCAAGGTCGTACGTGAGCTCCTTGTGCGCGATGGTGTTCGCAACGCCCTTGTGAATGAGGTCCGCCGCCTCGTTCCACTGCAGGTACCGGAGCATCATCTCCGCAGAGAGAATCAGCGAACCCGGGTTCACACGATCCTTGCCCGCAAAGCCCGGCGCAGTGCCGTGCGTGGCTTCGAACACGGCGAGGCCATCGCCAATGTTGCCGCCGGGCGCGATTCCAATGCCGCCCACCTGTGCCGCAAGTGCATCGGAGATGTAATCGCCATTGAGATTGAGTGTGGCGATGACGTCGTACTCTTCGGGCCGCAGCAGCACCTGTTGCAGGAAGTTGTCCGCAATCACGTCCTTGATGACGATGTCCCGGCCGGTGAGCGGGCTCTTGAAAGAGAGCCACGGGCCGTCGCCAATCTCGCGTGCGCCGAATTCTTCCTTCGCGAGCTGGTAACCCCAGGTCCTGAATGCGCCTTCCGTGAACTTCATGATGTTGCCCTTGTGGACAAGCGTCACGGAAACCCGGTCATTGTCGATGGCGTACTGGATCGCCTTGCGAATGAGGCGCTGGCTGCCCTCCTTCGACACGGGCTTGATGCCGATGCCGGAGCTTGCCGGGAAGCGGATGCCCGTGACGTGCAGCTCACGCTGCAGGTACGCGATGAGCTTCTGCACTTCCTCGGAGGCCGCCGGCCACTCGATGCCGGCGTAGATGTCTTCCGTGTTTTCGCGGAACACGACCATGTCGGTAAGGCTCGCGTCCTGCATCGGGCTCGCAACGCCGGGAAAATAGCGGATGGGGCGCACACACGCGTAGAGGTCGAGGCTCTGCCTCATGGCCACGTTCAGCGAGCGGATGCCGCCGCCGATCGGGGTGCCGAGCGGGCCCTTGATGGAGACCACGAACTCGCGCAGCACCTGCAGCGTCTCATCCGGTAACGACTGGCCGTAGAGCGCATTCGCCTTCTCGCCGCTGAAGATCTCCATCCAGCTGATCTCGCGGCGGTCGCCATACGCCTTGGCGACGGCCGCATCCGTGACCTTGATCATCACCGGCGTCACGTCGATGCCGATTCCATCGCCTTCGATGAACGGAATGATCGGCCGGTCCGGCACGTTCAGGGAGGAATCCGGGTTGACGGTGATCTTCTCACCGCCCACCGGGATCTTGATGTGCTCGTACTGCATGCCAGGAAGCCCTCGTCGCTCCTCGTCTGCAGCTGGCTTCCTAATCGAGCTTCCGATAGGCCGCCAACGTCAGGAACGAGATGAAGTCCGGTGCCGTGGTGATCTCATCCAGCACCTTCGCGGCGGCATCGTAATGTGCCCCCGCGTACGGATGGCCGGGACCATTGAGGCGCACGCGTTCCTCTTCAAGCAGGGAACGGAACAGCTCCGCGGTCACCTTGCGACCGTCTTCGAGCACGCCTCCCGGATGACGAATCCATTGCCAGATCTGGGCGCGAGAGATTTCCGCAGTGGCCGCATCTTCCATCAGGTTGTTGATGGGCACGCAGCCATTGCCGGCAAGCCAGGCCGCCATGTACTGGAGGCTCACGCTGACATTCGCGCGCAGCCCGCCGTCCGTGATCTTGCCTTCCGGAATCGCGAGCAGGTCTTTCGCCGCCACGTTCACGTCGGGGCGCAGCTTGTGAACCTGGTTCGGGGACTGCATTACGCGGTCGAATATTTCGCGCGCGATCGGCACGAGACCCGGATGCGCGACCCACGTGCCGTCATGGCCGTCGGTGGCTTCGCGCTCTTTGTCTGCGCGCACTTTGCCGAGCGCGATTTCGTTCGCCTTCGGATCGTTCTTGATCGGAATCTGCGGTGCCATGCCGCCCATCGCGAACGCGCCACGGCGATGGCACGTCTTGATGCATAGGAGCGAGTACGAGCGCAGGAAGTGCGTCGTCATCG